>ERZ1034427.108-NODE-108-length-18620-cov-2.865769_pt1 | contig 18620 bp, 15 predicted proteins | sample MGYA00520607_ERZ1034427 | MGnify/ENA primary metagenome ERZ1034427 (study PRJEB33736, sample SAMEA104288489) | Azolla caroliniana | place: Brazil | collected 1987 | study: EMG produced TPA metagenomics assembly of the PRJEB19522 data set (Is there foul play in the... | reverse complement strand
TGCCGAGAATCCTCCAGCAGCGCCTTGTCCCGCGGTGTCGCCGCCGACCGCTCCAGCAGGGCCAGATTGGCGACGATGACCGACAGCGGGGTGCGCAACTGGTGCGACGCCTCGGCCGAGAACCGCTCCAGAGCCCGGGTGAAGCGCTCCAGGCTACCCATCAGCCGGTCGAAAGCCTTGACGAGGGGCGACAGCTCGGCGGGCGCGTTGTCGGGATTGATGGGGGCGAGATCGGCTCGTCCGGGTAGCTGGACTCGATCTTGGTCTGCTCGCCGGTCTCGATGCGGCGCATCTCGCGCGCCAGCCGCCGCAGCGGCGCCAGGCCCCAGCGCACGGCGGGAATGACGAGCGCCGCCGCCGCCACGACCAGCAGCACGGGCAGGCCGATCAGATTGAACAGCAGCTCGCGCACGCTGGCGCGCCGGGAGTCGAGGCTCTGGGCCACGGCCACGACGACGGGGTCGGACACGCCCGGCACCATCACCGTCGATTGCGCTATCCGGACGGGATAGCCGCGCATCTTGGCGTAGCTGAAGTTGGTGTCGTTCGGCGCGGGCACCGGCGGTCGAGGCAGGTCCCCGTAGCCGGTCACCAGGCGTGGTCCCTGGTGGACGGCGTAGAAGACCGCGTCCCGCTCGGGACTGTCCAGCAGGGCCAGTGACCAGGGCGGCAGGGCGACCTTGGCCTGGCCGTCCTTCACGCCGATCTGAGCGACGATCGAGGCCACGCAACCCGCCAGCAGTCGATCGGACGACTTCTCGACGACCGCCTGGGCGACCAGCGCGCCGGCGAGGGCGAGGGCCGCTCCCAGCACGGCCATCGGCGCGATCTGGGCCAGCAGCAGGCGGCCGATCAGGCTGGGGCGGCCTCGCGTCAAGGGGCGGATGCTCACGGATCCAGCCGATACCCCACGCCGCGCAGCGTGTTCAGGCGCGGACCGTCGGGCGCGAGCTTGCGCCGAAGCCGACCGACATGGACGTCCAAGGCGTTCGGCGAGGGCGACTCCTCGTCGGGAAAGACCTCGGCGGCCAGACGGTCCCGCTCGACGACCCGGCCGGGCCTCGTCGCCAGGGCCTTCAGCGCCGCCCACTCGCGCGGACGGAGGTCCAGGCGGCGTTCGCCGATCCAGGCCGCGCCGGCCTCCCAGTCGCACGCGAGCGCGCCCACATGCACCGTCCGCGCCGCGTAGCCGCCGGTGCGGCGCGCCACCGCCCTGACCCGGGCGACCAGCTCGAAGGGGTCGAAGGGCTTCAGCACGTAGTCGTCCGCGCCCATGTCCAGACCGGCGATACGGTCGCGGACCGCGTCCCGCGCGGTCAGCATGACGATCGGGGTCGAGAAGCCTTCACGCCGGAGGCGGCCCAGGATCTCGAAGCCGTCGATGTCGGGCAGGCCGATGTCCAGCACCACAGCGTCGAAGTCGGCGCCCGGCGCCAGCGCGAGGGTCAGGCCCGCTTCGCCGGTCGCGGCGCAGACGGCCGCGTGGCCCTCGCTCTCCAGCGTCGCCATCAGCGAGCGGCGAAGCGGCGGATCATCCTCGACAACGAGTATCTTCATCGGGGATGTAGGGACCGGACAGCTCAACAGGAGGCGCGACATCCCACGCCGATTGCCACATCAGGTCAAGAGACGAGGGGGGCTGGCGGCCAGCGCCGCGCTGGGGTTGGCCTTGCTCCTGTCGGCATGCGCGCCTGGGGCGGAGGGACAGGCCACCAGCGGCTGGGACGTGCGCGCGGCCGAGCGCGAGGGCGAGGTGGTGGTCTATCTGAACACCGACGTCCACCAGGTGCTCGCCGAGGGGTTTCGGCGGCGCTTTCCCAGGATCAAGGCTCGCTTCGTCGAGCTGCCCGCCAGCCAGATGCAGGCGCGGCTGATCTCGGAGACCGACGCTGGCGAGCCCGTCGCGGACGTCGCCTGGAGCTCCTCGATGGATATCCAGGTCAAGCTGATCAACGACGGCTACGCTCAGACCTATCGCAGTCCAGAGGCCAAGGGCTTGCCGGCCCGGGCCGTGTGGCGCGACCAGGGGTTCGGGGTCACCGCCGAGCCCATCGTCTTCGCCTACAACAGGAAGGCGCTGAAGGATTCGGAGGTCCCGCGCAGCCACGCGGCTCTCCTGGCGGCGCTGCGGGACCATCCCGAACGCTGGCGCGGCCGCGTCGCCATGTACGACCCCGAAAAGAGCGGGGTGGGCTTCATGTACATGTCCAGCGACCTGCAGGCTTATCCGGACGCCGGGGCGCTGTATGGCGAGCTGGCCAAGTCCAAGCCGAGCCTGTTCGTTCCTGGCGCTGCCCTGCTGGACAGCTTGGCGGAAAAGAACCTGTTGGCCTTCAACATGAACGGCTCCTACGCCGACTGGTGGAGCCGCCACCGCGACGCGGACATCGGCTATTTCGCGCCCAGCGACTACTCGCTGTCGATCGCCCGCGTGGCGTTCATCACGCGCTCGGCGCCGCATCCCAAGGCCGCTCGGGTGTTTCTGGACTATCTGATGTCGGATGAGGGACAGGCGCGGCTGGCGCAGGCGCGCCTGACGCCGATAAGGCCCACGGCGCGCGCCGGCGCGGTCGGCGCGGGCGAGCCGCGTCGGACCGGCGCTGCTGGCGAATTTCGATCAGGGACGTCGGGCGGAATTGCTGGCCCGATGGCGGAGCGCGGCCACCGCGCCGTGACTTCCGCCTACAATTTGATCAATTTGTGTCTATATTTATAGCATATCGAGCGATCGGCGCGGTTATGTCGTCTTTTTCGCCCGCCGGCCGCCGGGTCCGAAGCTGTCACCGACCTGTCACGTCGAACAACCCCGGGAAGATCCAAGGATCGCGCGTCGTCGCGCTCGGTTGAGCTCGGGTACGTTCGTTTCCGCCGTCCGCCGATCAGAGAACGATCATGCCGTGGCGGGCCCCTTTGACCGAACGGAACGAAGCGTTCGTATTGGCCTGGCTCTCGCGGAAGAGATCGGGTTCCCACCCGACGCCGAAGGCGCAACCGCCCCGGAAACGCTCAGGCAACAGGGACCGCAGAGCATGAGGACGCTGGAAAGCAGGACGCTCCGTTCGTGAGCGGCCTCGCCGAAGGAGCAAGGGCGCGTCGCGCCTGAATCTCTCAGGCCAAGGGACAGCGGGGGCAGAGGAACCGCCTAGCGAAATCCGGGAAGACACGCGTCTTCCCGAGTGACGCGACCGAACGCGACCGATCAGCGGCCGCGCGGGAGAGGGCGACTGTCGACTGCTGTAACATAGGGGATCTTGCTTTGACTCTTTCACGCCAAACCCGCCGAAGCCTGCTGCTGGGCTGCAGCCTGGTTCCCGCCGTGCTGGCCCTGCACGGCGCCGCCTTCGCTCAGGAAGCCGCCAAGGACGACGCGAGCACCAGCGTGGGCGAGATCGTCGTCACCGCCTCGCGCATCGACCGCGCCGGCTTCGAGGCGCCGACCCCCACCGTCCGCGTCACGGCCCAGGATCTCTCGGTCGGCGCTCGCCCGAACATCGCCGCGGCCCTGAACGACCTGCCGCAATTCCGCGCCACCACCTCGGCCCAGACCACGGGCACGAACACGGGCGCGGGCAACGCGCCGGTCGATCTGCGCGGTCTGGGTATCAGCCGCACCCTGGTGCTGCTGGATGGCCGCCGCTTCTCGGGCGACAACGACCTCAATCTCATCCCCAGCATCCTGACCAAGGGGGTGGACGTGGTGACCGGCGGCGCCTCGGCCGCCTGGGGCTCGGGCGCCGTCGCCGGCGTCGTCAACATCACCATGGACCGCAACTTCACCGGCCTGAAGCTGGGCGTCGAGGGCGGCGAGTCCTCGTATCACGACGCCAAGCAGATTCGGCTCGAGGCCGCGGGCGGCAAGAGCTTCGCCGATGGCCGCGGTCACTTCGTGATCGGCGGTGAGTATCTCGACAACGACGGGGTGATCCCCAAGAGCAGCCGCCCGAACATCGGCCGCTGGGCCACGGTCTCCAACGGCGCGGGCCGCTTCGTCCTGGCGCCCGATGTCGGCTTTTCCAACGCGGCCCCTGGCGGCCTGATCATGTCGGGGGTGCTGAAGGGCAAGACCTTCAATCCCGACGGCACCCTGCGCGATTTCGACTACGGGACGGTGATCGGCACCAACTCGGTCGGCGGCGAAGGCCCCTCGAACGACGATCTCTCGCCCCTGGTGACGCCGCAGAAGCGCTACGCCGCCCTGGCCAGCGTCACCTATGATCTGACCGACAAGGTCAAGATCACCGCCGAGCTGCGCCGCTCGCGCATGTGGAACAACTACATCTGGTTCGGCGACCACAATCGCGGCAACCTGACGATCAAGTCCGACAACGCCTATCTGCCGGCGGCCGTGAAGTCGGCGCTGGCGGCGGCCGGTCAGACCAGCTTCACGATGGGCCGCTTCAATACCGAGGCCTATCCGACGATCGATTTCGAGCGCGTCTCGACCCAAGGCACGATCGCCCTGGACGGCTCCTTCGGCGACGGCTGGCGCTGGAGCGCCTACTACAGCCACGGCGAGAACGAGAACAATATCGACACGCCCGGGTTCTTCCTGACCCAGAACTACGCGAACGCCGTCGACTCCGTGATCAGCCCGACGACCGGCCAAGCCGTCTGCCGCATCGCCCTGACCGACCCGACCACCAACTGCGTGCCGATCAACCTGTTCGGCCAGGGCGCGCCTTCGAAGGCGGCGTTGGACTATGTGACGGGCACCCCGTCGATGCGCGAGACCAGCAAGCTGGACGTCGGCGGCTTCAGCCTGCGCGGCGAGCCCTTCTCGCTGCCGGCCGGGCCGGTCTCCATCGCCGTCGGCGCCGAGGCCCGCAAGGAGTCCGTCGACCGCTCGGTGGGCGCGCTGGACACGGCCAAGGCCTTCACCAACTTCAGCTTCTCGGCCATGGCCGGCAGCTACAACGTCAAGGAAGCCTTCGCCGAAGTCCTGGTGCCCGTCGTCCGCGACGTGCCGGTGTTCAACAAGCTGGAAGTCAACGCCGCCGCCCGCGTGTCGGACTACAACACCACCGGCTCGATCTGGTCCTGGAAGCTGGGCGCCACCAACGAGTTCTTCCCCGGCTTCCGGGGGCGGATCACCAAGTCGCGCGACATCCGGTCGGCCAACCTGACCGAACTCTTCACCACCAGCACGACCGGCTACAACACGATCGTGGACCCGGCCACCAACTCCAGCGTCTACGTGCTGACCAACGGCGGCGGCAACGCGAACCTGACGCCCGAGACGGCGAAGACCTTCACGACCGGCTTCGTCTATTCGCCGCCGGCCCTGCCGGGCTTCAACATCTCGGTCGACTATTTCGACATCGACATCGACAACGTGATCACCACGGTCTCGGCGCAGGACATCGTCACGCGCTGCGCCGCCGGCAACACCGACATGTGCTCGCGGGTCACGCGTGACGGCTCCGGCACGATCACCCGGATCGTCTCGACCTACGTCAACCTGGCCAACTACAAGACCGACGGCGTCGACGCCGAGATCTCGTACTCGACCGCCTTCGATCGCCTGATCCCGAACGCTCCCGGTCGCATCCGCGCCCGCTGGCTGATGACCTGGGTCAACAGCCTGACCACCAACGACGGCGTCAGCAAGATCGAGTACGTGAAGTCGCAAGGCTACTCGTTCGGTCTTGGAACGCCGAAGACCCGCATGACCGGCAGCCTCGACTGGGCGGGCGAGGTCTTCAGCGCCAACATCCGCGCCCGCTACATCTCGGCCGGCAACTACAACAACACCGTCGATCTCGTGAACGGCCACATCAAGGCCTACACCTATGTCGACCTCGGTGTTCAGGCGCGGCTGCCGGAGATCCGCGGCCACGAGGTCCAGCTCTACGCGAACGCGACCAACCTGTTCGACAAGGATCCGCCGGTCAGCTCGCTGTACTCGCCCTATTACGACGTGATCGGGCGCTACGTGACCGTCGGCGCGCGGATGCGTTTCTAGTCCGCGCCCGACAACGCGCCGCCGGCGGCTTCCCCCCAAGCTCCCCTCGCCGGCGGCGCTCCCCCCTTTTTCAAGGTGCTGCTTCCATGATCTCTCGCCTGACCTTGGCGCTGACGCTGCTGGCCAGCGCGGCGTGCGTGGCGACGCCGCTCGCCGCCCAAACCGTGGCCCCGCCCGCCGCGATCGTCGTCGATGGCGCTCCGGCCATTCCGCAAGACCTGGTCGCCGCCACGGCACCCTACCTTCAAGCGCGCCACGCCAACTTCCTGGGCTGGAACCCCGCCGACCGCTCCATGCTGATCAAGACCCGCTTTGGCGGCTCGGATCAGGTGCACGTGGTGGGCAAGCCCGACGGCGATCGTCGGCAGATCAGCTTCGAGAACGAGCCGATCCTGGCCGCCGCGCTTTCGCCTGGGGGCGAAACCCTGGTCATCCAGAAGGACAAGGGCGGGGACGAGTTCTATCAGCTCTACGTTCTCGACGCCGGCCGCCCGCGCCTGATCACGGACGGAAAGAGCCGCAACTGGTTCGGCGCCTGGTCGCCCAACGGCAAGCTTGTCGGCTACGCCTCGTCGCGTCGCAACGGCGCGGACATGGACCTCTATGTCGTCGATCCGAGGGAACCCAAGACCGACCGTCTGGTCGCCCAGGTCACCGGTGGCGGCTGGAACATCGCCGACTTCTCCGAGGACGGCGCCAAGGCCCTGGTCCTGAACCGGATGTCGGTCAACGCGGCCATGGTCTACGAGCTGGATCTGGCGAGCGGCAAGATGACCCCGCTGACCGATCCCAAGGTCCAGGCTTCCTATGTCGATCCGAAATACGCCAAGGACGGCTCGGTCTGGCTGACCTCGAACCGAGGTTCGGACTTCCAGCGGCTGGGCAAGCTGGACGGCAAGGGCGGCTTCGTCTCGGTCTCCAAGGAGCCGCGCTGGGACGTCAGCGACTTCGCGATCTCGCCGGACGGTTCGTTCGCGGTCTACGCGATCAACGAGGCTGGCGTGTCGCGCGTGCGGGTCCTGGATCTGGCCACCGGCGCGGTTCGTCCGGTGACGGGTCTGCCCGCGGGCGTGATCCCCTACAGCATCGGCGCGGCGATCGACATCGCGCCGTGGGGCGAGATCGGGCTCAGCATGGCCTCGGCCAAGGTGCCGGGCGACGCCTTCTCCATCGATCCGAAGACGCTGGCCGTCACCCAGTGGACCCACAGCGAGACCGGCGGCCTGGATCCCAGCCAGAACGTCGAGCCCAAGCTGGTCGAGGTGGCCAGCTTCGACGGCGAGAAGGTCTCGGGCTTCCTCTACCAGCCCGATCCGGCCAAGTTCCCGGGCAAGCGTCCGCTGATCGTCGACATCCATGGCGGTCCGGAGGGGCAGACCCGTCCCGACTTCCTGGGCGGTTCCAACTATCTGCTGAACGAGCTGGGCATCGCGTTGTTCTTCCCGAACGTGCGGGGCTCCTCGGGCTATGGCGCGCGGTTCGTCAACCTGGACAATGGCCCATTCAAGCGCGAGGACTCGGTGAAGGACATCGGCGCCTTCCTCGACACCCTGGAGAAGGACCCGGCCCTGGACGCCAGCCGCTTCGCCGTCAACGGCGTCTCGTATGGCGGCTACATGTGCTACGCCTCGGCCACGCACTACAGCCCCCGTCTCAAGGGCGCCAACTGCTACGTCGCCATCTCCAACTTCGTGACCTTCCTGGAGAACACCCAGGCCTACCGCCGCGATCTGCGTCGGGTGGAATACGGCGACGAACGCGATCCCAAGCAGCGCGCCCAACTGGTCAAGATCTCGCCGCTGACCAGCGTGGACAAGATCACCATCCCGCTGCTGGTGGCCACGGGCGGAACCGATCCTCGCGTTCCGGCCTCCGAGGCCGACCAGATGATCAAGGCCGTCCGCGCCAAGGGCGGCGAGGCCTGGCACATCCTGGCCAAGAACGACGGTCACGTTTTCCGCAAGAAGGAGAACGAGGACTACTACTTCTGGACCAGCATCATGTTCTGGCGAAAGACCCTGCTGGGCCAATAGGCGCGGCGGGCGAGGGCGCGGGCCAGGTTCCGCGCCCTGTCGCCGGAGGCCGAGATCGCGGTGATGATTTTCCGGCCTTGGGCGAAGGTCCTGGTCGGGCGCGTCAACGGACGCTCGACGCCCCGGCTCGACGTGCTAGCGTTCGGCCCTCATTCGAGGGGACGTTCAAGATGCTTACAGGGATGAAGGCCGCGGCGCTGGTGGCGACGACGGCCATGGCGGGGCTTTTGGCGTGCGGCGCCGCCGGAGCGGCCGAGGTCACGGCGGTCAGCGCCGCGCGGCTTCTGGACGTGGCCTCCGGCAAGTATGTCGACAATCCGCTGGTGATCGTCACCGACGGCCGGATCTCCGCGGTCGGCAAGAAGGGCGACGCCATTCCCGCGGGCGCCAAGGTTGTCGACCTGCCGGGCGCGACCCTGCTGCCCGGCCTGATCGACATGCATACGCACATCGATGGCCTGGCCGAGATCGGCGGCTACAACAGCCTGCAGTACAGCGACCGCTTCTGGAGCGTGGTGCAGGTCGCCAACGCCAAGAAAACGCTGCAGGCGGGCTTCACCACCATCCGCAATGTTGGCTCCGCCGACTTCGATGACGTCGGCCTGCGCGAGGCGATCGACGCCGGCTATGTCGAGGGGCCGCGCATCGTCACGGCGGCCTGGGCGATCGGCGCGACCGGCGGCCACTGCGACTCGACCTTCTTCCCGCCCTCGATGGACGAGAAGGGGCCCTACAACATCGACAGCCCCGACGAGGCGCGGAAGGCCGTGCGGACGCTGAAGAAGTACGGCGCCCAGGTGATCAAGATCTGCGCCACGGGCGGGGTCTTCTCGCGCGGCGACGAGCCGGGCCAGCAGCAGCTGACCTATGACGAGATGCACGCCGTGGCCGACGAGGCGCACATGGCCGGCATCAAGGTCGCCGCGCACGCCCACGGCGCGGCGGGTATTCGCGAGGCGATCAAGGCCGGCATCGACACCATCGAGCACGCCAGCCTCGTCGACGACGAGGGGATCAAGCTGGCGGTCCAGCACGGGACCTACTTCTCGATGGACATCTACAACACCGACTACACCCAGGCCGAGGGCAAGAAGAACGGCGTGCTGGAGGACAACCTGCGCAAGGACCGCGACATCGGCGAGATCCAGCGGCAGAACTTCAAGAAGGCGCTGAAGGCCGGGGTGAAGATGGTCTACGGCACCGACGCCGGCGTCTATCCGCACGGCGACAACGCCAAGCAGTTCGCGATCATGGTCCGTTACGGCGCCACGCCCCTGCAGGCGATCCAGTCGGCGACGATCACGGCCGCCGAGGCCTTGGGGCAGAGCAAGGACTTGGGTCAGGTCTCGACGGGCCATTATGGCGACATCATCGCTGTGTCGGGCGATCCGTTGGCCGACGTCACCACGCTGGAAAAGCCGGTCTTGGTGATGAAGGGCGGCGCGGTCGTTCGGCGGCCTTAGCGGCCTCGACTAACGGGCCGCGAACGCCTAAGTGCTCCGGCTCTTTTCACCAAGGAGCCGGAGACCGTGATCGCCTTCGAGGCCGTTTCCAAGACCTATCCCGCCCAGGACGGCCGCGCGTCCGGCCACGCGGCCCTGCGCGAGGTGTCGCTGTCGGTGGCGGCGGGCGAGGTGTTCGGGGTGATCGGCGCCTCGGGCGCGGGCAAGTCGACCCTGATCCGGCTGATCAACGGCCTGGAGACGCCGAGTGGCGGCCGGGTGGTCGTCGACGGCGACGACGTGGCGGCCCTGGGCGTCGAGGGGCTGCGCGCCCTGCGTCGCCGGGTCGGCATGATCTTCCAGCACTTCAACCTGCTGTCGGGCAAGACGGTCGCCCAGAACGTCGCCTTCCCGTTGAAGCTGGCCGGCCGTCCGGCCGCCGACGTCAAGGCGCGCACCGCCGAGCTCTTGGAGCGCGTCGGCCTCACCGCCCACGCCGACAAGTATCCGGCACAACTGTCGGGCGGCCAGAAGCAGCGCGTCGGCATCGCCCGCGCCCTGGCGACCGGGCCCAAGGTGCTGCTGTGCGACGAGGCGACCAGCGCCCTCGACCCCGAGACCACCGAGCAGATCCTCGACCTGATCTCGGGCCTTAACCGCGAGCTTGGCCTGACCATCGTGTTGATCACCCACGAGATGGACGTGGTCCGCCGCGTCTGCGACCGGGTCGCGGTGCTGGAGGCCGGCCGCGTGGTGGAAGAGGGCGCGGTGGAGGATGTCTTCCTGCATCCGGCCAGCGACACCGCCCGCCGCTTCGTGCGCGAGGCCGACGGCGAGGCTGCGACCGCGCCGGGCGTCGGCGGCCGCCTGGTGCGCCTGACCTTCAAGGGCGAGGCGACCTACAAGCCGGTGCTGGGCGAGGTCGCTCGGACCACCGGCGTCGACTATTCGATCCTGGGCGGACGCATTCACCGCCTGCGCGAGACGCCCTACGGCCAGCTGACCCTGGCCCTGACCGGCGGCGACGTCGACGCGGCGATCAAGAGCTTCGAGGCGTCCGGCGTCCGCGTCGATGACCTGACCGGGGAGGCCGCCCGATGAGCGCCGGAACCTTCGACTTCTCGAACGTGGACTGGAGCGAGATCGGCCAGGCCACGCTGGACACCCTGGCCATGCTGGGCGGCTCGATGGCGCTGACCATCGCGCTGGGCCTGCCGCTGGGCGTGATCCTGTTCCTGACCGGCAAGGGCCAGATGCTGGAGAACCGGCTGGCCAACAGCGCGCTGTCGCTGCTGGTCAACGTCCTGCGCTCGGTGCCGTTCGTGATCCTGCTGATCGTGATGATCCCGCTGACCGTCACCCTTGTCGGCACCTCGCTGGGCGTGGCCGGCGCGATCCCTCCGCTGGTGGCCGGCGCCGCGCCGTTCTTCGCCCGCCTGGTCGAGACCGCCCTGCGCGAAGTCGACAAGGGCGTGGTCGAGGCCAGCTTCGCCATGGGCGCCAAGCGGCGACAGGTGGTGCTGGGCGCGCTGCTGCCCGAGGCCCTGCCGGGCCTGATCGCCGCGGCGACCGTGACCGCTATCGCCCTGGTCGGCTACACGGCCATGGCGGGCGTGGTTGGCGCGGGCGGCCTAGGGGACCTGGCCGTGCGCTTCGGCTACCAGCGCTTCCAGACCGACGTGATGATCGTGACCGTGGTGCTGATGCTGCTGCTGGTCCAGGCGGTGCAGATGGTCGGCGACGCGGTGGTGCGCCGCGTCTCGCACCGCTAAAACTGTCATCCCGGCCAAGCGCGTAGCGCGCCGAGCCGGGACCGCCGGAAGCGCCACGCTCGTGGCGGTCCCGGGCCTACGCTTCGCTCCACCCGGGATGACACGAAAAAGATTATGAACGACGAAGACATCGACCTCCACTGGGATCCCAAGCTCGCCGCCAGCCTGATCGGCAAGACCCTGCTGATGAACCTGACCTTCCTCGACGACGACGGCGAGGTGCTGGAGCGCCAGCAGTTCTTCGGCGTGGTCATCGACGCCGACGAGGGGGAGGGGATCACGCTCGACCTGCTCGGCGAGCACGACGGCGACACCTACACGCTGCCGCCCCAGACGTCGGCGATCAAGGCGGCCGAGGCCGGGGTCATCAGCCTGGCGGGCGACAAGCCCGACTTCGTGGCCAGCTGGATCATCCACGGGCCGCCGGACGTCGCCAACGATATCGAGGATGAGGTCGATCAGGCCTGATCGAACGGGAAGGGCAGGCGGCCGGCCTTGAACAGGATGTCGGGGTTCTCGTCGTAGTCGCCCAGTTCGACATCGGCGCTGGCCGAGAAGGCGACGACCCCTTCGCGCAGGGGCGCCAGCCGTTCGGCCTTGCGGCGGGCCTCTTCGGCCGTCTTGCAGCCGATCTGCTGTTCGGCCTTCAGCCCCTTGCCGCGCCCGGCGACATAGGCTTGCACGATGTGGACGGTTTCCTTGGCCATCCCCATCCAAGCGGCCTGTTCGGCGGCGCGGTCAAGCGATGGTTCGCCAACGCATCACGGAACTCGACGGGCGCTCAGGAAATCTGATTTCCTCGCCCCGTCGTATCAGGGCAAAAGCCTACCTCTAAGATCGCCTTATGGAGCCGTTCATGGTCGCCCGCCGCGCTGTTCTCGTTCTCGGTCTCGCCGCCCTGACGGTCTCTGGCACGGGCCTCGCCGCCTGCGGCCCGAAAACCCCCAACGCCAGCGCCCCCAACACCCTGACCATCGCGGCCACGGCCATCCCGCACGCCGAGGTGCTGGAGTTCATCAAGCCGAAGCTGGCGGCCGAAGGCCTGAACCTCGAGATCAAGGTCTTCAACGACTACGTCCAGCCCAACGTCCAGGTGGCCGAGAAGCGCATCGACGTCAGCTATTTCGAGACCCTGCCGTACCTGGAGACCTTCAATCGCGACAAGGGCACGAACCTGATCCCCATCCAGGGCGTCCACGTCGAGCCGATCGGGACCTATTCGGCCAAGTGGAAATCGATCGCCGACGTTCCGCAAGGCGCCACCATCGCCATTCCGAACGACGCCAGCACCGAGGGCCGGGCCCTGATCCTGCTGGCCAAGAACGGCGTGATCGGCCTCAAGGACCCGACCAACGCCCTGTCGAACCTGAAGGACATCACCAGCAATCCGAAGGACCTGAAGTTCAAGGAGTTGGAAGCGCCGTCGCTGCCGCGCGTGCTGAACCAAGTGGATCTCGCGGTGATCAACACCAACTACGCCCTCGACGCCAAGCTGGACCCCAGCAAGGACGCCCTGATCATCGAGGACAAGACTAGCCCGTACGTGAACTACCTGGTCGGCCGTCCGGACAACAAGGACGACCCGCGGGTGAAGAAGCTGGCCGCGGCCCTGACCTCGCCCGAGGTGAAGGCGTTTATCGAGAAGAAGTACTCCGGCGCGGTGGTGCCGGCGTTTTAGGGCGCTGACAAAGATGCTCCCCCGCGATGCGGGGGAGCTGTCGCGGAGCGACCGAGGGGGCTAATGCGGCTTAGGTCCAGCTCGCCCCCTCCGGCCCTCCAGGCCACCTCCCCCGCATCGCGGGGGAGGATCTAACCGCTAGCCACCTCTAACATTTCACCCTACCTATCAGCGCCCGCACGCCTCGGAGTGTCCATGGCCTCGCCTTCGCTGAAACCGCCCGCCGCGCGTCGGCTGGTGCTGGATGTCGCCAATTCGTCGGGCCTCGACGACTGGGCGCCCGACCTGCAGAAGACCAAGGTCTACGAGCGGATCCTGCTGGACCTGATCCTGGGCGAATTGGCCGCCGGATCACGCCTGGACGAGCAGTCCTTGGCCGCCCGCTACGAGGCCGGGCTCGCGGGCGTCCGCGACGCCTTGGGCCGTCTGGCCCTCGAGGGCCTCGTCATGCGGCGGGCGCGCTCGGGGACCACGGTCGCGCCGCTGGATCTGGTCGAGTTGCGCCAGGGCTACGAGGCCCGGGTGCTGATCGAGCCGCATTGTGCTTCCCTGGCCGCCCGCAACGCTTCCAAGGCCGACGCCCAGGCGATGTTCGACGTCTTCGCGGAGGGGGAAGAGGCCGCGCGCGTTTGCGACCTGCCGGCCCTGGTGGCCATGGACCTGCGCTTCCACGCCCTGGTCGCGCGCGGCTCTGGCAACCTGGCCCTGGCCCGCATCCTGATCCCCCTGCAGCACAAGGCCGCGCGCTTCTGGGTCTTCTCGTTCAACGGCGCGACCGAGCAGGAGCTGATCGACGAGATCGAGGAGCATCGGGAGGTGGCCCGGGTCATCGGCGGCGGCGACGCCGAGGCCTCGCGCGCGGCGATGCTGAAGATCCTGAACGTCCAGCCCGAAGCGCAGGGCAGGGCCTGAGGCCCAAATCCTCCCCCACGTGACCTGAGACTTCACCGCCACAGTCCCTCTGCAATCTCATCTAAAATGTCAGAAGGCATTTTGACGAAGATCAAGCGATCCCCAGATAACGGATCCGCGACCGCCGAGCTTCGGCGTGAGGATGAGATCCGATGCCGTCTCGAACTTTGCTGCTGTCCGCCAGCCTTCTGGCGCTGTTCGTCGCCAGCGCTCGCGCAGAGACCCAGGTGTCCGACCAGGTCGACGCCGTGGTGATCGTGGCGCGCGACAAGGCCGGGCTCTTGGAGAAGGCGCCCAGCCACACGGTGTTCGGCATCGACAAGCCGCTGATCGAGACGCCGCGCTCGGCCAGCCTGGTCAGCGACCTGACGCTGGAGCGCTACGGCGTCCAGTCGCTGGACGGGGCGACCAAGGTCGCGCCCGGGACCCATACGGCCAGCTTCTATGGCGTGCCGGGATCGCTGAACATCCGCGGCGCCCTGGCCGAAAACTACTTCCGAGGGTTCAAGCGGGTCGAGAACCGCGGGACCTATTCGACCCCGATCGGCGGCGCGGCGCGTCTGGAGATCCTGCGCGGCCCGCCGACCCCGGTCTACGGCGCGGGCAAGGTCGGGGGGCTGGTCAACTTCATCCCCAAGTCCGCTCGCGACGAGGGCCGCTTCCTGGCCGAGCCGGAGGGCGAGGTCACCGCCACCTTCGGCAGCTACAATAAGAAGCTGGTCACCGGCCAGTTCGGCGCCCCGGTCACGGTGGGGTCGGCCGAGGGCGGGGTCTGGGTCTATGGCGAGGCCGAGGACAGTCACAGCTATTACAAGGGGATCTATCCGCGTCACCAGACGCTGGAGGCCTCGGCCGACTTCGACTTCGGAAATGGCTGGAGCACGACCTTCGGCGGGATGGCTTTCCATAGCGAGGGCGACGTGCAGACGCCGGGCTGGAACCGCCTGACCCAGGACCTGATCGACCATCGGACCTACGTCACCGGCCGCGACACGACGCTGCGGGACGCCGACGGGAACGGCAAGATCACGCCGAACGAGATCGGCGCCTATCCCTACGCCAGCGCGCTTTATCTGCCCTACTACGGCTTTCCGACGAGCGACGCCGTCCACACGCTGGATGTCGGCGTCGGGACGACGAAGCTCGATCGGCGCACGGTCTATATCAGCTCGGCGGACTTCTCGAAGACCAACACCCAGACCCTCTATTTCGACCTGGCCAAGGATCTGGGCGGCGATCGGTCGCTGACGCTGCAGCTGTTCCACGACCGCCAGGACAACAAGCGCTTCGTCTCGTACGGCTACCCGTCGGCCATCGACGCCAAGGTCAGCGAGGTCCGCCTGACCTACGCCTTCCCGACAGAGGTTGGTCCCGTCCGCGCGCGGACCCTGACCGGCGTCTCGCACCGTTGGTTCGAGGGGCGTCGGCGCGAGAGCTACAATAGCGGCCTGATCGCGCTGGACCGTCGCGACATCAGCTTCGGCGCCACCGCCACCGACACCATCGACAGCCCGTTCGACGACGAGCCCGGCGGCGTGCGCTGGGAGAACGACAACCGCTCGACCTGGAAGGAAACGGGGGCCTTCGTCACCTCCGACATCGTCGCCGGGCGCTGGAACCTCGTCTTGGGCGGTCGCTGGGACCACTATTCGGTCGAGAGCGAGGACACGGGCTTCCTCAGCTACACGGTCGCGGGACGCCAGTCGGCGGATCGCGACAAGGCGACCTGGAGCGCCAGTCTGACCTACAAGCTGCCGGTGGGATTGATGCCTTACGCCAGCTACGCCAAGGCCTCGGCGCTGGAGATGAGCCAGGCGGGCGACATCGCGCCGGGCCTGGTGGCCGATGGCTCGTGGCTGTCCAGCTCGGAGCTCTCCGAAGCCGGGGTGAAGTTCCAGCTGCTGCGCGGGACGCTGATCGGCTCCCTGGCGGCCTATCGCCAGAGCCGCACCCAGATCGCCGGGGCGATCTCGCCGCCGACCGTGCAGGGCCTGCGCTCCAAGGGTGTTGAGCTGGAGGTGCGCTGGCTGGCGTCCGAGCGCCTGTCCTTCACCTTCGCCGGCAACAATCAGCGCACGACCGTGAAGGGGCCCGACACCTCGTTCCAGTACATCCCGGCCTACACGGCGGGCGTGCCGGGCGCGCAAGGCTATGGCGGCTCGTACGTGGTGTGGAGCTTCGCCAGCCTGCCGGGACGAGCCCGCGACTACGCCTACACCCTGACCCCCAAGTCGGTGCTGAGCCTCTATGGGACCTACACCAGCAAGGGCCACGACTGGGGGCAGGCGGGCGCGACCGTGGGCGTCAGCCATGTTGGCCGCACGGCGGGCACGGTCCAGAACGCCGTGCGCTATCCCAGCTATCAACTGGTCAATGCGTCGGCGTTTATCAATCGCGGGCCTTACACGGTGTCGCTCAATATCGATAACCTGTTCGACAAGTTCTATGTGACGCCTGACGCCGACACCTACGCCAACCTCGGCGCCTTGCCGGGCAAGGGGCGCGAGTGGCGGGCCACCTTGAAGCGGACGTTCTGATTTGACCCATTCCGAAGACCGTTTCCGTCCCTGGCTGCTGCTGGCGGCGTTCAGCCTGCTGCTGTTCCTGATCACCGCCTCGACCTATGGCTCGCTGGGCGTCGTCCTGCCGGCGATGATCGGCGAACTGAAGTGGAGTTTCGAGAAGGCCTTCCTGGGCTTTTCGGTGCTGGGCGTCTTCACCGGCGCCTCGTCCTGGCTGCCGGCCATTCTGATCCGACGGATCGGCGTGCGCGGGACGCTGCTGGCCGGCGCGGCGGTGCTCGCGGCGGGCTTTGTCGGCGTCGCCAACGCCGAGAGCCTGCTCAGCTACTACGTCGGGGCGGCCGCTTGCGGCGTGGGCTTCCAGATGGCGGCGCTGATACCGGGCACGCACGTGCTGTCGTCCTTGTTCAAGAAGCGCGCCCTGCCGTTCGGGATCTACTTCACCTTCGGCTCGCTGGGCGGCGCGGCCGGGCCCTGGATGGCGCTGACCCTGATGGGAGCCAGCGGCGGTGACTGGCGTCAGTACTGGATGATCCAGGCCGCCTTGGCGGCTGTGGTGGGCGTGGTTTGCGCCCTGATGGTCGGCGGCTCGAAGTGGCTCGCCGACGCGGCCCACGAGGTCGATCTCGAGGTCGAGCAGGAAGCCCGCGAGGCGTCCGCCACCGCGCGCGTCTACCGTACGCCCTATGAATGGACCGTGCCCCAGGCGCTGCGCACGCCACAGTTCTACATCCTCGTCGCGGCCTATTTCAGCCACCTCCTGGTCGGGGTGACGGTGGCCAGCGTCTCGGTCACGCATCTGACCGAGCTGGGCGTGGCCGCCGGCGTCGGCGCGGTCGCGGCGGGCGCCCTGGCCGCCAAGATGCTGAGCCTGGAGTCCTTGATGCAGACCCTGGCCCGGCTCGGCGGCGGCGCCTTGGGCGACCGGATCGATCCGCGCTGGCTGCTGATCTTCGCGCAGGGGATGCTGGTCGTCGGCCTGCTGGCCCTGGCCACGGCCGCGACGCCCGGCCTGATGCTGATCTACGCGGTCGGGACGGGCGTCGGCTTTGGCCTCACCGTCCTGGCCGTCACCGTGCTGCTGCTGAACTACTATGGCCGCGAGAGCAATCTGGAGCTCTTTTCGCTGACCTGCCTGGTCGGCGCGGTCTCGGCGGCGGGGCCGTTCGTGGCCGGCGCCATGCGCGACCGATTGGGTGGCTTCGCGCCGACCTTCCAGCTGTTCGCGGCGGTCACGGCGGTGGTTTTCGTCGCGGTGCTGCTGATGCGGCCGCCCCGCCAGCCCCAGGCCTAGACTCGAAAGAAAAAGGCCGCCCCGGCGAACCGGAGCGGCCTTTCCTTGTCTAGCCGTGGTGGCCGAGGCTTAGAAAGTCGCCTTCAGGCCGACGACGAAACGGCTGCCATAGATCTTGCCCAGGCCGTGTTCGTCGGTGTCGTGATAGCGCACGTCCAGGCCGAGACGCTCGGTCACCGCGTAGGTGGCGCCGATGTTCCAGGTGGCGTAGTCGCCAGCCGACTTGTCATACTCTTGGTGACCCAGAGCGCCGCTGAGCGTCACCTTTTCCATGACCGGAACCGCGCCGTTCACTTCGTAGTAGATCGACTTGCCCAGGTCGGTCGAATATTCCGGCGAGTAGTAGGCGGCCAGGCCGACGGTGGCCGGGCCGATCGAACGCGAGGCGGCCGCCTTCAGTTCGAAATAGCTGAACGCGCCCGGGGCGCCCTTGTCCTTGGCGTAGCTATAGTAGAACACGCCGAGGTCCAGCGCGGTGTCGCCCACGGTCGGACGGACGCCAGCGTAGAAGTCGATTTCAGCGCCCGGATCGTCGCTGCCGAAGTCGACGTTCGAAGCCCAGACGCCCGCGTAGCCGATGCCGTAGGTCGCGTCGACGCCACCTTGCACGGCGGGATCTTCTTGGGTCTGGCTGACGCCGCGGAAAACGTAGTCGCTGGTCACGCCGACGTTGTAGGAGAGCTTCAGCTCTTCGGCCATCGCGGCGCCGCTCAGGGCGACCGTGGCGGCGGCGGCGGCCAGCGCGATCTTCATGCTTTTCATTCGTTTATCCCCTTCTGTGTGTCGTCTCCCGGGTTGGATCCCGAGTCCCGACGCGCCTGCAAGCGCATGTGCGTCCCCCGCCGATTAGCGGTGCACGCGCCCTTAGTTGCAATCGGGGCGCGCGGAGCGCCAGAGAGAAGGGCGCCTCGCGCCCAAAGTTTGGGCGGAGTGTGACGATTTTGCTTCAGAACGTACGCTCACGCGCAACAGGCGACGGAAAACCGAAACCCGCTTGTCGTGTGG
>ERZ1034427.106-NODE-106-length-18655-cov-7.078011_pt1 | contig 18655 bp, 18 predicted proteins | sample MGYA00520607_ERZ1034427 | MGnify/ENA primary metagenome ERZ1034427 (study PRJEB33736, sample SAMEA104288489) | Azolla caroliniana | place: Brazil | collected 1987 | study: EMG produced TPA metagenomics assembly of the PRJEB19522 data set (Is there foul play in the... | reverse complement strand
AAAAATTGTTAAATTCCATAGGATCTGGAACTATCCATAACTTCAAATCAAAAATTGAATTTATCTTTATTTCTGAATATTTTTTGTTGATAGAAAATTTGTCAAACACTATTCCTGATTGAAATATACATCTTATATTTTAGTAAAAATGAAAAGAATGCTCCATTTTCTGGTAAAAATCGTGAGAAAGGATGGTAATTGTTATTACTTTGAAATCATAATGTTGAGGATTTTTCCAGGGACATATATCTTCTTCACAATGTCCTTATCACCGATGTATTTTCTCACATTCTTATTATCCAACGCTGCTGCGAGTGCAATGGCTTCATCAACAACAGCTGAAACTTGAATAGTACCTCTTGTCTTCCCATTTATTTGGATTGGTAATGTAACAAATTCTTCTGTGAGATATTCTTTCATCACCTGGCATCAGGGTGGGAAATGTGATGTAAAATATATGCATATTTATTGCACAAAAACCAGAATTGATTATGAGATGAGATTGGCTAAATGATTTCAATATTACACACCTTTGGCCATGGTTCATATGCAAGGCTTTGATGATGGCCAAGTCGTTGCCATAATTCCTCAGCCAAATGAGGAGCAAAAGGCGAGAGTAACAAAATAAAACTTTCCAACACTTGTCGAGGCCGATCCTCCCACTACAAGACCATTAAATCCTTTAAACAAAAGGTCATCCAATCCTCACAACAGAGTAAAACAGGAATAAAAATTTAGCAAGTATTAAGTTCGAACAAGCCAGACTCCAAGTTTGAAAGTGAACCTTGTTTGCTGCATTTGTGAATTCCATCATCGCTGCAATAGCTGTATTGAAACGCATTCCTTCAAGTTCGTCTGTTACCTGGGTTTTTTATGGCCACAGCAATAAGAGCATTACGCAAGCTAGCTATATTAAAGGAATGAGAAAATACTGAAAACAGTTACCTTCTGAATGCACTGATGCAATATTCGGAGCTGTTCAGAAGAAGGTTTGTTTTCAGTAACAACACAGCCTTCTCGATATAAACCTGTTGTTGTGGCAGGCAAACCAACTACTAGCCTCCATGCCCGACCTAAGAAGCGATGGACTCCTTCTACCCCATTGGTATTCCATATTTTGGTATCCCTAGAGAACAATACCCATAACAAAGAACTCTGACTTCACGTAAAGAAAACCTCAAATAAAAGAGCATTAATGCATGCAAAAACGCTGTAAATACAAAAACGTTCGCGAAATCCAAACTCTATACTTACTGTTAGAAATTTCCGTTGTAAAAATATGGGTTCTAAAGACATGCCAAAATCACTTAAAGTAGATCAGTATTAACCTCAATGGACCCATGAACATCTCGTACAACCGTAAAGAATCTGCCCCATAATCATTGATTATATCATCTGGATTGATCACATTACCCCTGCTCTTGCTCATTTTGAAAGCCCTTGCAATAACCCTGATATTTGGAAAGTCTTTAAGCACATAGCTCTCCCCAACTTTCAAAACCTAAAGTAAAAATCAACTGAAATTTATGAATTCTGGGAAAGAGGATTCATACAAAGATGTTTCCTCCCTTCTAATTTTTATTTCCCTTTCTATTAGCTCTATAGAAAAAGGATTCACACCTTATTAAAAGAGAAAAGTGCACTGATCTAAGAATTCAAATCAAGAGGCTAGAGAGAGACTATAATCAATTCATTAAGCATCTAATTAGTGGTAAGAAAATTCTAGGATTTACATTCTAACATAACACTTACTCAATGTGAACTAATCATATAACTTTATAGTTATGTTAGAATCTAATTAGAGGTAAGGAAATCCTAGGATTTAGATGCTAACATAACACTTACTCAATGTGAGCTTTGGGATACCTTCACGAATTCCTGTGGGTGTCACATTCATAAGCACTTCTGAGAGCTTTGAAATAGTACAGCCAGACATGATTATATGCAGCATTGATGTTACAAGAGAGACAGTATCGATGAGCACTATTTCAGGAGCCTTGCACATTCATCGCATAATCTAGGCCGCTGAACTTCCAGATCAACATGCATCCACATTCTCCTACTTCTGTGAGATTTGGACTCCACCTCAACATCCACTCCCACTCCCACCTAACATGATATAATCTTGGGAATCAAGATCAGTGCCACCTATGGCAGTTCCTTTTAAGATAGTCCTAGAATCCCTCTCCTCCACACGTGATGTATGGAGACATGGACAAATGATCAATGTTGTCGTTTTTGCACTAGGATTGAAGGTGCTTTCCATACCTTGGAGACCCTTTCATCTTGGAGTGGCCCATGGTGGAGATCTATTGAAGGCAGAATTTTCGGTCTACCTAACTTCAGAATCTTACATGCTTAGCTAAGGAAACAACATTTGTAGATGAGTTTCAATCTCTCATTTGGTCTGATTGGCCATGTTGGCCTCTTAAAGGATGAAAATATATCTTTCTTTCTTCGCAAGGACTACACCAACCATTTAGATTAACCATCAGATTGAGTAGAAGACTGAGAGAAACAGTCACAGCAGCTCATGTCTAGAGTGATCCCGCAGTTCATACTATGGGAATGGTTTAACCAACTAACCCACCACACGCCATCCATTATGAGTTGCATAATTCTCTATAGTATATATTGTTCTCGTACATCATATAACAATAAGAACACATCACATGCCATGATGATCGTCATAGAGTACATATATCATCGTCATCATCGACTATGTCTTTCAGTGTAATCTGTCTTATTTGTCCTTCATTAGGTAGCTAGAGAAGGCCATTGTCCATACTTCAGCATTACCAGACGCATTTATAATTTTATTATTTTCTTTCTTTCAAAGATAACAATCACTTCTTGTCTGTTTTCTGTTGTTTTGTTATATAAGCTCCTATTGTCACTACTGTCCATACTTGGAAGAGATTTTTAAAAACATGTTACCAAGACAAACACCTATATTCAAATGGGGAAAATGTTTAATCTCCAATCCATGTCATGTACTTGTCTAGTAATGATGACCTTTACCTAATCCCTAATTTGGGAAGTATTACTCATACAGTTAAAAAAATAAAAAAATGTTCTTGATACATTTTGCATCAAAATTTACCTGGGTTTCTGGTACTTTTTCCTGAGTATAGTTATACCCTCCATCCACACACTCAGCTGAGACAAAGTTTCCTGAATGATCTCTATTGACTATGTACTCGACCTACAGATGCAGAATAACACCTTTTTAAAGAAGGTTCTTATAAGGTTTGACTTGGATATATTGTTTGAAAATCTAAAAGACGCATACTTCTCCAAGAATCATGCCTTGATTCACCAAGCATTGAAATGGCTCTTTGGTTGATACAACTCCAATATCATAAAGAACCTGAAGCATAAGATTTTGAACAAAGAAAGTTATGTTGCATCTTTCATCACAAACAATCTGATAAGGATTGCATGTAAGGAACTTGTCATGAAAATTGCATTCTTTAATGTCATTTGTCAGTGTGATTTTACATTGCTAATAGGTGATAGAAGTTATAGATCTAATGTGCTTTTCAATTCCACTGAATACTACTTGAGCACAACCCTCACTAGATCACACAGCATATAATGTAAAGCTCAGCAGGAATTATAAGGTTGTTCGGTGGAGACCAAAAGATCATGTGTTCAACCCCTACATTCTATAGTGGCATCTGGTAAATTAGTGCAGTTCGTACAATTTGAATCTATGTGCATCTAATACTAATTTAAGAACAACCTCAACTTGATCACACAACATATAATGTAAAGCTTGGCAGGAAGTATAAGGTTGTTTGGTGGAGACCAATAGGTCATGTATTCAAGAACCCTACATTCTATAGTGGCATCTGGTAAATTAGTGCACTTAGGAAGATATGAATCTAGGTGCATAGGTTATTGAAAACATAGCTTGCCACTATGGTAGAAGCGCAATATGAAGAAAAACGTATCCACAAAAAATATTATATATTCATTCATGCATTGAAAATCTCTTTAGATACCTTGTGCCAAAACCTTGCATACAATAAGCGTAAAACAGAATGTTCTGCACCTCCTACATACAGATCAACCGGGCCCCAATACCTGAAAAGTTTTGGATGCATATAGTAAAGCTTCCTATTTTAATGTATATTTTTTCTACTAAGACCTGCTACAATACTATAAAATTTACCTCTCCTTTTCAGGGTCAACCAAAGACTTTACATTATGTGGATCCATAAACCTGAGATAATACCTGAATATATAGCCACTATTAGATACCATTACGCAATCACATGTACACTCTTTTCTGAAAATATGACCTTTATTGGATGATTGTGAGTTGATGGTGTATACCAGCATGAGCCTGCCCATTGTGGCATAGTGTTTGTTTCCCTCCTTGCAGGCTTCCCTGTTTCTGGATCAATTGTCTTCACCTGTAAAAATTAGTTCATGAAAATGTGTAGAAAACAGAATCTTCATGAATCCATAATCCAAAATGTTATTTATTGTTTGATATACGAATTAGTATCTGTTAATATTTTGTGATTTTGAGGCATGATATGCCCAACAATGAGTAATCACCTCTATTTATTGTTCAAAATCAATTGGCTTACATGTTACAGTCCTTCTCTACTACAGTGAGTTCCTTCACTATCAGAGGATACTAAACTGCTTACCTACAGTGAGTTCCTATTTGTTTACCTACTAGTCAAATGCACCAATTACCTAGCAGGTAAGAGACCTTCTGTTAAGGATGCATGCATCTTATTATGGTATACTTCAGAGGGCCACTGTTCTTACACACTTAGTAGAAACTCATCCCCCGTGCCCGAAATTAAAAATAATATTATTCACATATTTGATTCATGGGATTTATCAGAGATAGATATTCCAGACCTCAATAGGGCCTAGACATTGGGCATTGCATATCATTTAATCATTTATCATAAATACTAGTATGCTCATCAAGGGACTTCTCTCACATTGAGCATATGTTCGGCCAAGCATACTCTCTGCAGCTTGAGCCCAGGTATAATCTTAACACTGTTTCATTCATTAGTTGAGGAAGGGAAGATTCAATAGGCTGTACATTGCTCCTAACACCAACAGGCCGACTTGTTGCATGGCTTTCACTCACTAACAGAGATCTGTTCACCATCATGCTCATACCCATCCTCCAATCCCACCATGCACACAAGTCTATTCCTCATCTCCTCCTCAATAGAATAAACCGTAGTGTCCTTGCTCTGGATAACACTAGATTCCCACAGCAGAGGGCAAGTTGGGAAAACCTCATTTCTAGGAAAAAATCCTGAATTATGGTTATGGCTGTACCTCAGGACAATATGATATATAAATGAACCGAGACTGAGCATAACTAAAAAAGCAGCATAGCAAGCACATTCAAAATATCTAATGAAAACCTGCAATTACTCCAATAATAGAATCTTGTTAATCCTAAATTTAACAACAAATGATATTTTATTTAGCCTTACCCAATCCACTGCTTTTGACAGTGGTGGATCACCAGTTCCAGAAGGAGAAAATTCATCTAGTTCAGGAAGAATTATGGGTAGGTCATCCTCATTGATTGCCTTAGTTTCACCTGTATCATTCAGGAAAATTATAGGGAAAGGTTCACCCCAATACCGTTGACGTGCAAATAACCAATCTCGAAGCTTGTAGTTGACCTAACAAACATGTACGCACAATGCTTTATCTTATAACAAAGAAATTCCAGTGGAGAAAATTATATCTGAATTAGCAATTATGCCAGTCAAGAATGTGGTGCCGTTTGTCCTTTTAATATTGCTAAATTACCTGACGTTTACCATAGCCTCTGTTTTCAAGCCATTCTATAACTCGTTGAGCTGCTTGATCAGTAGGTAAACCATTCCAATCAATACCAGTATCACCATACGAAGAATTAACTACTATTCCTTGACCAGTGTATGCAGCTTTTCCATCCCACTGTGTAATATTTTCAGGGGATACGACGAGGCGCTCTGGTAAGCCAAATTTCTTTGCAAATTCATATCTCGCGTATCATGTGCAGGAACGGCCATAATTGCACCTGTGCCATAACTGCCATAACATCATTCCACAACATCAATCACACAGAAATATTGTGCACTATAAGTTTCACGTAGCAATAAACAGGAACACCCGTTTTACTGTTTCTATCAACACATTTTACAATTAAAGCAAAAGAAACAATCTGTCTCTGTGCACTTCTTATCATACACGAAGTGATGGTTGGCAATGGCATTGCGTGAAGTTCCATCTCTAATGCATACTACAAACATTCAAATGAAAACAGATAAGCTGTGTCTGTGTGCTTCTGACTACCTGCTATATATTCGAGGAAGTAAGTATATGCTCCCTATTTACAGGCCCCAAAATTTGCAATCATAAAACTGGAAATAGATAACAAGACCTCAGAAAGACGGAGTTTGGAATTTGGAATCGTCCGATCACACATTCATGATTCCATGCTCTTATATTGGTTGCAGACATGGTTTTCCATGAAGAATACTGGATGCACTAGAAATATTTTGTCAGCAGTCAATGTTTTGAGACATCTGCTCGAAAATGGACACCAGATAGCAGGTAGTATCACCTTTGCCATTAATAACATCAGGGTTTTCTATCGAACCGTGCAGTTCACTCTCTTATTCAGTGATAAATTTTTCTTTGCGAGGATTAAATGGCCTGTTATTTGGAATCCCCTAGTTACAGTTTCCTAGAGACATTGGTTAAGAGAATGCACACATTGATTAGGCTGATTGGGATCTCATCTTGTCAACTTCTTCCTTACAGTGAACTTCTGGGTGCTCCCTGGTTAATTGCCTGCCATATGATATTGCTCAAGATGTTTCACAGCATATTATGAACATTTCTAATGCCATTCCTCCCGCCTGGACAGATAACTCCCCAGTGGTTTCTTTGATGAGTTATAGGCCCCAATCTGGTACTTTATAAGCACTTCTATCTTTAGCATTGATCCTATGGATCAGTTTCATCTGCATATTCCCCATAATCTTGTTGATGATGAACATAAGTGGCAATTTGGATATGTTGCCTTTTGCGGAAAAATATTACTGTCATAGACATATTCAATTTTGGACTGTTTCTAGCATTTACGTTATGGTATATGTAGAAAAGCCGATGCTCTCACATTCTCAGACACAAAGCATTCTAGTTCTTTTTCTTTGATTGTTCACCCGGAGATATTGTTTGTATATACTCTCCAGTAGTGACTCATTTCTGTTGTTTAATCTTATCAGCCATTTTGGCCTCTTAAAAGAAGTTAATATTTCTTTCTTTCTTGGCTCCTCTTAGCATTGACTGAGATATTACAGCCATGGTACTTGCATATAGCATTTCTGCACATCCATAACAATTAACTCGAAACTTCTATTAACCTTTATAACACAGAATATGATCGCACAGATTCATCAGTCAAGAGGATTAGGAACCCAGCATATTTAATTAGGAGCTCCCAAGGAGCAAACTACTACTGCTAACATAGCTGCAAACTTCTACAGTTCTTCAAACCCCTGAAAGTTGCAAAGGTTGGCTAGTCACCACAAAGTCCATCATTGTAAAATCTACCACTTCTGTTCTCTTGTTGAAACCATATAAGAAAGACCTCTTATTTGCAGTGAAGAATTTATACTACCGTTGAAACCATATAATATCCCATGCCCACATAAGAAAGACCCTAACACAATGACGTTGCTGAAATAATAGCGACCAGAAAGCTAGACAAAAACTGTGAAAAACAATCGAAAAAAAAAGAATGCCAGTTAACTATCAGAGTGTAAAGATATATATACAGAGAAAGAGAGGTTGTGGCCATAGAAAGGGAGATGCACTTAATTATGAAATAAAAAATGAATAAATAGCTGAAAAAAAACAAAAAACAAATTGGCTCCTCTCTGTACCCAAATATGAACCCATTGGGATGCTATAAATTCCGAGAAACACTCTAATTTTAGAAAATAAATAAGGTCACAAAAGTTTCCTGAGGCTATTTTACTCATTTTGTTTCTTGTTCCAGCAGTTTTGACTTTTCACATCTCCCAGGTACAAAACACACTTTTGATGAATACACATTTGTAGTTGGATACCCATTGTTCCCAAAGTATTATAGCTCAATAGGGTTTAGGTTTTAAACTTGAATATAATTTACCGATCATTGGGGAGTGAGGATGAGAATTGGACTCCTGTGGACATACTGCCATCGCTATTGACAAGTATTGAGATGGAAGATATGGAGGCAGTGCACATTGTGATTCATGCTAGCAAAGTAAGGTATCCATATCATGATGAATTGGATGCCCAGCATGTGTTGGCAGCAAGCAAATGTTTAGTCTTTTACTACCTTCATATTTGAGGTTGAGAAGTCTTGGAGGTGACCCCAATTTAGGTTGCGCTAACATGTACTACAGGTGCTACCTAATCATGGCAAACCCATTCAATCTCAACTTCTAATTACAAAGAATCATTTGTCTAAGCCAATGTGGACTAGTTGGCATTCATAAAATGGCTGTAAATAATATGGACACGGATAAAATGAGGATTCAATGTGTTAAAATTTGGTCATACTTCTGGGTATGAGGGTTCAAGATCTTAATGTTTCAAGAAATGGGTGCATCACCCAAAAAAGGCATCAAGATCTTTCGTGTCAATGATAGGCAATAGTGAAACAAGGGTTGAAACTCATGCAATATCATAAGCTCATGGTCCACACTAGTGGACACCAGAGGGATTTCATGAAGCAAACAGTAATTGATAGTACAAAAATAGATTCATACAATACCTGTGTGTGTAGATTTTCACATCACATTCAGGTTTCTGACCAGTAATATAATGCATAACCTATAAAAGAGCGTTTGTGTGCATGTACACAGTTGGGCAAATCCGTTTTCGGATCTGTGCATATATACATTCAGCAAGAGTGAAAAAGTAATGAACAAATAAATTTGTTGAGACTAGGCATGTGAAAAACTTTTGGACACTTCCGTCATGAAGAACAATCCAATGGACAACATGACAGACTCACAAGTTGGTTGTAAAAAGTTTGCAAACATTTTAGACTAGAAACAATGATATATTAATTCTAAGTGGCCAAAAAGACCTATAAGCCCAAACAAGAGATTGCATCTTAATATGTTGTCTCATCTTTGAGAACAACAAACTAACTAAAATATATATAATTTAATATAGGATACTAAAAAAAATAGTTACCTAGAAAAAGCTCAAAACAAAATCATCGCTTCAGCTTTTCCTATATGCCATTCCTAACCTCCATCTTGTTTGTTGCCCATGGTTTCAACTATCCCTTAATCCCTACATAATTCCCAGCTAACTACTTAAATTATACCACATTAATTAATCTTATTTTTCTGTCAGAATGTTACTCCTTTTGCCCAACCTCCATCTTGGTTGTTGCCCAAGGTCTCAACTATCCTTGCACCCCCACATAACTCCCATCTAACTACTTATATTATACCACATATATTATTTAATCGTATTTTTCTGTCAGAGTGTTACTCTTTTCCACTTTTAGGTGCATGATTGTCAAATACTTGCAACCCTCAATTATCATCTATTTACATAGACAACAAGAATTTTATTTGTTGCTGAAAAGTATATATGAATTCAAGTAAATTTATGAACATAAAAAGAACTAACAAATCAAGATTAATAAACATTGGTATGAAAAACTTGAAGCAATTTTAAATATTTTACGTAGTACTCTGATAATGAGTTTTTTTATTAGATACCTTCCTAAGACATAGTCTGCAACCCATATTGGAATAGCTTCATTGGTTGCTGGGTTAAGTGCATACATTCCAGTGAAAACTCCCCTTTTTTCTTTCTGAAGATCAGTTCTCTCTAAATCACTCTTTCTGGCAGCAGACTCAACATATGCACGAACCTTCAGAAATTCATTGACATACTTCAGCACCAAAATATTAAAAAATCAAAGCTGAAAAATAAGGTCTTCTACCTCCTCTTGTTGTGTAGATGATACCAAGGACTGTAGAAGGGGATGCTCTGGTGCAATAACTAAGTAGCTGCATTTTCAACCAGCTATTATGCACGATTGGAATTGCATCATGAAAACACAAATCTGATAGAATATGCACATGAAACAAGAACGGCAAGTCTCTGGTATGGCTTACGTGGCACCACAAAGTGTGTCTGGCCTGGTTGTATAGACCTGAAGACTAAGAGACTGTTCATTTTCTCTCTTTACACGGAATTCAATCACAGCCCCTTCAGATCTTCCAATCCAATTACGTTGCATGTCTTTGATACTTTCTGGCCAATCCAGTTCATCCAAGTCTTTAATCAAGCGGTCTGCGTACTTAGTTATTTTCAGCATCCATTGCCGCATGGGCTGCAATATTAATGGCACTGTCACATGTGAACTGATATGACCCCCTTATGGTAAAGCCTTTTGGATCAGCAAAACATTTGAACAGTCATGGAAATAGTGAAACATTTCCTTTTTGACTACTTAAGGTTAAAACAAGAGTTGACCTTCCGTATAACTGGATGACCACCACGCTCACTTAGGCCATCTATTACTTCCTCATTAGCCAGCACAGTACCCAACGCAGGACACCAATTAACAGGTACCTCCGCCTGCATCAAACAAATATGCTTTCAGAGAAGTCAAGTCAACGCAGAAGCCAAAATTAGAAAAGCAAAAAAATAAAGACTAACCCAAAAAAAATGCAGAATACATCTATTACGAATCAGATATTTTTGGAAGGCAAGTAGCTTGATATTCTATTTATTATGATGACAAGATATATTATGAGATTATTTTCAATAAAACCTTTTTCTGTTCCATCTTGGATACAGTAACTCTACAATGATTTTGTATCACATACAAGTGGTCTGTCTTCTCCTGGATAAACAATCCTGGAAGCGATAGCTCAAATAATGCAAAAGGTCACTATATCCTTTTTTCTGACCTGTGCCATGCAGATATATTTCCTTTTGTGTGTCAGCTTCTCAATTACCTGGTATGCAAGGTCCATTTTAAACAATTGAAGAAAAATCCACTGTGTCCACTTGTAGTACTCAGGTTCAGTTGTTGAAATTTCCCTTTGCCAGTCATACGAGAAACCTAATGATTTTAACTGTAAACCCAATATCAACATGAAGTATTATTTCTCTAGAAGCACACACCTGTAGGCAACAAGAACTTAAATGTTGAACGTCTGTTAAATTAATGGGTAAACCAATAATGCTGATATTAACAAAACTTGTCTATTAAATGCAAAAAAGGGATCTATGAAAAGCTGACTACAGATGTAATCTGGCTACGGATTAAAATCGTTGAAAGCGCCCTCAACTAATGGTAAGCTATGTAGGAGACATGTGGGGTGTACATGAGAGAGATCTAAAAACTCTTACATGGGAGAGCTCACTCTAATCCTTTGGAAATCTGGAGCCTAGTAAAATTATTACTGTTTGCTGTTTTCCCCAATGGATCCAGAGAGAGTACTTTCAAAAAATTTAAGATTCCAGTCATCTTACATGCTGGACACATGAACACACACTGATTGTACTTGATGTTTAATAGAACTATGTGTGAGGGTTTATTGAGACTCAGGGTACACCCCCCATTATTGTGCCTATTCTCCAGACATGAGACCCTTCCTTTACGATTAACTATTGCATTATCATCGGTTGCATAAAAACTTGGCATTATCATCTGTTTCTCAGGTTTCCTACATATACCATTTTCCCTTCATAGACCAAAACATTTAACTGTTGATCATTTCGTTAACTAAAACTTATTATGGTAAAAATTCAACTTCAAAGGAAAACGCTATATTGTTGTTTTGTGGACTTCAAGAAAGCCTTTGACACTATACCAGGGAGTGAGCTTGGGAAAAGAATGATAGAGATAAGAATGTCATTAGTGTATAGAGCAGTTGTAGCACAATTGTATGAGCAAGTTGCCAATTGAAAATGGATAGTAGTTTCTCAAACTACTTTTTGAGCAAAATAGGGGTCAAAGCAAGGGTGTCCACTCTCTCCCACACTCTTTGGTCTATGCATCGATATCCCACTAGTAACCTATATGAGCAAGTTAAGTGCAAATTGAAAGTAGATAGTGGTTTGTCAAACTACGTTTTGAGCATCATGGGTATCAAGCAAGGGTATCCATTCTCTCTTACACTCTTTGGTCTATACATCGTTAAAATTGAAAAAATAGTAAAGTAAGGTTGCAAAAGAAAAAGAATCGGATGGCCTAAAACTCATACATGAGCTCTCCTATATGCTAATGATGTTTTTGTAAAGAACTAGAAGACAGAATGACAGTTTTCTGAAATATCTAAAGGTAGAGATATAGAAACTAAAACAATTATGGGGTTTAACACATAGGAGGGATTAAAGAAGTAGAAGTATTTTTACAAAATAAAAGCCTACCATTGAAAAAACATACAAGATAGGAGTGCACACACACATATATATATATGCGCTATCCAAGATACATAGAATATGCTTTTAGAAAAGGTGCTTTAAATGCTGATGGGACAGCTAAGTCATGGCCTCATAAATACCTATTCTATGCTGAGTGGGAATCTTGTCCAAGTATCTCATTCAAAGTATAGAATATTCTTTTAGAAGTTGTAGTACAGTTCTGAAAACGAGACTGTACAACTTTAACATAAAATAGAAAATATTAAATAATATAAAAACATTTTTCTAGTTTAGTTAGAGAAACCTAAAGGGCCCTTAATCCCAAGAGTTTTATTCCAATATACTTTGGATGATATGCAATACGTACTTGATGTATTTGGATACATTTTGTCAAATCAATGGACTATTGTTAATGATGGCAATAAAGGTGATACAACTCAGACATTACCCCACTTTACATGCAAGAGAGAAGTTAGAACCAAAACAAGTGGTGCAAAGCATCAAATATCTATGTATGCTATGACAAGTGTGCTGGAATGTATTAAAGTTCCATCGACAAATAGATAGAATGTATGCTATGAGTCTAGGCTTCAAGTGTGCTAGAATAGTTATTATATGTTTGAGAATCAATGCAACCAAAGTGATACTCGAAGATGGGAAGTGAGATAATGTTATTCAATGCTATGTTGGTCCAAATGTTGTGTTATGGAGTGAGAGTGTGAGGTGGCACTATCTCACTTAGTGCATGGAATGAACTAGATAAAATCCATAAATTATAACTTGACAAGCTATTAGAAACAAGTGATCTATAGAGGTACAAGCCATGCAAAGAGTATTCAAGTATATCACAAAAGCCAAGAATATGCCTGGCCATAAATTGCCAAAACAAGCTGGAACATAGGATGCAAGGTACACAAACCAAGAAGAGCAAAATCTTCTTATCTAGTTGGATGCTTGACATGATGAAATGGTTTATGAGATGGGTAGTAAAAGATCTGTTGGTGCTCTCAAGTGATGCTATGAAGCATGTGATCAGCACGGATAGATTACTAGAGGCAGTAAGGATGAAGTGGCAAGATGCTAAAATGTCGAAATTGGAATATTGCAAATATTAACCCAATTTTGTCACCAATACAGGGTAAAAATGCCAGAATGTATCCTATCACATCTCACTATCCCCATGAGCCCAGAGAACATTAACACTCTTCAAACTTGCTCACACAAGTTAAGTGTTGATGTAGCATCATGGCATCCATCACCCAAATATGTAGATATGCAAGGTATGCAATAAAACCTGAGGAGGCTGAATCAGTTACATACTTATCCCATGCTCAGTGTATAAGGTAATTCACGAGAAATATGATGACTTGTTAGACGGGTATGATAATGTAAGTCTCATACTCAAATGTCCATCAACAATGTTGAGCATAAATATGCGTGCATTATTTTCACATCTAGAGTTTTTACTCCAACGTAATAACCCCCCTTCTTAGGAAGGAGTCACATACAACATGATATGTTGATTTGATCCCATGGGCCATACGTCAAAATTCACTTCCTCATGGACAATAAAATATCTATTCTATTGCCTTAGTGGTACAACATGATTTTCCATCCATGTGTACCACATTGTAGTTCATACACATTACCTCATCTCACTCATTTCAGTTGAAGAAAATATGAAGGATTAAATAGAATAAGTATAACAAAAAAGCCAAAGCCAAGGTAGTTCTACCTGCTTGCGGAACCTGCTGATATTACGTTTTGTTGTCAAACTTGGATGAGCTCCTGTCTAACAAGTATTATAAAATATATATATTACCATATGTGCAAATGCTCATAATTGAACAAATGGCTTATATATCACAAACAATGACCTTTCATTTTACCTCAATTGCATATTGTTCAGCAGGTAATCCAAAAGCATCCCAACCCATTCCCATTGGATGAAGAACATTAAACCCTTGCATGCGTTTGTACCTTGCAATAATATCAGTGGCTGTATAACCTTCAGGGTGTCCAACATGAAGACCTGATCCACTGTTAAACAGTCATGACCATGTAAATCATTAAGGGTTGATAAACCAAAACATAACATAATCAAACACCAGAGTAGAAAGAAAGAAAGAGTGTCCAACATGAAGACCTGCCCCATTATCGAACATTCATGACAATGCAAATCATCAAGCATTAATAAACTTAGATATCCCACACTAAACACCATAGTAGAAAGAAAGAAAGCTATATAACATATTTTAAGAGGCCAAAATAGTCTATAAACTGAACAGAAATCTTTGGGAACAAAATGTTTTCTCGTCTTTGGGAAAAACAAATCAAAATAATTATTGAGGAAACTGTTATGACAGTAGTAGGGTGCCAAAGAGCCTAGCACAAACAGAGAAAATTATACTAAAAAGCAACTATATTTCTTAGTGAGCCTCAAAGCCTTTAAATAGAGTGGGGTTTGTAACTGATACATTTATGAAAGGGGATAACATGTGCCTAGGAGCATAATGAGTAAAAGTCGTAAAGTAGTGGGGAGAAAAAACAATGTAGTAAATGTTGTAATGAAGTACTGGCAGGATTAGAAAGTCAAATGAGATAATTGATGGAATAAAGTGAATCTAGAGAGAGAAATGTGTAGTGTGCGTGTGTGCAGAAGGGAAAGATTAGTTCTAAGGCTGTCATCCTCCACCACCTCGGCTCCAGAATGGTGCTCCTAATTTGAGATGAATAAAGGGCTGATCAATTGTGTCCTTAGGAAGTGCCTTGTTAAAGAAGCCAGCCACATTGCCATAGATTACTTGCTATACCCAAGAAACTTGCATTTCTTACTCTTGGATTCAAATTTAGTAAGTGTAGTATCTGAAATATGAACATATTCATCAGATTCAAACACCCAAAGATGAGAAACTAAGAATTTGTGACCTGTAAATGCCTCTTCAAGGATCATTTCAGCAAGTGCCTTAGTAGGAGAATAGTTGATGATATAGACAGCTGTGTCGATAGCTTCACCCAAAAATGGAGAGAAAGATCAGATTGAGACAACACTCTCACCATTTCTTAACTGTCTTGTTCTTCCTTTCTACTACTAATTTTGTTGTGGAGAATTGGGGACAGAAAACTGACAAGCAATACCTTGTTGCCAAGAAAAGATACTAACAGAACATGAAATAAATTCACCACCATTGTTAGCTCTGATTTTGTTAACCTTCTTGAAGGTCTTTGTTTCAACTAGAGACACCCATTCTTGAAACCTAGAGAGTGCTTCAAATTTGGTTGAAGGTATGTGAACTCAGACTAGCTCCAAAATGGATGTGGCACAATAAGTTGCTTGAGAGAGAAATGGTTCTCAGTGGTGCTTCCCATGTGCACAAGCCACACATGAGGTATTGAAGAAATTTGAATGAGGAAGGCCATGCACCATTTGGGATGACGAGAGTCATAGTTGTGATGCCCAAAAGCAAGCACACAACAGCTACGGATCTTCTTGAGCTACTACGACATAACTTCAATGCAGATGTTATAGTAGATGAGACTTGGAGGATGGTAATGAGCTGTTGGAGCCGTGACGGTGACACAAGTCCATTTCCTTTTTATCACTGGTGGAAATTTGTAGGTTGTTGATGTCATCTCCAACTTAAGAGTTATTCAGATTATACATTTTGTTGACTAGAAGGAAAATTCAAAATGCATTACCCATGGATGAAGCCTCAAGCACCAACAGTAGGTTAGATGAAAGACAAGGTACAGATAATACATTTTGAATCATAGTTGTTTGTTGACCAGAAAGAGAATTCAAAAATACATTACTCATGTGTGAGGCCTCGGGACTTGAGGCATCTGCAATAGAAATGTGTGAGCTGTGAGGTCGAATATAACACAAGATAGACCTGTCAAGAGTCATATGACTTGTGCAAGCACTCTCCATAATCCAATGATCAAGAGAGGATACACTTCAGCTAGTCATAGGGGAAGAATTAAAGATGACACCCTAAGAAAGTTGTTTCTTTGGCAGTACATCTAGTGTTTGATCACAATACAAACCTAGGGTTGGTTGAGGATGGCTTTGTGGAATCATCCCTTTCATTTTCTAGCAATCAGGTTGGATGTGGACTTAATTATCCCAATGGCGATAAGTAAGATCTTTATGGGCTGGATTGTTGGTTGGTTTTGAAGAAGATTTATTAATGTTAGGAGATGCATTCTATTTGCCTTTGCCTTTATAATAGAGAAGATGCTACCTGTATCCAACGTCTTTGCCAATTACAGTAGGAAGATATACACGAATACCTCTAGAAGAAAGAATTTGCCAATTATGTCATCAAGGAGTGGAATCCGAAGCACGCTATGTTTGACACTGTAGTGTCTTTTATGAAATCAGAGGGAGATGCCATTGCCTCTTTAAACAAGGCTTTGGCCCGCTACGTAAGGTAATGGAATATTAGGACCAACGGTGCCTAGGTCTTTTCTTACTAGAACTCAAGAGACAGAGGGAAGCATTTGTAGTGTGATAGGGTAGCTCAAGACTTCTTCAAATCAGTTAGAGATTGAGATAGGAAAATATGCATGCAAATCTATTGAAGAATAAATCTGCCAATTACGCCATTGGGAGTGAAATTGGAAAGCATTAAGTTAGTCATGGCTTTGGTTTTTAGTTTTAAAAAAAGGAGGGAGATACCATTGCCTTTTTAAACAAAGCTTTGACCCAGTACAGAAGGTCAAGTGTGTTTAGGATTGTTCTCACAAGAATTCAAGAGACATAGTGAGAAGTTGTTGACGGACAACAACACAGCCACAACAGCTTATCGACGAAGGGCCATTACAGCTTGATTTTTCTCCATCACTCAATGCTACAAGTCAATCAGTTGGCTACACATGTGGAGTCTTGGCCAGGACACTTGAATGGGGTTAAATAGATTGGGCAATAGCAAATTGTCTTGTCATCTAGGCCACAGCATCTATCACCTTTGTAAGAACTAGAAGATAGAACGAAAGTTTTCTGAAATACTTAAAGGCAAAGATATAGAAACCAAAAACAAATATGGGGTTTCACACATAGAAAAGATTAAAGAAAGCAGAAGCAGATCTGCAAAATAAAAGGCCACTACTTAAAAAGCAATGTACAAGGTAGAAGTGCCCCATCTGCTCTCAGCCTGACCCACATGAATTGACCAGTCTCATCTCTATGAAAAATGTGGGTCAGAGGTTCTAACTCCTCTGTGAAAAGCAATGAAACTCCACTAGCCCAGTGATCCCCCCATATGTTGTCTGCAAGTGAGCTCCCATATGTATCCTATATCATTCTCGGAGGAGGATTACCCGATGCATCTCGACATAAGTTTACCAGAGATTTTGTTAGTGTGTCTAATTGGAGGGAATGAGGACTGAGTGTATACCTAGGATAGGGGAACATGTCGAGGACATAGAATTTAGGCTTTGAAGTGTCGACGGTGTCAGGAGTGTGGAACGTCTGGTTGGCTTCCCAGAAATGTTGCCATTTCTGTTCGATGACATGGAAGGGATAAGCTTTTCTGAGAGGAAGCAATGGAGTAGTTGGGCCACTTTCGGCGTCAGTTGAGGAAGTGGCGATGCTACAGAAGAGAGTGCGGCTTGACGTCCTTCTTCTTCTCCCACCGAACTGCTGGAACAACAAGTTGCAGCTAGTTGTGGCCTTGCAAGGTCGTGAGAGGATATTGAGGCAGCAAAGGGGACGCCTGAGGAGGAAAGAGGTGCAGCAGTTGAGGGAGGAGCTCAACATGCCGCCTTCCTGCAGGTGCTGCCAAGCTGGGATACTACTGCTCGCCATAGCCATAGCCATAGCCATAGCCATAGCCATAGCCATAGCTGCTCACTCACTCGTGGACATTAATTCATTCATTATTCATATATCTATGTACATATATCATCATCATCAAAATCATCATCATCATCTCTGTGTGGTCGGTCGGTCACGCAGACCAAAATACATGAACATACATATGTACATACATTCTTCATTTCTTTCTTATCTATCTAGTATCTAGTCAAGGGAGTTATTAAGAAGTTTTACAAGAGAACCATTTCGAATGCAAGTGGGCGGGCAATCACACACAAGAATCAACCAAACTCGTTAGTGCGGCTCTTTTATTGACACAACTATCAATAATTATTGACATAAAAGAGTTGATAGTTGTGTCAATAATTATTGACACAACTATCAACTCTTTTA
>ERZ1034427.105-NODE-105-length-18696-cov-31.779786_pt1 | contig 18696 bp, 14 predicted proteins | sample MGYA00520607_ERZ1034427 | MGnify/ENA primary metagenome ERZ1034427 (study PRJEB33736, sample SAMEA104288489) | Azolla caroliniana | place: Brazil | collected 1987 | study: EMG produced TPA metagenomics assembly of the PRJEB19522 data set (Is there foul play in... | reverse complement strand
CTAGTTTATCAATTAGAGGGGCTTACCCAGCAACATTGCCTTGGTTGACTACTAGAGCCTACCGCACCCTCCGGGTTCACCCAATGTCCCGAAGGATACGCTCCACTACGTTACTCATGGCTTACGCCACGCTGGGCTATCAGTATGACATCAGTCTAAGTTTCACCCGTTTGCAGTCTATCGGTTCAACATAAAATTGAAACACAAGGCTATCAGTATACATACGAAACTGTGGAAAGGTTTTCCAGTGTATAAAATCCAAGTTTATTAAATTTTAGTTTTTTTAAGTATGTTAAGATTCTACAAGATCTAAAATAGAATATAAAATTTTGAACAGATAATTTTCATATCCCCCAAATATTACTGTAATGAATTCTCCTGCAAAACCCCGTAAATTACCGACACAAGCTATAGGCACTAAAATAAATATTTCATTCTCTCAATATCATCAGCCTCTTTTTAATGATTACCAGTGGATTGCAAATCTACAACGCTAATCCCGTTTTTGGTGGCCGTGCAGGTTTACATATTCCCCCCCGTTTTCACTTTAGGCCCTTGGTTAGCAAGAGGTAGACACTGGCATTTTGCAGCTATGTGGCTATTTTCTCTCAATCTTGTAGGGTATGGCATTTACATTTTCATGACCCGACGTTGGCGACATAGATTTTTTAGCTAAAATGACATCAAAGCATTACAAGAAACTCAGAATTCTCAACGTCTAACTTATGCTTAGTATCGAATTACTTACACAGCCATTATTCCTATATTATTCTTAGCAATCTTGACAGTAATTGGAATGTACAAACCTGCTCAATTTCCTTGGATAGTTGATATGTTTGGTGATTGGCAAGCATTAAGAGTTGTGCATTTTGCCTCTGTACCATTGGTGATAACATTTGTAATTATTCATTAGCATTTAGGACGGAAAGCCGGAGGAGAAGAACTGACAGGATCGATGTTTTGGTAGTTTTTTGATTAAGTTTAAGATAGTGCAGTAAGCATTCAGCTTACATAGTGCCTTACGCTGACGCTAACACACCCTACAATTTAATAAAATTATTTGGAATAATAAAATCATGAATCATGGGAATAACGAAAATATAATTCATATCGTCAAACCTCAATTATCACGTTGGAAACTCTTACAAATATCAGGTATTTATAGCATAGGTTTGTTCCTTCGTAGTTGTGGTACACCAGCACTGGAAGATTTAGTGGGTAAGCTTTAAGAACCTCTAAATCAAAAAGTTGAAGAACTAATTTTCCAAGCACAAAAACTTGTCCCCGAATTTACTGCTAGTGAAATTCAACCAGAAGCCTTAATAATTAATAGTTTTCGCAATACACCCATTATTGATTTAGACAGATTCCGTTTAACTATTGATGGTGAAGTAAGTAATCCCCTGAATCTAAGTATGACTCAAATTCAAACTTTACCTTTGACTTCCATGATTATTCGTCATGTTTGCGTCGAAGGATGGGCTGCAATTTTGCAATGGGGAGGTATACGCTTACGTGATCTGATGATCTTAGCTCAACCGCAAGCAAATGTTAAATATGCTTTCTTTGAATCAGCCGATGGTTATTATGAAAGGTGGGATATAGCTTCTGCTACCCATCCTCAAACTTTGTTAGCATATCAGAAAAATGGTTAAAAATTGCCTGTTGGAAATGGTGTGCCTTTGCGTTTAGCTTCCCCCATTAAACTGGGTTATAAACAAAGTACATGGGGAACGCAAATTACTTTAACCAGCCATTTATCAGCGTTTAAAGGTTATTGGGAAGATCAAGGTTATGAATGGTTTGCTGGATTATAAATATTGGGCTACACACACCAGGAATTTCACCTATACAGATAGGCGTTAATATGAATGAAAGTACGAGCAGTAATTCAGTGACTGGAAGCTGAAGCTTGGTATTTAGCAAGGATAAGAAGAAGTCATCGTCAGTTTAAACATTCTGATAAGAGGATGTTTTAAAACTAGAGGATACGTATAATCTTTCATTCTGAACGAAACGCAGTTGAGGGAAGAATCTAAATTTTTCGTCAAGTTATGACATACTAAAGCCTACGGCACGCTCCGCGAACATTTCGCTATCTCTACATACCCTGCGGTAACCAAGCTACAGTATGACATCTTAGGTTTTTAAAACATCCTATATATATAATAACGCAAAATAAATAGGAAATAAAAAATGAACTTTTCCGATAAATTAAAGGCTAAAAGAAAGATTACAACAAAAAGGTTATTGTGGTCATTCGATTTTAACTATTTCGGAAATTGTGAATACTTTGCACCAAGCAGGAAGAATCAATGATCGACAATTGTTAGCTTTTAGGGAAAGTTAGTCTTCATAAGAAAAGCTAGATGAAAATCCTTCGGGGAGTTGAAAATTAAAAATTATCAATGCGGACTTGAACCCATCACTGATTTTAGACCACTGTTGCCTCTTTCTCGACCATCCAGAGATTTTATATTCAACTAAACGGTTATTCAGCTGAAAACGTGGAAAATTTAATAATAAAAACTGCATTTAAGATTGGAGAGTCCCCTGGTGTGAAAACTCTTGGGGATTTTATTACTGAGTCGATTTAATAGGGTTGTGACTACTTTACAAAGTAATTGTGCACATATTGTGGAGGGACTAAGACATTATCCAAACAGAGTTCAAATGGCCGAGGTCAGGGGATGAAAAAAATAAAGGTTGCTGACACCTTGATTAGGTTAATTGGTCTACCGCGCCTTCAAGTTGTTAGTTTTACCTTAATCATGTAAATTGGGTTGAGGTTAAAGTGAGATATATGTCTATGCTTTTTGGAACTATCGTTTTGAAATCATGAGGGTTAACAACCTTAACTTTTAATTAAAAGCACAGCAATTAAAGTTCCTTGTATTGTTTCCTTCTCAGACTTAAAGAGGCTAATTTTTTCAGATACCGTATAGTTCTATGATTTTCTCTATCAAACACAATCGTTGCCTTTATATTTGCTTAAGTATTGTGAGCTTGTGTTTAGCAGTTACCATTACTCCTGCAAAACCATCTGTACTGATACAGACAACTTCTACCTTCAATGTGTCATTATCAAATTCTCAATCCACTAACGGATTAGAACAGGGGCGTAACCTCTATCAATCAGGACGCTTTGCGGAGGCTGTAATAGCTTGGCAAACAGCTGCAAACAATTACCATACTCAAGGCGATCGCACCAATGAAGCCCTAAGCTTGAGTTATCTGTCATTGGCACAACAGGAACTCAACCAATGGGAAGCTGCCAGACAATCTATCGAAGAAAGTGTGAAGATTTTGCAAACCGCTAAACCTTCTTTTAATGCTATTATCTGGGCCCAAATACTGAATAGCCAGGCAAATTTAGAACTAAGTACAGGTCAAACTGAAACTGCACTGGAAATTTGGCAACAAGCTCAAAAATATTATGAACAAGTGGGCGACAATATGGGCAGCTTGGGTAGTCAGATCAACCAAGCACAAGCCTTGCAAACTTTGGGATTTTACCGTCGCTCGAAACAGCATTTAGAGATGCTAACGCAAAAGTTAGCTGTGATGCCAGATTCGGAAATCAAAGTTAGTGGGTTGAGATCCCTGGGTTTAGCTCTGGACTCGATCGATGATAGCAAAAGCCAGCAAGTTTTAGAAGAAAGTTTAGCCATAGCCAATAAAATTAAGGCTAAAACTCAGTTAAGTTCCATTCTGGTGATTTTAGGGAAAGTTGCCTCTGATTCCCAAGACTCGGAAGCAGCATTAAAGTACTTTAAAGACGCACAAACAACAGCTACGAACCCAAATGAACTTTTGCAAGCGCGTTTAGCTACTTTCAAAGTATTGGTGGATTACGACAAACTAGAAGCTGAAACTTCCCTCGCACTTCAATTACAACAACAGTTGTTAGAACTACCACCTAGTCATAGTTCCCTCTACGCAGCAATTAATTTTGTGGCTACTTTAAATAGATTGGAAAAGCCTGAAAGAGTTCTACCAATTCCAGAACTAGCAAACCTGATGTCAGTCACGGTTAAATCTGCACAACAAATTCAGGATGCTCCAGCCCAAGCCTATGCACTACATCAGTGGGGACAACTTTACCATCGTACAAATCAGTTGACGAAGGCCAAGGAATTAGCCCAGAAATCCCTCAATATTGCCCGTCAACTCCAGGCTGACGATATCATTGCTCAATCCGCATGGCAGGTAGGACGATTATATAAGCAACAAGGCGATCACCCAGAGGCAATCAGAGCTTATACAGAAGCGATTAAGTCATTAAAGGCACTGCGAGGAGATATGGTTGCCGTTAACCCCGATGTTCAATTTTCTTTCCGCGAAAGTGTAGAGCCTGTTTATCGGGAATTGGTAGGTTTACTTCTGGATGAAAAACCAACACAACCTGCTTTGATGCAAGCTCGTGAATTGATTGAGTCGCTGCAAATTGCCGAACTTGATAACTTTTTCCGCGAAGCTTGTTTAGATAAAGCGCAGCAGATTGACAACATTGATCCCACAGCCACAGTTATTTATCCCATTATTTTAAGCGATCGCCTCGCGGTGATTCTCTCCCAAGCTGGACAACCTCTGCGCTACTATGTGACGCATAAATCTCAAACTGATATCGAACAAACACTCGATAATTTCTTAATAACTATCAACCCTGTTTCCGATTCCCAAGAACAAAGTCGATTGTCTCAACAAATTTATGATTGGCTGATTAGTCCTCCTGAACAGGAACAAGCTTTGAAAAACACCAAAACATTAGTATTTGTGTTAGATGGTAAATTGCGAAACATACCCATAGCCGCCCTCTTTGATGGTCAGCAATATCTGATTGAAAAATATGCTGTGGCTCTCTCTCCTGGGTTGCAACTGATGGCTGTCCAATCATTCCAGCAAACTAAAATTAAGGCGATCGTTGCTGGTATAAGTGAATCGCGTAATGGCTTTAGTGCTTTACCTGGTGTTGAATTAGAAGTCAAGCAAATTTCCCAGACACTACCGTCTTCAATGTTACTAAACCAGAAATTTACTAATCAATCCCTTGCCGAGCGCGTCAAATCTAGTCGTGCCGATGTTATTCATTTGGCAACCCACGGACAGTTCAGTTCCCGTCTAGAAGAAACCTTTTTACTTACGTGGAATGGACAAGTGAATGTTCAAGAGTTGTCTGAACTCCTGAAAAATCATAGTGACGATTCATCACAAGCGATCGAATTATTGGTACTGAGTGCCTGTGACACCGCAGCCGGGGATGATCGTGCCGTTCTAGGATTAGCAGGCTTGGCTATCAAATCTGGAGCCCGTTCAACTATCGCCACTCTCTGGCCTGTCAAAGATAAAGCAGCTGAGATACTAATGACGCGCTTCTATGACTATCTGCGGCAGCCCAAAATCACTAAAGCTGAAGCACTACGGCAAGCCCAGATCAACCTGATTCGCCAAACTGATTTCTACAATCCTTTCTTTTGGTCAGCCTTCGTTCTGGTTGGTAATTGGCTTTAGTATACGTGATTTAACTTAGGGGAATATCATACTTTGTACAATCTTTATATTTTTAATAGAAATGCTTAGAAAGCGTATAGTTCAGTATTTAGGACTAAGAGTAAGCCACAAAATAAATGATCCTGTCTTGTCATGCTGAGTGTAGCGTTCGCGAAGGGTGGCTTAAGCCATAGCGAAAAGAAGCATCTCGGAGATTCTTTACTATCTCTTTCAGAGATGCTCCGCGAACGTTCAGAATGACATTGGGCATTTCTTTTTGTGGAGTTGTCTTAAATACAAGTGACTCATATGACTTGTGATGTTTTACTTTTTCTTGTGCTAACTTAGACTAAACACAGTTTACTGAATAAAGCTAGAACTTATTCTAAATAGGAGTTTAAATTTTTTTAACCTAAGCTAAGCAAGTGTAGAGGTACAAAGTGATGTTATTTAGAGCCTTAAAATTCCTGCATTTCAGTGGAAAATTTCCATATTTATTTGAAAAATAAATATCAAATTGTATCATTTTTTGTTATGGGTAACATATGAATTTTATTTGTAAATTTTTTACAGTCACTCAATATCTTAGTATAAGGTAAGGAGGAAAAAACTACTAATGTACTTAGTATTACCTTTTGTCAAACAAGGATCTGAATCATGAAACCTCCATATTTATGTAGTATATTGAGCTTCATTGCTATGCTGACTAGCGGTATATGGAACAGTGCCTATGCTGTTACATTTACCCCACCAATCAATAATGGCGCTCCCAGACAAGCAAGTGGGGGAGCTTCCAGAGGCAACCTTTTTACACCTGCTCCTGGTCAAGGCGCTCCCAAACAGGCAAGTGGAGGGGCTTCCAGAGGCAACCTTTTTACATCTGCTCCTGATCAAGGCGCTCCTAAACAGGTAAGTGGAGGAGCTTCTCGCGTTGGTACTAACTACTTAAATCCTTCAATTGTACGAGCCGCAGGCCCAGCAGCCTTGACTGCCCTCTTACCCGAAAGCTTCAATGGCTCAACGGTGTCTGAACGTCCTACAATTCTGGTATATCTCCCTGCATCTAATGCAGAAGAAGTTCTATTCAGTCTCAAAAATGAAACTGGCAATACACAGTATCAAATGACCATTCCTGTTGCAGAGAAAACTGGGGTGCTCTCAATCAAATTACCCGCAGATGCACCAGGTTTAGCCGTGGGAAAAGACTACCAATGGTTTCTGGCGCTGAAAGTGAATGGGAAACTCAGTCCTAGTACGCCTTACGTCGATGGTTGGATTCAGCGTATCCAACCTACTGCTGAAGTGACAACAGCGATGCAGGAAAAGGATGCTTTGAGACGAGCAAATACTTTTTGTAAATCTGGAGTTTGGTATGACTGTGTGGAAACACTGGCCAAACTGTACATCTCCCAACCCAACAATGTAAATATCGTCAAACATTGGGAAGAACTCCTATCCTCCGTTAGCTTGAAGGAGATTGTCAAAGCTCCATTATTAGCATCTGCTAATTAGGGACTAGTACAGTACGGCGTAAATAAACCAAACATTTCAAATCTTTGAAAAGCTTACGCCGTATTCATTTTGACTTTTGAATTTTGACTTATGCCCTGCGGTAGTAGTAGTCTGTCAAATAGATTTTGATGGGTTGCGAAAATCTAGAAGCTTTGTATTTTATATATATCTTTCTTTTGGCAAATCTATATCCCTCATTTAGTTCTTGACAGACTACTAGGGACTGGGGTTCAGGAAAATTTATTCCTGACACCCAATCCCTAATTTCCAATACTAATCAATATTAATGACAACTTGCGGAATAAACATAAAATCCTTATAGATTAATAACTTTAGGGTTATTCGAGCTAGAGAAAATGCGAAAAATAAGGCTTGATAAGTAGGAAGGCACAAAAAAACTGTAGCCGGGCAGCAGCTTCTCGGAGATTAGTATATTACGAAAAGTAAAATTGACCAAAACCTATTGCATGAGTGCCTATTGCCCTTCGCGTTCTCCAGTCACTCCCTGGGGGAAGGCGAAGCGCCTACATGGGGGAAAACCACGCCACTGGCTTTATGCCGGGAAACCCTTCCACAGCAGTGGCTCCCCAAGACCGCGGTGGTTCACCTCTTGCCTTGTCATAACGACAATTTTTAACGCCAACCTACTTAGTATAAAAATTCAAACACTTTTTAAGGTTTTAAATAATTTTGAAAACTCTTTCACTTCTCTTCCTAACTCCTGATTTCTACTTCATGGCTTACGCCACGCTACGCTATCACGAAAAAACTTTTTTAACAAACCCTCACTCAAGCGTGTCACGGAAATATGTGGCGTAAATTCCAAGCTTTCATCCATCGTACTCGTAGCGTTTTTATTATTACTCCTAGTGTTGCCCTGACAGTAATTGTTGGGGAGTTGTTGGGAATTTTCAATTTGCCTGAGTGGAAACTTCGTGATGAATGGGTGCGAATGCGTTCGTGTGAAGCAGGCACTTTTCTGTGGTGTTCGCCCAATACATTAGCTAACGAAATTGTCATTGTCACAATTGATGAAGATGATATCCATTCAGTGGGTAAATGGCCAGTTCCAGATAGGTCACTAGCACAATTACTGGAAATAATCCGAGCGCAACAACCCCGCGTTATCGGCTTGGATCTCTATCGGGATTTACCAGAAGGTAATGGTTATGAACAACTCGTCGAAATTTTCCGCACTACTTCTAATTTGATTGGTGTTGAAAAAATTAGCGGTGAGCGTGTCAAACCACCACCGGAACTGAAAAAAGAGCAAGTAGGATTAGCCGATTTGTTGTTGGATGGCGATCGCCATGTGCGCCGCGCCCTCTTGACAGCGAACGATGCCCAAGCAAACGACCAACCCAAAGGAGGATTGGCAACCCTTGTAGCAATCAAGTACCTGGAATCCGAAAACATCAGCTTAAAATCCGTTGATGCAAAGCGACAGAAGTTTAGCCTGGGCAAGCAAATCTACTTACCAATAGGAAATAAAGTAGCAGGTTATACCGAATTTGATTTAGGAGGCTATCAAATTCTCCTCAATTGGTATGGTTCGGAAACTGCGTTTCACAGGGTTGCCATGCGCGATGTGTTAGCAGGAAAAATTCCCCCAGACCTGATGCGTGATCGCATGGTATTTATTGGGTCAACCGCTGTCAGTATCAAAGACTTCTTTGACACACCATTCAGCTCTTCCTTGATTTCTATCCAAAAACCCGCATCTGGTGAAGCAACACCTGGGGTTGTTATCCATGCCAATATTGCCCATCAACTAGTGCGAGGGGCAAAAACAGGGAAAGGCAACCTGCATGGTCTTTCTGGTATAGCTGCGTCGCTTTGGATTATTTTGTGGTCTGTAATTGGTTCTAGTGGTAGTTGGTGGTTAGTCAGTGCGCGTAAGGGAAGACAGATTCCTGGGGGAAAAATTCTTTGGGCAACTGTATCCATAAGTGCAGGATTGCTGGGGGGTGGCTACGGAATGTTTTTACATGGTTTTTTGATTCCGGTGACACCCTCCTTAGCTAGCTTTATCATCTGTGTAATTGCCACAACTAATACCTATAAACAACAGAAGTTAGAAGAAACTAATCAGCAACTAGAAATTGCCAATGGTCAACTTTTAGATTATTCCAAAACTCTGGAGTTAAAAGTTGAAGAGCGAACTTATGAACTACTGGAAGCCAAGCAAGCAGCTGATGCTGCTTGCTTGGCCAAGAGCGAGTTTCTAGCAAATATGAGCCACGAGCTACGTACACCGCTTAATGGTATCCTTGGTTTTGCTCAGGTGCTGGAGGTATCACCAACTATGGAACAGAAAGATCGAGAAGGCGTGAACATTATTTACCAATGCGGTTCACATCTCTTATTGTTGATTAATGATATTCTCGACCTGTCAAAAATAGAAGCTCGTAAATTCGAACTGGTGGCAACTAATGTACATCTGCCCAGCTTTTTACATGGTGTGAGCGAGATTTGTAGTATCCGAGCAGAGCAGAAGGGAATTGCATTTCATGTCTCCATAAGTGATCGCTTACCAGTTGTCATTCAAGTAGATGAGAAGCGGTTACGCCAAGTCTTGATCAACTTACTAGGCAACGCTATCAAATTTACAGATGATGGTAGTGTCACATTCAAAGCAGATTTCATAGATCCAGAGTTTCAACAAATGACAAATGAAACTACACAAATAACATATCAGAAGATTCGCTTCCAGATAGAAGATACAGGTATCGGGATGTCATCAGACCAATTAGAGAAAATATTTTTGGCCTTTGAACAAGTAGGTGAAGTGGGACGAAAATCTGAAGGTACTGGTTTGGGATTAGCAATTAGTCAAAGAATCGCGGAACTGATGGGTAGCCCAATTCAAGTACATAGTCAGCTGGGTAAAGGTAGTCTATTTTGGCTGGATTTGACAGTACCCGTACCAGTTTGCCATGACTGGCAGACATCGGGTTACGCCCCAACCCACCAGAAAGTCATCGGTATTCGGGGTAGTACACCACAAATTTTGATTATCGATGATGATGGCAACCACCGTTCTATCCTGAACTGTCTGCTAGAAAACATTGGCTGTCAAATTCTAGAAGCAAGCGATGGTAAACAAGGACTACAAATGGTAAACCAATATCACCCAGATGTGATTTTGCTTGATTTAGCTATGCCTAATATGGATGGATTGGAGCTAATGGTTCACCTGCAAGAGAATCCACAAACTAGTTCTATTCCAATCATTGTCTCTACTGCGAGTGTATTCGAGGAAAATCGGCAACAGAGTTTGCAAGCCGGAGCAACAGCGTTCTTACCCAAACCCCTGCAAATTGATGAACTATTCAATGTCCTGCAATCGCTGCTAAAAGTCGAGTGGATTTATGCCCAATCTCCATATTTACGATCTTCTTATCAACCTCAGCATAAAAATAGTGATGAATTACTTCTACCATCACAGGATGTTTTACAGCAACTCTATCATTTGGCGATGATGGGAGATATATCGGAGATTGAGGGAATAATAGAAGAGCTAATTCAGCAAAACAGTCAGCTAGCTCCCTTCACCACTGAAATGAGCAAACTTGCTGCCAACTTCCAAACTACAAAAATTTGTCAGTTCCTGAAATCATTTGTTACTGGGGAGTCACATCAATGATCACCAAACCACTTTTGAAAACAACATACGTCCTTTTGGTAGATGACAATCCCAATAATCTCAAAGTTTTATCAGAAGCAATTCAGCGATGTGGTTGGAAAGCTCTGATGGCGACGGATGGAGAGTCAGCGATCAGACAAACAGAATATGCTCATCCTGATTTGATTCTCCTCGATGTAATGATGCCAGGTCTGGATGGATTTGAAACTTGTCGTAGATTAAAAGCCAATCCCCTCACTTACAATACCCCGGTCATTTTCATGACTGCCTTATGCGATCCTACAGACAAAGTTAAAGGACTGGAAATTGGTGCAGTTGACTACATTACCAAACCCTTTCAACATGAAGAAGTCATTGCTAGATTAAAGTTACACCTAAAAATATCCAATCTCACCCGTACCCTGGAACAAAGAGTCCAAGAACGCACCGCAGAGTTAACCCAATCTCTACAACAGTTAAAACAAACCCAACTACAACTCATCCAAAGTGAGAAAATGTCCACTCTTGGACAACTTGTTGCAGGTATAGGTCATGAGATTAATAACCCCATTGGTTTTATTAGTGGAAATTGCTATCACATTGAGGAATATGTTAAGGACATCCTTCGTTTAGTAAATCTCCAACAGCAAAAATTACCACATCTAGACCCGGAAATTGAAGAACTCCTTGAAGAAATTGACTTAGAGTATCTGATAGAGGATTTACCAAAAATTCTCCTATCAATGCATCAGGGAATTGATCGTCTTAAGGACATCAGCCTTTCTCTCAGAACCTTTGCCCGATCTGATATCTCATCTAAAGTGGAGTTTCAGATTCATGAAGGGATGGATAGTACCTTAATGTTATTGAAACATCGACTCAAAAATCAAGGTAATCGCCCCACAATCGAGGTTGTTAGGCAATATGGTACTTTGCCTTCCATCATTTGCTATCCCGGACAGATGAACCAGGTATTTATGAACATTATCGCCAATGCGATTGATGCCTTTGATGACTTGCATCAAAATCATTTAGATCAGGAGATAGCTGTTTGTTATCCTCACACCATCACGATCACTACATCGGTCGATAATGAGGAACGAAATGTTGCAATTTGCATTGAAGATAATGCTATTGGTATGCCACCTGATGTGCAAGCTAGAATTTTTGAGCCATCTTTTACAACTAAGGTTGTGGGTAAAGGAACTGGTCTAGGGTTAGCTATCAGCTACCAAATTGTTGTCGATAAACACAATGGAGAAATCAATTGCTTTTCAACTTTTGGCAAAGGAACGAAATTTATTATTACTCTGCCAAATTCAAGAAATTAAATAGTGGATAATATCCTCAATATCCTGTAGGAACAGAAGGTCAAAATGGCGAATACTGCACGGAGAAGTACAATCCATTTTCCTGGAGCGAGCGCTTTTCGCTATCTACTGATGTGAGAGGAATACCCCAATCCAGACGGGTTGAGAAGTTATTACTCTGTTTCCACAGTAGTCCTAACCCAGTACCAACTAACATACTAGGTGATGGATTGTCACCCTTAGTATTCCAGCCCTGACCCACGTCGATGAATGGGGTCAGTTGTAGCAATCCTCCCAGATTGGAGGTATGCAAAATTGGCAACCGAAATTCAGCTGAAAATAATATGCCATTGTCAGTAAGTAATGTATCTTGGCGATAGCCTCGTACACTTAGTTGTCCACCAATGCCAAATTGCTCGAAAGGCACGACAGTATCTGCTGCTAGTTGTAAATCGCCCTTAGCTAAAAACAGAGTGTCTGGTGCTAACTGTTGCACCCACTGTGCCTGTCCTCGCCACGCGAAAAAGCGGCTATCTGGCTTATCTTCATTGACATTGGCCTCGAACCAATCTACCCCCAAACTAAATTGCGATCGCACTGCAATAACTTGCTGATTAGTGCGTTGGTTATACTCCTGAGTAAAACGCAGGACAGAAATCTTAGTTTTTCCGTCCGCATCTGCACCTACATATAAAGGAAACCCGCCAATATCATTAAGACCTAACTCAGTGTGGCTTTCTTGGTGTGATAACGATAGTTCCACTGCCAATTCCTGGGTTGGCTTTTGTATCAGTGGTTGCCGATAGCCGAATTCGTAAGACCTAGTTTGTGATTGAATATCAAGGATGCTGAACGGTTCTTCAATTACATGATTCCATCCTTGGTTAAAACCAAACCAGACAGTACCATTGCCAGCGTTAATCGGTAGTTTGTAATTCAGATTGATTGAATCACTGCCATCGGTATTAGTGTATCCCACACTGAGCGTGTCCCCTAAACCTAGTAAATTGGCTTCTTTGAAATCCACACCCTGACGAAAACTACCGACACTAGGTGATCGCCCATTATCTAAAGTTGTTATGAGTGAGACAGTGTCAGCTTCTTGAACCTCTACTTGCAATATATTGCTGCCGGGATGCACACCCATCTGTAACTCAGCTGACAAGTTTTGAATGCGCGGATCGAGGCGGAGGAGTTGCAGCTTTTCGATTAAGCGCGGTATATTCAAGGGTTTACCAGCACCTATTCGGATGCGCTCGCGAATGTATTGACTACGCAATTGCCCATTACCAACGATTTTAATTTCTGATAAACTGCCCTCTACCACCTGAAGTTTAAGGACTCCAGCTTCTAATGTCTGTGGTGTAATTAAAGCCCCTGTTGTGACATAACCATGGTCAGTGTATAGCTTAGTGATGGCATCTTTAATTTGCAATATCTCTACAAAGGAGACCTCCCGTCCGACAAAGGGAGATGTAATCGCCGCAAACTGTTTTGGTGTGAAAACGGTACTACCGACAACTTTAATGCGATCAACCCGGAATTTGGCATTAACATCATCCTCTCCTGGTGCTGGCTGTTCCGGTAGTGGCACAACTGGAAGTAATTGCTCCTGATCTGATGGTTGAGGTAACACATCCGACGGTAAGGGAGCAATAGGAATATCTTCTAAGCGTCCAGATGGTGAAGTCGGAGAATTGGAAGTTTGAGCGTTTGCTTGATGGTAGCTGCATAATACCGCTGCTAGAATCAAGCCCAGTTTTAGAAGTTTTAGTTTAAAGATGAAATTTAACAACTTGTTTAATGTTGGTTGAGACAATACTGAGTGAATATGAATGACTTTGTTTTTTACAGCCAGCTATTAACAGATTGACGCTCTCAGGTCTAAAGACACTGAGACTTTTTAATCTAAGATATTTTAGCAGTTTTTTTGATACTCCCTTCCCATTAAAAGAATGCGTTAAGCTGTTACGCATTTACTTTTTTTACCTAAAAGCCTTGTTACAACGACTCTAGGCTACTAAATATTAAATTTAGGTGCTTAACAGCTTATTATTTTTGGGCCTAATGCCAGCTTGAATATGAGTCGATCGTTTATTGGGACTACAGCCGACAGCATCAAATTTGCCAATGGATTCAAGTTTAATGCCAGCGATGCCACACCACTACCCTTATTAACTATGAGTCTGCCAGTCAGTCGGATTGCTACTTGGAGCAAATACCGGAAGGAAGGATTCGCACCCAAGGAACGCCAGCACTCAACTTCTTTGGTCGCCCATCGCAAATCTTCAGGGCTTAAGAGGCAACATGAACGTGAGTGCGGGGTCTATTATTGCTGTCCCAAAAGAAAACAGCAACATTTCGGCGAATGCTGTATTTGGACAAGGTGGCAACATCCAAATCACTACTCAAGGCATATTTGGATTGAAATTCCGTGACCAACTAACTTCTGATAGTGATATCACCGCCAGTTCGCAATTTGGTGTGACTGGCACTGTTCAAGTTAATACTATCGGTGTTGACCCCAGTTCTGGTTTGAAAGAATCTCATCACTGTCCGATAACTACCAGCTATGCCTGCCCAACGAGAGATTGCCAACATTCTGACTCTCTCACTCATCGCTAACATGGCCATGACGAAGGAGCTCAATTGCCACATCGTCGTCACTTTTATTTCTGGTAAGTAACTGGGGGTTAAAAATTGTCGTTATGACAAGGCAAGAGGTGAACCAGCGTGGTCTTGGGGACCCACTGCGGTGGAAGGGTTTTCCGGCATAAAGCCAGTGGCGTGGTTTCCCCCATGTAGGCGCTTCGCCTTCCCCCAGGGAGTGACTGCATAACCCAAAGGGCAATAGGTACTCATGCAATAGGGAAGGGGTTTTCAGGCTAATTTACATCTTGTTACATACTTTTGTTTTTTCACGTCGTTCTACTTAGCAGTTTTCGTAAGAGTGTTAAGATTGGCAGCAGTCTTTACAAGAGCGTTAGGATATTGAACATGGGCAATCCGCAAGATTTTGACTTGTTGTTTTAGAAGACGATAACTCTACTACATCAGCCCTCTTGTCATACCCTTTTTTCCGGCTAAGGTATTGTGATGAAAGTAAGTATTGCTGGCTTAATCCTAAAATTAGCGCAATTTTCACATCTGCATATTGATAACATTGGCGTTGACGCTCAAGTTATTCCCGATGGCACTCTCAACACTACTGTGACCGGAAGTAATAATTACAGCGTCACCAACGGTAGCCATGTTGGCAATAATTTATTTCATAGCTTCAGCCAATTCTCCCTTCCTAGAAATGGTTCGGCAGTTTTTAACAATGCCACAGATATCCAAAATATTTTTAGTCGTGTAACTGGCGGCAATGTTTCTCATGTTGATGGTTTAATTCAAGCCAATGGTAGTGCCAATTTATTTTTGCTCAACCCCAGTGGCATTATTTTTGGGCAAAATGCCCGATTCAATATTAGGTGGTTCCTTTGTGGGGACGACAGCCAATAGTATTAAATTTGCTGATGGGACGGAGTTTAGTCCACTCAATCCGAGTAGTCCGCCATTGTTAAGAATGAGTGTGCCAATCGGGTTACAAATGGGACAGAATGCAGCACAGATTCAAGTGTAGGGGAAAACTCACCACCGGGCAAGATCTGACCCTATAAGCAGGTAGCCTGGAATTACAACGGCAACTGGTAGCAGGGAGAGATTTGACCCTATAAGCTCAACATACCATACAGATACGTGATAGCGTCACGGCTCCATTTGTTGCCCAAGCAGACAGAAACTTAACAGTTCAGGGGAATCAGAGCATTGATATCCTGGCCTTCAACCATCCCAAGGCGGTACTTCAGAGTGGGGGCAATCTGAATTTGATCAGTAACGGGAATATTTCTGGTAATACTCATTTTCTGAGCAGTGGCAATATCACAGTTTCCACAAATAAGGGTGATATTTCTCTCAATGGCAGCTTAATTTCATCAGTAAGTAGCTAGAGTACAACTGGGAATGGAGGCGATATCACAGTTTCCACAAATAAGGGTGATATTTCTCTCAATGGCAGCTTAGATTCATCAGTAAATAGCTAGAGTACAACTGGGAATGGAGGCGATATCACAGTTTCCACAAATAAGGGTGATATTTCTCTCAATGGCAGCTTAGATTCATCAGTAAATAGCTAGAGTACAACTGGGAATGGAGGCAATATTACAGTTTCCACAACCAATGGCAGCCTCTCCAACCGGAGCAGTTTGATATCCTTTTCCACCTCACTCCAGAATAGTGGGAATGGAGCTAATATCACACTATCCACGACTAATGGCAATCTCTCTAATCAGAGCAATTTATAGTCCTTATCCTACTCAGTCACAGGCAATAGTGGGAATGGGGGTTATATAGCCTTTAAGGCACAAAACGGGGATATCTTGGGCAATGGCAGCAGCTTGTATACTTTTTCAACCCCAAGGAACTGCCAGGAATGGCGGTCCTGTGTCCTTAGAAGCTCAAAACCAATTATCTCCATTAACATCCAATACTGCTGAGGGGGGGACTGTGTCAATTGTTGATCAAGGAGATTTGGCGATCGCCGATCTCGTGATCCAGACAAGTAAACCAGTGACTTTAAACACCGGAGTGACAGGCTCAATCACAATTCCGAGTGACAGAACAGGGCGCTCGGGGGATGTTAGCATTAGTAGTATTAGGAATCTAACTCTCTCCAACAGCAGGATTCAAAGTGACACCAAAGGCAGTGATTCCCTTGGGAATATCACTTTCACCAGTTCAGGTCTAGTAACTTTGAATCAGAGTCAAATTCTCAGCAGTACAAGTAGTACGGGAACAGCTAGGAATATCCGCATTAACACGGGTGACTTCAGCCTCCTGAACGGTAGTTCTATCAACTCCTCCACATCTGCAAGTGGCTAACACCTTGAATCTTGACAATAGCATGCTGTCTGCAGGTACGAGTGGCACTGGCAAAGGGGGGGAGATTACGCTAAATTAACACGGGTGACTTCAGCCTCCTGAACGGTAGTTCTATCAACTCCTCCACATCTGCAAGTGGCTAACACCTTGAATCTTGACAATAGCATGCTGTCTGCAGGTACGAGTGGCACTGGCAAAGGGGGGGAGATTACGCTAAACACCGGACGCTTACAACTGAACAATCAAAGTAGCATATCGAGCAATACAATAGGCATTGGCAATGCAGGTGTAGTTGATATCATTGCTGATGCCATCACCCTCAGTCAAAGCAGCATCAATAGGCAATCCTTGGGGTAAGGTGACAGTGGTACGCTTAAAGTTGATACTAACACCTTAAATTTAATCGACAATGCCGTGATTTCCACGGCGGCATCCCAATCGGGAACAGCAGGCGACTTAAGTATTACCGCCCCCGACCGCATTAACTTACAAACTGGCTCTCAAATTACCAGTCGCAGTACGGGAACTTGCAACGGTGGTACTGTAGAAATTACAGGGCGATTGCTGGTTCTCAACCAAAATACTCAAATCAATGCCTCAACTGTTGCTAGTAATGGCGGTAACTTACTGTTAAATCTTTCTGAGTTTTTGCGCCAGAGCGATCACAGTGTACTCAATGCCCAAGCTGGTGATACAGGTAATGGTGGTAAAATTAGTATCAATGCCCCGTTTATCATCGGTTCTGGGAATAGTGATAGCATTGCTAATGCTGTACGTGGTCGCGGTGGGAATATTAACATCACCACTAATAGCATTCTCGGTTTAGACTTCCGCAACCAACTGACTCCCGATAATGACATTACAGCCAGTTCCGAGTTTGGCGTGAATGGCACAGTACAAATTACTACACCTCAAGTCAATCCCAATTTTGGATTAGTGGAATTACCCGTAAACTTAGTTGATTCATACCAGCTAATTGCTATTAGGTTGCGCGAATACAAATGATAGCAGTTTTGTGGCCACAGAAAGGGGTGGAATACCGCAAAATCCGACACAGGATATGAGGCGCGCGCCCTTGGTCTGATGCACGTGATATCTCACCATACCCCAAAACTGGTGAGGTGACAGCACAAATATCTTCATCCCCAGAAACTCTCGTTCAAGCTACATCTTGGCACCGCAATGCCTTGGGCAAAATTGAGTTAGTTGCCGATGATAAATCTTCTGTGCAGGTGCAACTATCATTAAGTTGTGCAGCAGTTTCTCAAAATTAATAATGTTATGAAGAAAGCGATCGGAAAACCTATTGCGAATATTTGCTGATGGGAACTTCAACGATAAATTATGAACCACCTTCCGAGCAGTTATGGTAAATCAAACTACCTTCGTGAAGAACGGTGATAATTTCGTGGCTAGTAAATCAACTCAACTATAGAAGACATATGTTACGGAAATTCTCACTGTTCAGAGTTGAGTTTAAATTCTGAAATATCTAAAATAGATTTAGTTGATTTTTTAGAATCTAGGGGTTTAGAAAACAAATATCCTTTTCCGAATTGACAATTTAATAACTTCAACTGTTCTAATTGATTATGTGTTTCAATGCCTTCAGCAATTATATGCATATTCATTATTTTTTTGAAAATTTGTACAGTTGCATTTACAAGCCCCAAATTGTCAGATTCTTCGTGTAAATAATGAATAAATGACCGATCAATTTTCAGGTTATCAACCGGGAACGAATGCAAATAACTAACGGGACTTAAACAAAAGTTAAGAGTAAAAAGGAGTATAATCCAACTTTGGTGTAGCTTTCACGTTAAAAGAAGCTGATGA
>ERZ1034427.104-NODE-104-length-18697-cov-2.903712_pt1 | contig 18697 bp, 18 predicted proteins | sample MGYA00520607_ERZ1034427 | MGnify/ENA primary metagenome ERZ1034427 (study PRJEB33736, sample SAMEA104288489) | Azolla caroliniana | place: Brazil | collected 1987 | study: EMG produced TPA metagenomics assembly of the PRJEB19522 data set (Is there foul play in the... | reverse complement strand
GCGGCCGTTGATGACGACCTCCGCGCCGGACGCGGCGAGCCCCTTGGCGATGGCAAAGCCGATCCCCGCAGTGGCCCCCGTGACGAGGGCGGTCTTTCCCGAGAGGTCGATGTGCATGAGCAGCTCTCCGTTGTTCCGAAGGAACTGATGTGGGGCGTGGTCGCGCCAACGCAACGCGCTGCGGGCAGAGCTGGTCCTCAAAATGAACGATAGGCATTTGCTGGCACATGACGCCGGCCCTGTACGGTGGGCAAAGCGGCCGCCATAGGCGGCAGCGTGCCCACCATCGATCAGCGAATTCGGCGGTGAGGTGGTGGGCACGGCGCCATTGCGATCTCGCATGTGGAGAAAGCACGACTGCGCCTTTGCCCACCCTGCGGCTCTTGGCTAAATAGCTACAGCGGCGCGGTCGCCTGGTCGAGCCAGCGCTGGTCGCTCTCGTCGAGCGCAGCTCGGACCGCCTCTCTCACACGCGCGTGGTAAGCGTCGAGCCAGGCCCGCTCGTCGCTGCTCAGCATCGCGACGTCGATCAGGCGGCGGTCGATCGGCGCGAGCGTCAGGGCCTCGAAGCGGTGCATGGGCCGCTCGCCGCCGGGCACGTCCTCGGCCGGCATGACCACTTCCAGGTTCTCGATCCGGATGCCGTATTCGCCGTCCTTGTAGTAGCCGGGCTCGTTCGAGACGATCATGCCGGGCTGCAGGGCGATGGTGTTGGGCGCCTTCGAGATCCGCTGCGGGCCTTCGTGCACCCCGAGATAGACGCCGACGCCATGGCCGGTGCCGTGATCGTAGTCCAGGCCGTGGGCCCACAAAGCCATGCGGGCCAGGGCGTCGATGGCCGAACCGGTGGTGCCGGCCGGGAAGCGCAGGCGAGCGATGGCCAGGTGGCCCTTCAAGACAAGCGTGTTGCGCTGGACCATCTCGGCGGAGGGTTCGCCAATCGCCACCGTGCGGGTGACATCGGTGGTGCCGTCCATGTATTGGCCGCCGCTGTCGACCAGAAGCAGCGAGCCCAGCTTGGCGCGCTCGTTGGACCGCTCGGTCGGACGGTAGTGGGGCAGGGCGCCGTGGCCGTTGGCCGCGCCGATGGTGTCGAAGGACAGGTCCTTCAGCACGCCGGTGGCCTCGCGGAACGCTTCCAGCTTGGCGACGGCTTCCTTCTCGTCGGGCGGGCTCACCTGGCCTTCGGTCGCCAGCCAGTGCAGGAACCGCGTCAGGGCCGCGCCGTCGCGGCGGTGCGCCTCGCGCGTGCCGTCCAACTCGACGGCGTTCTTGCATGCGCGGGGAAGGGTGCAGGGGTCCATCGCCCGGACGATCTTGGCGCCGGCGGCGGCCAGGGTGTCGAAGTACCAGGCCGAGGACTGGGCGGGATCGACGACCACGCTCTTGCCTGAAAGGTCGCCCAGCGCTTCGGCCAAGCGGTCGGGCGTCTCCAGCGAGACCTGGTTGCCGAGCCATGCGGGGAGGTCCGGCGTGACCTTGGCCGGCTCGATGAACAGGCGGGCCGTGCCGTCGGCGTTCAGGATGGCTTGCGACAGAGGCAGGGGCGTGCGGATGACGTCGCCGCCGCGCACGTTGAACAGCCAGGCGATCGAGGCCGGGGCGGTGATCACTGCGGCTTCCGCGCCGAGGGCGGCGACGGACGCGCCGACGCGGGCGCGCTTGGCGTTCGACTCCTCGCCGGCATATTCGATCGGCTGCGGGACGATCGGCGCCATCGGCTGGGCGGGACGGGCTTCGCCCCATGCCTGGTCAACCGGGTTGGCGGCGACGGGCTTCAGGGTGGCGCCGGCGCGGGTTGCGGCGGCTTTCAAGCTGTCCAGGGCGGCCGGGCTATGCAGGCGGGCGTCGTAGCCGATCACCGCGCCGTTCGACACGGTCTCCAGATAGGCCGGCACGCCGCCCTCGACGAGGTCGCGGATCTCGAACACGCGCTGGTCCACCTGTTCGCGGACCTGCAGGGTGTAGCGGCCGTCGACGAACACGGCGGCGCGGTCCTTCAGGATCACGCCGGCGCCGGCCGAGCCCGTGAAGCCGCTAGCCCAGGCCAGGCGGTCGTTGGCGGCGGGCAGGTATTCGTTCTGGTGCTCGTCCTCGTGCGGCACCAGGAAGCCGTCCAGCCCCTGCGCCGCCATGGCCTGGCGGATCAGCGGGACGTGCTTTGGGCCGAAGGAGGGATCGGTGGATTCGTCGAAGGTCTGGCGCATCTCTCGGATTTAAAGTCTGGCCGTGCAAACGCCAAGTCGTCGCGCGGTCGGGATGCGGACCGCGGCGTTTGATGCGTCCCGACGTCACATGGCCACGCTTGCGGGCGAGTGGAACTGTGCCGCGCCTCAACTCGCGGAGAGACCACGATGAAGACCTGCTGTTCTCCCAAGATCACCGGCCTGTCACGCCGGGAAGCGTTTGGTCTAATCGCCCTCGGCGGCAGCGTCAGCCTGCTGTCGACCTTGGCGCCGGGCGTCGCCCGAGCGCGCGGCCACACCGACATGCTGCTGCTGACCTGCATGGACTACCGCCTGGTCGACAGCACGGTCGCCTACATGGATGGGCGAGGACTGCGCGACAAGTATGATCACGTGGTGCTGGCGGGCGCGTCGCTCGGCGCCCTGACCGACAAATATCCCAGCTGGGGCCAGACCTTCTGGAGCCATCTGGACGTCGCGATCACCCTGCACGCGATCCACAAGGTCATGGTGCTCGATCACCGTGACTGCGGCGCCTACAAGGTGATCCTCGGACCGGAGTCGGTCGACACCCCCGACAAGGAGCTGGCGATCCACGCCAAGGAGCTCCAAGCGCTCCGCGCCGAGATCAAGCGTCGCCACGAGCACCTGGAGGTCGAGCTTGGCCTGATGTCGCTGGACGGTAAGGTTCAGGATATCGCCTGACCGGGCGTCCTTACGGCCTCTGTAAGACCAGCGTCGCCCAGGCGTCGCGGTGGATGCGGCTCTTCACCTTGAAGCCGCGCGACAGGTAGGCGGCCTTGACCATCCGCTCCTGGGTGCGCAGCAGGCCCGACAGGATGACCGTGCCGCCGGGGACCAGGGCGTGCTTGATGTCCTGGGCCAGGCTGATCAGCGGGCGCGCCAGGATGTTGGCGAACACCAAGTCATAGGGGGCGTTGCGCGCCACCAGCTTGTTGGAGAGGCCCGAGGCGTGGACGAAGCGTGCGTTGGCCTTGTTGACCTGGGCGTTTTCCTTGGCGATCCGGACGCTGGGCTTGTCGATGTCGGTGCCGACGGCCAGCTTGGTGCCCGTGCGCGCGGCCGCGATGGCCAGCAGGCCCGTGCCCGCGCCGACGTCTAGGACCTTGTTGAACTTCCGCGCCTTGATGAGGCGGTCATAGGCCTGCAGGCAGCCGACGGTGGTGCCGTGGTGGCCGGTGCCAAACGCCGCGCCGGCTTCGATGCGCAGGTTGACGGTGCTGGCCGGCAGGCGGCCGCGATCGTGCATGCCGTAGACGAAGAAGCGGCCGGCGCGCACCGGCGGCAGGCCCGACAGCGCCATGGCCAGCCAGTCGGCGTCGGCCAGGGTGTCGCGCGTGACCTTCAGATCGTAGTCGGCCAGCAGCGCCATCAGGCCGTCATCTTCCTCCTGGGTGGTGGGGAAGGCGTCGATACGCCAGACGTTCTTGTCCTCGTCCTCTTCCAGGATCGAGTAGGTCGCGCCTTCCAGGCCCGGGTGATTATCGATGGCGTCGGCGGCGGTCTCGGCGTCGGCGCGCGCGCCGCGGGCGACGATCTGCTGGGGCGTATAGTCGGTCATGCCGCTCCGTTAGCGGCAAAGGCGGCGAAAAGCGAGCCTTCAGCGTTATGAAGCGATACCGGCGAGGACCGTCGGCGTGGGGCCGGAAGGCGCGATCGGAGCCGAGGGCGCGATCGGCGCGCGCGGCGCGTCCTCGGGCAGAGACACATCCAGGATGTCGCCGCGCGCGGAGGCCCAGCGCGTCTCCTCGGGCGAAGGCGGCGGCGTGGCGGGGCCATGTTCCACCGGGACATACGGCGAAAGGTCAGGCTCTGGCGGCGGCTCGTAGTCCGCGTACTGGATCATCGCTCTCGGGGCGCTGGGCGGCTTCAAGGCGTCCGTGCCGATGACGTAGTCCGGGATCTCGCCGGTCGGCCAGGCGATCGGTTCGGCTTCAGCCATCACCGGGCGTTCGACGCGTTCCATCTCGGGCACATAGGGGCCATCCTGTGGACCCATCCGCATGAACAGGCCCGCCAGCAGACCGACGACGGCGAACGGGCGCGCCGTAGGTGACGGGGCGGGTGAGGGCGAAGGCCTTCAGGCGATCGAGGATCAGGTCCAGGCGTTCCATGTCGCTAGAGCGCGCGAAACGGGACTTGGTTCTATGCCAGGGCCGGTGGGGCTGGCCTCGTCGCGTTGACTGTGATCAAGGAAAGGCATGGCCAACACCAAGTCGCCGCTGCTGCGGGAGCGCAACGCCGCCGAACACGCCCGCGTCACCTACGCGGAGTTGTTCTTCGACCTGGTGTTCGTGTTCGCCGTCACCCAGCTGTCGCACGCGGTGCTGCGCCATCCGGACGGGCCTGGTCTGATCCACGCCACGCTGCTGCTGCTGGCGGTGTGGTGGTCGTGGATCTATACGGCCTGGGCCACGAACTGGCTGGATCCCGAGCGCGGGCCGGTCAGGCTGATGCTATTCGTGATGATGGCCGCCGCGCTGCTGCTGGCCGCCGCCATTCCGGACGCGTTCGGCGAGCGGGGCCTGGCCTTCGCGGCGGGGCACGTGACCATTCAGGTCGGCCGCACCGCTTTCTTCCTCTGGAGCGTCTGGCGCGAGCCCCAGCACCGCGCGAACTTCGCCCGCATCCTGTCCTGGCTGGCGTTCGCCGCGATTTTCTGGATCGTCGGCGGCTTCGTGCAGGGGGAGGCGCGCCTCGCTATCTGGGGCTTGGCGCTCGCGATCGAATATCTGTCGGCCGCCGTCGGCTTCTGGACGCCGGGTCTGGGGCGGACCAAGAGCGCCGAATGGAAGGTCGAGGGCGGGCACATGGCCGAGCGCTGCGCCCTGTTCACGATCATCGCCCTGGGCGAGTCCATCATCGTCAGCGGCAGCACCGTGATGGGCATGCCGTGGGACTTGCCGGTGATGGCCGCGTTCGCCAGCGCCTTCCTGTGCAGCTTGGCGATGTGGTGGATCTATTTCTCCTCGACCGCCGAGGCGGCCAGCAAGGCCATAGAGGAGTCCAAGGATCCCGGCGCCATCGCGCGCGTGGCCTATACCTACACCCACATCCTGCCGGTGGCCGGGATCATCGTGGCGGCGGTCGGCGACGAGTGGGTGATCCACCATCCGCTGGGCCACGCCGATTTCAAGATCGCGGCGGCGGTGATCGGCGGCCCGGCGCTTTTCCTGCTGGGCACGCTGCTGTTCAAGCTGGCGGTGTTCCGCCGCTGGTCGCGGGCGCGGATCACCGGCCTCGTGGCCCTGGCGGCGCTGGTCCCGATCGCGCTCAACCTCAGCCCGCTCATACTGTCGGCGCTCTCGACCCTGGTCCTGGTCGCGGTCGGCGCCTGGGAGAGCCTGACGCCGCGCCCGGTCGAGAAACCGCCCGAGCACGACGGCATCAAGCCCGGGCTGAAATCGAAGAAGCGCTGATCAGGCCTTCTCGACGAAGCTGTCGATCACCTTCTTGTCGCCGGCTTTGTCGAAGGCCACGGTCAGCTTGTTGCCCTCGATGCCGGTGACCTTGCCGTAGCCGAACTTGACGTGGAACACGCGGTCGCCGCGCGCGTAGGCGCTGTTGGTCGGGGCCGAGACGGCGACCAGGCGGCCTTCGCCCTCGATCGGGGCCGAGCGCGCGGACGAGCCGGCGCGCACGCCGCCGCCGCGCCACGCTCCGCCACGCTCGCCAAAACCCGAGGTGCGCTCCTGCGCGCGTTTCCAGCCGGGACTATCATAGCTGCCGGCTTGGAAGGCGGACGTGCCGGGGTCGTCCCAGCGCGAGGCCGCGGTCGACTGCATGCCCGGGCCGCCGCCGTAATAGCCGGTCTCGGACGCCGCATCGACGTGGGCGATCGGCAGCTCGTCGACGAAGCGGCTGGGCAGTTGCGACGTCCACCGACCATAGACCTGCCGGTTGGCCACGAAGCTGATGCGGGCCTCCTCGCGGGCGCGGGTGATGCCGACATAGGCCAGGCGCCGCTCTTCCTCGAGGCCCTTCTCGCCCTTGTCGTCCATGCTGCGCTGGCTGGGGAAGACGCCTTCCTCCCAGCCGGGCAGGAAGACCAGCGGGAACTCCAGCCCCTTGGCCGAGTGCAGGGTCATGATCCAGACCGCGTCGCCGGTAGCCTCGCGGTCCAGGTCCATGACCAGCGACACGTGCTCCAGATAGGCCTCCAGCGTGTCGAAGGACCCCATCGACTGGACCAGTTCCTTCAGGTTCTCCAGCCGCGTCTGGCTGGTGGGGCCCTTGTCGAGGCGGAGGGCGTCCGTGTAGCCGCTCTCCTCCAGCACCGTTTCCAGCAGGCGCTGGTGGTGGACGGAGCCGACCAGCGAGCGCCAGCGGTCCAGATCGCGGATGAAGTTGGACAGCGCCGTGCGGGTGCGAGCGGGCAGGTCGTCGCCGCCGATGATCGCTCGGGCCGCGTCGACCGTCGAAATCCCCTCAAGCCGCGCGATCTGCAGCAGCTTTTGCACCGAGGTGTCGCCGATGCCGCGCTTGGGCGTGTTGACGATCCGCTCGAAGGCCAAATCATCGTCCGGCGACTGGATCAGGCGCAGATAGGCGTGGGCGTCGCGGATTTCGGCGCGTTCGAAGAAGCGCGGGCCGCCGACCACCTTGTAGGGGATCTGCAGCAGCACGAAGCGTTCTTCGAAGGCCCGCATCTGGAAGCTGGCGCGCACCAGGATGGCCATCTGGTTGTACTTGCGGCCCGCCTTCTTGGCCCGCTCGATCTCGTCGGCGATCAGGCGGCTCTCGGCCTCGCCGTCCCAGACCCCTGACACCTTGACCTTCTCGCCGCCCTTGGCCGGGGTCCACAGGGTCTTGCCCAGACGCCCCTTGTTGGCCGTGATCAGGCCCGAGGCGGCGGCCAGGATGTGTTCGGTCGAGCGGTAGTTGCACTCCAGCCGTACGACCTTGGCGCCGGGGAAGTCGCGCTCGAAGCGCAGGATGTTATCGACCTCGGCCCCGCGCCAGCCGTAGATCGACTGGTCGTCGTCGCCGACGCAGCAGACGTTCTGGCGGCCCTGGGCCAGCAGGCGCAGCCACAGGTATTGGGCGACGTTGGTGTCCTGGTATTCGTCGACCATCACGTATTTGAAGCGGCGCTGGAAATCCTCCAGCACGTCGGGATGGCCGGTGAACAGGCTGATGTTGTGCAGCAGCAGGTCGCCGAAGTCGCAGGCGTTCAGGATGCGCAGCCGCTCCTGATACTGTCGGTAGAGGCTGATCCCCTTGCCGTTGGCGAACTCGCCGGCCTCGCTGGCCGGGACGCGGTCGGGCGTCCAGCCGCGGTTCTTCCAGCCGTCGATGATCTGCGACAGGATCCGCGGCGTCCAGCGCTTGGCGTCGATGTTGTCGGCCTCGATCAGCTGCTTGAGCAGCCGCTCATTATCGTCGGTGTCGATGATCGTGTAGTTCGACTTCAGCCCCACCAGTTCGGCGTGGCGGCGCAGGATCTGGGCCGCCACCGAGTGGAAGGTCCCCAGCCAGCGCAAGCCCTCGGCTTCCGGGCCGATGATGTGGGTGATCCGCTCGCGCATTTCGCGCGCGGCCTTGTTGGTGAAGGTGACGGCCAGCAGCTCCCATGGACGGGCGCGGCCGGTGGCCAGGATGTGGGCCAGGCGCGTGGTCAGCACGCGGGTCTTGCCGGTGCCGGCGCCGGCCAGAACGAGCAGCGGGCCCTCGGTTGTCTCCACCGCCTCGCGCTGCTCGGGGTTCAGGCCGTCCAGATAGCCGGGCGCTGCGCCGACAGGCGTCTTGGCCCGGGCGAGATCGGAAATACGCGGAGCGGGGAGGTCGCCGGGGAATCCGTCCTGGAATTCTGGCGAGTCGGCGTCGGAATGCATGGGAACATATGTAGCACACCGAGGCCCGAGCTTAAGCCCTAACCCTTCGATACCGGGAACTCTCCGCGCGGCGTGTCGTTGATCCGACAATGGAAATGGCGCGTCCGCGCAGGGAGACCGAAATGGCTGAGCAAACCAGCGGTGGTGGCAACAGTGGCCTGGCCTTTATCGTCGGCGGCTTGGTGGTGATCGTCGCCGTGCTCGCCTTCTTCATGTGGTCGGGCGGCATGAGCCCCAAGAAGCAGGTCGACGTGAACATCTCGGCCTCGGCTCCGAAGCTGCCCGACGCGCCAGCGCCGAAGGCGCCTGGCGGCTGACGCTGGCCATGAACGCGATGGCGCGTCGCGACCAGCGTTCCTTGCCGCGAAACGAGCACGGGGGTGTTTGGCTGGCCTTAGTCGTGGTCGCGCTGCTGGCGAGCGCGGTTTGGGGCGCCTGGCGGCTGGGCGTGATGGTGGGAGAGAGCGCGTCATGGCGCCTACCGCGGCCGCCCGCTCCGGAAGCGCTGCGCAAGACGCCCATGCCCAAGCCGCCAACCTTGCCGACGCAGCGACGGCCGACTGTCGAGTCGTCGCTGAAATCCTAGGCCCGGTCTCCGGCCGCCTCGGCTAGCGCGAACACCCGGCAAGCGGACGCCAGCGGGCGTTCGCCGCGCGTGTTGTCGATCCTCTGGATCAGCGCGGCGAGGCTCGCGCCGTCCCGCGCGGCCGTCCGTTCCAGAACCGTCCAGAACTCAGGCTCAAGCGCCAGCGAGGTCGCGTGGCCAGCCAGGTTCACCGATCGTTTCTTCAATCCCGACATGCGCTCAGCCCTCGTTTTCCCGCCAATGCCATTGCCGGCCGCGCGGGCGCGAGAAGAATCTCGCAACTCCTCCGTTGGTTGGTCGGTCGCGGTCGCTCCAGTCCACGTTGATCTCGCCAGGGCCAGCGGTTAGCGTCTGGCGCCCGTGGAGTTTCGTAGTGATGCTTTTTCAGTTCGGTCGCCGGCGATGGTCCGCCGCGACGCCACAAGAGCCTGCGGCCGCCGACATCCTGCGGGACCTGAAGGCCTTCCAGGAGGGCGCCAAGGGCCTGGCCGCCGCGGGCGGTTGGGTTTTCCTGATCAATGACACCAATGACTTCCTCGGCTGGCAGTTTGGCCTCAAGCGCTGGAGTTCCGACGAGCGCGCGGCCGTCGAGGGCCTGCTGGCGGAGAGAGCGGCCCTTCTGGGCGGTCGCCACTACCAGATGGTCATCTGCCCAGAGAAAAGCGTTGTCTACCGCGAATGGCTGCCCGCCGGCTTGGCCGATATCGCTTCCGACGCCGATCGACCCGCGACCCTGATGGTTCGCGCCGGGGCGGGCCGGGTTCTCTACCTGGCGGATCGCTTCGAAGCGCTGAAACGCTTCGGACTTCTGTTCTTCCGGGGCGACACCCACGTCAATTTTCTGGGCGCATATCATCTCTATCGCGAAACGATCCTGGCGCTGAAGGCCAATGGGGCGCCCGTGGGCGATCCGATCGCCTTTAGCGAGCTGCAACATTTCATGGCCGGGATGGAGGGGGACATCCTCATTCAGCTCCCCGAGGCCGCCAAGGCCGACTTCGAGATCGACGCTTCGCTTGGCCGGGTCGGCAATATGCTGGAAGTGGTGGTCTCCCACGTGCTGCCCGAGGGCCACAAGCGCACGCGGCGCGTGGAAACGCCCGACGGCTATATTCCCGGCGGCGGGGGGCGCGAGACGGTCATCATGGAGCACGAGGACCAGAGCCTGCCCAGGGCCCTGGTGTTTCGAGATTCGACCGCCACGCTCAGTATCGACTTTCTGGCCCAGCATTTCTCGCGCTCGGTCTATGTCTGGCACGAGGGCGATGTGATCGGCGAGCTGATCGACCGGGAACAGCCAGACGTGATCCTGCACTTCGTGGCCGAGCGTTTCCTGGCGACCTATCCCCACGCGGTGGCCATCAACCGACACGTCGGCTGATCAGTCCTCGCGCTTGGCGCCGTCCAGTTCGCACTTGAGCTTTTCGGCGCGCGCGGCCTCCATCGACTTCTCCGCCTTGGTGCGGCCGAAGCGGGCGCGGTTCTCGGCCGCGCGGGCCTTATCATCGGCCTTGGCCTTGGCCTTGCGGGCCTGGTTCAGATTGACGACGTCGGCCATGGCTGGATCCGGCCCCCTGGGCTTTTCGCGCTCACGCGGTCATCGGACGAACGCGCGCCCGATGCAAGCCCAAGGGGCGGAGGCCTTGTCTCAGGCGTCGTCCTTGGCCAGGGCCCGGGCGAGGGCGGGGCGCGCGTTGGCCCGCGCCAGCCATTCGTCATAGACCTCGTGCGGCGGCAGCATCTGGCGGGCGAACTGCAGCAGACTGACGAACAGGATATCGGCGGCGGATAGCTTGTCGCCCAGCAACCAGGGCGAGGCTTCCAGCGTGGAGCGCAGCCGATCGTCCAACGCGTGGTACTGGACCTTGTCCTGGTCGTCCTGACGTTGTTTCCAGAGATTGGTCACGCATGGCTCCAGCACGCCGGCGTAGTAGGCCAGCCAGGAGAGGTAGGACCCGCGGCCCAGGTCGCCGATCAACGGTCCAAGGCCCGCTTCGGGAAATTTGTCGGTCAGGTAAAGCGCGATGGCCGCGGACTCGGTGATGAGCACGCCATCGTCCAGCAGGGCCGGCACCTGGCCGTGCGGATGGGGATTGGCGGGATCGCGCGCGCCGGTGTTGCTGACGCTCCTGAAGATGTCGACCTTGCGGATCTCGTAGGGCGCGCCCAGCTCCTCCAGCAGCCAGATGAAGCGGGTCGACCGCGAGCGCGGCGCGTGGAACAGGGTCAGCATGGCGGTTTCATCCGTCTGATTTGTGAGCTGGAGCCAGTCTTGGCGCCGCGCGCGAGGCTCGCCGCGGCGGGTCCCGTATCTGGCAGCATGGCGCCTTATTGACGATTGGACAGAACCAGCCGCCTATCCCCGCGACAGCGAGGAGGCTCGAGAATGTACACCCTCTATGGTTCGCCCAGCACGGCCGGCACGGCCATCCACTGGATGCTGCTGGAGCTCGGGGTTCCGTTCGAGCTGAAGCTGCTGGACTTCGACAAGGGCGAGCACAAGACGGCCGAGTATCTGGCGCTCAATCCGGACGGCGTGGTGCCGACGGTGATCATCGACGGCGCGCCGGTGACCCAGATGGCGGGGTTGGCGACCCTGCTGGCCGAGCGGCATCCCGAGGCGGGCTTCGCGCCGGCGCCAGGCTCCCCCGAGCGCGCGGCGTATCTGAGCTGGAGCTTCTGGTTGGCCAACAGCTTCCAGCCGCACTTCCGCGCCTGGTTCTATCCGCACGAACCGGCCGGCGGCGAGGCGGGGGAGGCCGTGCAGGCAGCCGCTCGCGCGCGGATCGAAGCTGGCCTGGCGCGGCTCGACGCGCATCTGGTGGGGCGCGACTACATGGTGGGAGATCGCTTCTCGACCGTGGACCTGCTGGCCACGATCCTGTGCCGCTGGAGCCGCAACATGCCCAAGCCCGCGACCGAGTGGCCGAACCTCAAGCGCTATCTCGACCGCATCCGCCAGCGCCCGGCGCTGCGCGAGGTCCATGCTCGGGAAGGGCTGACGGATTGGATTGATGGGTAATGCATAGAGATGCTCCCCCGCGAGCGGAGGAGCTGTCGCGGAGCGACTGAGGGGGCAAGCTGGAAAACGGCCGAGTTGGCCCCCTCCGGCCCTTTGGGCCCCCTCCCCCGCATCGCGGGGGAGGATCTATCGAGAGCCTACTTCACCGCCGCGCAGAAGCGTTGGATGCGCGAGCAGGCGTCTTCCAGCACGTCGCTGCTGGTCGCGTAGCTGATGCGGAAGAACGGCGAGAGGCCGAACGCGGCGCCGTGCACGACGGCGACGCCTTCGCTCTCCAGCAATTCGGTCGCGAAGTCCTCGTCGCTTTCGATAACCTTGCCCGACGGCGCGGTCTTGCCGATCAGGCCGGCGCACGACGGATAGACGTAGAACGCGCCTTCCGGGGTCGGGCAGTGCAGGCCGGTGGCCTGGTTCAGCATCGACACGACCAGGTCGCGGCGCTCCTGGAACAGCTTGGCGTTCGGCTTGATGAAGTCCTGGGTGCCATTCAGCGCCTCGAGCGCGGCCCACTGCGAGATCGAGCAGGGGTTCGAGGTCGTCTGGCTGATCATCTTGCCCATGGCCTTGATAAGCGGCTCGGGACCCGCGGCGTAGCCGATGCGCCAGCCGGTCATCGAATAGCCCTTCGAGACGCCGTTCATCGTCAGGGTGCGATCATAGAGCTTGGGTTCGACCTGGGCGATGGTGGTGAACTCGAAGTCGTCGAACACCAGGTGCTCGTACATGTCGTCGGTCAGCACCCAGACCTGCGGATGGCGCAGCAGCACGTCCGCGATCGCCTGCAGCTCGGCGCGGGTATAGGCGCCGCCCGACGGGTTCGAGGGGCTGTTGATGATAAGCCACTTGGTCTTCGGCGTGATCGCCGCTTCCAGGGCCGCCGGGGTGATCTTGAAGCCGCTCTCGGCGGTGGTCTCGACCGAGACGGGCGTGCCGCCGGCCAGCAGGGTCATGTCGGGATACGACACCCAGTACGGCGCGGGGATGATCACTTCGTCGCCCGGGTTCAGGGTGGCGACCAGGGCGTTGTAGATCACCGGCTTGCCGCCCGGGGCGACGTGAACTTGGCTGGGCTTGTACTCCAGGCCGTTCTCGCGCTTGAACTTGGCGCAGATGGCGGCCTTCAGCTCGGGCATGCCGTCCGGGTCGGTGTACTTGGTCTTGCCGGCCTTGATGGCCTCGATGGCGGCGTTCTTGATGTTGTCCGGCGTGTCGAAGTCGGGCTCGCCCGCGGAAAGAGCGATTACGTCGCGACCGGCGGCTTTCAACGCGCGCGCCTTGGCGCTGATGGCGATGGTGGCCGACGGTGCGATGCGCCGCAGGGCGGCGGACTCGAGCGACATCTTGCAGGACTCCCCTGGGTTTGCCTGGTCCGACTGGAGGACCGTTTCAGGATTGCGGCGGTGTTTACGCTCCCGTTCGCCGCGGCGCAACGCGAGACGCCTCGGTTTTTTGACGGCTTTTGGCGAGGCGTGCCGGGAGGGGCGCGATGGCTTCAACGCCTGGCGCGCAGAGCCTCCACGAAGCTCTCCAGATGGCGGGCGATCGCCTGGCGCGTGCGCTCGTCGACCAGGACGCCGTCCGTGATCTTGGTGTGGGCCTGGCCGACCAGGATATCGCTCAGCGGCGCCAGATCGCAGCCGGCGCGCTTGAGGTTGAGGCGCAGGGCGTCCTGTGCGCGCACCGTGCCGGTGATCCCCGGAGAGGCCCCCATGGCGCAGGCGATCTTGCCCTCCAGCGGCGCGGGGTTGCCGCGCGAGGCCCAGTCGATGGCGTTCTTCAGCACGGCGGTCAGTCCGCCGTTGTATTCGGGACAGGCCATCAGCAGCCCGTCGGCGTCGCGCACCGCCGCCTTCCAGCTGGATACCGCTTCCGGATCGCCGAGATCCTCGACGTCCTGATTAAAGAACGGCAGGTCGTTCAGCGGATGGACGCGCAAGGTCACGCCTTCAGGGGCGAGCTCCGTCGCGGCCCGCAGGAGCGCGGTGTTGTAGGACGCGGCCCGCAGGCTGCCGGAAATGGCCAGAATCTTCATGCGGCGAGGCTAGACGGGCGGTTCGGCGATGTCTCGCGCGACGATCGCCGAGCGCGTGGCCGACGGTCGCGCTTGACCCGGCGCGAGCCATGGGCGAGGCAGGGCGCGTGATCCGCCGCTTCATCGATTTCGTGACCAATATGGACGCCCGCGCCTGGCGCATGGTGGCGGTCTCGTTCGTGCTGTTTGGCGGAGTCGGGGTGGTCTTCCTGTTCGGCGCGCAGCTTCTGGGCGTCAACGGCGAGGCGGCGGTCGAGCACTGGCTGGGCGCGGCCAGCGGGCCGTGGGCGTTGCCGATGGCGGTGGCGGCCTTCGCCGTCATGGCCTTCCTGGGCGTGCCGCAGTTCGTGCTGATCGCCGCGGCGGTGGTCGCGTTCGGGCCTTGGACCGGCTTCGCCTACAGCTGGATCGGCACGCTCGTCTCGTCGCTGGTGGGCTTCTGGCTGGGCCGGGCCTATGGCGCGAGGATCCTGCGCGAGTTCGCCACCGAGGGCGTCAACAAATTCATGCGGATGATCGGCAAGAATGGCTTCATGGCCAGCCTGATCGTGCGTCTGGTGCCGTCCGCGCCCTTCATCGTGGTCAACATGGCCGCCGGGGTCACGCCGATGCGCATGCGCGACTTCACCGCCGGCACAGCCATTGGCATCGTGCCGAAGATCGCCCTGACCGCCTTCGCCGGCAACTCGATCGTCCAGGCCATGAAGGGCGGCGGCAAGCAGCACATCGTCATGATCGTTCTGGCGATCGTCATCTGGCTGGGCATGGGCTTGGTCAGCCGCGCCTGGCTGAAGAAGCGCGAAGCCGAGGACGGGGCGGCGGAGTAGGGCGTTTCTCCCACTATTGGACTTGAGTTTGGCAAGATCAGTGCGGGGTGGGCGGTTTTCGCGCGCGGGTTTCTCCTACCTTGGCGTATGAGTGAGATATCTGTTCCTCGGTTCGCTGTCTCGCGCAACAATATTGCCTCAGATGCGACGGATCGCGCCTTGGGCGCAAATTGCTTGCTCGATTCAAGGCGCCTGTGTAGAAAGTCGCTCATGACTGTCGCGCGCGACCTGCTTTCGCTTCGGCTTACCAGCCCCTGGGCGCTCTAGGGGCCGCGCATCGTCGTGGCCGGGCGCACAGGGGACATTTGACCCGCAGCCCGCACGCCACACACCCCTTTCGACGAGTACTTCCATGACCCCCGTATCGACCAGCGCTTCGGACAAGCGCGACAACGTCGTCATTTTCGACACCACCATGCGCGACGGCGAGCAGTCGCCCGGCGCCTCGATGTCGCTGGAAGAGAAGCTGGAACTGGCCAAGATCCTCGAGGAGATGGGGGTCGACATCATCGAGGCCGGCTTCCCGATCGCCTCGAACGGCGACTTCGAGGCCGTCCGCGAAGTGGCCAAGATCGTCAAGAACTCGACCATCGCCGGCCTGTGCCGCGCCCACCAGGTTGACATCGACCGCTGCGCCGAGGCCCTGAAGCCCACCCAGCGCGGCCGGATCCACGTGGTCATCGCCACCTCCGACCTGCACATGAAGCACAAGCTGCAGATGGAGCCGGACGCCGTCATCGACGTGATCGCTCGCTCGGTCAGCCACGCCCGCAACCTGCGCGACGATGTCGAGTGGTCGGCCGAGGACGCCACCCGCAGCGACCGCCAGTTCTTGCGCCGCGCGGTCGAGACCGCCATCAAGGCCGGCGCCACGACGATCAACCTGCCCGACACCGTCGGCTACACCTATCCGTCGGAATACGCGGATCTGTTCAACTGGATGGTCAACAACGTCGAGGGCGCCGACAAGGTGATCTTCTCGACCCACTGCCACAACGACCTGGGCCTGGCGGTCGCCAACAGCTTGGCCGGCGTGCAGGGCGGCGCCCGCCAAGTGGAATGCGCGATCAACGGCCTGGGCGAGCGCGCCGGCAACGCCGCGCTGGAAGAGATCGTCATGGCCCTGAAGGTGCGCGGCGACCGCCTGCCGTTCCGCACCGGCATCGACACGACGCACATCACCCGCGCCAGCCGCTACGTCTCGGCGATCACCGGCTTCCCGGTGCAGTACAACAAGGCCATCGTCGGCAAGAACGCCTTCGCGCACGAGAGCGGCATCCATCAGGACGGCATGCTCAAGAACCGCGAGACCTACGAGATCATGACGCCGGAGTCTGTGGGCCAGGCCCCGTCGAGCCTGGTCATGGGCAAGCACTCGGGCAGCCACGCCTTCCGCGCCAAGCTGAAGGACCTGGGCTACGAGCTGGGCGAGAACGCGCTGAAGGAGGCCTTCGGTCGCTTCAAGGACCTGGCCGACCGCAAGAAGCACGTCTACGACGACGACATCATCGCCCTGGTCGACGACGCCCTGGCGCGCGGCTCGGAGAAGATCCGCGTGTCGCGCCTGCGCGTGGTGGCCGGCACCGATGGCCAGTCGGCCGAACTGACCCTGGACGTCGACGGCGTCTCGAGCACGGCCGAGGCGACCGGCGATGGTCCCGTCGACGCGGTGTTCAACGCCATCCACAAGATCGTGCCGCACAGCGCCGCCCTGCGCCTCTTCCAGGTGCACGCGGTGACCGAAGGCACCGACGCTCAGGCCCAGGTCTCGGTGCGTCTGGAAGAGGACGGCCGCATCGCCACCGGCGCGGCCGCCGACACCGACACCCTGACGGCCTCGGCCAAGGCGTACGTCAACGCCCTCAACAACCTCTTCGCCCGCAAGGAAAAGAGCCGGCCCGAAGCGGCGATCGCCAGCGGGTTTTAAGCGGCTTCGCGACGGCTGAACGGCCGCGTGGCCAGGATTTCAGCCCCCAGGTGCGCCTGGGGCTGAACGTCCAGCCCTAGTTCTCGCAAACCGTCGGCGAGCGCCCTCCGGGGCGCCTCGTCGATCAGCGCGCTCGCGTCCACGACCAGCGTCCCGCCGGGGCGCAGCATCGTGTAGGTCGCGGCGACGACGGCGCGCGCGTCGTGGGCGGTGGGGCAGTCGATGACCAGCAGCACGTCGCTACGCTCGTCCGCCGCGCCACATGTGGCCCGCCGCGCCGCCTCGACACGCTGGTAGCCGCGCCGCCACAGCTGGCACATCGCGTCGCCCGCGCCGGGCCCCGCCACGGCCCCGAAGCACAGAGGCGTGGCCTGGGCGAGCTCGAGCATCCGGTCCAGGGCGGGGTTGATCCCCTCGGTCGGCACGCCCAGCAGGAACTGGGCGGCTTGCTTGAGAGGGCGGAGCGGGTGGGGCGACATGGTCGAGACCTCATAGGCGAGGCGCCGCGTCGACGGCGCCGAACACCCGGTTTCTTGCGCCTCTGTCGCGTAAGGGCTCCATGCGAAAGGGGGCCGCCCGTCTAAGGGCGGTGTAAAGGTCGGCATGATCTGGATTCCCATCACCGTCGCCGCGGCGGCCTTGCAGGTCGCGCGCAACGCCGCTCAGCGCTCGATCATGGGCGGGGCGGGGCCCTGGGGCGCGACCCTGGTGCGGTTTCTGTTCGGCCTGCCGTTCGCCACGGCCTTCGCGGCCGTCGGCTGGTTGCTGACGCCGGGGGCGAGCGCGCATCCGACCTCCATCTTCTGGCTGGCCTGCTTCGCCGGCGCGGGCTTGCAGATCGCGGCGACGGCGGCGCTGCTGACGGCCATGCACCGCTCGACCTTCGCCTTGGGCACGGCCATGCAGCAGAGCGGCCTGCCGTTCGCCTTGGTCTGGGGCGCGCTGTTCTTCGGCGACCATGTCGGCCCCATCACCTGGGCGGGCGGGTTGATCGCCAGCGCCGGCCTGGCCGCCCTGACCTGGCCGCGCGGCGAGGTGGTCATGCGCAAGGGCGCGGCCTTGGCCGGCCTGGGCTCGGGCGCGGTCTTCGCGCTGAGCGCCAACTGCTTCCGCCAGGCCAGCCTGGCCTTCGAGCCGGCGCACCCCGCCGCTTCGGCCTTCGTCACGGTGATGGTGGTGCAGGCTATCCAGACGGTCGGGCTGACGGGTTATCTGGCCTGGCGTAACCCGGACTCGCTGAGGGCCGTGATCGCCGCCTGGCGTCAGTCCCTGGGCGCGGGCTTCTGTGGCGCGGCGGCCTCGGGGCTGTGGTTCACGGCCATGGCGCTGTCGCCCGTGGGGCCGGTGAGGGCGGTCGGCGTGGTCGAGATGCCGATCGCCGCCATCGCCGGACGTCGTCTGTTCAAGGAACGTCTGACCCCGCTGCAACTGCTCGCGGGCGCGGTCACGGCGGTCGGTGTCGTGATGGCGGCGGTCGGCTAGATTTCGCCACGATCGGGTGGTTGGACGACTTGACCGGAAAACCCGTCAAACCCGCGCGGAATAGACCTTGAAATCAACGCTTTCGCAGGGCAAACGGGCTGTCGTCGATGCGTTTTGGCGATCAAGGCGATGGCGCGGCCAACGGGGCGGCGCTCCCGTCTGGCGTTTAGGCGCGCCGAACCGGTCGAAGTGCCCTAGTTGCGGGAATCATGTTGTCCTCGCATTGATTTGAAGTAGGAGCCGTTTCTCTTCGTCGCCTCCTCCGCCGGATGTCCGGACGGAACGGGTTCCACGTCTTCGATCTGTCTCCGCCTACCTCGATCCGACCGTCCCTTACGCCCCTCCTACCCCTCAGTCAGGGCTTTCAATGTTCTCTTCCCTCTTCGGCGTGATCTCGAACGACATCGCCATCGACCTCGGAACGGCCAACACCCTCATCTACATGAAGGGCAAGGGGATCGTTCTGAACGAGCCGTCGGTGGTGGCGCTGCGCAATGTCGGCGGCCGTAAGATCGTCCACGCCGTGGGCATCGAGGCCAAGCAGATGCTGGGCCGCACCCCGGGACACATGGAAGCCATCCGCCCGATGCGCGACGGCGTGATCGCCGACTTCGAAGTCGCCGAGGAGATGATCAAGTACTTCATCCGCAAGGTTCACAACCGCAAGGGCTTCGTGAACCCGAAGGTGATCGTGTGCGTGCCGTCGGGCGCCACCGCCGTGGAACGCCGCGCCATCAACGACAGCTGCCTGAACGCCTCGGCCCGTCGCGTCGGTCTGAT
>ERZ1034427.103-NODE-103-length-18705-cov-32.136729_pt1 | contig 18705 bp, 15 predicted proteins | sample MGYA00520607_ERZ1034427 | MGnify/ENA primary metagenome ERZ1034427 (study PRJEB33736, sample SAMEA104288489) | Azolla caroliniana | place: Brazil | collected 1987 | study: EMG produced TPA metagenomics assembly of the PRJEB19522 data set (Is there foul play in... | reverse complement strand
AAGGAACTTATTCACTTTAGTTGTGCGCGACTACATTGTGGAAAATCTTACCAATGCTGGTGCTGCTTAATACCCATGGATGAGTTTTTTTGTCAATGGGTAACTCCTATATATTTGAGGTACAGTCATACCACGGGATTAAATATATTTGTGCATTAAGACGCGATGAGAGTTTTCTAAAATTCTCTGATGCTTTATGTTCGAATTCATGACCAGATGCTCCAGGATTTGCATAAATATTTGCATATTCAATTAGAGGATTAGCAACATCAGAAATAGTTTTTCTAAGCTCCTGAATCGGTTGTATAATGGGGTAAGTGTCTATTATGAAATTACTGACCCGTTAATTTTCCAGATATATGAGTTGTTGTGCAATCACCTCTCCATTCGCTTGGAAGAACAGTCACAGCAGTTAAAATAACTGAAAGTATTGGGCGATTGCTAGAAAGCAACAATACATGAAACCCAACACCAAAAAGCAAAATTTCCGTTTTTACTATTTGGCAGTAATATAACAATTAATTTATCAAACAATGACTAAGACAAGATACACCTGTCGATTCCTCAATTCGGACTAATCACAAATATAAAGTTGTATAAAATTACATACTTAGGTCAATTTCCAACATTTGTAGGTTAAGGAGTAAAGGGGAAGAAAAATCACGATTTCTTACCCTTTAACTTTTTTCCAACCCAACTGACAATTTTCATATTTTTAACCGAGTGATATTGGGAGGGTTTGGTACTAAACTTGTCCAATAATCAAAGGCTTGGGAATAATGTTTACCTAAATCTTGTCTGTGCTGTTTAATGTCCATCAAAATGCAGTGTTTCTCCACTAAATTAGTAAATGGTTCTTCCCTTCTTCATTATCTTTAGTAATCTCTGCTTCCTAATTGGTATCAGCTTCTGATGCGCCTTACATGAGCAAAGGTTCTAAGAAAATGGTCTAGATTTGCACTTCTTTATTTCCTATTTTGTGATGGGTTATTTAGCGAAGATGATGCGTCTATATGAAATTCATGGGGTGGATGAAATCATCTTTTTATTTCGCGTAAAGTCGTCAAATTAAGAATAAGCCTACTTTATTCATACATAGTTAGTAATATAGCAGATTGCAGATCAATGAGGTACAGGATCTAAATTGAAACCTAGACAGAAACAGAGTTGTACTCCTCACTCCTGACTCCTGCTGTATATAAATTAGTTATGAATTGAACTATAGCTTTTAATATGAGAGAAAAAATATGTCAATAATCATGCTTATTTTCTTGATAAAGATAAGATTTTAATTTTAAACTTTTTATGTCCTCTTCCTTTGTGAGTGAATCTTTCCACAAAGACTACTAATTTATGTTAAAATCATAGCAAGATATGACAATGATTCAAGACTCATTTGACATAATTTTGTATTTTGTCAACTTGAAAGGCTAAAATCTACGATTTTTGGAGTTTTGTTGTTTATGACAACCTCACAGGAGAGGATTATCCCGACAGATTTACGACAAGAAATGTCGCAATCTTATCTGGAATACGCCATGAGCGTAATTGTAGGTCGGGCGCTGCCAGATGCCAGGGATGGTCTAAAACCTGTGCATCGTCGCATCCTCTATGCCATGCACGAGTTGGGTTTGCTGCCGGATCGCCCTTTTAGAAAATGCGCCCGTGTGGTGGGGGAAGTGTTGGGTAAATATCACCCTCACGGTGACACGGCGGTATATGATGCTTTGGTACGGATGGCGCAGGATTTTTCCATGCGATCGCCCTTAATTAACGGTCATGGTAACTTCGGTTCTGTGGACAACGATCCCCCAGCGGCGATGCGGTACACAGAATGTCGTTTACAAGCCTTAACCAGCGCGTCCTTACTGCAAGACATCGAATCAGAAACCGTAGACTTTGCTGATAACTTCGACGGTTCCCAACAAGAACCCACGGTTTTACCATCACGCATCCCCCAATTATTACTCAATGGTTCTTCTGGAATTGCGGTCGGCATGGCTACCAACATTCCTCCGCATAATTTGGGAGAATTGATTGATGGGTTAGTAGCATTGATTCACAACCCAGAAATCACCAACATGCAGTTAATGCAGTATGTTCACGGTCCAGACTTCCCCACTGGGGCGCAAATTCTGGGAACATCGGCAATTAAAGAGGCATACACCACTGGGCGCGGTTCTGTTACCATGCGCGGTGTGGCTACCATTGAAACGATAGAACAACGGAATAGACCAGAACGGGAGGCAATTATTATTACAGAATTGCCTTACCAAACCAACAAAGCAGCATTAATTGAAAAAATCGCCGAGTTGGTGAATGATAAAAAAATTGAGGGCATAGCAGATATTCGGGATGAAAGTGATCGCGACGGAATGCGAATCGTCATAGAATTAAAACGGGATGCCTATCCGCGCGTGGTTTTAAATAACCTTTATAAACAAACCCCACTCCAGTCGAACTTTGGCGCGAATATGTTGGCCTTGGTCAATGGGGAACCCCAATTACTCACTCTTAAAAACTTCCTCAGCGTCTTCCTGGATTTCCGCATTGCAACCATTAACAGACGTACCTGTTACCAACTCAGAAAAGCAGAAGAAAGAGATCATCTACTGCAAGGTTTATTAATTGCCCTATCACATTTAGACGCAATTATTAACCGCATTCGTAGCGCCTCAGATGCACCCTCAGCCAAAGGTGAATTAATCACCAATTATGGACTTTCCGAAGTCCAAGCCGATGCCATTTTGCAAATGCAACTGCGACGGTTAACAGCCCTAGAAGCAGATAAAATTCGCCTGGAACACGAAGAATTACAGGTGCAAATTGCCGACTTGCAGGATATTTTGGACAGACGGGAAAGGGTCCTGGAAATCATTGAAACCGAAGTTACCCAAATCAAAACCCAATTTGCTACCCCCCGACGGACAATTATTACCCACGCAGAAGGGGATATAGATGATATTGACTTAATAGCCAATGAAAAAGTCCTGATTCTGCTGACAAAACAAGGTTACATTAAGCGGATGCCTGTCAACACCTTTGAAGCCCAAAGTCGCGCTACCAGAGGTAAAGCTGGGGCTAAGGTGAAAGATGATGATACCATTGAACATTTCTTAACCTGCTGTGACCATGACAGCGTATTATTCTTTAGCGATCGGGGCGTAGTCTACAGCCTCAGAACCTATCAAATACCTATAGGTTCCCGCACCAGTCGGGGTACACCCATCGTCCAGATGTTACCCATTCCCAAAGAAGAAAAAATCACCTCTATCGTCCCCGTAGACGAATTTACCAGCGAAGAATATCTAGTCATGCTCACCAAAGGCGGTAACATCAAAAAAACCGCACTAGAAGCATTTAGCAACATTCGGGCTAACGGATTAATCGCCATATCCTTAGAAGAAGGTGACCAACTGCGCTGGGTAAGACGCGCCAAAGTAGAAGATAGTATCATCATTGGTTCACGTCACGGAATGGCCATTCACTTCCGTTGTACCCATGATCAACTGCGTCCCCTTGGTAGGGCGACTCGTGGGGTAAAATCAATGAAACTCAAGCCAGGTGATGAACTGGTAGGGATGGATATTCTACCTGCCGCAATTCTGGAAACTTTAGATACAGAGACAGAAGCGGAAATCGAAGAAGAAACTATTGACATTGAAGAGACCACCGAAATCGAAGAAACTTCAGAAACCACTGAAGCACCCAACAGCAACAGCACAGGACCTTGGGTATTGGTAATTACGATGGGAGGATATGGAAAGCGCGTACCAGTGGGACAATTCCGCCTACAAAACCGCGCCGGACAAGGTTTAACCGCCACCAAATTCAAAAACCGCAAAACCAAAGACAAACTAGCAACCTTGCGAATTGTCAACAGCGACGAAGAAATTATGATGGCGACAAATCGCGGTATTATTATTCGGCAAACGGTCAATGCAATTTCCGTACAATCACGGTCAGCAACCGGAGTTAGAGTACAGCGTTTAGACGAAGATGATGCTATTACCGGAGTAGCGATCGTTCCTCCCGACACTGGTGATACTGGCGAATTAGAAGAGGTTGAATAAAGGATCAAGGATGAACCATGAAGTATTTAGAAACAAAGCTGTTTTCATCCTTCCACCTTTACGGTTTATCCTTTATCAGTGGAATTCTCATGGGTGTAACCGTCGCCCCTATTGGCGCTTGGTTCTTCGCCTGGTTCGCCCTTGCACCCTTTTGGGTGTTGGTTGTTAAATATACCACGAGAATAAAAACTGCTGCCTTTCTTTGGGCGCTCGCCTATCATGGAATCGCCGTTTCCTGGATCATGGGCATTCATCCCATGAACTGGCTGGGTGTTCCCTGGTGGCCAAGTTTAGCCATCACCATCTTTTGTTGGACATTTATCAGCCTGTGGGGAGGAATATTAGTCTCCCTGTGGGCTATTTTGATGGTGCGGCTAGATAAACAAAAACCGTGGCTGCGGGTTCTTATTGGTACAGCTTTATGGTGTGCCTTAGAAAGCTTGTGGAGTTCAGGATCTTTATGGTGGAGTTCTCTTTCCTACACACAATCACCGCACAATCTAGTAATTTTACATTTAGGGAAACTTTCAGGTCCAAATACTGTGACAGCAGTTATTGTTGCTGTTAATGGATTGCTTGGTGAAGCTTGCATATATTATGAAAATTCCACCCAGAAACGCAAAAGTGCAAAGGAGGGAAAGGGTTTAGGGAAAGGCTTGGTCAATGGTTATTTAATTTTAGCTTTTTCACTATTTATTCTTTCCCATCTGATCGGTTTTATTCTCTACACCCAACCCCTAAAACCAACCCAAACCACAGCTTTAAAAATTGGTATTATTCAAGGTAATATTCCCAATCAAATCAAACTACGACCAGAAGGATTTCGTCGTGCAGTTACAGGTTACACCAACGGATATTTAAAATTAGCAAATCAAGGTGTTAATGGAGTTCTTACACCTGAAGGTGCATTACCTTTATATGAACGCAACTTTAAAAATACACCTTTATTAGATGCAGTAAAAGAAAAAGGGGTAATTGCTTGGATAGGTGGTTTTGGAGAACGGGGAAAAAGCTATACAAATAGTTTATTTGGTGTTAATAGTAAAGGAGAAGTTACCAGTCGTTACGATAAATCTAAACTTGTACCTTTAGGAGAATATATTCCCTTTGAACAAATTTTACGGGCAGTTATACAACGTTTATCACCATTAGACGAACATCAAGTTCATGGTGCAGCAAATCAAGTATTTCATACTCCCTTCGGGCGGGTTATTGTTGGCATTTGTTACGAATCAGCATTTTCAGAAACTTTTCGCCGTCAAGCTTTTCAAGGTGGGCAATTTATTCTTATTTCTTCCAATGATGCCCATTATACTGCTGCTATGGCAGACCAACATCATGCCCAGGATATCATGCGGGCAGTTGAAACTGATAGATGGGCAGTTAGGGCAACAAATACCGGTTATTCAGCTTTTGTTGATCCTCATGGGAGAACTGTATGGAAATCAGCATATAACACCTACGAAACCCACGCCGAAACTATTTATCCTCGCCAAACCCAGACTTTATATGTCCGCTTTGGTGATTGGTTGATGCCTTTATTGTTGATATTGGGGATTTTCGCATGGTTTATCAAACCTGTGGGTTAAAAAATATTCTATATATATATATAATATGTAGGGCTTACCCAAGTGTCACAATCAAGTCTCCTTTAGGGTGGGTTACTCCATTTCCCCCCTTCAAAAGGGGGTTAGAGGGGATCTAAAGATTTTTGATACATCACCACTTTTCAAAAATCCTCTAATTAATCGGCCATCTATGTTTATAGATAAGTGAATTTAACAATCATATTTTTTATACTAAATGGGTATAGTTGGGACAACAATTATGAATAAAGAAACAGTTGCCAGTCACGCTGAAAAGCTGAACTCGGAAGGAGATGCATAGCAATTAAGTCCAGAGTTGCAAGACAAAATTAAACACCCTCCAAAAATGGATGATGTGATCCGATAACAAACACCAGAGGAAAAACGCGGACATCAAGCTTTAGTTCCCGAAATCCTGGATGAACCCACGGATATAATAACCGGCTACAGTAAGGAATAGTCAGGCTAGAATGGCAATCAAGTATATTGACTTTTCTATCTCATGCTACCAGTCATCTATTCTGATGAATTTTTAGATCACATAACGGGGCCCTATCATCCAGAAAAGCCAGAACGATTAAGGGCGATCGTCAACGCTTTAAAAACTGCTAATTTTGCTGAAAAAATAGAATGGGTAAATCCTCAACCAGTTAAACCTGAGTTGATGTCGTGGATAGAAATAGCCCATCATCAGACTTATATTAAGAAAGTTAAAGATATTGCTTCTAGTGGTGGTGGTTATTTGGATGGAGACACCCCCATTTCTCCCCGCAGTTATGACGTGGCTTTGTTAGCGGTAAGTGCTTGGTTAGATGGAGTAAATGAGGTTTTAACCAGGGAAAATCCGGCTTTTGTGTTAGCACGTCCACCAGGACATCATGCAGAAAGTGATACGGGGATGGGATTTTGCTTATTTTCTAATGCGGCGATCGCTGCTTTATACGCCTTACAACAAGCAGGAGTTAACCGCGTCGCTATCTTAGACTGGGATGTACATCACGGTAATGGTACTCAAGCAATAGTGGAGACTCACTCACAAATTGCATATTGTTCTTTACATCAGTACCCAGCTTATCCCGGTACTGGGAAAGCTTCCGAAAAAGGTTTGCATAATAATGTTCTCAATTTACCTATCCCCCCTGGTAGTGATATTACTACCTATCAACCCTTGTGGGAAAGTTTGATATTGCCTTTTTTAACTAAATTTCAGCCAGATTTACTGATTGTTAGTGCTGGCTATGATGCTTTAGAAGATGATGGTTTGGCAAGTGTTAATTTGCAACCTGAAGATTTTGGTTTATTCACAGAACATTCTTTAGGTATAACTCGCAAAATTCTATTTGGTTTAGAAGGCGGCTATGACTTACAAACATTATCAAAATCAGTAGTTGCCACTATTGAAATCTGTTGTATCTAGTGTTGTTTTGAGAGTATAGAAATTTGATTGTTTACGGATTCTATCCTCAACTACATTTAAAACTTGTCTACTCAAATTGGTATGCTTATATTTACTAAATATTTGTCCTCCTAGTTTTTCTACGAGCCCTCTACTGGGAGCGTTTTCCGGGTCTACAGGATATCTGAGGTATTCATAATATAACTTAGTATCAGCCCATGTTTTCAGGGATTTAATTGCTTCTGTTGCATACCCTTGGCCGAATGCTGATTTTTTTAATCAAATTCCAGTTTGGGGATATTTGCTATTAATTTTATATATGACAATACAGCCTAAAAATCCTTGAGGATCTTTCTTGAGAATCACAACTATTAAACTCTCTCCTCTTTGCATTTCTAGGAAAGGTTAATTAATGAAAAATTTAGGATCTCCAATTTCTTCAGGTGGGGCTGCATATAAATAAGTTGTAACTTACACAGTGAATTCCTGAAAAATGTCTTCTTTATATTAGAGTATATTGGAGTGTTAGTGGCTTTAATAATAACCGATCTGTGAATATTGCTAAATGTAAATATTCCATAATACTTCTCGATTACTATGTTTGTTAAATAACAAAGATTTTAGAATATTTGCGGTACTTTCAAAGGGTGTTATCTTTACTTATAGTATTTTTCTGTATTGTCTCTCACCAAATCGAGGTTAAATTCATCAAAACCTTAGGGAGAAAAGTTTGTCATGGTTTTCTGAAAGAGCTAAAGTTTTGTTAAGATGCTATTGCTAGGAATTAATCAGCGAAATTAACCTATCAGGGTGTTGAGAAATAAATAGTACTAGTAGCCAATTAAAGTTCAGAAGGTGAACAAATGACCACCTACATTTTTTTTGACGAAGCCCTCCGAATGCTGACCAATGCCTATTTGATTTCAGCAATCATATTAATTGCAGCTTCCAGTATAGGTTTGGCAGTTATTGAGACAATTGGAAAAACGGGAGAACACTAAATTTACACTCCTTGGGTGTACTTATGGAACCACAAGATTCTATGGGCTTGTTCACCCTCTATCTGGGAACAATCTCTACAGGTCTAACAGCGTTGCAGGTTTACCTGGAAGTGATCAAATTTTTCAGCCCCCCAGGTAACTGTACCGCTACTGGGACGGGAATATCAGTCAAAAATTCAAAATTAGGAGATTAGCTTAGCAAGCTAAAATTCAAAATACTATTTTTTGTCACAGTACAAAAGTACAATAGCAGAATTTTATATTTTTGATGAAGATAAACGATGTCTCCTTTATGTAAATTCTCGAATGAAGAATTTTAGATGAAGTTTTGTAAATATAGAGATTTGTCAAGAAAAAAGGGGAAGGGTGAAAGAAAAGCTATTAACTCTTCCCCGTTCTTTTTGAGTATGGGGAACCTACACCCTGTTTTTGTTTACTGCTTTATTTATGGCCTCAAGGATTGTAGGATTTGGTAATTAACTTTTATTGATTATCAGTATGCCTGTGTCGGCCACTTTATCCCAACTGGTTGAAATTCTGTCAGCCTCTTCTGTAAATTTATCTGCATCTGCGTTAACTAAGGTTAGTAAAAGTATCCAAACAGACACCAGGATTTTACAACCGGGTGAAGTGTTTGTGGCTTTACGAGGTGAAAAGTTTGATGGACATGAGTTTGTAGCGACGGCAATCGTAAAAGGTGCGATCGCAGCTATTGTAGATTATACTTATGAAAACCCTGTGTTCCCTGTATTGCAAGTTACTGATACATTGAAAGCATATCAGCAAATTGGCAGATGGTGGAGGGATTCTTATTCTATTCCTGTGATTGGGGTAACGGGTTCTGTGGGTAAAACCACAACGAAGGAACTCATAGCCGCAGTTTTAGCCACAAAGGGACAGGTTCACAAAACCTATGGCAATTTCAATAACGAAATTGGTGTTCCCAAAACTCTTTTAGAACTGGGTGCAGAAGATGATTTTGCGGTAATAGAAATGGCGATGCGGGGAAGGGGACAAATTGCGGAATTAACGCAAATTGCTAGGCCAACTATTGGTGTAATTACTAATGTAGGAACAGCACATATTGAGTTACTTAGTTCAGAAGAAGCTATAGCTGAAGCTAAATGTGAGTTGTTAGCAGAAATGCCTAATGATAGTGTGGCAATCCTTAATTATGATAGTCCATTATTAATGGAGACAGCAAAGAAATTTTGGCAGGGGAAAGTTATTAGTTATGGTTTTTCTGGTGGAGATATTCAAGGAAAATTAATTGATAATGAAACTGTAGAAGTGGCTGGCATAGGTTTACCTTTACCCTTACCTGGTCGTCATAATGCAACTAATTTTTTAGCAGCTTTAGCAGTAGCCAAGGTGTTAGAAATTGATTGGCAATCGCTGCAAGCTGGGGTAAGTGTAAATATGCCTAATGGGCGATCGCAACGGTTTACACTACCTAATGATGTGATAATTTTAGATGAAACCTATAATGCTGCCCCAGAAGCAATGTTAGCAGCTTTGCAGTTGTTAGCAGATATTCCAGGAAAGCGGAAAATTGCTGTTTTAGGGGTAATGAAGGAGTTAGGAGAAAGATCGCAACAATTGCATCAACAAGTTGGGGAAATGGTACAGAAGTTGAATTTAGATGGTTTGTTGCTGTTAGTTGATAGCAAGGATGCGGAATTTATCGCTAATAGTGCTAAGGGTATTCCTTGTGAATGTTTTGCCACTCATGCTGATTTAATAGCAAGGTTAAAAACATTTATGCAAGCAGGCGATCGCTTACTATTTAAAGCAGCTCATTCCGTAGGATTGGATCGGGTCGTTAATCAGTTACGGCTAGAATTGATTATTTCAAACCAATAAACTTATACACTTTCTACAATAGTGATTTTCTCATCAGTTAATTCATAGAGTTCATACACTAGCTGTTTGAGTTGTCTATCAGTAGCTGTAATTTGTTGTTGAATTCTTCTTATAACTGGTGGTGTTTATGCTTGATTTAATTGTTCATGAAGAGAAAGCATTTGTTGGACTTAACTAACAACTAAATCATGTTTCTGCTTCTCAGTAATGTGAGAATTATCAATGATTTTAATAGGAAGATTGCAGATAAATCGAGATTTAACACTATAGTAACCGCCTCTCACTGATGTAGATGATTCTTTTAGATAAAGTTCTAAGACTTTACTATTTAACAGTGCTGAAATGGATTCCCATGAATGGCTAGATTTAACTAAGATTCCATATCCTCCAGCTACACCACCTGTAAAAAATACTTCGCCTATTTTGTCCCATCCAAATGATGAAACTGTAGCAATATCAGGAGTAAATATTTTGCTAAGCCTATTACATCTAAGGTTCTTCGATACACATAACTATACTAATTGTTTCCTAACATTTTAGTATTTTCTCTACTTTGTAAATAATTTTCATTATCTAGTCAATAATTCCATGTCAAAGGATATTGACTCTCAAAAATCTTACTCGGAATTAATCCCATTAAACCATTATTTATAACTATATCAGGGAAGATAATCAATTTATTAGTTTTAGCATTCATAAATTTAAACCTCCTCTCTTTTCCGGTAAAATCTCTCTACAATAACTCTTCCTTTACCAAAGTAGCTAACTTTTGTGCTGCACCACTTTCTCCTCTAGCACTGCGTAATTTATCACGCATATTCTCTAATTTTTCTGGGTTCTTTAATAACTCCAATACCATTTCTCCTACTTCTGAAGGTTGCAATTTCCCCACCAATTCTGGTACAATTTCTTTTTGCGCCCAAATATTTGGCCAAGCTAATAAACCCTTACGTTTTGCCATCCACCAATTAATTAATTTAGCAAAACTAGAACCTACCCCTGGTAAGTTTGCCAATAATCCCGGTAAACCATCCCAAGAACGCATTGCATCCAATTGTTGAGTTGGTAATAATACAATCATTGGCACACCTAAAGCTCCCAGTTCTGCGGTGTTTGCGCCAACTGTAGTTAAACAAATAGAACACTGAGATAATAAATGATAAGCAGGACTTCCTTGTTTTAATTCTACATTTAAACCTCTAGAAGTGACTAAGTTAGTATCTACTAAAGATGCTCCTTGGAAATTAAACGCTTTTGTAAATGAGTTAATTTCAGGATTAGCAAAATTCAGTAAAATTGGTATATCTAAAGTCGGTGCAACGGGAATAAAAAACTTTGTTTTTGGCCTTTTTTCATGGATATATTCAGCAATTGCTAAAGTTAACGGTACACCTTGCGTTAATTTCGCTGATTTTGAACCTGGTAAAATTCCGATAATTTCTTCTTCCCTAAACCCTTGTTCCCGTGATATCTTGATATCTTGATACTCTGCTGCTTCTAACATTAAATCACCGACAATGATAAACTTATCAGCATATTTAGGTGATACATGTTTTGCAACTTCAGCTTTCATAATTCCAAACCGATTAATCAATTTATGCCAACGTGCTTCCCATTCCGCATAAACTACAGTTTTATATCCTAATTTTTTACCAATAATCACTGGGAAAAATTGATCACCTCCCAGAAATACTACTACACCTTTATTTCTCCAATCCCAATTTTTTGCGGTTTTACCCCATATTAAAAACTGCCAAAAAAATTCAGGTGCTTGGACTCTATCAACTTCTGAATAAGATTTAGCTATGCTTGCTTCTTTTCCACTACCATGGGGACAAGGTGATAAGATTACAGAAATTCTCACGTGAGAACGGTCATTTCCTAATTGTTCTCTTAATGCTTTCACGACAGGACGTACCCAGGTTGTTACTTCCCCTGGACCGTTGGAGAGAATGAGAATATCTACTGGTGTCATAATGAGAATATCTACTGGTGTCATTATGTTTTTTATGTCCGGTTTTGAGCTTTGCTGCTGGTAAGAGATAAACTTATCATATCCTTTGATTTAGGGAATAGAGAATAGAAATAGGACTGACCCAACTGGCATATTAGTAGGGTTCGTCAGACCTATAAATTGGTGATTATCAACAGATTTCCAACATCTGATGCACCTTGAAATAGATATTGAGTCTGATACTTACATAAGTAATAAGAAAGTATTTATATATCTTTAATATCACTCGAGGAAATTTTAAAATCTATGAATTTAAGTAATGAAAGATTAATTAATAAACCTAACTGTATACCATTATCTATATATTCCTTTATCTTCTCCTGTTTAGTCTTCAAACTATCACTTGGGTAAAGTAACCCAACCACCAAATCAGGAGCGCTATGAGGAAACTCTTCTTTTTGTTCATCAGTTAAAATATTCCATCTTTCTAATTTTATTTAAGCAGCATCAGGAGAACGATCTGGACCATTAGGCAATTTCAAACAAGTAGAAGAATTAAAAGCTATCCCAGTACCATCAGCATCAGTCCAATTAAATAATTCTTGATTTAGCCTCCCATTACAATTTCCTGTTTCTCCTCCCATTGGTGGCATAATTACTAATTCTCCAGTTGCAGTTCTTCGAAATCTTAATTAGCGGTTTTTTAAACTATGTCAAAAAAACCGCTAATTAAGATTTCTACTACTGATTAAAAGTTGACAGTTAAAGCATTCATGATCATATCCTCTTTGAATATTCAGGTAGAAATTTTAACTATCTCATATCCTATTCTAGATCATGAATCTGATGTTTTAGATTTTGGTATAATTCACTGCCTTCCATTTATTTTATTTAGTATAAATATGCTTTACATCCTGTATCAACTAATATGAATTGCTGCTGTTTCTAATCTTCGCTATTTAACTTTATAGTTAAATAATAACTTGCTAACTAATGTAAAAAGAATTTAAGGAATTTACAGAAGGCTGGGATAATCTTGTTTATTTGTTAAGATTAGTTAACAATGATTACGTTTTTTATATCATTTTGTGTCAGTTAGGGAGCAAAATCCCCACTGAGTCCGAGTTTTCTGCTAAAAAACTCTTAATTGCCGAAGATAGTTAATATTCTAGGAGCTTATCTGAATGTTTACCCAGGTCAAGTCCACTATTAGACATATTGCACCTAATGATTTACGGGGACGTAATCTGATTAAGGTTGTTTATGTTGTGCTTGAGTCTCAATACCAAAGTGCTTTATCACAAGCAGTAAGAGAGGTTAATGCTAATCATCCCAATGTGGCGATTGAAATCAGTGGGTATTTAATTGAAGAACTACGCAAGCCAGAGAATTATGAAGAGTTTCAGCGTGACATAGCTAGTGCTAATATATTCATTGCCTCACTAATTTTCATCGAAGACTTAGCGCAGAAAGTCGTTGCGGCTGTTGAACCCCATCGGGATAACCTGGATGTTTCCGTTGTTTTCCCATCTATGCCAGAGGTAATGCGCCTTAATAAGATGGGTACTTTTTCCCTAGCACAATTAGGACAATCCAAGAGTGCAATCGCTCAATTCATGAAAAAGCGCAAGGAAAAATCTGGCGCTAGCTTTCAGGATGGGATGTTGAAACTACTGAGAACGCTGCCCCAGGTGCTAAAATTCCTACCCATAGATAAAGCCCAGGATGCACGTAATTTCATGCTTAGTTTCCAGTATTGGTTAGGTGGTTCAGCCGAGAATCTGGAAAACTTCCTGTTAATGCTGGCAGATAAATATGTATTAAAAAGCAGCAAAGAACAAAGAACAGAAGAAAGTATTAACTATGCTGCACCTGTTCTTTATCCTGACATGGGAATTTGGCACCCTTTAGCTACTACCATGTTTGAAGATGTACGTGAATACCTCAACTGGTACACCGGCCGTAAGGATATTTCCAAAGATGTAAAAGACCCACTTGCTCCATGTATTGGACTAGTCTTACAAAGAACTCACTTAGTAACTGGTGATGATGCCCACTATGTAGCAATTGTGCAAGAATTTGAATCATTAGGGGCAAAAGTATTACCTGTGTTTGCTGGCGGTTTAGATTTCTCAAAGCCAATAGAAGCTTACTTCTATGAACCTACAACTAGTAGACAATTAGTAGATGCAGTAGTATCCTTAACAGGATTTGCTTTAGTCGGTGGGCCTGCAAGACAAGACCATCCCAAAGCTATAGACGCACTTAAACGCCTCAATCGTCCCTACATGGTAGCCTTACCCCTCGTTTTCCAAACTACCGAAGAATGGTTAGACAGCGAACTAGGCTTACACCCCATTCAAGTAGCCTTACAAATTGCCATTCCCGAACTTGACGGTGCGATCGAACCCATCATATTATCAGGTAGAGATGGAGCCACAGGAAAAGCGATCGCACTCCAAGACCGAGTAGAGTCAGTAGCCCAACGTGCCTTAAAATGGGCAAACCTACGCCGCAAAGCCAAACTAGACAAGAAAGTTGCCATCACCGTTTTCAGCTTTCCACCAGATAAAGGCAACGTCGGAACAGCCGCATATTTAGACGTATTCGGTTCAATCCACGAAGTCATGAAAGGACTGAGAAACAACGGTTACGACGTGCAGGACATTCCCGAAACTGCAAAAGAGTTGATGGAACAAGTCATCCACGACGCACAAGCACAATACGCAAGCCCCGAACTCAACATCGCTTACAAAATGTCCGTGCCAGAATATGAAGCACTAACACCATACTCCCAACGCTTAGAAGAAAACTGGGGACCACCACCAGGAAACTTAAACAGCGACGGACAAAACCTACTCATCTACGGTAAACAATTCGGTAACGTTTTCATCGGTGTGCAACCCACCTTTGGTTATGAAGGCGACCCCATGCGCTTATTATTCTCACGCTCCGCTAGTCCTCACCACGGTTTTGCCGCTTACTACACCTACCTAGAACGGATTTGGAGTGCTGATGCTGTTTTACACTTTGGTACACATGGCTCATTGGAATTCATGCCTGGTAAGCAAATGGGAATGTCTGGTGATTGTTACCCCGATCAACTAATTGGCACAATTCCCAACCTGTATTATTACGCAGCTAATAACCCCAGTGAAGCCACCATTGCCAAACGTCGGAGTTACGCAGAAACAATTTCTTACCTCACACCTCCTGCAGAAAATGCAGGTTTGTACAAAGGTTTGAAAGAACTCAGTGAATTAATTGCATCTTACCAAACCTTAAAAGATAGCGGTCGTGGAGTTCCCATTGTTAACTCTATCATGGACAAATGTCGTATCGTTAACCTAGACAAAGATATTAACTTACCCGAAACCGACGCAAAAGATATGTCCTCAGAAGAAAGGGACAATATCGTCGGTATGGTTTATAGCAAGTTAATGGAAATTGAATCTCGGTTATTACCTTGCGGTTTGCACGTCATTGGTAAACCACCCACAGCAGAAGAAGCCGTTGCAACTTTAGTCAATATTGCCAGCTTAGACCGCAGCGAAGAAGAAATTTTCAGTTTACCCCGAATTATTGCCAACAGCTTAGGACGAGACATTGACGAAATATACAAAAACAGCGATGCCGGCATTTTAGCCGACGTGCAACTATTACAAGATATCACCCTCGCAACTCGCGCTGCTGTCGGTTCCTTAGTACAAGAACAAACCGACGCAGAAGGTAGAGTTTCCCTAGTTTCCAAGTTGAACTTCTTCAAAATGGGCAAAAAAGAACCTTGGGTAGAATCATTGCACAAATCTGGTTACAGCAAAGTTGACACCTCAGCATTAAAACCATTATTCGAGTATTTGGAATTCTGCTTAAAACAAGTTTGTGCAGATAACGAACTTGGTGGTTTACTGCAAGGTTTAGAAGGTGAATATATTTTACCAGGACCCGGTGGCGACCCCATCCGCAACCCTGACGTATTGCCCACAGGTAAAAATATACACGCCTTAGATCCCCAATCTATCCCCACCACCGCCGCAGTCCAATCAGCTAAAACCGTTGTTGATAGGCTTTTAGAACGTAACAAGGCTGAAAATGGTGGAAACTGGCCAGAAACTGTCGCTTGCGTCCTCTGGGGTACAGATAACATCAAAACCTACGGTGAATCACTCGCCCAAATTATGTGGATGGTGGGAGTGCGCCCAGTTGCTGATGCTTTGGGACGAGTAAACAAGTTAGAATTAATACCTTTGGAAGAATTGGGACGACCCAGAATTGACGTTGTAATTAACTGTTCTGGTGTGTTCCGCGACTTGTTCATTAACCAAATGAACCTACTTGACCAAGGTGTGAAAATGGCAGCAGAAGCTGATGAACCCTTGGAAATGAATTTTGTCCGTAAACACGCTTTGCAACAAGCAGAGGAAATGGGGATAAATCTGCGTCAAGCTGCAACTCGCGTTTTCTCTAATGCTTCTGGTTCTTATTCTTCTAATATAAACCTTGCGGTGGAGAATAGCACTTGGGATAGTGAAGCAGAGTTGCAAGAAATGTATTTGAAGCGCAAATCTTTCTCTTTTAATTCTGATAATCCTGGTGTTATGGATGAGTCACGGCAGATTTTTGAAACTACTTTGAAAACTGCTGATGCAACTTTCCAAAACCTTGATTCTTCGGAAATCAGTTTAACAGATGTTTCCCATTATTTCGACTCTGACCCAACTAAGTTAGTTGCAAGTCTGCGTGCAGATGGTAAGAAACCTGCATCTTACATTGCAGATACAACTACCGCGAATGCACAGGTAAGAAGTTTATCAGAAACTGTGCGTTTGGATGCGCGGACCAAGTTGTTAAACCCCAAATGGTATGAGGGGATGTTGTCTCACGGTTACGAAGGTGTGCGGGAACTTTCTAAGCGATTGGTAAATACTACTGGTTGGAGTGCCACTGCTGGTGCTGTGGATAATTGGGTTTATGAGGAAACCAATGAGACATTTATTAAAGATGAGGAAATGCAGAAGCGTTTGATGAATCTTAATCCTCATTCTTTCCGCAAGATTGTTTCTACTTTGTTGGAAGTCAATGGTCGCGGTTATTGGGAGACTAGTGAGGAGAATTTGGATCAGTTGAGAGAGTTGTATCAGGAGGTGGAAAACCGGATTGAGGGTATAGAATAGGAATATTTAGGCAGGTGTTATACCTGCCTAAATATTCCAGGAGGATATGACCATGAATGCTTTAACTGTAAATTTACAATCAGTAATAGAAATGACTGATGAGCAGTTTTTTCAGCTATGGCAAAACAACCGCGAATTAAGATTTGAAAGAACAGCAAATGGGGAATTAATAATTATGCCACCAACGGGGGGAAAAACGGGAAATAGGAATGCGGGTATCATTGCTCAAATTTGGATTTGGAATGATTAAAATAAATAGGGTATAGTTTTTGATTATTCTACCTATTTTAAATTACCCAATGGTGCAGATCGTTCTCCTGATGCTTCTTGGATAAACTTAGAAAGATGGAATAATTTAACTGAGGAAGAAAAGGAAAAGTTTCCCCCGATTTGTCCTGATTTTGTGATTGAGTTACTTTCTCCTAGTGATAGTTTAAAGACTACACAGGAAAACATGAAGGAATATATAGATAATGGTGTACGTTTAGGTTTATTAATTAATCGTAAATCTCATCACGTGGAAATTTATGGACAAGGTAAGGAAGTTGAAGTCTTGGATTCTCCTGCTGTGGTTTCGGGGGAAAATCTTTTAAAGGATTTTGTGTTAAATTTGGGTATTATTTGGTAGGTCTTGTAGTAATTATTTATGGTTCTTTGCTACTTGTTGTCCCAAACTATTAATTAAACATCACAACTTTGTTGAAAAATCAAAGTAAGAAAATAAAATCCACGAAAAACTTCTAAAATATTAATAACAAAGCCTGTATTTGTTGAATGGCAAGGGTTTTATGGCTTTCATAAACCGGATTTACCATAATATATATTATATACGGAAGAGCCTTATTTATTTAAGCCAAGTTTGATTAGAGTTTCAGATAACCATTCTTCGGCTTTACTATAAGTAAAACCCTGATGATCAGACCTGGAAAATTGATCCATATATTCACAGTAAATACTATAATGATTGGAGTCTATGTCAATATCCCAATGAGGTTGACTTAAGTGAGGTTTTCTACCTCCAATATTCCAAACATAAATAACCGTTGGTAATATCTGGCTTTTAACAAGGTCCTCAACTTTTTTACTTTTGTTCATAATTTTATTATTCATTATTCTTTAATATAGTTCTTTGTGAATACTATTCATCATTCTTTGAGCTACTGATCTATGAAGAGTGGCTTGACATACTTCAGTCATACTTTTTATCCTAATTCTACTTTGAAACTCATAAAAACCATACTGAAGAACAAGTTTACCTATAAATTCATCAGCAAAGCTGGAAGAAATAACAGCAGTTCCTCAAAAATGAAGGACAACTCATGAAGCGCCCATATTAATTATATTAACTACAATTGTACAGATTTTGTTGGCTGCAATTCGTGTACCAGTTCCAGATATATGATCTTTAATGGGAATACAATGCTCACGTATATCATTTCCCAAATCTTATAGAAACAAATTTACAGGTTCGTAACCACCCAGTGCAATTTTTCTATCAGTATCTTTACTGGTATCAATTTAGAAATCAACAATTGTACCCACATGATTTAGCTCTTGTAGAATAATACAATCATCATATCTCCAAAGAGAAAGTTTGTCTTACCGTAAGGATTCAGGTGGTGGGGTATTGACAAGTGTGATAGGTGAGGCAGAATATA
>ERZ1034427.102-NODE-102-length-18745-cov-2.841520_pt1 | contig 18745 bp, 17 predicted proteins | sample MGYA00520607_ERZ1034427 | MGnify/ENA primary metagenome ERZ1034427 (study PRJEB33736, sample SAMEA104288489) | Azolla caroliniana | place: Brazil | collected 1987 | study: EMG produced TPA metagenomics assembly of the PRJEB19522 data set (Is there foul play in the... | reverse complement strand
CCTGGTTTTGCTCGATTTCGCCGGTCAAGTCCGCGCCAGGGCGACGCGCGAAATTGACTTCGCTTCGCCGGAAACAGTCCGCGCCTTCCTCGAATCCGAGAGTGGGCGCATGCTGGCGGGATGGGATTTCGACACGAACCCGATCGTGGGAATCGGCGTGGCGATGCCCGACGACATGGGCAGCGTGGACCTGCCGCATAGACCGCCCGAATATAGCGCCTGGAACAATGTCGACGTCAGGGCGCTGCTGGCTCCGGTGCTCTCCTTGCCGGTGTATGTCGAGAACGACGCCGCCGCCGCCGCCCTGGGCGAGTTGCAATATGGTCACGGGCTGCAAAAGCCCAGCTTCTTCTACATCCTGTTGTCCTCGGGACTGGGCGGGCTCGTGATCGAGGGTGAGTACTTTCGCGGCGCGAACGGTCGCAGCGGCGAGATCGGCTTTCTGCCCGTCCGGTCCCGCCGGACGGACGCGCGCACCTTGCAGGACGCCGTTTCCCTCTCGGCGCTCCATGCGCATCTCGAATTGGCGGGGTTCAAGCCGGGCGCTCCTGAGGCGCTGCCAAGCCTGCCGCCCGAGGGACAGGCGGTCATCGACGCCTGGGTCGATCTGTCGGCCGAGCTTCTCGCGCCCACGCTCGCCGCCGTCACTTGCGTGGTCAATCCCGATGCGGTCTACATCGGCGGAAGACTGCCGGCCGTGATCGTCGATCGCTTGACCCACGCCCTCAACCAACGCCTCGCCAAGATGGAAAGCGTGCCGATCATGGCCAAGGTGCTGCGCGCCGCGACCGCCGAGAACGCTCCTGCGATCGGGGCGGCGATCCTCCCGTTCATCGACCAGCTGCTGCCCTCCAAGGCCGCCTTGCGGAAAACCGCCCAGGGATAAGGGCGCGTCGTCCCTGGCCGAAGCTCGCGTCGAGACCGGCGGGTTAGCCTTTCCGAAGCATGATGGAAACACGGCGCGCCGCTCGGCGAGGGCCGTTGACGTTGGGCGTCGCGCGGCGGCGCCTAGCGCAGCTTGGCCAGAAGGGCGCTCAGTTTCAGGCGCTCGTCGGCCGTCAGGGCCGCGAAGGCCTCTTGGTCATGCACGGCGGTTTCTTGCTCGATACGCGCGCGGAGAGCTTCGCCGGCGGGGGTCAGGTGCAGCGCGTTGGTCCGTCGGTCGCGGCCGGGACGGCGCTCGATGGCGCCAAGCGCCTCCATCTCGTCCACGGCCTTGACGGTGCTGGCCCGGTTCACGCCCAGGGCGCGACCGAGGGTCGTCTGGTCGCAACCCGGATGCAGGCCAATATAGACGATGGCGGTGGCGCGCGCCGGCGTGACGCCCAAAGGCGCCAGGCGGGCGCTGAGCCCAGCCATCACACGCACGTCAGCGTAGTGCAGTTGCAGCCCCAGGCGATTCCCCAGGACACCGAAAGCGGCGATCTCTTCCATATCCTGCAAGGCTTTAGAGAAATTGGTACGCCAAGGAAACTGTATTCGACCGCGCTGGAGCGCTTTGCGCCCTGACTCCAGCGCGGCGGCGGCCAGAAGTCTCAGTCGGCGCGGATGGTCCGCGCGGCCTCTAGCGGCGATCCCGCTCCCATCGCCGCCTCGAAAACCTTGGCGTTTCGCACCGCGGCCAGGGCGTGATCGCGCATGATCCGCTCGGCCCCGATGGCGTCGCCGCGCTCGAGCGCGTCCAGCACCGCCTTATGCTGGCGATGCGCCGCCAGGAGATGCTCGTACTCGGCCGGGAGATCGGCGAGGTCCAGCGCCAAGGCCCCGGCGCCGGCGAACGGCTCGAAGTTGTTGCGCGCCAGGGCCGTCTCCACCGCGACATTGCCGGCGGCGGCCACCAGGGTGTCGTGGAAGGCGAGATTGTAGGCGGCGTAGCGGTCGAAATCCTCGGCTCCCAGCGCTCCATCGGCGAACAAGGCGTCACCCTCCTCGATCAAGGCGACGAGGCGTTGGCGGGTCTGGGCGGTCAGTCCACGCTCGGCCAGACGGCGCGCGGCGAAGCCCTCGAGCACCCCGCGCACCTCGATGGCGTCGCGGATCTGGCCGCTGGACACCCCGCGCGCCGCATAGCCGCGCGCGCCGAGACGCACGACCAGGCCTTCCTGTTCCAGGCTGCGAAGCGCGGTGCGCACCGGCATGCGCGACACGCCCAGGGCCGCCGCCGTCGGAATCTCGGCGATGCGCTCGCCGCTCCTGATCTCGCCCGAGGCGATCATCTTGCGCAGCGCCATCAGCACGCGCTGGCCCGGCTTCATCCTCGGTGTGTCCATGGCCGGAAACTAGCCGACGGTCGCCGCGAACCACAAGCGATCGATTGGATCCAATCTTGACGCGGCGCTTGGGATCATGACAATTGGATCCAATTGACAAAGATCAAACAGCGTGAGGAAACGACAATGGGCACGGAATCGGCGCCTACCCTCCCCTCGTGGCCGCTCGACGCATGGTACGTCGCCTGCACGCCCCCCGAGATCGCCGACAAGCCGCTCGGTCGACGCGTCTGCGGCCAGGCCATGGTCTTTCACCGGGGCAAGGACGGCCAGCCGGTGGCCCTGGAAGACTTTTGCCCGCATCGGGGCGCGCCGCTGTCGCTGGGGTTCGTCCGCGATGGCGAGCTGGTCTGCGGCTACCATGGCCTAGCCATGGGCTGTGATGGCCGGGCCAGTTCGATGCCGGGCCAGCGGGTTAGCGGCTTCCCGGCGGTCCGCGCCTTTCCGGTCCTGGAGCGCCACGGTTTCATCTGGGTCTGGCCCGGCGATCCCGCCAAGGCCGATCCGGCAAAGCTGCATCCGCTGTTCTGGGCCGAGAGTCCCGACTGGGCCTATGGCGGCGGCCTCTATCACATTGCCTGCGACTACCGCCTGATGGTCGACAACCTGATGGACCTGACGCACGAGACCTATGTCCACGCCACCAGCATCGGCCAGAAGGAGATCGACGAGGCGCCGGTCACGACCAAGCTCGAAGGCGACGAGGTCGTCACCAGCCGCTTCATGGAAGGTATTCACGCCCCGCCGTTCTGGCGCATGGCGCTGCGGGGGGCTGGCCTGCCCGAGGACGCCCTCGTGGACCGCTGGCAGATTTGCCGCTTTTCCCTGCCCAGCCATGTGATGATCGAGGTCGGCGTGGCCTTGGCGGGAAATGGCGGCTACCACGCGCCGGCCGACAAAAAGGTCTCCAGCGTCGTCGTCGATTTCATCACGCCCGAGACCGAGACCTCGCACCACTATTTCTGGGGCATGGCGCGCGGCTTCGCGGTCCAGGACGCAGCCCTCACCGACACGATCCGCGAGGGCCAGGGCAAGATTTTCTCCGAGGATCTGGAGATGCTGGAACGCCAGCAGAAGAACCTGCTGGCCTGGCCCGACCGCAAGCTGCTGAAGCTGAACATCGACGCGGGCGGCGTGCGCTCGCGCATGGCGATCGACAAGGCCATCGCGCAAGAAGCCGCGGCGCGCGTCGGATGATCAAGGTTCGCGTGGCGGCCCGCATCGTCCGGCTGGACCTCGCGCCCGCCGAAGCCGGCGAGCTGCCGCCGTTCAGCGCCGGCGCGCACGTCGACCTGCTGCTGGGCAATGGCCAAGTCCGGCAGTATTCGCTGTGCAACGATCCGGCGGACCGCGGCCGCTACCGGATCGCCGTGCTGCGCGAACCGGCCTCGCGGGGCGGCTCGGCCTATGTTCATGACGCCCTGACCGAGGGCGCGATGCTGAGCATCGGCGCGCCGCGCAATCTGTTCGGCCTCGACGAAACGGCGCGGGAGCACGTGCTGTTCGCCGGCGGCGTCGGGATCACGCCAATCCTGGCCATGGCCTATCGCCTCCACGCCTTGGGCGCGCGCTTCACGTTGAACTACAGCGCGCGCTCCCGGGCGCGGGCGGCGTTTCTTGAAGAGTTGGCTAGCGCGCCGTTCGCGGCGGCGGTCCGGCTGTCTTTCGATGACGAGCCCGACACCCGGCTCGACCTCGACGCGGCCTTGGCCGATCCCGCGCCCGATCGCCGGGTCTATGTCTGCGGCCCGAGCGGCTTCATGCGCTTCGTGACCGAGGGCGCGGCGGCGCGCGGCTGGTCGCCCGACCAGGTGCGCAAGGAGCATTTCGCCGCCGATCCCGCGTCGGCTGGCGATGATCATCCCTTCGATCTAGTGATCGCGAGCACCGGACAGGTCGTGCCGGTCGCCGCTGATCAGACGGCGGCCCAGGCGCTCGAAGCGGCGGGCTTGTTCGTCCCGTTGTCCTGCGAGCAGGGCGTCTGCGGAACTTGCCTGACCGGCGTGATCGATGGCGAGATCGACCATCGCGACGCCTTCCAGACCGACGACGAGAAGGCCGCCGGCGCGACCTTCACGCCCTGCTGCTCACGGGCGCGCGGGACGCGCCTGGTGATCGACCTCTAGGGGCGACAGGCTCTGGGGAGCGTCAGGGCCGCCCGTCGGTCAGGCGCTCCCGCAGAACGGTCTTCAGGATCTTGCCCGAAGCGGTGCGCGGCAGGGCGGCGACGAGAGTCATGCCCTTGGGCAGCTTGTAACGCGCCAGGCGGCTTTCGAGATGAGCCAGCACGTCGGCCAGCTCGAGCGCGACGCCCTCTCGGCACGTCGCCACCAGATGGCCGACCTCCCCCCACCGGGGATCTGGCAGACCGACGACCGCGCACTCGACGATCGCGGGATGATCGGCCAGGGCCGCCTCGATCTCGGCGGGGTAGACGTTCTCGCCGCCCGAGATGAACATGTCCTTCTTACGGTCGACCAGCCAGTGGTAGCCCTCGGCGTCCGCCAGCGCGATGTCGCCGGTGCGGAACCAGCCGTCCTCGGTGAAGGCCCGAGCGGTGTCCTCGGGCCGTCGCCAGTAGCCCAGGAAGACGTTGTCGCCTTTCAGCAGCAGCTCGCCGGGAACGCCGGGCGGGCAGTCGCGGTCCTGGTCGTCGACGATGCGCGTGAACACCGCCGGCGTGGGCAGGCCGGCGGAACCCGCGCGAACGTCGATCAAGGCCGCATCGGCCGGCATGCCGAACACCGTCCCGGCCTCGCTCATGCCATAGCCGTCGACCACGGGGATACCCTGGGCCAGCCAGGCGCGGATGTCGGAGGCCGGATGTGGCGCGCCACCGGTGAAGACCGCGGTCAGGCGGCGCAAGGCCGAGCCGTCGAATGTCGGTTGCGCGCGCAACATGGCGGCCATCTGCGGCACGCAGAAGTAATGCGTCACCCCCAGCGCGGGGTCGCCCAGCCTTTTCAGGGTGCGAGCCGGCTCGAAACCGTCCGACACCAGGATCGTCCCGCCATGCATCAGCACGGGCCGGATCGAGGTGATCAGGCCGATGATGTGGAACATCGGCGCGTCGACCAGGAAGACGCTCTCATGCGTGACCTTGCCCAGCCGTCCGAAGTTGATCGCCGTCTGGTCGAGATTGCGCTCGGACAGCATCGCGCCCTTGGGACGCCCCGAGGTGCCGGAGGTGTAGAGGATCAGCGACGGCCGCTCGCGGTCGGCGGATGCTGTCGTGTCGGGCTCGGCCGCGTCGACCTCGGCCTGCAGCGCGTCGAGATCGAGCCCTTCGAGCCCCGCCGCCGCCAGCTGACCGTCTCCGACGATCAGGGTCGGCGCGCAGTCCTCCACCAAGGCCGCGATCTCGGCCGGGGACAGACGCCAGTTCAGCGGAACGAACATCGCTCCCAGGCGCGCGCAGGCCAGATGCAGCACCGCCAGCAGCACGCGGTTGCGGGCCAGGGTGGCGAGGCGATCGCCCTCCCCCACGCCGCGTCGGCGCAGCACGCCCACGGCGCGGCCGACCGCGCCGTCCAGCTCGGCGTAGGTCCAGGAGCGTCCGCTCGCCAGATCGACGGCCGCCGGCCGATCAGGCTGCAGGCGCGCTTGGAGAGCGACGTGGTCCGTCGGCGTCATCGGCTTTCGCCTTCCTCGTTGTTTCCCCCTGGCCTCGTCTCGCTCTACTTGGCGAGATTGTAGGCCCCGAGCCCTGGCTTATAGGTCTTGTCGTCGATGAACTGCTTGATGCCTTCCTTGCGGCCCTCGTTGTCGAACGAGTTGGCCGCCTCCTGGGCCCGGACCAAATAGTCCTCGGCGTTGTCGTAGGTCATCTCCTTGACCCGCCGGATCGCGTCCTTGGTCGCCTTCAGGGCCACCGGGTTCTTCTTCAGCAGCACCTCGGCCAGTTCCCGAACGCGCGCCTCGAGCTTGTCGAGCGGCACGCTCTCATTGACCAGACGCCACTCGGCGGCCTTCTTGCCGTCGATCAACTCACCGGTCATGGCGTGGTACATGGCGTCGCGCAGCGGCATCAGGTCGACCACGACCTTGGTCGCGCCGCCGCCCGGTAGGATGCCCCAGTTGATTTCGGACAGAGCGAATTGCGCCTCGTCGGCGGCGATCGCCAGGTCGCAGGAATAGAGCGGGCCGTAGCCGCCGCCGAAGCACCAGCCGTTGACCATGGCGATCGTCGGCTTCTGGTACCAGCGCAGGCGACGCCACCAGCCATAGGACTCGCGCTGGGCCTGGCGGGTCGCGCCCAGGCCCTTGGCCTCGGTCTCGCGGAAGTATTCCTTTAGGTCCATGCCGGCGGACCAGGCAGAGCCCTCGCCGGTCAGCACCAGCACGCCGACGTCATCGCGGAATTCCAGCTCGTCCAGCACCTCCATCATGCGCCGGTTCAGGGTCGGGCTCATGCAGTTGCGCTTGTCCGGGCGATTGAACTTCACCCAGGCGATGCGGTTCTCGACCCGGAAGGTGACGGTGTCGTCGGCGTTCGTCATGTTTGGTCCTTGGATGGAATAGATAGTCGACGCGCGCGGCGCGTCAGATCGGGAAATGGCCGGGCTGGGTCTCGACCGTGATCCAGCGCAGCTCGGTGAAGGCGTCGATGCCGGCCTTGCCGCCGAAGCGGCCGTAGCCCGAGGCCTTGACCCCGCCGAAGGGCATCTGGGCCTCGTCGTGCACGGTCGGGCCATTGACGTGGCAGATGCCGGACTGGATGCGGCGCGCGACCTTCAGGCCCCGCGCGATGTCGCGGGTGAAGACCGAGGCCGACAGGCCATATTCGGTGTCGTTCGCCAGGGCGATGGCGTGCTCCTCGTCCCGGGCGCGGATCACCCCGACCACCGGACCGAAGCTCTCCTCGCGGAAGAGGCGCATGTCCGGCGAGACCTTGTCGACGACGGTGGCCGGCATCAGCACGCCCTTGGCCTCACCGCCCGCCACCTGGACCGCGCCGGCCGCGACCGCGTCGGCGACCAGGCCTTGGACGTGGGTGACGGTCTTCAGGTCGACCACCGCGCCCAGCGGGGTCTTGCCCTCGCGCGGGTCGCCGACCGCCAGGCTGGCGGCCTTGGCGGCGAACTTCTGGACAAAGGCGTCGGCGACGGCGTCGACCACGATGATCCGCTCGGTCGACATGCAGATCTGGCCCTGGTTCATGAAGGCGCCGAACGCGGCGGCCTTGACCGCTTCGTCGAGGTCGGCGTCCTCCAGCACGATCAGCGGCGCCTTGCCGCCCAGCTCCAGCAACACGGGCTTGAGGTGTTCGGCCGCGCGCTTGGCGATGATCTTACCGACCGCCGTCGAGCCGGTGAAGTTGACGCGGCGCACGGCCGGATGGTCGATCAGGGCGCCGACCACCTCGCCCGCGTCCTTGGGCGCGTTGGTGACGATCGACAGCGCGCCCTTGGGCAGGCCCGCGGCCTCGAAGGCCTCGGCGATCAGGCCGTGGGTCCGCGGGCAGCTCTCGGAGGCCTTCAGGACAACGGTGTTGCCGCAGGCCAGCGGCGTGGCGACCGCGCGGACGCCGAGGATGATCGGCGCGTTCCAGGGGGCGATGCCCAGGATCACCCCGACCGGCTCGCGCACCGCCATGGCCAGGCAGCCGGGCTTGTCGGACGGAATAACCTCGCCGTTGATCTGAGTGGTCAGGGAGGCGGCCTCGCGCACCATCGAAGCGGCCAGCATGAGGTTGAAGCGGGCCCAGCCCTCGGTCGCGCCGATCTCGCCCATCATCGCCTGGACGAAAGCGTCCGCGCGAGCCTCCAGCGCCTCGGCGGCCTTGTAAAGCAGCGCGCGGCGGGCGTTGGGGCCCAGGGCGCTCCAGGCCGGCAGCGCCGCCTGGGCGGCGTCGGCCGCGGCGCGGGCTTGGTCAGGCGTCATGGCGGCGGAGGTGGTGGCGACCGCGCCGGTGATCGGGTCGAGGCGCTCAAAGACAGCTTGGGTCGAGCTCATGATCGTTCCTTCCCTTGGACGGCGCGGCGCGTTGTTTCGCACGGATTATTCGTATGCTTCTCGCTTTGTATGCCAGGCAAACAATGCTGACAAGTCACAATCCGGATCGAGTTTCAAACGATTGTCAGGCCGCCAGCGGAGCGGCGCGCGCGGCCCGATCCAGCCGATAGCGCTTGGGCGACAGTCCTTCCGCCTTGGCGAAGAACCGCGAGAAATAGGCGGGATCCTCGAAGCCCAGATGATAGCCGACCTCGGCGATCGTCATGTTCGAGTAGAGCAGCGCGCGCTTGGCCTCCAGCATCAGCCGATCCTGCACCAGGCGTAGCGGCGACGCCCCGGCGGCGCGCATGCAGGCGGCCCTCAGCCGCGGCAAGGCCACCCCCAGCTTGCAGGCGTAGACCTCCATGGGAAGGCCTTCGCGATAGTGCGCCTCGACCAGTTCGCGGAAGCGCGCGACCAGGGCGATGTGGCCGCCTTGCAAGGCCGGACCGACGGCCTCGTCCTGGACCTGCCGGCGCAGCGCCTCGACCAGGATGGTCAGCAGGTGCGCCTCGGCCGCCGCCCCGCCGCCCGGCGCGGTCCAGACCAGCTCGCGCGACAGCTCGGCCAGCGAGGCGGCGACGCGTGAGCGGGCGTCCAGCGGTGTCTGGCGCGGCGCGCGAAACAGGCCGGCGAAGGCCGGCTCCCGCGCCGTCAGGTCGCGCAGATAGCTGTCGGCGATCGTCAGGACCGAGCCCGCGGTTTCGACCTCGTAGGCGAAGCCGTGCACCCGGCCGGAAGGGACCAGCAGCAGACACGGCGCGGCGAACGCGATGGTCTCGTCGTCGACATGCATCACCCCGCCGCCAGCGGAGATGTGGAAGACGTGGTTGAGGTCCGTATGCGCGTGCGCGCGTATGTTCCAATTATTGGGCCTTGTTCGATCGTCCAACTCCTCGAGATGGATGAACTTGCCCTGCACCGTCTTCAGGGGCTCTCCGAACAGGAAGAAGCTAGGAATTGTTGAGCTATCGGGCACCCGTCACGCTCCTGATTGGCGTTCGCGCGCCGCCGCCGCCGAGCGAAAAGTCCAACTTTTTGGCAGCTCTGTCCATCCCCAGACGACCGACGAGCGCTCACTCTGGCCTCAAGTCGCCCCAGAGCGGCGTCAGGGCGAAACGAGGACCATATGCGCACACAGGTCGCCATCATTGGCGCTGGCCCCGCCGGGCTGCTCCTAGCCCATCTGCTGCGGCGATCGGGCCTCGACGCCGTCGTCATCGAGCGCCGCGATCGCGAGTATGTCGAGGGCCGCGTCCGGGCCGGCGTCCTGGAGCAGGTCACGGTCGACCTGATGGACGAGCTGGGCCTGAGCCAACGCATGCGCGCCGAGGGCCTTGTCCACACCGGCACCAACATCGCCGCCGACGGCGACCTCTTCCGCATCGACATCTCCGAGCTGACCGGCGGCTCGACGGTGATGGTCTATGGCCAGCAGGAGGTCATGAAGGACCTGTTCGACGCGGCCGAGCCGCGCGGCGTGCGGATCATCTTCGACGCCGAGGATGTCGCCCTGCACGAGATCGATGGGACCAAGCCCTACGTCACCTGGCGCAAGGACGGCGCCGAGCAGCGGCTGGATTGCGATTTCATCGCCGGGTGCGACGGCTATCACGGCGTCAGCCGCGCCACGATCCCCGACGATGTGTTGAAGACCTTCGAGCGCGTCTATCCGTTTGGCTGGCTCGGCGTGCTCGCCGACGTGCCGCCTTGCGACCACGAGCTGATCTATTCCAACCACGAACGCGGCTTCGCCCTGGCCTCGATGCGCTCGCCCACCCGCAGCCGCTATTACATTCAGTGCGGTCTGGATGAGCGGATCGAGGACTGGAGCGACGAGCGCTTCTGGGACGAGCTTTGCCTGCGGCTGGGTCCGGAGGCCGGCGCGCGGGTGACACGTGGGGCCTCGTTCGAGAAATCGATCGCGCCGCTACGCAGCTTCGTCAGCGAGCCCATGCGCCATGGCCGCCTGTTCCTGGCCGGCGACGCCGCCCACATCGTGCCGCCGACCGGCGCCAAGGGCCTGAACCTGGCCGCCTCGGACGTGATCATGTTGGGCCAGGCCCTGACCGAGCACTATCTGGAAGGCTCGGACGCCGGCCTCGACGGCTATTCGGCGCGCGCCCTGGCCCGCGTCTGGAAGGCCGAGCGCTTCTCGTGGTGGTTCACCAGCCTGACCCACCGCTTCCCCGACCGCGACGGCTTCGACCGCAAGATGCAGGTCGCCGAGCTCGCCTACATGCGCGGCTCGCGCGCCGCCCAGGTCACCCTCGCCGAGAACTACGTCGGCCTCCCTCTGGTCTAGGAGGCTTCGGAGCACGCATGAAAAGCAAGATCTACGAGAGCGCCGCCGCGGCGCTGGAAGGCGTCGTCTTCGACGGCATGACCCTGATGTCCGGAGGCTTTGGCCTGTCGGGCAATCCCGAAACCCTGATCCCGGCCCTTAAGGACACCGGCGTCAAGGGCCTGACCGTGATCAGCAACAACTGCGGCGCCGACGGCTTCGGCCTCTGGATGCTGCTGAACAACGGCCAGATCCGGAAGATGATCTCGTCCTATGTCGGCGAGAACAAGCTTTTCGAACAGCTCTATCTGTCGGGCGAGCTGGAGCTGGAGCTGAACCCGCAGGGCACCCTGGCCGAGCGTATCCGCGCCGGCGGCGCGGGCATCCCGGCCTTCTACACCAAGACCGGCGTCGGCACGGTCGTGGCCGAGGGCAAGCCGGTCGAGACCTTCGAGGGCGAAGCATACGTGCGCGAGACCTGGCTGCGCGCCGACCTCGCCATCGTCAAGGCCTGGAAGGCCGATCCTGAAGGCAACCTGATGTTCCGGATGACGGCCCGCAACTTCAACCCGGTCATGGCGACCGCCGGCAAGGTGACGATCGTCGAGGTCGAGGAGATCGTCGAGGCCGGCGAACTGGACGCCAATGCGATCCACACGCCCGGCATCTATGTCGACCGGATCATCAAGGGCGCGAAGTTCGAAAAGCGCATCGAGCGGGTCACCACTCGCCAGAAGGAGACCGCGTAATGGCCTGGACGCGCGACGAGATGGCGGCCCGCGCCGCCCGGGAGCTGCGAGACGGCTTCTACGTGAACCTCGGCATTGGCATTCCGACGCTGGTGGCCAACTACATTCCCGAAGGCATGCATGTGACGCTGCAGAGCGAAAACGGCATGCTGGGCATGGGTCCGTTCCCCTACGAGGGCGAGGCCGATCCGGACCTGATCAACGCCGGCAAGCAGACGATCACCAAACTGCCGACCTCCAGCTTCTTCGACAGCGCCCAGAGCTTCGCGATGATCCGCGGCGGGCACATCGACCTGACGGTGCTCGGCGCGATGGAAGTGGCCCAGAACGGCGACATCGCCAACTGGACGATCCCCGGCAAGATGGTCAAAGGCATGGGCGGGGCCATGGACCTGGTGGCCGGCGTCAAGCGCGTCATCGTGGTCATGGACCACGCCAACAAGGCCGGCCAGAGCAAGGTCCTCAAGCGCTGCGCCCTGCCCCTGACCGGCGCGGCCTGCGTCGACATGGTCATCACCGATCTCTGCGTCTTCGACCTGGATCGGAAAGGTGGCGGCCTGACGTTGATCGAGCTCGCGCCGGGGGTCACCCTCGACGAGATCAAGGCCAAGACCGAGGCCGATTTCGACGCGGGAGCTTTCGCATGACCACCGCCTATCTCTGTGACGGGATCCGCACGCCCATTGGCCGCTACGGCGGCGCGCTGGCCAAGGTGCGGGCCGACGACCTGGCGGCCATTCCGCTGAAGGCGCTGGCCGCGCGCAATCCCGGCCTCGATCTCTCGGCCCTCGACGAGGTCGTGATAGGCTGCGCCAACCAGGCCGGCGAGGACAACCGCAACGTCGCCCGCATGGCCCTGCTGCTGGCCGGCTATCCGGTCGAGGTCCCCGGCGTCACCGTCAACCGCCTCTGCGCCTCGGGCCTTGAAGCGGTCGGCTACGCCGCGCGCGCCATCCTGTCTGGCCAGAACGACCTCGTCATCGCCGGCGGCGTCGAGAGCATGAGCCGCGCGCCGTTCGTGATGGGCAAGGCCGACAGCGCCTTCTCGCGCAACGCCGAAATCTACGACACCACCATCGGCTGGCGGTTCGTGAACCCGGCTATGCGCAAAGCCTACGGCGTCGACTCCATGCCCGAGACCGCCGAGAACGTCGCGACCGACTACGCCGTTAGCCGCGAGGACCAGGACGCCTTCGCCCTGCGCAGCCAGCAGCGCGCGGCCGCCGCCCAGGCCAACGGCTTCCTGGCGGGCGAGATCACCCCCGTCGAGATCCCCGGCAAGGCCGGTCCGACGCTCGTCGAGCGCGACGAGCATCCGCGCGAGACCACTCTGGAGGCCCTGGCCAAGCTGAAGCCGGTGGTCCGCGAAGGCGGCACGGTCACGGCCGGCAACGCCTCGGGCGTCAATGACGGGGCCGTGGCCCTGATCGTGGCCTCGGAGGAGGCCGTCAAACGCCACGGCCTGACGCCGCGCGCTCGGATCACCGGCTACGCCACGGCCGGCGTGCCGCCACGCGTGATGGGGATCGGCCCCGTTCCGGCGGTCCGCAAGCTGCTGGCCAAGACCGGCCTTTCGATCGGCGACTTCGACGCCGTCGAGCTGAACGAGGCCTTCGCCGCCCAGGGCCTGGCGGTCCTGCGCCAGCTCGGCCTCCCCGACGACGGCCAGCACGTGAACGCCAATGGCGGCGCCATCGCGCTCGGCCACCCCCTGGGCGCGTCCGGCGCGCGGTTGGTCCTCACCGCCCTGCGGCAGCTCGAGGCCACCGGCGGCCAGCGCGGCCTGGCCACTCTCTGCATCGGCGTCGGCCAGGGCGCCGCCCTCGCCTTCGAGCGCGTCTAGGAGACCCTGATGAGCCTGATCCTGCCTGGTTCCTACCGCCGCGAGGACGCGGGCCAGCCGCCCTCGCTGTATCCCGACTACGGCTCGACCGTCTCGCGCTCGCCCCGCGAGCCGCTGGTCAGGATCCCCCACACCCTGACCGAGACCACCGGGCCGGCGAACGCCTGGTCGCGGCTGATGGGCGAGTCGATGGCGGACCTGACGACCCAGCACAAGGGCGAGCCCCTGGGTCAGCGGATCGTCGTCTCGGGCCGGGTCGTGGACGAGGACGGCCGTCCCGTCCCCCACACCGTGGTCGAGGTCTGGCAGGCCAACGCCGCCGGCCGCTACATCCACAAGAAGGACCAGTGGGACGCGCCGCTGGATCCCAACTTCACCGGCGCCGGACGCGTGATCACAGACGCCGAGGGTCGCTATCGGTTCATCTCGGTTCGCCCGGGCGCCTATCCCTGGCGGAACCACAAGAACGCCTGGCGTCCGTCGCACATCCACCTGTCGCTGCTGGGCCCGGCCTTCGCCACCCGGCTGGTGACCCAGATGTACTTCCCCGACGACCCGCTGATCGAGATCGACCCGATCGCCAACGCCGTGCCCATGCCCTACCGCCAGCGGATGGTCTCGCGCTTCGACCTCGAGACGACCGAGCCCAACTGGGCCCTGGGCTACGTCTTCGACATCGTCCTGCGCGGCCGCGACGCCACGCCTTTCGAGAACGGCCAATGACCCCCGAACAAGCCCGTCCCGCCCCGCGCCAAGACAATCAGGACCCGGCGATCTTCGGCCAAACCCCCTGGCAGACGGTCGGCCCGTTCTTCCACTACGGCCTGCCCTGGAAGGGCGGCGCCGACCTGGTCGGGACCAGCGAGATCGGGGCGCGCCCCGAGCTGATGCCGCCCGAGCACTATCTGCTGGCCTCGCCCAGCCCCAAGGGCGAGATCGCGGGCGAGACGATCGTGCTGGAAGGCGCGGTGATCGACGCCGACGGCCAGGTCATCCCCGACGCCATGGTCGAGATCTGGCAGGCCGACGCGGCCGGCCGCTACGCCGAAGGCAACACCGGCTTCATCGGCTTTGGCCGCTCCTCGACCAGCGAGGACGGCGTCTACCGGTTCCGCACCATTCGCCCCGGCGCGATCGCCGACGGCCACGCCCCGCACATCGCGGTCGGCGTCTTTGGTCGCGGCCTGCTCAAGCGCCTGGTCACTCGCGTCTACTTCGAGGGCGACGCCGCCAACGCCAGCGACGCGATCCTGGGCCTTGTTCCCGCACAACGCCGCGACACATTGATCGCTCGGCGCGTCCGGGAAGAGGATGGGGCCGCCGTCTGGCGCTTCGACATCATCTTGCAAGGCGAAGGCGAAACGGTCTTCTTCGACATCTGACGCTGAACGGAGTCGCCCGCCCTTGCCTTCCCTGCTGCGCGACCGACCGGCCTCGACGCCGGAGATGCTGGCCGTGTTCGGCGACGAGGCGCTGCTGAAGGCGGCCCTGGCGTTCGAAGCCGAGCTGGCCCTGGCCCTGGCCGAGTTGGGGCTGATCCCGCCAGATGACGCCAAGGCGATCGCCGCCGCCTGTGCGTCCAAGTTCGACATCGCCGAACTGGCCGAGGCCGCCGCGCACGCCGGAACGTTGGCCATTCCCCTGGTCGAGCGCCTGCGGGCCCGAGTGTCGCCGCCCGAGGCCGCCGCGCGCGTCCACAAGGGCGCGACTAGCCAGGACCTCGCGGACACGGCCCTGATGCTGCAGGCGCGCGATGGCGCGGCGCTGATCCGACGTGACGCGGCGCGCCTGGCCGACGCGCTCGCGGCCCTGGCCCGCGCGCACCAGTCCACCCCCATGCTGGGCCGCACCCTGCTCCAGGCCGCCTTGCCGATCACCTTTGGGCTGAAGGTTTCGACCTGGCTGTCGGGCGTGACCGGGGCGCTCAAGCGGTTCGAGCGCGAGACCGCCGCCATTCGCCTGCAGTTCGGCGGCGCGACCGGCTCGCGCGCCGGCCTCGATGGACAAGGCGTGGCGCTGGCGGAACGACTGGCCGCGCGCTTGAACCTGCCGCCCGCCCTCCCCTGGCACGCCGAGCGCCAGGGCGTGGCGGGTCTGGCTTCCGCGCTCGCCATCCTGACCGGCGCGATCGGCAAGATCGCCGGCGACATCGCCCTGATGGCTCAGGTCGAGGTCGGCGAGGCCTTCGAGCCGCGCCAGGCTGGACGCGGCGGCTCCTCGGCGATGGCCCACAAGCGCAACCCGACCGGATGCCAGGTCGCCCTGTCGGCGGCGATCCGCGCGCCGCATCTGGCCGCGACCATCGTTTCGGCCCTGCCTCAGCAGCACGAGCGCGGTCTCGGCGGCTGGCAGGCCGAAGGGCCCGTTCTGGCCGAACTGTTCCAACTGACCCACGGCGCTCTCGCCGCCATGGTCACCGTCATCGAAGGCCTGGAGGTCGATGAGGGCCGCATGGCCGCCAACCTCGCGTCCGCCAAGGTCGGGACCGACACCGGCGAGAGCGCGGCGCTGGTCGCCCAGGCGCTGGCCGCTTACGAAAAGGACCGCTGATTTCGCGCGGCGCCCGCCTCTACTGGCGTCAGGACGGCGCGGCCGACAAGCCGGCCCTGGTGCTGCTGACCTCGATCGGCACGGACCTGTCGCTATACGATCCGGTCGTGCCGCTGCTGACCCCGGACTTCCGCGTCATCCGCCTGGACACGCGGGGACACGGCGCATCCGATGCGCCGGCCGGCGACTACAGCCTGGACCTGCTGGCAGACGATGTGCTGGCGGTGATGGACGCGGCTGGCGCCGACAAGGCCAGCCTGTGCGGGACCTCGCTGGGCGGCATGATCGCCATGACCCTGGCGGCCAAGGCGCCGGAACGCGTCGAGGCGCTGGTCCTGGCCTGCACCTCGCCGGCCATGGACCCCGCCGTCTGGAACCAGCGCCTGGCGCTGATCCGCGCCGAGGGCATGGGAGCGATCGTCGAGGCGGTGATGGGCCGCTTCTTCTCCGACGCCTTCCGCGCCCAGCACCCCGAGATCGTCGAGACCGTGCGCGCCGGCATGCTGGCCCAAAGCGTCGACGGCTATGCCGGCTGCGGCGCGGCCATCCGCGACATGGCCCTGCTGGACCGCCTGTCGGCCATCGTCGCGCCGACCCTGGTGGTCACCGGCGCCAAGGACCTAGCCACTCCCTTCGAGGGCCATGGCCAGCACATCGTCGCCGCAGTCGCGGGCGCGCGCCATATCGAGATCGGCGGGGCGCACCTGCCTAGCCTGGAAGCGCCCACGGCCCTGGCCGGCGCGGTGCGGGACTTCGTGCGCGAGGTCCGGCGCGGGACCGCCGTGCGCGAAGCCAAGGACACGCTGTTCGAGGCGGGGTTGGAAACCCGGCGTAAGGTTTTGGGCGATGCCTGGGTCGACAAGTCCCTGGCCAAGCGCACCGCCTTCACCGCCGACTACCAGGCGATGATCACCCGCTACGCCTGGAACGAGATCTGGGGCCGGCCAGGCCTGGATCACCGCACCCGCCGCCTGCTGGTGCTGGCCATCTGCGCCAGCCTGGCGCGCTGGGAGGAATTCCGCCTCCATGTCCGCGCCGGGCTGGAGCAAGGCGGCTTCACCCAGGACGAGCTGAAGGAGGTGTTGATGCAGACGGCGATCTACGCCGGCGTGCCCGCCGCCAACACCGCCTTCACCGAAGCCGCCGAGGTCATCGCGGAGCTGGGCTGAGGCCTTCCGCCTCTATTTCAGGCCCTTGCGTTCGACGTGCCAACCTGGCCGCGCGCAGAGGCGGCAGTCCGGACCGACAAACATGGCCCGACCGGTGGCGTCGCCCTTCAGCTGCCAGTTCAGCCACGCCACGGCCACCTCGCCGAACGAACCGCCGCGCGGCTGACTGTAGGTCCCGCCGTGGCCGACGCCATCCTCGTAGGCCCGGACGACCGGAATGTGGTCGATCCGCGCGAAGTCGTCATTGGCGTTGCCGAAGGCGATGTCGCTGGCGTCGCCGCTGACATAGATCGCCGGACCGTGGAGGGCCTTCAGGCTCGCCTTGGTCACGTTGGCGCCGGGCAAGCCGCCCGTCCCCGTCCCCAGAACGCCGCTGTTCCACACCCCGGTGGTGGTGACGCGCGGATCGGCCGACGCCTCGATGGCCTGGAGGCCGCCGCAGGACATGCCCATCACCGCGATTCTCTTGACGTCGAGACGTCCCTTGTAGCGGCTTGCTGGCCGCGCGTTCTCGGCGACCGCCCAATCGATGGCGTCAATCAGCTGCGACGAGGTGGTCTTGGGCGGCGCGTTCATGTCGGGCCGTTGCGGCGGCCCCGCGTTCGGCGGCTTGGGCCCGACGATCGGACCAATGGCCACGACCAGATAGCCATGGCCGGCGATCTCGGTCAGGAACTTGGCGAAGGCGTCGCCTTCGTTGGCGCAGGCGCCGTTGGCCCATGCCAGGATCGGCAGCTTTGCAGCGCCCACGGCGGCCAGGTCCGCCGGTCGGTAGACCGTATGGGTCGGCAGGCTGGGGTCACTCTCCATCACCGCCTGATAGGGCGGGGGCGCCGGTTCGCGGGCCGCGGCCGCGCTGGGGAGAACCAAGGCCGCCAGCGTCGCGGCCAAAATCGGAAGCTTCATCGGAACTCTCCTGGCGATTGGAAATGGGACGGGTCGCGGTAGGGGTTCATAGGCCTTCGATGAAGGCCGTGACGGCCGCCTCGAGGGCGTCGCCCTCGAGGCTCATATTGCTCATCGGCAAGCGCAGCACCGGCACGCCGGCGCGCTCCAGGGCGGCCAGAACGAAAGGATCGGCGTCGTCGATCGCCACCGCGCCGTGGACGCCGTGTGTCTGGGCCTCCTTGACGTGCCAGGCCCCCGCCCAGGTCGGCATGCGCAGCTCATCGCCCATGGTCACGAAGCGCGCGGCCAAGGCCCGCATCGCGTCCTTCTCGCCCTCGAACGATCGCAGATAGCCGTCGGCGGCCAGGCCCAGATACATCGACCAGACGAACACCGCGCCGTGGCTCTCCTCCCAACGCTGGTAGAACCCCATGTCGCTCCACAGCCCCCGTCCGACCCACATCAGGCGGATCCTCTCGCCCGGGCACGCACCCTCGCCGGCCTCGACGCGCGCGGCGACCTCGTCGTGGAAGCGCTTGGCCGCGTCACGGCCCCAGACCGAACCGCGATGCCACTGCGGCACCATGGTCGCCGGCATGGTGTCGACGATGCCCGCCGGCGCCGGATGGGTGGCGGCGATCAGGTCGCGGGTGCGGCGGTAGTAGTCTTCCTGCTCATTGACGAGATCCATCACCTCCACGAAACGGGCCGGATCGAACCTGCGGCCGGTGATCGCTTCCAGGCGTGGAATGCTCGCCTCCAACTGGGCGGTCAGCAGATCCAGCCGCTCGGCCTCCAGGGTCTCTTGCCAACGCTCGGGCAGGTCGGACCACCACTCCAGAGGCAGATCCCATCGCCCCTCGATCGAGCGGCCGTAGGAGAAAAGTTCCGCGCCCGTCTCGCGAGCCCAGGCCTCGAACAGCTTGGGTCCGGCGTCGGACCCGGCCGTCAGGGCCAGGATGTCGGGCTTGGGCAGGCCGCCCCACGGCGCGGCCTCG
>ERZ1034427.101-NODE-101-length-18882-cov-31.867902_pt1 | contig 18882 bp, 18 predicted proteins | sample MGYA00520607_ERZ1034427 | MGnify/ENA primary metagenome ERZ1034427 (study PRJEB33736, sample SAMEA104288489) | Azolla caroliniana | place: Brazil | collected 1987 | study: EMG produced TPA metagenomics assembly of the PRJEB19522 data set (Is there foul play in... | reverse complement strand
TTCTTTTCTTTTATCTTCTTTACAAAACTTTATTCTCTCACTCTATTGCCATTTTAATCATACTATTCTCATTAAGCCTTTTCTTCCTTGCAGGTTCTTTAGTTCTTGTGTACTACTATCTGTGACAGTTAGGGTACGGAAGGTGGGATTTAAGTATCCTCAGGAAATAACCAAAATGCCAGACAATCGGATTAATACCTGATAAGAGTCGGGCGTTTGTCAGTAAGGCGTTGGAGGTGGCGACATAAAACCCGGACTTTTTACCGAGGTCGTTTGATATTGAGGAAATATGTCGGAATGTGGGTTTGAGGCTTTGTATGCGGTTTTGCTATTGCTAACGCAGTTACAAGAAGCGATTTCCCAGTCTACTGAGTTAAGTGGAGAAGATAAAGCTAAAGCTTTAGGACAATTGTAAACTGTGGCAGCAGCAGCGACAAGTCCTCAAGAAGCAACCCACAAAAAGACTGCCAAAAATGCTATTTCAATGTTGAAAAATTTATTTACAGGTTTACCAACTGTGGCTCAATTAGTGGAAGACGCGAATAAATTATTACCTCTGATTAGTAAATTACTTGGTTTAGGATAATTTATGTTCAAAGAGCTATAAGTATTATTCCTAATACAGCAGGAGTCAGGAGTCAGGAGTCAGAAGTCAGGAGTAAAACTCTCTTGCTCTCTAGGTTTCAATTTAGATTCTGTACCTCATTGATCTGCTATCTTCTGTAAATAGAGACGCTGTAAGCAACGTCTCTAAAAAAATGTGCGATAGTCCCTATCTATATTTAATTGTTCTTGTCTACTTACTCGCTTGTTCTGTTAGCTTCGTCAACACATCATTAGAACGTTCCACAAAGGATTTCATACCTTCAGCATCAAAGGCTTTTTGGGACATTAATGCTAAATCATAAACGTGCTGACAAATCATTTTCACTAACTGTTCTGTGGGTGATTCTCCATCACTTTGAATGATTATACTACCTTGATTGATATTAGCGAGGTTTTGAATCAAGGGATGTGCGGTATTTACTAACAAAATATGATCTTCAGGAAAATCGGCGTTTTGCTGTTGCATCATGGCGTTCATTTCCCTTAGACGACGGAGAATTTCTGGTAACAATACCATTGCTGGTGGTGTTCCTTGGGGGTCGTCTGACTTTAAGGCTTCCGTGCGGATGTTAACTTTGGGTCTGTTGAGTGATTTCTCAAATAGTTCTCTGATAATTTCACTTTTGGTTTTGTTGGTGGTGGGGTCAACAATTTCGCCGGATTTATCATCCAATAAGGTATTATCAAGGTCAGAATCTACCCGTGTAAATTTAACATCCTGATATTCTCTTTCTAGGAAGTTAATAAAGTGGGTGTCGATGAAGGAGTCCATAAATAGGACTTCTAAACCTTGGTTTTTGTGCAGTTCAATATATGTGGATTGACTGGCTTCATCGGTGCTGTAAAAAACGCGGTTTTCGTGGCGTTCTTTGTTGCGTTCTAAATATTCTTTGATGGTGGTGTAAGGTGTGCTGCTGGTGTTAGATGGGGTGATATCTTGCCAGAGATCACCTTCTGATGATTGGACTTCAACTGCGGGTGTTGTTTCTATTTTAGTAGTGCTGCGGAAGATGAGCATGTCTTCGACTTGTTTTTTAAATTTATCGTCGTTGAGAACGCCAAATTTAACGAATGTTCCTAAGTCTTTCCAAGCACTGATGTATTGTTCGCGGTCGTCGCGGTATAATTCTTTGAGCCGATCACCTACTTTCTTTGCTATGTAGTCACCAATACGTTTAACAGTGCGATCCCCCTGTAAAGCACTGCGAGAAACGTTCAATGGAATATCCGTACTATCAATCACACCCCGCATGGGCATTAAAAATTGGGGGATAATTTCTTCACAGTTATCGCTAACAAAAACCTGATTGCAGAATAACTTAATTTGTCCTTTAGTCACATCCACATCAGGCCGCATCTTGGGAAAATACATAATCCCGTTAATAATAAACGGATAATCTGTATTCAGATGCACCCATAACAAAGGTTCTTCTTGAAAAGGATATAGATAGCGGTAAAATTCTAAATAATCTTCTTTGGTTAAATTGCTAGGAGATTCCCTCCAAGGTGCTTTTTCTTGGTTCAATACTTGCCCATCTAATTTGATGGGTACGGGCATAAAATCACAGTAAGTTTTCACTAGAGTTCTAATTCTCGCAGCTTCTAAATATTCTTCCTCATCTGGCATTAAAGTGAGGGTAATAGTAGTACCGCGAGTAGTGCGAGAAGACTCATCTAAGGTAAACTCTGGTGAACCATCACAAGTCCAGTGAACTGCTTGAGAACCTTCTTGATAGGAAAGAGTATCAATGTCTACTTTTTTCGCCACCATGAAGGAGGAGTAGAAACCTAAACCAAAGTGTCCGATTATTGGTTGATCTGCTTTCCCTTCATATTTGTGAATAAATTCTTCTGCACTTGAGAAAGCGACTTGGTTAATGTATTTTTTGACTTCCTCTGCTGTCATCCCAATCCCATTATCGGAGATGGAGAGGGTCTTTTTATCTTTATCAATGCCAATTGTAATTTCTGGTTCACCCGTGTCTCCATTATACTCACCAGCGCGGGACACCATTTTTAGCTTTTGGATGGCATCTACAGCGTTGGATACCAGTTCCCGCAAGAAAATTTGGTGATCTGAATAGAGAGACTTTTTGATAATTGGGAAAATATTCTCAGTATGTATACTGATAGTGCCTTGTTCTAGCATAGTTATCCGTCTGTTTTACTTGCAGAGATAATTCTGAGAATCAATTTTCGTCGATATATGTCTTTTTGGAGGTAAGGAATTCCTCTTATTTATGATTCGGATTACACTACCATAAGGGGGGATTGGAGACTGGGGGAATGTTAAGTTAACAAGTGTAGATTGTAGGTGGTGAAAGCTGATGGGACAATTAACGATTGGTAAAGAGATTGGTATTTCACAAGCTGGTACAGGCAACACCCAGACAAACACATTCAGTAATTTCTGATAACGCCTATATTTATTGCTCCATAAAGATTCCAGCGTGTATTAGTACATCTGTACACTTCAAACTTAAGTTTGAAGTGTACAGATGTACCTCCAAAATTTATGGTGGACTTATCAATTATTCATTTGAGCATTTTTTTAGTGGTGGAAAGTTTTCACTATACATAAAATATGTCGCTTTTATTGATATCTCGGAAAATAACTCCACTTGGTTTTGAAGTCTCTATTACCCTATGTGGGTATTGCTGCTGCCAATCAACTAATAAACATTAAAGATATTGGTTTATCAGTCTTGAAGAGTTTTATTTTGTTACCTGTAATTTCATAACTTGCATAGGACTACAAATCTTCTGTCATCTTAAATAAATTAGCAAAACTATACCAATCGCGAGGATATTACAGCGAAGCATAACCCCACTATGCAAAAGCATTACAAATCTGTGAAAAAGTCCTGGGAGCAGGAGATCCAACTACAATGACTATTCGTACAAATTATGCTCAATGTCTTCGCTGTGGAAAGTAATTGAACTCTCATATAGCAAGTTAATTAGGGCTTGCTGAAAAAGTCCTTTCGTTGGAGCTAGGAGTCAGGACTGAGTTTCAAAACTCACATCTTCATACACATCCGCTATGGGACAATGAAAATCTACTCTTACTAAATGTACATTTACCCCTTTTCTATAACTATTAGACGTCTTGCAGAATTAATTTTATGTTAAAATGAGGGGTAGTCTTTGTTTTAGCCAAAAGTTAGAGTTACAGGGTTATGTTTGAATTAGCCAGGCCAAAGAACACCGAAAATACATAAAATCTAAAACTCTCTATCATACCACATAAACAATTTTGCAAGAGGTATAATATTATATATCCATTGTTTCAATATGCTGTTTTGTGTCAGCAATATAAGCCTGAGATCCTTTACCGCGCAGATGATTTCTCAGCATTGAAGCAATTTGAGAGTAATAACTACATGAGTATTACTCGCACCAGCCATTGCGTAAACTTATCCGTCTCTGTATTCATGTTTTATTGGGCTGGTTTCTTCTAATTGAAGATATTCTTCAGGCTAAATATAGTTATAATTGGGGTTTGCAATCATAAAAAATATCCTCCGTAAATATATTACTCAAACACAGGCGACCAAATTTCAGAAATTGTAACTTCTATCTAAGTAGGAACTTACACTTCAGAAGATGCCTCTAACAACTTCACACTGTTGACTGTTGCTAAGGTTTTAACAGGTGATTTTTTGCTAAAAGTTAACCCATGTTCACCTTTATCAATGATGATTGTGTCACCAGAGATAAAGGTATTTTCTAATAACTTAGTAGCGAGGGGGTTTTCGACTTCGCGCTGAATTGACCTTTTTAGCGGACGTGCGCCATAAACTGGATCATATCCAGCTTCAACAAGGTGGTCACAGGCTGCTTGTGATATTTCAAAGGAGATTTTTTGTTCTTTGAGGAGATTTTCGACCCGTTTGAGTTGTAGACGGATGATGTGCCGCATTTCTGAACGGCTGAGGGTGTGAAAAAGTATGAGATCATCGACACGGTTGAGAAATTCGGGGCGGAAGTATGATTGCAAACCTTCCATCACTCGTTTCCGCATCATATCATACTTACTATCATCACCAGAAACGTCCAAAATATCCTCACTGCCGATGTTGCTAGTCATTACTATGACAGTGTTTCGGAAGTCTACTGGTCGTCCTTGAGAGTCAGTAATCCTACCATTATCTAATACTTGCAAAAGAATATTAAACACATCGGGATGGGCTTTTTCTACTTCATCTAACAACACCACAGAATAAGGATGACGACGGATAGCTTCCGAAAGTTGACCACCTTCTTCATAACCGATGTATCCGGGAGGCGCACCCACTAAACGAGAAACCGAGTGTTTTTCCATGTACTCGGACATATCCAACCGCAGCAAAGCGTCATCAGAATCAAAGAGAAATTGAGCTAAAGCGCGGGCGAGTTCAGTTTTACCAACACCAGTTGGTCCCATGAACAAAAAAGAACCAATGGGCCGAGAGGGATCTTTCATTCCTGCACGAGCGCGACGAATAGCCGCAGAGACAGCGGAAACCCCTTCTTCTTGTCCGATTACTCTCTCGTGCAAATAACTTTCTAATTTCAGTAATTTTTGCCGTTCCGATTCCAAAAGCCGATTTACAGGAATTCCTGTCCATTTGGCGACTATTTCAGCAATATCAGCTTCTGTGACTTGTTCACGCAGTAGTGTAGAACCTTGGCTTTGAATTTCTAGGAGTTTCGCTTCCTTAATTTCCCGTTCTCTCTGGACTCCTTCCAATTTGCCATATTTCAATTGAGCAGCTTTGTTTAAATCATAATCCCTTTCTGCTTGCTCAATTTGCACCCGCAGCGTATCTTCTTCTTTCTTTAAGGTGCTAATAGCTTCTAATAATTGCTTTTCCCTTTGCCATTGTTCATTAAACATTTGCTGTTTAATCGTTAAAGCAGTAATTTCTTGCTCAATTCGGTCTAACCGCTCCCTAGTTTGGGCAATACCATTGTCTTCTCCTGCTAAGGATAGTTTTTCCATTTCTAGCTGCATCAAGCGTCTATCAATAGTTTCTAACTCCGCAGGTTTGGAGGTAATTTCCATTTTTAACTTAGCTGCGGCTTCGTCTACTAAGTCAATGGCTTTATCTGGTAAAAAGCGATCTGCAATATAACGCGCTGATAAAGTTGCAGCGGCTACCAAAGCGGAATCGGCAATTTTGACATTATGATGCACTTCATAACGTTCTTTTAAACCCCGTAAAATAGAAATGGTGTTTTCTACTGTCGGTTGATCTACATATACCTGTTGAAACCGACGTTCTAAAGCTGCATCTTTTTCAATGTATTTGCGATATTCATCTAAGGTAGTCGCACCAATACAACGCAACTCACCCCGTGCCAACATGGGTTTAAGCAGGCTTCCTGCATCCATTGAACCTTGTTGGTTGGAACCTGCACCGACAACAGTATGCAGTTCGTCAATAAATAAAACTACTTGCCCATTTGACTCCGTAACTTCCCGGAGTACCGTTTTCAAACGGTCTTCAAAATCACCACGATATTTTGCCCCAGCGATTAAACTCCCGATGTCTAAAGAAATTAATTGGCGATTTTTCAATGATTCAGGAACGTCACCATTAAGCATTCGTTGGGCTAATGCTTCTGCGATCGCAGTCTTACCAACTCCCGGTTCACCAATTAAAACAGGGTTATTTTTGCTACGACGAGATAATACTTGAATCACGCGGCGAATTTCATCATCGCGGCCAATCACAGGATCTAATTTTCCCGCTTTTGCCTGTTCAGTCAAATCCCTTCCAAATCTCTTTAAAGCTTCAAAAGGTGCATCCGCAGATTCTGCTTCTCCCACCTTTTGACTAACCTTATGGGTAACACGAACAGCTTTGACCGCAGTTTCTAACTTAGCAATATCTACATTTAAGCCTTTAAGTATCCTTCTACCAATGCGTTCATCTTCAGCAAAAGCAAGGAGTATATGTCCCTCCGCAATCTCTTCATTTCTCATTCTCGCTCGAATTTCTTCAGCACGATCCAATAGCAAATCTAAATTGCGGCCTAAATAAAGCTGATCACTTTTACCAACTTTTGGCTGACGTTGGGTATAAGTTTCCAACTGCTGTTTTAAGCGTATTAAATCAATGCCTGAACGAGTAATAATACCTGTGGCTAAACTAGTGGATTCTTCTAAAAGCGCAATAATTAAATGTTCAACTTCTAATTGCTGTTGTTGATAAGCACGGACTATATCCTGGGATTTTGTAATTGCTTCCCAGGCTGTATCAGTAAATTTATTAGGATCTGTAGGCTGCATTTCGTAGGAGTTTAGATTTTAGATTTTAGGTTATAAATTGGGGATTGAGAAAGAATGACACCCATTTTGCTGGTAATTTGGCAGTTGAGCAATATCCACGAAAGCCAGTAACTCTCATAATAATGTCTTGGTGGGCAATGCCCACCCTACTCCAAGATAAAATATTTGAGAGGAGAATTACTGACTGGCCAGTTGTAGTGACGATTTCTCCTGAGATGTTGTACTGTGAATAGCCAATTGAATCAATTCAACTTTATAGCCATCGGGATCTTCGACAAAAGCAATTTCCGTAGAACCATGTTTCATTAGACCCGGCTCTCGTACTACTTTACCTCCACGATTTTTAATCTCCTCACAAGTTCTATAAATATCGTTTACTCCTAGCGCAATATGACCATAAGCATTGCCCAAATCATACTTTTCTACGCCCCAGTTATAAGTTAGTTCTAGCACCGTATGGTCGCTTTCTTGTCCATAACCAACAAAAGCGAGGGTAAATTCTCCACCTGGGTAATCTTTACGGCGGAGTAATTTCATTCCCAGGATTTCACAGTAAAATTTCAAAGACTCTTCCAGATTGCCTACCCGTAGCATTGTGTGTAGTAATCGCATATTGACCCTTTATATAGTTCTTATATTTTATAGCTGATCATCACTTGGTAAGCTTACCTCGACCTAAAGGTACGAGGCTTTAGACACAGATTTGAATCACCAGGAAGAGAGGCAATTCTCTAATTGACAACTCATCCCCGGACTTTCAGGAAGACTTACAGACTTGCCCAAAGCAGCAATATTCATAGCCGCGTTGATAACAGCATCATGTTCAGAACCACAATGCCCACACTTAAAAACTTTCTCATTGCGATAGGATTTACCCTCAGATAAATTTGATACGATATGCACCATCCACGTGGGAAAAAATTTGATAAACTAGGGTTCTATATAATTTGCTCTCAGTCTAATTAAGAATAGACTATGTATAAATCGCCCCAAGAGTTTTCAGTGTTGGGCTTACCAGTTCATCTGATGACAAACTATCCAAACTGGTTGCTAGAATGCCTACAACAAGGTAGAGGAACACATGTAGTAACGCTCAATGCAGAAATGACCATGCAAGCTGAGCGAAATCGATCTCTAGCTGAAGTTATTCAAAATGCTGATCTAGTAATTCCAGATGGAGCAGGAGTTGTACTTTATTTGCACTATCTATTCAGGCAAGAAGTAAAACGTTGTCCAGGAATTGAATTAGCAGAAAAACTTTTACAAGAACTTGGTGAGCAGAAAACAGCAACGAACATATTTTTCTATGGAGGAGTATCAGGAGTTGCGGCAACAGCAGCAGAGTTTTGGCAGCAACAAATACCTAATTTAGGTATAGCAGGTACTCACTCGGGCTATCACTCTCCTGAAGAAGAAGAAATATTACAACAAACTCTAGCTCAATTGCAGCCACAAGTTATTTTTGTTGGTTTAGGAGTACCACGTCAAGAGTTATGGATTGCCAAAAACCGTCATTTGTGTGACCAAGCAATTTGGATAGGGGTAGGTGGTAGTTTTGATATTTGGGCTGGTGTAAAAACTCGCGCTCCCCGTTGGTTAGCAAATAATAATTTAGAATGGCTGTATCGTTTGTATCAAGAACCTTGGCGCTGGCGAAGAATGTTAGCTTTGCCTCAGTTTGCACTAAAAGCCTTTGTTTACCGTTTTTCTGGAAGAGATATCAACAGTGCTGAGTGCTGATCAGAGGCAGTAGCCAGTAGCCAGTAGCCAGTAGGCGGAAGTTCTTTAATTTTGTTGGCGCAGTCTGCTGGAAGCACTATTTTGATTTTGTTCACCTAGCGTCTCCGAAGGAGATATTTTGAATTTTTTGCTTGTGGGTGTAAGGAAATTTGAGCGATGCCAATATTAACAACTCCAGAAAAAACAGATACGTCTGTTAAGAGAGAAGATACTGTTAGTCAACAGCAGGATAGTCAGACTGGGACAATGCTGGAATTAAGCTCTGTGTCCAAGACTTATACAAACGGCTATAATGCACTACTAGATGTGAGTTTTGATATCAAAGAGGGAGAATTTTTGTTTATTACAGGCCCTAGTGGTTCTGGTAAATCGACTTTCTTAAAGTTGCTTTATGGTGAGGAATCACCAACTCAAGGAGAGGTAATTGTTAATGGTGTAAATGTAGCAAATCTGAAGGGCGATCGCTTATCATTTTTCCGTCGTCGGATAGGTATTGTCTTTCAAGACTATAAATTAATTGCGCAACGAACTGTAGCCGAAAATATAACTTTTGTATTGCAAGCTCAAGGCTATTCTCGTAAAGAAATTCAACGCCGTTTAGAACCGACTTTAAAATTAGTGGGTTTATCATCTAAAGCTGATCGTTTTCCTGATCAACTTTCTGGGGGAGAACAGCAGCGGGTGAGTATTGCACGAGCAATTATTGCTACTCCTCCACTGCTGTTAGCAGATGAACCAACAGGAAACCTAGATCCTGATAATTCCTGGCAAGTAATAGAGATTCTTGAGAAATTAAATACCTTTGGGGCAACTGTAATTGTTACTACTCATGATGAACAGTTAGTAAGGCGGTGTAATCATCCGGTTGTGCAGGTTAAAAATGGGCGATTGTATAGGAAGTAGGGGTTGAGGTAAGTGGTAATCTAATTCCAATACGGTTCACTTAAGGAAAATTACTTAGGCAGGCAGGGGGAGAGAAGAAAAAGGCTAATCTGAACCGTATTGCCCCACACCCCAGCCAGCCCTTTCCTAAATTTTGAATTCTTTCTTCAATATTTCCTTTCTTTTGGTTCAAACATATTAATCACCACTGGCATATATTGAATATCAATTCCCGTAGGTGAATAATAAGCCATTGTATGTTTTAATAAATTACCATCATCCCGTTGCTGAAAATCTTCGCGAAAATGGGCGCCGCGACTTTCTTGACGATTTAAAGCTGATGCTAAAATTGTCTGTCCTACTACCATTGAACTTTGCAGTTCTAAAGCTTCTACTAATTCCGTATTCCAACAACTGCCTTTATCATCTAAATAAATCTGTGGATATTGTTGTTGTAATTCTGCTAATTTCTGCAAACCTTCACGCATTAATTCTTCTGTTCTGAACACTCCACAATATTGCGTCATTGTGTCTTGAAATTCTTGGCGAATTTGATTAATTCGATATTTTCCAGGCTGTTGTAGTAAACTTTGAATTTGTTGTTTTCCTTCTGTAATATAACGTTGCTCATCTACAGATGGTAATTTGCGATTATGCACATATCTAGCTATACTCGCCCCAGTTCGCTTACCATAAACTACACATTCCAGCAGTGAGTTACTACCAAGACGATTTGCACCATGAACAGAAACACAAGAGGTTTCTCCAGCCGCGAAAAAGCCATCTACTAAATTATCTGCACTGCTGCGGACTTGTCCATCGGTGTTAACTGGTATACCACCCATGCAATAATGAGTGGTGGGGCGTACTGGCATGGGCTGAGTGACAGCATCAACACCAACTAATCGGTGTGCTTCTTCCCAGCAGAAGGGAACGCGACTCATAATTTTTTCTTTACCCAGATGACGCAAATCTAAGTAAACAAATTGACCACCTGCACTACCATCAGGATTGATACCTCGTCCAGCGCGGATTTCATAGGCGATCGCTCTTGAGGTAATATCACGTGGAGCCAATTCCATCCGACTAGGAGCATAATTAGCCATAAAGCGAGCGCCTTCAGCATTAATTAAATATGCCCCTTCCCCCCGCACAGCCTCGGAAATCAGCACTCCTACAGGATATAAACCAGTGGGGTGAAACTGCACAAACTCCATATCTTCTAAAGGCAAACCTGCCATCGCTGTCATCGCCAAACCATCACCAGTGGAAGCATAATCATTAGAAGTAGTGTTATAAACGCGACCATATCCTCCTGTTGCAAACATCACCGCCTTGGCCCGCACCACCTCAATTTTTCCATCCACGAGGTGAAACATCACCAAACCCTTAGCCTGACCATCCTCTACAACCAGGCGCATCACATACCATTCTTCATAAATTTGCACACCATAACGCCGCAGATTATTCACCAACTCGTGCAGAATTGCATGACCGGTTTTATCAGCTGCATAACAGGTGCGGTTGTGGGAATGTCCACCAAAAGCCCTTTGGGCAATCCTACCATCAGGTAGACGAGAGAACAAAACCCCTAGATGTTCTAAATCAATTACTACATCTGGCGCTTCTTGAGTAAGAATAGCTACAGCGTCCTGGTCTGCCAAATAATCAGAACCCTTAACAGTATCAAAAGCGTGTGCTTCCCAACTATCTTCTGGGTCAACATTTTTCAATGATGCAGCCATACCACCTTGGGCTGCTACTGAATGAGAACGAATAGGATGAGTTTTGGCAACTACCGCCACATTTAAACTAGGGTTAATCCGAGAAATTTCTACCCCAGCCCTACATCCCGCCAAGCCGCCGCCAACAATAATTACATCATATTCTAACATCATCAACCCCCAATTGCAAAAAAAATACCCTGTCTGGAAACAGGGATGTTATCTTTACTCATTAGTCACTTTGTTTATTCCTATCACCCATTGCCAATAACCTATTGATCAACTAGTTGCTTGAATCGGTTTTTGCTGAGAAATATTACCAGGTATAGGTTCTGTTTTTGTCCCTGGTTCTATAGCAGTTAATTCAATATGATTTAGCAATGTTGTCACAAAGGCAAACAGTAAGAAAGGAAGTGTTAGAAAAACGACTAGTCCCACAGTAGCTAAAGCATATACTGGTCGTCTCGCACCCATCAGAGCCAAAGCTGAAGCCAAACTAATGGTAATTGTGATTAACCAAACAATAATCTGACCGTAAATATCCCCAAACGTCAAAGTGCAGACAAACCGATAGTTTTGAATATTATTTTTATTCATCATTATTTACCTCAAGTCTATCCTATAGGTTCCAATACTACTCGCTTTGTGAGCCTGGTAGTTGTCGGTGGGTTTGCGACAAGGTGAAAAAGTAAAGCTTAAAGGGTGTTGTATTTCGCATTTCCCCTTCCTTTTTTCCTGCAAAATTCGAGTAGTATCGCTATAGGATCTACCTTAGAACCATGTTTGGCTGACGGGCGATTTCTAAATATTTTTCCAAGGTTTGTAATATCACTTAACAATTTCGGTTGTCATTCCCCTGTGGAACTTGTCAAGTGAGATATCTACTACTCTTTTCCGTAGTTTCTACTTTGTCTTTGCCGTGGTTATTTGACTATCCCAATCAAGGTTTGATGAGCATATTCGGCATCTGTTAAAACATGATCCAATTGAATGTGAACTGGTACTGTTCCTCCATTTACATGTGCTGTTAAGTTCATACCATCAGCGTAAATTGATAGCATCTGGGCTGTTTTGGCATTTTTGATGTCACTAAAAGCCTGAATGTACATAACAACAGCATCTGCATGATCTTCATTCATATGTTTGCAGATACGAGAGCTAATTTCTGGAGAGAACTGATTAGACATTACACTGTGCTAAGTGAAGTAGATATGGTCTATATTCTCAGCTATAGTGGGTTGAGTATTAAAATACCTATATCACATTTGAGACGATTTTTCAATGAGTCACTGAAATATAATTATTAATTATTTAATAATTATATTTCAGTGACTTATTTAAGCGGAAATCACACAAAATAAGATTGTAGTTAAACTATCTAGGAACTTTATTGAAGGCAAGAGCCGATGAACGAAATTAGTCCGCGCAGAATAATAATTGGCGATGTACATGGTTACTACCAAGGCTTAATGAACCTTTTTGATAAAATTGCACCCTCATCAGCAGATCAGGTTTACTTTTTGGGAGATTTAATAGACCGTGGCCCTCAGAGCGCACAGGTAGTAGATTTTGTTAAGCAAAATGACTATTCTTGTCTGCTAGGTAATCATGAACAAATGTTACTAAATGTATTTGGTAATAGATTCCACTCTAATCAAGCTGTACAGGCATGGCTTTACAGTGGTGGACAAGCCACTATTACCAGCTATCAAGCGGCGCAAATTCCCCAAGAACATATAGATTGGTTTTTGACTTTACCAACATTTATAGACTTGGGAGATTATTGGTTAACTCATGCGGGTGTTAATCCCAGAAAATCTGTTTCTGAACAAACGGCTGAAGAACTTTGCTGGATAAGGGAAGAATTTCACAGCATGGAAGAGCCGTATTTTGCCAACAAATTAATTATCGTTGGTCATACAATCACCTTCACTTTACCAGGGGTTATTCCTGGTCAGTTGGCACTAGGACAAGGATGGTTAGATATTGATACTGGAGCATATCATCCCCGCAGTGGCTGGCTAACTGGACTTGATATTACGAATAATTCGGTTTATCAGGTCAATGTTTTTAACAATTCCGTGCGGACTTTGCCATTGGAAAAGGCAGTTACGAAGATTGACTCAAAAAAGGTTAAGCTTAGTCGCCGTCACAAACAACGAACCTATTAAATTTCAGGTTTACAGAAATTCGCTCAATTCACCAAATAAGGAGACTTTTGAGTAACCAAAGCAAAATTTTTGTAAGAATTCAGGAGTCAGGAGTTAGGAGTCAGAATGTTTGAGAAATTGGTTAATTATCAAATAGGTATTTCTGGTATTAGCCTGAAAAAGCTGACTGCTGATGGCTGTTCGCGTAGCATGCCGTTAGCCATTAGCTTAATACTTACAAATTTCTACTGTAAAAAGGCTCGGATATTAGCTTTATAAGCGGCATTATCCAAACCAAAATTGCTCTTACTTCGTTGGAGGTCGATTTGGCGTTGTAGAGCCTTAACGCGATCGCTTGCTCCAGGGTGTGTACTCAAAAAGCTAGGAACTGAACTTCTTCCTTGGAGCTTTTTCATAAACGAAACCATTGCTGAGGGAGAATAACCTGCTCGTGTTAAAGTTCTTAATCCTCTTGCATCTGCATCATATTCATCTTGTCGACTAAGTGGGCGATTGAGTGCTAAATCTACACCAATACCTACTGCTTTATTTCTATCTAAACCAACTGCTGTAGCTACACCAGTTGCTATCGCTCTTTGTCGCATTTGCTTGACCAAATGTTTACCCCCAATGTGACCAATTTCATGGCCAATGACACTAGCGAGTTCAGCCTCATTGTCCGCAGTTTTCAGCAAACCTGTATTGATATAAAGGAAACCACCCACAGTAGCAAAAGCATTAACAGCTTCATCCTCAACTACTTGAAAGGTATAAGGAATATTTGGGCGATCGCTATTAGCAGCTAATCGTTTCCCAATGTGTTCCACATAACTTGTAAGCTGTTGATTGCGGGAAATTCTCACCTCTTGGTGCAACTCATCATTCATCTGCTTACCAAGCTCAACTTCCTGAAGTTCGGATATATTAGACAACTTAAGTATTTGAGACCCTTCAAATAAAAGTGGTAATAAATCTATAGCTCTAGTTGGTTGAAGTGTACTCAAGCACAAAGTCAGAGTAACACTTAGAAAAATCAACGGATACAAACAATACCGCCGCCATAAACGATAACTTGCCAAAAATCGATTCCAGTTAATCATCATCCAATAAAAAGAGACTTATGTGAGATCTTATAAAGAGAGGACGTATTTACAACTGACTAAGTTGCATTCTCAACTCAATACCTCTACATAAATACAGATCACATATGAGAACAAAGGTTACTGCGGAAGCGCTAAACCCGTCCCTTAGTGCCTGTAATTGAAACAACCATATCAAATCCTGAATAGCAAGTCAGAAACCTCCTAGTACCGCCGTGAATTCAAAATGCTTCTTTTAGAAGAGCTACCCTAACAAGATCTCTCCTTCGGAGACCCTAGGCGAACAAAATTCAAAATGAATACGGCGTGAGCTTTTGGGAGATTTGGAATCGTTGGTTTATTTAGGCCGTACTGTACTAGTAATGGGGAAAATTCTCTCTCCATTACTCGGTTCAAACAGAAATAAATGATCTAAATCTAATTGCAAATTCAAACGTTCTCCTGGATGTAAACCCACACCCCCACCGACCTGTACAGTTATAAAACCAAAAGAATCAGGTAAACTAGCACGAATCAAAGTTTCCCTGCCCAAAGATTCAATAACTTTAACTTCTACAAGCAAATCACTTACTTCTTCTTCTCTGTATTCTCCGCTTCTCTGTGGTATCCTGCGGGAAGTGCCTTGCACGTCTACGTTAATATAAATATGGTCAGGACGAATACCCAAGTTACAAATTTGTTCTGGGTGTAAATTTAAAGCATTTTTGATATTTTTAGGAATTGCTAATAACTGTCCGCTAATATCAAAGTTATTACCTTTATAGATGGCGGGTACAATATTCATGGGTGGATTACCCAAAAAACTTGCTACCATTTCATTAGCGGGTAAAGCATAAATGCTTTGAGGATCGCCAATTTGTTGAATTCTGCCGCGACTTAGCACCACAATTTTATCAGCCAAAGTCATGGCTTCAACTTGGTCATAGTTGACGTAAATTGTCGTAATTCCTAATTGTAGTTGTTTTAATTCTGCTCTGGTATGATCTCGTAATTGAGCATCTAAATTAGATAAAGGTTCATCCAGTAGAAATAGTTGTGGTTGACGTGGGAGCTCTCTCTCTAATGCTACCCGTTGTTGTTGCCCTCCAGAAAGTTGTTGAGGCTTTCTGTCTAAGAGATTTTCGAGAGATAGAGATTGCGCAACAGTCAATAGTCGTTCTTGAATAATTTTCCGGTCAACCTTCCGCATTTCTAACCGAAAGGCGATATTTTGGGCTACGGTTTTATGGGGATAAAGGGCATAGTTTTGGAATACCATCGCCACATCACGCGCTCTTGCTGGTATATCATTAACCAAGGGATCACCTATAAACAAATTGCCAGATGTTGCACAGTTTCCAAACCAGCAATAGTACGCAAAATCGTAGATTTTCCACACCCTGAAGGACCAACCAACACCCAAAACTCACCATCAGGAATTTCAAAGGTAATATCCTCGATAGCAGTAACATTGTTAAATCTACGCTGAATATTTTCCAGAAGAACTGTAGCCATATTGGTAATTGGTCATTGGTAATTGGTCATTGGAAAAAGGCAAGAGGCAAGAGGCAAAATGTTGATTAATTTTTCCCAGTCCCTAATCCCCAGTGTCTAATCCCCAGTCTTCTAACTCCATGCAGGATGAGATAAAAGAGAAGACATTACCCGCACTCCACGCAACTGATTAGAAAGGGGTAGATGACCTCTAGGGGCGCTTAAATCCCATGTGAACTCGTTGGGGTAGCGTGTCCATTGATTACCGTCCTTCCAGCCAATTTTTGGCCATAAACTTTCCCAGTTCTTACTCAACCCTAACCAAATTTCTCGCTGTATAGAAAAGCCAAATTTACCTTCCGAGTGAACCACCCAAAGATGATTAATTGTTTGTAAGTCCTGAGTTGGGAAATTTTCGACCTCAGTAAAATACAACCATCTTCTTTGTACAGCCTGTTGTCCAACTACTTCACACATTTTTTGGATCGTCAACAAATCAGCGGCTTGGAACTCTTGATGGATGAGTAATTGTTGCAAAGAATTGTAACTGATTCCACAGTCTGATTTTAGAGGTACAATCCCTTCAGGAAAGTAAGTTTCTAGAAATTCCTTGGCTGTCGGTGCATCAGAGTTGTAGACTACTTGGTAGGTTTTACCATCAATCCAAGTTGCTGGAGTGTCACGACGTTTCAGTAAAAATTCCTGCAACACCTCTAATCCCTCATTACCCAAGTCAGCTAACTGGGGGATAATTTGTTGTTGGACTTTTTGGGACCCAGCGATTAACTTTTGGCGCAGGGAGTCGATGTCATTAGCAGTGCCTGATAAAATCATTGGGTCTGTCATGCCATTACTCGTGTTAGCGGTTCAGTGAACAAACAAATCAGCTATTGGGCATTCTACAAAAATGAAGCACAGATAGCGAAAAGTAGTTTACTATTTTTGACTGTACAAAATAGCGACAGTTTAACTGAAACCTACATCTGAGTTACCAATAATTTACCAGGTAAAGCAGGGGATGATCTGCGCCTCAGACATAAGGAGTTCAGAAGAAGGCAAAAGGCCAGAGGCAAGAGTAAAAAACTTTCTTGAACTTCTGACTCCTGACTCCTGACTCCTGACTCCTGACTCCTTGATCTTCTTCTATTTGGAATGTATTAATTATGTACGAAAAGATTACCCCTCCGACGACTGGCGCAAAAATTATCTTCAAAAATGGTGAACCTGTTGTTCCTGATAATCCTATTATCCCCTTTATTCGCGGTGATGGAACAGGTATAGATATTTGGCCTGCAACTGAAAAGGTGCTTGATGCTGCAGTTGCTAAGGCATACCAAGGTACAAGAAAAATTAGCTGGTTTAAGGTTTATGCTGGCGATGAAGCCTGTGATTTATACGGTATATACCAGTATTTACCCCAAGATACTATCACGGTTATTAAAGAGTATGGTATTGCTATTAAAGGACCTTTAACTACTCCAGTCGGTGGTGGAATTCGTTCTTTAAACGTAGCATTACGTCAGATTTTTGACCTGTACGCCTGTGTGCGTCCTTGTCGTTATTACGCTGGTACGCCATCTCCACACAAAAATCCTGAAAAATTGGATGTAATTGTGTATCGGGAAAATACGGAAGATATTTATTTGGGGATTGAGTGGAAACAGGGAAGTGAAATAGGTGATCGCTTAATTAAAATCCTCAATGAGGAACTGATTCCCGCAACTCCAGAACACGGGAAAAAGCAAATTCCCCTCGACGCGGGTATTGGTATTAAACCTATCAGTAAAGGCGGTTCTCAACGCTTACTTAGACGTGCTATTAAACACGCTTTGACGTTGCCCAAAAATAAGCAACAAGTAACTTTGGTGCATAAGGGCAACATCATGAAATACACCGAAGGCGCCTTTAGAGATTGGGGTTATGAACTAGCAACCACCGAATTTCGTAACGAAACGGTTACAGAACGGGAATCTTGGATTTTGGGTAATAAGGAGAAAAACGCCAATATCTCCTTAGAAGAAAACGCCAGAATGATTGATCCTGGTTTTGATTCCTTAACTCCAGAAAAAAAAGCGCAAATCGTCAAGGAAGTGGAAACAGTTCTTAATGATATTTGGGCAACTCACGGGAATGGCAAATGGAAAGAGAAAATCATGGTCAATGATCGCATTGCCGATAGTATCTTTCAACAAATCCAAACTAGACCAGATGAGTATTCTATTCTGGCGACAATGAACCTCAACGGTGACTATTTATCTGATGCTGCTGCGGCGATCGTTGGTGGTTTAGGCATGGGTCCAGGGGCAAATATTGGCGACTCCTGCGCGGTTTTTGAAGCCACTCATGGTACAGCACCCAAACACGCTGGTTTAGATAAAATTAACCCCGGTTCTGTGATACTTTCCGGTGTGATGATGCTGGAATTTATGGGTTGGCGAGAAGCTGCAGACTTGGTAAAAAAGGGTTTAGGGGATGCGATCGCCAATGCTCAAGTTACCTACGACCTAGCGCGGATGATAGAACCACCTGTAGAACCTTTAAAATGTTCTGAATTTGCTGACGTCATCATCAAATATTTCAGTTAATTTCAGTTAACTGTAGGGGTGGGGAAACCCCACCCTAATTCGTAATGCGTAATTCGTAATTCGTAATCAATTCCTAATTATTTATTCTTGCAGTGTCCAATTTCCTCTGTTACTTTTTTTAACCCACAAATTTAGGAAATATATATATATAGGCTGTGACATCATACTTAAGCCATTTAAAATCATCGCTTTTACTACCTACCCCGCACTGACTTTTTCTCCTACTTCGGACCCTAGTAGTCTGCCAAGGGAACTTTGCTGGGTTAAATGCTCGGATATAAACCCTGCATTTTTTTTACGTGCATCCTTGGTTTTAAAACCCCAATAAACACTGGGTTTTTGTTG
>ERZ1034427.100-NODE-100-length-18923-cov-38.320172_pt1 | contig 18923 bp, 25 predicted proteins | sample MGYA00520607_ERZ1034427 | MGnify/ENA primary metagenome ERZ1034427 (study PRJEB33736, sample SAMEA104288489) | Azolla caroliniana | place: Brazil | collected 1987 | study: EMG produced TPA metagenomics assembly of the PRJEB19522 data set (Is there foul play in... | reverse complement strand
GGGATTGCTTGATTCCCCTTTGCTGCATTCGCCATAACATAGTTATAAATTTTTCAGCCCATCTACTTATACAGGCATAATTCTATACATTTATGTCAAATACATTTATGTCAAGTAATTAATGTAGTGTGTCATATAATTTGTCTAGGCAGACAGCCGTGCCACAATGTCATAAAAAAATCCCTGGTTTTGATCAAAAGCCAGGGTAAAGAAACACATAAATTCAGTCTTAATTATAAGTGATGCAAAACACAGTCCATCTACCTGCATCTATTGGTCACAAGTTAAGGAAAAGGGGAAATTGTCAAGGGTGGTATTTGGAGTGGTTAAAAATCGTGAGCAACTCATTAATAGGCAAGTAATTGAGCGATTGTTACCAGCCATGACACAGAGCGGAAAAACCAATCGAGACTACACGAAAAAGAAACACAGACTACTCGTAGAAGATCAAGTAATTGCCGAGCAACTCTCAGGATTACTGACACCAACCATTACAAATCAAGGAAACTAAGTAGGTGGGCGGAAAAATTTATAACTATGTTATGGCGAATGCAGCAAAGGGGAATCAAGCAATCCCAAGGGTTTCAAGTAATTTACATTTTGTTACATAGTTATGTTTATTTGTGTCTACCTACTTACTACCGAAAATTAGAACTCAGAGAACGGATACTAGACCTCTTGCAGAATTAATTTTATGTTACAATAATGCACCTTTGTCTTTGTTCTAGCCAAAAGTTAGAGTTACACGGTTATGTTTGAATTAGCGATCGCAAAGAACACCAAAAATACATAAAATCTAAAACTCTCTTTCATACCACATAAACAATTTTGCAAGAGGTCTACTGAATTTACCGTTGATCATGGCTGCGGTGTTAACCTTATAGCAACTGGCGAACCCAAAGGGTTCAAGATTGGAGGCATTGCATTCTTATTGAACAAGCGTGTTAAACCCTGATGTTTTACCACCTGATGTGGTAGCCGATTTATATCGGGGACGTTGGCGGATTTAAGATCCCTGTAATACAGTAAAAAGACTCTTGGGTTTAAGTTATTTATGGACGGGTTCAATCAATGGAATTCAATTACAAATTTGGGTGACTTGGTTATTTTATACTGTTTTAGTAGATTTAGCTGATGCCGTAGGGGAACAACAGTTCCATTTCACGAGGGACGCGACATTTCACCAACTTTGTTACGTAAGGTCATTAGACCTATCTTTAAAAGAAATTTTGTGTGAAAATAAACAGAAAAAATGTAACTGTGTATATCAATAATGACAAGTCCCGTAGCAAGAATAGAATTCTACCCCTAGGAATCAAAAAGATTAATTGGGATTAAGTATGAAGACTTTATCACATTAGTAGCATTAGCAGAAGAAAGCCATCTAGAGAAACAAGCAGAAATTGAAAAAAGAAAAATTAGGTTAATAGCGTCTGGAGGAGGACGTAAAGCAGAAATGACCCCAAAGGAGGGAGTATGTCTATACCTAGTAGAACTGAGACAGAAGCTAACATTTGAAATTCTAGGATTACTGTTTGATTTATGGAGGACAAAAGCAAATAGCACATTTAATTATTGCGTAGAAATTCTGAGGGAAATTTTACCTATCTCCCAAATAAAAGAAGCAAAAAAAGATGAGTGAAAGTATCAAGAATTATCGGAAGTACTGAGTGAGTATGAATTACTCATAGATAGTGCGGAAGAAGCTATAGAAAGACCAGGTAACTATCAAGAGCAGAAAAAAAATTATTCAGGCAAGGAGAAAATACACACTCTAAAAAATTAATTTAGAGTATTGCGAGGATGTGAAGATATAGTTGATATTTATATTGGAGAATTAGGTAAGATAAGCGATATTTCACTATTTATAAATAATCGCCAAAACCTAGATGCCAAACAAAGATCTTCCGGAGACAAAGCTTGTATAGGAGAAGAATTTATTACCACACCTTATTAAGAAGCCCAAAAAAGCTGAATTTTCAGAGATTTAAAAAGAAGAAAATATCTTCAAGAAGAATTGGTGTTGAACATCTCATATGTAGAGTCAAAACTTTTCGAATGGCTAGTGATAGATTTCCTTTAGCTGGACATGGTTATAATCCGGTGATAATGGCAGTATGTGGATTAGTTAGGTTAGATCTAAATTATTCATTTATACTAAGTCATGATATTTGAATTATCAGCCTTTAGATTATCTTTTTTAGAAAGCTATGTTTCTCAAAACTTTTAATAATTTTGATATTTTCATCCCCAAACCCTTATTTTTGCCTTCAGCCATAATTAGTGTTTCATCCCAGTTAGAGTTCGTGTAACGCTTTCAGAGTAAGCTTTTTATCTTGTGTGGATAAGTCTATTGGTAACATAAATTTGACAGTTGAGGAAATGCTGGAAACTCGGTAAAAATAAATAAACTTTAAGCGCTCGGACTCCATCCCCCACATCACGCTATTATCAAAGATAGTGTCTAAACTGTGCCTAAAATCTCAGCATATACCATGACGACTCCGACACCAGAACACAATCAACGAAATACACCTCTTAGGGATACGAAACTGGTAGAAGACCGCAGCAAGCTGAGTAAGATGTATCAGCACTATGTAGAAATGAAGGATAAATATCCTCATGCGTTGCTGCTATATCGCGTCGGTGATTTTTTTGAAACATTTTTCCAAGACGCTGTAACCGTATCCAGCGAATTAGAATTAGTTTTAACCAGTAAACATGGTGGTGAGCTTGGTCGTATTGCTATGACTGGTGTACCTCACCACGCTTGGGAACGCTACACAACCCTACTCGTAGAAAAAGGTTACGCTGTGGTGATTTGTGACCAAGTTGAAGATTCATCGGAAGCAGTGGGTTTGGTAAAACGCGAAGTAACCCGTATCCTTACCCCTGGGACTTTGTTGGAAGAAGGAATGCTACAAACAAGTCGCAATAATTATTTGGCGGCTGTGGTAATTGCTGTCAATCATTGGGGGTTGGCTTATGCAGATATATCAACTGGAGAATTTCTCACCTGTGAAGGTAGTGATTTAGAACACTTGACCCAAGAGTTAATGCGATTGCAACCATCGGAAGTGCTGTTTCCTACCAACGCCCCCAATTTAGGTACTTTACTGCGTCCAGGGGAAACTTCGCCATCTCTTCCCCAATGTTTACCACCTACATTTTGTTACAGTTTGCGATCGCAACTTCCCTTTTCTCAATCCGAAGCTAGAAGTAAATTATTGCAGAAATTCAAACTGCGATCGCTCGAAGGCTTAGGTTGTGAACATCTTCCCCTCGCAGTTCGCGCTGCTGGTGGACTTTTGGAATATATCGAAGATACCCAAAAACAAAACCCCGTTCCTCTGCAACTATTACACACCTACAGCCTGACCGATTATCTTATCGTTGACCACCAAACCCGACGCAACTTAGAAATTACCCAAACCGTGCGCGATGGCACATTTCACGGTTCTTTGTTATGGGCTTTAAACCGCACTACTACCGCCATGGGTGGACGAGCCTTAAGAAGATGGTTGTTACAACCGCTACTTGATATTAAAGGCATTCGAGCGCGACAATATACCATTCAAGAATTATGTGAAAATACTCCTTTACGTCAGGATTTACGGACATTATTACGGAAGATCTATGATTTAGAACGTTTAACAGGTCGTGCAGGTTCAGGAACAGCCAATGCACGGGATTTAATGGCTTTAGCTGATTCTTTCTCTAGTTTACCTGAATTATCTCGTATAGTAGAAGATGCGCGCTCGCCATTCTTGAAAGCTTTGCAAAAAGTACCACCTGTACTAGAGGAACTAGCAGAAAGGTTACAGGCTCACATCGTAGAATCACCACCAACCCATCTAAAAGAAGGTAGTTTGATTCGCCCCGGGATCAACCCGCTCTTAGATGAAAGAAAAGCTACTGTAGAAGCGGATCAACAATGGATTGCAAATCTAGAAGTTGATGAAAGAGCGAGAACAAGAATCCCGACTTTAAAGGTAGGATTTAATAAAACCTTTGGCTACTATATTAGTATTTCTCGTTCCAAATCTGACCAAGTACCTGATAATTACATCCGTAAGCAAACTCTGACGAACGAGGAACGATACATTACTCCAGACCTAAAAGAACGAGAAGCGCGGATTCTCACAGCGCGAGATGACTTAAATCAGTTGGAATATGAGATTTTCGCTGCTTTGCGGGATGAAGTGGGTTCTCACGCGGAAACCATTCGTAATATTTCCCATGCGGTAGCTGCTGCTGATGTATTATGCGGATTAGCTGAGTTAGCGGTACATCAAGGTTACTGTTGTCCGGAAATGGTGGAAGGACGGGAAATTGAGGTTATTGATGGTCGTCATCCAGTAGTGGAACAATCGTTACCAGCGGGGTTTTTTGTTCCTAACTCGACAAAATTGGGGACTGGGAATGAACCTACTAATCACGAATCACCGGATTTAGTCATTCTCACAGGGCCGAATGCGAGTGGCAAGAGTTGTTATCTACGTCAAGTGGGGTTAATTCAGTTGATGGCGCAGGTTGGTAGTTTTGTGCCTGCGCGTTCTGCTAAGTTGGGAGTGTGCGATCGCATTTTTACCCGTGTAGGTGCTGTAGACGATTTAGCAACAGGTCAATCTACATTTATGGTAGAAATGAATGAAACTGCAAATATTCTCAATCATGCAACTGTTAAATCATTAGTTTTATTAGATGAAATTGGCCGTGGCACAGCAACATTTGATGGTCTTTCAATAGCTTGGGCTGTAGCAGAATATTTAGCAGTAGAGATTAAATCTCGGACAATTTTTGCAACTCACTATCATGAATTAAATGAATTAGCGAGTATTGTTTCTAATGTGGCTAATTATCAAGTTACCGTGAAAGAATTACCTGATCAAATTATCTTTTTACATCAAGTTCAACCAGGTGGTGCTGATAAATCCTATGGTATTGAAGCAGGAAGATTAGCAGGTTTACCGACGGTGGTAATCAAGCGTGCAAAACAAGTAATGGGACAAATTGAAAAACATAGTAAAATTGCTGTGGGTTTGCGTGAAGGACTGTAATTAGGGTTTGCTGAAAAAGTCTTTTCGTAAGGGCTACGAGTCAGGAGTCAAGAGTCAGGAGTCAGGAGGGAGAATCAGAAGGAGGTAAGAATAGTATCGAATCTGGGAACGTGACTGGCTATGGCTTACACCAAGCTACCCTATTGCCTGCGGCACTGGCAATTAATTGGTTTTTGATGGTTTCAAGGGTTATTCCTTGCACCTTATTCACCTTTTTAACCCCTGAAACTCTTGATTTATAAAGGTTTTCTGTTTATATGGCTTAACGCCACGTTACCCTATCAGCCAGTTCAATGGATTTTTTTAGCCTATTAGCCATGTTAGCCCCATTCGTTCAACTTCTGGAGGAGCTTCTTGAGATAGCAAAGGTTGAAAATCGTTTGGTTCTTTCATGGATGATATTCCTGATAATTAATCGTAATTCGTAAATTATAATTACTCATTATTAATTACGAATTACGTATTGCTAAAGCCTTCGCACAGCGTGCCGGAGGCACTATTATAAATTACGAATTATTCGTCTAAGAGAGTTGAAATAAGAAAGTTACCAAATCTCCCTTACCCAGACTAATGCGATCACCTGGACGTAAGCGGTGTCTGTTCCCTGGTAATAGCGGCAAATTATTAATATAGGTGCCGTTAGAACTACCCACATCTTCTATATAGTGAGCATCTCCCTCAACACGGATATCTGAATGAATCCGGGAAACAATTTCTGAATTGGGAAATCCAGCCACATCTATATCTGGGGGAATGCGGTCATTAGGTTTACCGATATGAATCACAGAGAGATTTTGCGGTAATTCAATTTCTTGATTACTCTGAACATGGAATAGCCCCGCCACTACTTGCTGTAGTTGGGTTCTAGACGCAGTTACCACAGGTGCTTCTGGAGGTGTAATCGGTGCTGGTGGTGCAACTGTTTCTGGAGGTGCAACCGGTGCAGGTGGTGCAACTGTTTCTGGAGGTGGAACCGGTACAGGTGGTGCAACGGCTTCGGGAGGTGGAACTGCTACAGGTAGTGCAACGGCTTCTGGAGGTGGAACCGGTGCTGGTGTTGGGATAGGTTGTGGGGCTACTGCTACTACTGTTGGGGGTAGACTAGAACTAGTAGGAGCGCCTAGTCCCAGAGCATCTGGTTGTAAAAGTTCTAACATTGGATCAGGAGTAACTAACGGTGGCACTTCCACAGGAATATCGGGCGTCATCGTTGATCCTACTACTGTTGCTTCTACTGCAACAGCATTAGAGTGTAGGTTATAACCACACTGACCACAAAAAGCAGCATCTGCTTGTACCGTTGCCCCACAACTGGGACAGTTAGTAGTAGCTGGTAACGGTGTGTAGCAAGCTTCACACTGAACAGCGCCGTCTGGATTGGGATGATTGCAATTCGGGCAGACGATCATGGATTTAAGCCTTTGTCAAGGTCATCGTAAAATATATTCTGGTAAGCAGTTATCAGTTAACTGATTTAGGGTCTGAGTTCCAAACCTGCGGCTGCATCTAGCAGCCATAACAATTCTCCTTGGGGTCTAATTAAGCGGGATGGATAAGCAAAATCATCAGCGATTGGTGCAAAAACTTGAGCTAAAGCAGGTCGTTTATTAGCACCAGCAGCTAAGAAAATTACATTCCGTGCAGCGTTGATCAATGGGTAAGTGAAAGTGATACGAAGATTATCATCTTTATTACCCACAGTTACCAAGCGATCGCTCACTTTAAGAGCTTCTGAGTGGGGAAACAAAGATGCAGTATGGGCATCATCACCCATTCCCAGTAAAATTACATCCAAAGCAGGAAAGTTTCCCGGTGGAGAATTGAAAAATTCTCGTAGATGCCGTTCATGTTTAGCAGCATCTACTGATGGATTGCCTGATAAAGTTGGTATGGCGTGAATATTCGTTGGGGGGATAGCTACGCGGTCTAGCCATGCAACACGTGCCATCAATTCATTGCTATCAGGGTGATTTGGTGGTACATAACGTTCATCTCCCCAGAACACATGGATTTTATCCCAACGCAGGTTTGAACAGGCTATTGCTTCGTACAAGGGCTTGGGTGTGGTGCCACCAGATAAAGCAATAGTAAATTGCCCCCGTTCCCGAATAGCAGTTTCCAATTTGGACAGGATCAAATCTAGCGCCCGTGCTACCAGCGCAGGCAGATCCGGTAAAACTTCAACCGTTTTGTTCATAGCTTCATCATCACATAGCCGGCTTCCAGCAATACAATACCTAACTTCTGACTATTTCCCTTTTTAACTTTTGAAACTTTTAAGATCATGAGGAGGCAGTAGTCAGGAGTCAGGAGTATGGCGATCGCTACGCCTACAGTACAATCTGTGTAGCAAGCTTCCCATAGGGAAGGCTATCAGTAGTTAAGGACGCAAGAGGTGATTCTTCCCCTACACCCTTTTCTTTCCGCATTACTGTTATAATCAGCAACTTGAGTCTATTATCTTATAAATAATCACTGTTAACTGTTAACTGTTAACTGTTAACTGTTAAAGTATCGGCTTCTCAAATAGTATTAAGGCCAGTATAAAATCCATGATAAAAATGGCTACCCACGTAGTGACAACTGCCGTTGTAGCAGACTCTCCTACTTCCTTGGCCCCTCCTTTGGTAGTCAGTCCCCAACTACAACCATTAACTGCAACTATCAGTCCAAAAATTAACCCTTTGAGCAAAATAATAAAAACATCTGAAGGTGTTAAAAAATCTCGGACTGATTCTAAAAATGTTTCTGGTTGAACTTGATAAAAATATGATGCTGCGAAAGCTCCACCTGTGATGCCCATAATTACAGCAAGAATCATCATCAAAGGCATCATCAAACAGCAAGCAATGACTCTTGGCAGGACTAGATAATCAATGGGATCAGTTTTAAGCATATAAAGAGCATCAATCTGTTCAGTCACTCGCATTGCTCCTATTTCGGCAGCAAATGCTGAACCTACCTGTCCGGCGATAATACTAGCGGTCAAGATTGGTGCTAATTCTCGGCAAAAAGCCAAAGCAAAAGCACCTCCTACATTTTCCACAGCACCAAATCTCACTAATTCTCTGGCTGTTTGAATGGTGAAAATCATTCCTGCAAAACCACTAACGAGGAGAACTGGTGGCAGGGAAGCCGGACCAGCTGTAACTGTATGTCCCAACACCTTACCATAATAGGTTTTTCCTTGAAGTATATGTAGCGAGATTTGACCAAACAGCAGCACTGTGGACAAACAGCGGACAATCCACAATTGCTCTAAATTTTTAGTTGGTTGCAAGTTTACCGCCATTAGTCTTGACTTTTGTTATTTGTTAGTATTTAACACAAGTGACCATTGACGGGAAATATTGCATCTTAATTTCCTATCAGAGTCTTCCAATTAGTAATGGCATCCCGTTGAGCAATTAATAATTCCTGAATTCCTTTTTCGGCAACATCCAGCAACTTATTCAATTGCTGACGGTTAAAACTACCTTCCTCTGCTGTTCCCTGGACTTCTATAATTTCCAAGTTTTGATTCATAACTACGTTAAAATCGACGGTTGCAGCTACATCTTCAATGTAATTAAGATCCAAAAATGCTTCTCCTGCCAATAAGCCAACTGAAACTGCTGCCACTTGTCGACACAGAGGTGATCGCTCTAAAACTCCCTGCTGTAATATTTGAGAAATAGCATGAGCTAAAGCTACAAAACTGCCTGTAATTGCTGTTGTTCTTGTCCCAGCGTCAGCTTGCAACACATCAGCATCTATAATCAGCGTCCGTTCTCCCAACACCTCAAAATCTAAAGCTGCTCTTAAACTGCGTCCAATTAAACGTTGGATTTCTTGTGTTCGTCCCGATAATTTCAATAATTCCCTTTCCTGTCGTTGTTGAGTAGCCGATGGCAACATCCTATACTCAGCCGTCAACCAACCTTTACCAGTCCCATTTAAGAACTTAGGCACACTATCAGAGACGCTAACAGTACAAAGTACCTGCGTATCACCACATTTAGCCAAAACTGAACCAGAAGCAAAGCGGGTGAAATTAGAATAAAAACTTAAGGGACGAAGTTCGTAAGAATTTCGTCCATCGGGACGCTGCCAAGCCATGGGAATTTCCTCAAATATCAGTTATCAGTGAAAAAAGGTAATAGGTAATAGAATATTCTTCCCCTACACCCCTACCTCTAACTACCCAAGTAAATTAAGAATATTCTGCTGTACCTGTTCTGGGGAATCATCACCATTGATAGTTAACAGACGGCGACGAGGGTCATAGTATTCTAAAATAGGAATAGTGCGATCGTAGAATAATTCTACACGCCGCTGGACAATTTCTGGTTGATAATCTGGGAGTGATCGCCCTAAAGAACGACTAATCATCACTGCCTCTTAACACTTGCAGATAAATTGCCCAATCTAAATTTTTGTTCCAAAGTGTCCAGCAAAAAATCTAATTCTTCAGCTTGAAAAGCAGTCCTAGGATAAGCTTCTAATATCCGCCCACAATTAATATCCTCCCGCCTAAGCGGAACTTTAATAAATGCAATCATCATTTAACCTGGTACTAATTCCCCTTTTTCACCATAAGGTTTAGCATAGCGAACTAAATCACGTATTTCACCATAGCCATCGCTGGAATTATCATCAAATATAGCTTCCCGTAAAATCTCACCTGTTGAAATCAGACGAACATCACAGTATTTGCAGAGCCTTGTTGCTTGAGTGCTTTTCCCCGATCCTTAACCTCCTAAAATTACCAATTTCACAACAATTTACTCCTCATCATCTTAAATTTATTTATTTTCTCCCTCTGTGTTTCGCAAGTAGAATGATAAACCTACTATTTCCAGGATTTGTTAGCCCCTATCTTTAATTTTTAATTTATAGCGCTCGCTAAAGATAAGTAGGTGGGCGGAAAAATTTATAACTATGTCATGGCGAATGCAGCAAAGGGGAATCAAACAATCCCAAGGGTTTCCAGTAATTTAGATTTTGTTACATAGTTATGTTTATTTGTGTCTACCTACTTATTTAGGACATCAACTAATAATAAAATATACATACAAACGTAAGCATTCAGCTAATGCCTAATGGCACGCTACGCGAACAGCTATCAGCAGTCAGGTTTTTCAGGCTAACGCAAAAAAGACCTATTTAATAATTAACCAATTTCTCAAATATTCTCACTCCTGACTCCTGAATTCTTACAGACAAACGACTTTTAACCCTGTCAGCATCTGGCTAACGCTCGTGACGAAGCCTGTTATTTTCTATATAGACACCGCCAACTGTTGGTTTGTATTTTTACAACTACTTTCCAGCACAAAACTAAAATCTCAATAAAAATCCCTCTTGACTTCAGACTAAATTTAGTGTTTGGCTAAGAATGCTAATCAAGAAATACACTAGTCAGTAAAAAACAAACTGATTATACAGCCTAAATTTCCCTTTACTACTATCAGAAGCTATTTAATTTATTGTTACTTCTTAAACTTAGCCCTATGGTTGCCCAACTAGACACCCCTAGTATTAATTTGACTCTCAGCTTACCATACTCAGTTCAGGGACTAGTGCAGGTTTTCACCAGTTCCCACCGTAACTTTTTTACTAGCGTTATGTCTCAGGTGCTCAGAATCGCTGGTCAAGGTACACCAGTCTTAATAGTGCAGTTCCTCAAAGGTCGTATTCGTCAAGGACAAGATAAACCGATCCAAGTGGGGCAAGATTTAGATTGCATTCGCTGTGACCTAGACTAGTGCAGGTTTTCACCAGTTCCCACCGTAACTTTTTTACTAGCGTTATGTCTCAGGTGCTCAGAATCGCTGGTCAAGGTACACCAGTCTTAATAGTGCAGTTCCTCAAAGGTCGTATTCGTCAAGGACAAGATAAACCGATCCAAGTGGGGCAAGATTTAGATTGCATTCACTGTGACCTAATAGGCTGTATTCATAGAGCACACTTAGAGGAAATACAAGATCAAGCCTTACAAGAATTGTGGCAATATACACAAACAGTCGTATCTGAAGGGAAGTATTCTCTTGTTGTTTTGGATGAGTTAAGTTTAGCTATTAACTTTGGCTTAATTCCAGAATCGGAGGTTTTAGCATTTCTGACAAAACCCCCTCCTTATGTTGATATCATTCTGAGTGGACCGGAAATGCCCAAATCATTACATTCTTGGATGTAGCAGACCAAATTACAGAAATTCGTCGTAGTCATCAGCCATAAGAAAATTTGCCAAGAGGATTTCTTAGCCGAGCTTAATATCTATTTTATAAATATATAGGCGAACTGAAGTTCGGCCTAATTTTGATTAACCTACATTATCATGACCAAAGCTGCTAAACAGAAAATCTAGCGCATAGTTATGGAGTTGTTAATATTGAGGATCTTCCATAATTCTTGCTCTATCCCATGGTTGAGAAAAAGGAATTCCCATCACTTCCCCAATTTTGGCTGATAAGTTGGTAATGATGACCAATTCATCAGCCAAAAACAAAGCCTCATCAATATAATGAGTAATTATCAACACCTTACAACGGTTATCATTCCAGATTTTCAACAACTCTTCCTGTAACTCTTCCTTGGTGATAGCATGCAAAGTACCAAAAGGTTCATCTAAAATCAACACCTTAGGACGAATAGGTAAAGCACGAGCAATAGAAATACGCTGTTTCATCCCCCAGACATTTGCAGGGGCTTCTTTTCCATTGTGTCAGGTAAACCCACCATTGCCAAATGATCACGGACAATCGCCCGTTTTTCAGCTTCTGGTTTAGTCGGGTAAACTGCATTTACAGCCAAATAAATATTTTCAAACGCAGTCTGCCAAGGTAACAGCGCATAGTTTTGGAAAACCACCTATCTGGAGCAGGTTTAGTAATTGGTTCTCCTTCTAACAGGACTTGTCCGGTGGTAGGAAGGTTAAAAGCAGAAACCATGTTTAAAAGCGTCGATTTACTGCAACCAGAGTGGCCGATAACGCAAATAAATTCCCCTTGTTCAAAGTTGAGATTAACACCATGAAAGACGGTAAATAGTCCATTCTTGGTGGGATAAACTTTCCAACCGTCTTGAATTTGTAAAAAAGGTTGACTACTGTTAATTTGGGTAGATGATTTGGTAGGAGTTAGGGTACGGTTTTGCATAGTTTGGTAATTGGTAATTAGTAATTGGTAATTCATTTCTTTCCCAGTTAGAAACTGGGAATGCTATCATGAGGCTCTACCTCTAATATCAAGGAAGGTAGATTGTTCCATAATTCATTCCCATACAGAGTATGGGAACTAGAAATGAGAAATTAAACAAAAAACGATAAATTTTGTTTACCGTAGACAATACAGCAGGAGTCAGGAGTCAGAAGTCAGGGGTCAGGAGTAAAAATCTCTTGCTATCTAGGTTTCAATTTAGATTTTGTACCTCATTGATCTGCAATCTGCTGTATTTTGAATTGATTAAGCTGCTATTTTCCTGGGAGTATCAAGAACCACTTGCGCCACAGAAAAATCGCGTTTAATTTCTAAACTGGTGAGATAGGCAAAAGGATCATCAGCGTTGAAGAGTTTACCATCAAATAATTGAATAGATTGATGAGTGTAACTGATATCTAAACCTAGTTCTCTAGCAGCGGTGCTAAACACACCAACTCGACAAACTCTTTCCACAATTTCCACCTAGTTACGAGGAAAGGGAGTTTCACCCGACCGTGCTAACTGTGTCATAATCCAACTTTGCTCAGTACGACTGGGGCGCTTAATAGCAGATGTACCTTAAAATTTATGAGATGATCGGCATACTCCCGCATGGGATGATCTAAATTGCAAGTATTTACACCATCTGGATCTTCAATTTGGATAAAATCAATGTCGGTACTAACATATTCTCGACCAGCTAAAACTTGTCTGACTTCTTGGCAATCGTTGGAATCAGCACAATATTGACAAGCTTCTAATAAAGCCTTGCTTAAGGTAATATGAGTGTTTCGATAATTATTAGCCCAGTCTTCCCGTACACCTAAAACCTTACCAGGATGCCCTAACCAAACTCCTAAATCTGTGGCAATTGTAAAACCTAAACCTTCTATTGCGGCGCGATAGTTCCAAGGTTCACCTGCACAATAACCGTCAATAGTCCCGCATCAAAATCAGGAGCAATTGCTCCTGCTGCTAACCAATAACTAAGGAGTAAATTGTGCATGCATGCTGGATGTACTACACCCCCATTCTATGCATTTGATCGCGGGTTTTAACAACGTATTTTTTGAAGTCGAAAATACTATGTACACCTTCTTCATAAAATCTTTTTGCTAGGGTAATGGCGTTACTGTTGCGAGTCATGGTTAAGGAGGTAGTGGTAAGGGTTGGTTTTTGTTACCTCCTAATGATAGCCACATAGGCATTCCTGATGGCATTTGGGCTGCATCTAAATAACCACCGGACTACGATCCATAATACCGCGCCAGTTACTTTCTCTGACTAAGGAAACTTCATCTAAACGATCTTTGGTAAAGAAGCCTTTTTCCTTGGCTATGGCTAGGGGCGCACAAACAGTTATGGGTAAGAGACCAATTTCTAAATTTACTTTTTCTAAACCATGACGGGCTATACCTGGTGTTTTTCTTGCCCGTAATTTTTTGATACGTTTTTGTTGGTCGAGAAAATAAATCATTCGACTCCGCAAACTGTAGTAACTGGGATGTTCTACAACTTCCATGCGTTTACGGTGTCTAGGAATATCTACTTCTAAAATGTCACTAATTTTGGATTCTGGTCCATTGGTCAACATCACAATTCTCTCAGATAACAAAACGGCCTCGTCTACGTCGTGTGTCATCATGATTGCTGTGACTTCGTTTTCTTCGCAGATTTGCATTAATTGTTCTTGCAAGTTACCCCGAGTCAGTGCGTCTAAAGTACCGAAGGGGTGGTCTACTAGTAATAGTTTAGGACGAATTGCCAAGGCCCGTACGATCACAATCGGTTGCTCTTGTCTACGAGATAACATTCCTGGTTGTTTGTCAGCATGGGGACGTAAACGCACCATATATCTATATGTATGTCTGTCGATTATGGCTTTACGTTCGGCAGCTGGCATCCCATTTAAGACTGAATCTACAGCCAAGGCGATATTTTCTCTCACAGTTCGCCAAGGTAAAAGAGAATAGTTTTAAAACACCACCATTCTATCTAGCCCAGGTTTTTTAATCCTTTGACCTTCCAAAGTGATTAAAACCTTACTGGGCAAATCTAAACCAGCAATCATCTTTAAAAGAGTAGATTTACCACAACCAGAGTGACCAATAAGAGAAATAAATTCACCCTTCTTGATTTCTAAGTTAATCCCTTTGAGGGCGATATATTGACCGCTACTGGTTAATTCAAAGACCTTATCAATTTTATCGACAGCAACAAATACAGACATATTTTCAGATTTTGTATTTCGTATTTTAATTGGTAATTGGTGATTGGTAATACTGTTTCCAGTACCCAGTACCCAGTACTCAGTCTCCAGTCCCTATTTTTTTTCTGGTAAAATCCAGTTTTGTAGTGCAGCCATGAGTTTATATAAGATTAGACCAACAACACCGATATAAATTAGAGCCGAAATAATTTCACTAAAGCTGTTATTTTGATAAGTATCCCAGATAAAAAAGCCAATTCCCACAATCCGGGACATGACAATTTCTGCTGCAATATTTGCTAACCAAGCTAAACCTATCCCAATTCTCAAACCAGTGAAAATGTATGTTAATGGTGAAGGAATAAGAATTTTGAAAAAGTATTCTAGGAGTTACGCATTGACAAAAAGATCCATCTATAGGTATTAAGAAGCACCAGGATCGGTAAGATTTTCCACAATGTAGTCGCGCACAACTAAAGTGAATAAGTTCCTTTGCAATTTATACCAATTAGAAGTTATGTTTTCAGAGCACGTTTTTTCTAAACGAACAAATGCTTGATATGTTTTGTGTCAATTAATTACACATGGTAATGGAATTGCGATCGCTAACAAACATCTAGGGAAAGGTATTAGCTTAAAACTTGATGGTCCTAAACCTCTATTAGCCCAACTTAAGTCCTCCATACCCTTCACCGCAGCTTTTACCCTTCCCCACGTTAACCAAGATTTATCGATTCGCTATTGGTTATCCGTAAGTAGAATTGATCCAGATGCAGATGTCAAATTGTTAACAGTACCAGCACCACAAACTGTCGCCAACATAAAAACCGGGACAATAGACGCTTTCAGTACCGGTGACCCCTGGCCATTTCGCCTTGTTAACGACAAAATCAGCTTCATGACCGCATTAACAGCGGAAATTTGGAAAAATCATCCCGAAGAATATTTTGCCATGAGAGGAGATTGGGTTGATCAACATCCCAAAGCCACAAAAGCCCTACTCAAAGGTATCATGGAAGCCCAGCAATGGCTAGATAATTTTGACAACCGCAAAGAAGCAGCCGAAATTCTTGCTGCTAAAAAATATTTTGGTTTATCTTCACCAGAAGTTCTTGTAGATCCCTATCAACGTAAATATGACATGGGTGATGGTCACAAAATTGATGATAAATCAATGGGTGCTTACTAATGGAAAGATGAAAAAAGCAGTGTTTTTTATCCCTACCAAAGTCATGATTTATGGTTCATAATTGAAAATGTACTTTGGGTATTCTTACCAAAAGAATACATTGCTAATGGTGGTGCTAAAACCAGAGACTTGATCAAAAAACTTAACCGCGAAGATCTTTGGAAAGAAGCTGGTAAAGAACTAGGAATACCTGCGGCTGATATCCCAACTAGTACATCTCGTGGAGTAGAAAAATTTTTTGATAGCGTTAAATTTGATCGAGAAAAACCAGAGGAATATCTCAATAGTTTGAAAATTAAAGAAGTCGGTGTTTAGTCATTAATAATTAGTAAATTTGAGGATAATAACATCCATGACTTTAGCTCAGAAATGTTCCATAGGCCCTAAAGTTGATAATAGCTTTTTATCAAGTTTGCAAAAGCAATTTCCTGAACTTGTCCCTCCAGTTATTGCCTTCCTGATATTCTTGACGATTTGGCAGTTATTCTCTTGGACTCCAAGAGCGACTTTAGCAGGACCCATACAGGTTATTCAAGACACCTAGAAATTAATTCTGTATCCATTCTATGATAAAGGTGGTACTGACAAAGGATTATTCTGGCAAATTTGGGGTAGTTTACAACGGGTTGCTATTAGGTATACCTTAGCGGCAGTTGTGGGTATTGGTCTGGGGGTTTTAATCAGTGTAAATAAAACTATATCCAAGGCTTTAGACCCTCTATTTCAGTTATTAAGAACTGTACCACCTTTGCCTTGGGTTCCTATTTATCTAGCAGCTTTAAGACATAATAAACCACCAGCATTATTCATAATTTTCATTACTGCTTGGCTGATTTTAATCAAGACTGCTGTTGGTGTAACTCAAATTCCTCAAGACTATAAAAACATTGCTAAAGTTCTCCAACTTAGCTGCAAAGAATATAGGACTTACGCATTGACGAAGTAGTAAAATAGTGTAGTGATAAAAAATGTCATCTACTTAGCAGGTGTCGGAGAATCAGAGAAATAACTAAACCTTCTACAGCAGAATGCAATCTGGAACATTACACTCTGTTGTTGCTATCAGAACCAAAGCATGGGGGATCTTGTAGATTGGTAGAGATATTGGAAAACGTTTCACATGACAGTGTGAATAGATTATTGCTCAGAGAGAGATAGGAATCCAAAGATTTATTCGATACAGTAAAGAGAATCATAAATATAGTAGGAGGGATTTTAACTGTAGATGACACAGTAGTATAAAAGTTGTATAGTCACCCAAAAAATGCCGGATTAATCAGTTATTTTTGGTCTAGGAAATATCATAAGAGCATCAAAGGAGTAAATTTAATCACACTGTACTACAGTGATGTATATGGAAATTCAGTACCAATAAATTACAGAATATACGAGAAGAAGGAGGGAAAGACGAAGAACAATTATTTTCAGGAAATGCTCAAGGAAGTGATTGATTGGGGTGTAAAACCAAGAATAGTTACAGGAGACAGTTGGTATTCAGGGGTAGAAAGCTGAAAATTTTTAAAAAACCAGAAATTGGGTTTTCTATTTGGGATTGAGAAAAATAGAACCGTATCAAATAAACTGGAAAATTATTGTCTATTAAGGAGTGTAGGAATTCCCGATAAAGGTTTGATAACTGATTTGAGAGTATTTGGATTCATCAAATTGTTTAGGCAAGAGTTCAAAAAAGAAGACTCTAGAGACTATATAGTGTATCTACCAGATCAAGAAGCTCTCAATCAAATCACCAAAAGTGAATTTGTGACAATTCATGATACTCATTGGGGGATTGAAAGTTTTCATAGAGCCATCAAACAAGTATGTGGAATTTGTCGATTTATGGTTAGAGATAGCCAAGGAATTGAAACACAGATATTTTGTTCACTTCAAGCATTTGTTCGTTTAGAAACAATGCGCTCTGAAAACATAATTTCTAATTGGTATGAATTGCAAAGGAACTTATTCACTTTAGTTGTGCGCGACTACATTGTGGAAAATCTTACCGATCCTGGTGCTGCTTAATACCTATGGATGGATCTTTTTGTCAATGCGTAACTCCTAGAATATTAGATTGGATATATAAGCAAAAATTTATTTATAATGGCGGCTTAATTTTGAGGAAACTTTACTAATATATATTTTTTAGTTGGTAATAATGATTACCTTGAGGTTATGATACCCGTAGTCATTGATTTAGTTAATTACATAACAAACGCATAAGATAGATAAATTTGATGTTAACCATAGAGTAATGTCTTTATCCATAGATCGATTTTATGTCATACTGATAGCGTAGCGTGGCGTAAGTCATGTGTAATATAGTGCAGCTTATCCCTTCGGGACACTGCGTGAACTCGGAGCGTGCCGTAGGATCTAGTGCAGTACGGCGTAAATAAACCAACCATTCTAAATCTCTGAAAAGCTCACGCCATATACATTCTAAACTTTCGCGGAGCATCTCCGAAGGAGATATCTTGTTAGCTTAGCTCTTCTGAAAGAAGCATTTTAAATTCACGGCGGTACTAGTATCTCGGAGATTCTTCACTATCTCTTTCAGAGACGCTCCGCGAAAGTTCAGAATCACACTTTTAAACCGTTTTTAGTATAAGCGGTGATATTCACCAGAATATTATACTAAAATAATCCAAGTTGCCTTTTGCCCTTTTGCACTCTGTGGGAAGGCGAGGCGCCTACATGGGGGAAACGACACCACTTGCTTTATGCCGGGAAACCCATCCACCGCAGTAGCTCCCCAAGACCGTGCTGGTTCACCTCTTGCCTTTTGCCTGTCATAACGACAATTTTTAACGCTAACCTACTTCTACCTGGTTATCAATTTGGATTTTTTTATGAAAACTAGTTTTAGTAGTCAAAGAAGAACTGCGCTAGCTAATTTTTACTGTTTCAATATCAGAAAGTGGTAATTCAATTACTCCTTGAGAAAATATATTTCGTTGTCGCAAGATAATTTGACCAAGTGCAGAATTGAAATGGCAGGTTATTACTTCATGGCAATTATCAATATCTAAGATTAAAATACTAATAAATAAACCTAATATCAAACAAAAAACAATCATTTCCCAACCAGCAACAATAGATAAAAATACCTTCTAAAGTTGTCAGGATTCAGGTCTAAGGTAGAGGGATTAAAGAAGGTGTATGGAAGGCAGAGTGAACCATGGCTTTCATAGGTTGGTCAAAAAACTCAACTAGAGAAAGTGCTTGACGACGACAAGTTTGTATAACGGTCAATAAATTGGCAGGATGTTGGAATAGCTCCAGAG
>ERZ1034427.99-NODE-99-length-19102-cov-32.578936_pt1 | contig 19102 bp, 16 predicted proteins | sample MGYA00520607_ERZ1034427 | MGnify/ENA primary metagenome ERZ1034427 (study PRJEB33736, sample SAMEA104288489) | Azolla caroliniana | place: Brazil | collected 1987 | study: EMG produced TPA metagenomics assembly of the PRJEB19522 data set (Is there foul play in the... | reverse complement strand
TTCATCCTGAGCCAGGATCAAACTCTCCGTTTTGTTAAGTTTGTTTTTCAGCTCTATTTCTTTCTCGAGTCTCTGAATCCTCTACTTGTTGTCTTTCCAGGATTCTTAAATCTCAATTTTCTTGAGGAGTAATGGTTGTCTCTATTCTTTCAAAGTATTATCTTTTCTCGGTTCAGTAGTTGAGGCGCTTGTCCTTCACCTCTATTAAGATAGCAACTCTTTCTCTTTTCTGTCAAGCAGTTCCTTAAACTTTTTTTGGTTGGGGTTGAGTGAATGAACCGCAAAATAGGCTTGAATCCTTTTACAACAGGTAATGACATCTCAATTATAGAGTTTGATTATCCGTGAATATGTTTCGGTAAATTACAAATTTATATGTTTTGGGCTGGGTGTGATGTGTCTTGTCTGAGGTTTTACCTTTCTTGCAAACCTTTGATTTTTTATGTTGCCAAATTTGCCAAAATATATCTGTAAGCTAGAATCACTAAGCTTTCAACATGATCTTTTCAACATGATCTTATAAGGTGGATTCAGGAGTCTAAATTCATTAACTAGAAACAATTAACAGGAAGGAAGTATGGATAGCAATAATTGGTTGGAACAGCTTATGATGCTGGGTATTGGCACAACTTCTTTGGTAGCGGAGAAACTAAGACAAGTCAGTGATGAACTTGTCAAGGATGGTAAGCTCAATCCTGAGCAAGCCAAAGTGCTTATGAATGATATTGTGCAGCAGTTAAAGTCCGAGCAAGGTAATTGGGAACTACAAATGCAACGACAGATGCGAAATATGATGCAGGATCTGGGGGTGGCTCGTCAGTCAGAAGTGGATGAATTGCGGGGTAGAATTGATCGTTTAGAGCGTGAGCTGCGCAACTTGGAAAATAAGCTTTGGCGTTAGGATATTGATTGTGATTTAAAATGGTTTTTGTCCTATCGCTAATCTGATTACTAAGCTACCTATATAGGGAGGGCTGATTTTGAAAGGAATTTTACTGAGCGTGGTGTTCATGCTGCTATGTGTTGTGGCTTTGGTATTAACGCAAATGGGTAGTAAACAGGATACTGCTGTTGCGGCTAAGTTGATTCAAACACCATCAGTAGCGACTACTGCAATTGTTGAGAACAATACTTTGACAGCGAGCAATACTATTATTATGTCGGAAAAGAATGTTGTAACTACTTCCTCTGGACTGAAGTATATTGAGTTAAAAAAAGGGGATGGACTAGTTACTCCTGAACGGGGACAAACGGTTGTGGTTCACTATACTGGTACTTTAGAAGATGGTACTAAGTTTGATAGTTCAAGGGATCATGGCCAACCCTTCAGCTTTAAAATTGGTGTAGGGCAGGTAATTAAGGGTTGGGATGAAGGTCTGAGTACTATGAAAGTAGGCGAGCGCCGTCAGTTGATTATTCCCTCGGAGTTGGGTTATGGTGCTAGAGGAGCTGGTGGTCTGATTCCACCATTCTCGACACTGATTTTTGATGTGGAGTTGTTGGATATTAAGTAGTTATTCGGAAATTGGGATTTAGGAAAAAAACGAATTCCCAATTCCCGATTTGCAATATTTAATTAAATTAATAGTTATTTGGTCTGGCTAGGTTTTTGAATTTTGTAAATTGTGGATCAAATAAAAGTTTGACTGTTCCGGTCGGTCCGTTGCGGTGTTTAGCTATAATCACTTCTGCTATTCCGCGATCTGGAGTGTCTGGTGAGTAATATTCGTCACGGTAAAGCATAATTACTAAATCTGCGTCTTGTTCAATGGAATTGTGAACGATGATATTATTGGCTACAAAGTTATGCAGATAAGGAACTGTTAAGTCAAAGACTTCTTCTTCTCCATCTGGTATGATTGATACAATTTCATCCCAATATACATGACTGTTGGGAAGGGCAAGTAACTTATTGGTTTGAACAATATTGGCAACTACTGGTAAACACAGATGTTGTTGAGGATTTAACTCATCAAGTTTTTTCCAACCATGAATTGTGAGGAATTTGTGATTAGCTGTTGCCCTAATTTTTTTTCCTAGTCTAGTTGTTAAGGTAAATACGGGTTTAATACCTGTGGAAAAGGCATTACTCACAATTGCTGTTTCTACCTTCATTGTTTTTTCATTTAATGCCCAAACTGGAAAGCCAGATTTACCTACTAATTCTTTCATTGGTACTTGTAATCCTCTAGCTGCCAATCTGACTAGACTATCACCTGTTAAACAACCAGATTCACGTAAATCTGATAACATTGGGCGTTTATTGGTACGTGCTTCTACACCGCGGCTTAACTGAGATAGGGCGATAATAGGAACGGACAACTCACGGGCTAAACCTTTGAGAGAACGGGTTATTTTGGATAATTCTTGAACGCGATTATCTCCTGCTCCTTCCATGAGTTGCAAGTAATCTATGACTATTAATCCTAGTTCTGTATTCTGTTCGGCTTGGAGTCGTCGGGCTTGACTCCGCATTTGGGTAACTGTAATATTAGCGGTGTCGTCAATGAAAATCGGCATTTCTGAGAGATTACTGATCGCACGGCTTAAAGATTCCCATTGGGTTTGGCTGATGCGTCCACTTCGCAAATAACCGCTTTCAATTTGTGCTTCACTAGCAAGTAGTCGCTGTACTAGTTGTTCCTTGGACATTTCTAAGCTGAAAACTGCAACGGGTAGTTTATAACCAGCGGCAATATTATGAGCTAGGTTAAGGCAGAAGGCTGTTTTTCCCATTGATGGCCTGCCAGCGACGATGATTAAATCAGAACGCTGAAACCCGCTGGTCATGGCATCTAAATCATAAAAACCGCAGGGAATACCGGGTAAAGCGATGCCTTCATGTCGTCTTTCAACTTCTTGGAAGGCGTTAATGAGGGTATCAGAAATGTGAACTAATCCTGATTGGGGTTTTTCTTGAGTAACGCCAAAAACTTTTTGTTCTGCTTGGTCGAGGACGATGGGTAATTCAGTTTCTGTTTCGTAACCAAGTTGTACAATTTCATTGCCAGCTTTGATTAATTGTCGTCGCAGGTATTTTTCCATGACTAACCCTGCTAAGGCATCAATGTTAACTGCTGATACTGTGCGGTCTACTAATGTGGCTAATTTATTTCTGCCACCTATGCGGGTTAGTTTGTCGTTGTCAGTTAGCCAATTTGTAAGGGAGAGTAAGTCTGTGGGTTTATTTTGGGCGTGAAGGGTGAGGGCAGCTTGATAGATATCTTTATGGGCATTAATATAAAAGGCTTCGAGTACTAGGTGATCGCGTATTCGACTGATAGCTTCTGGATCTAGTAAAATACCCCCCAATATAGCTTCTTCTACTTCGATGTTTTGGGGTGGTAGGCGGTTGCTACCATCTCCTTGAAAACTAAGTTCTTCAGCCATAAGCGATTTTGGATTGGTAAGCAAGTTTTAAATATTAACATAACTTGCAGGTTAGGAGGCAAAAGGCAAAAGGCAGAAGGGATACTATGCTTTATTTTCTCTATCACCCCATCTCCCTCTTCCCTGTCACCTGTCACCTGTTACCTAACTTAACTAGCAACAACTTCGATATTTATTTCTGCTGTTACTTCAGAGTGGAGCTTGATTTGGGCTTTGTATGTACCCAGGTGGTTAATATCAGGAATCGTAATACGACGGCGATCGATTTCTTGACTGCTGGCTGCTTGAATTGCTTCTGCTACGTCTTGGGTTGTGACTGTACCGAAAATAGCTTCGTTTTCACCAACTGGCTTGGCAATTTTCAATTTACCGACTTTTTCCAAGGCTGCTTTTTGTTCTAGTGCTTGTTGTCTAACTTCTACTTGGCGTTGACGTTCTTGTTCACGACGGCGTTCTACTTGTCTGAGAATACCAGGTGTAGCATGAGTGGCTAAACTCTGGGGAATTAGATAATTACGAGCATAGCCTGGTGCTACATCTACTAAGTCGCCGGATTTCCCCAGCTTGCTGACATCTTTTATTAAAACTAACTGCACTTGTTTAGCCATTGTTTTTGTTTTTCCTGTAAAATCTCATTGAATTGGGTGTCAGCAGGAAAGCTTACAAAAGTGTAGCTTGACCTTAAGCGAGTTTGCTTATACCCCAAAGCACTAAAGATTGTAGCTAATTAGGGGGAGCGAGCGCAATAGGGAAGGGTGACACTCAATGCTGATGTGAACACTAAAATTTATCTTTCATACTGCGAATCCAGGCAAATGTTTGTACTGCTTCGTTACTTTTTGCAGCTAATTGTAGTGAAGGTTTATCCCAACGCAGAAATGGATTTGTACGCTTTTCTACTTCGAGTAATGAAGGAACTGTAGCTTCTTGGCGTTTACGCATAGCTATTACTTCTTTATAACGCTTTCCTAAGTCTGGGTTATCTCCATCCACAGTCAAGGCGAAGCGCAAGTTATTCAAAGTATATTCGTGGGCACACCAAATACGGGTATTGTCAGGTAAAGCCCGGAGTTTACTTAAGGAGTCTAGCATTTGGGCTGGTGTCCCTTCAAACAAACGACCACAACCACCAGCAAATAGAGTATCACCACAGAATAATTCTCCTGTGTTACCTGTTGTTACTGGTGGAAAGTAGTAAGCGATATGAGCGCGAGTATGTCCGGGAACAAAGAACACTTTTGCTGTACGATTAGCAAATGGGACGTGATCGCCTTCTTGCAAAAATACCTGCTGTCTAGGAATTCTACCTTGATCCTCAATCCCAGCGTAAACTTTTAATTCAGGAAATTCCTGTATTAGCTGTTGATTTCCACCTACATGATCATCATGATGATGTGTATTAAGAATCGCTACTAACTTAGCTTTTATTTGCTGCAACTGTTTTAAAACTGGTTCAGACTCAGCCGGATCAACCACTACAGCAATATCTTGTTGTGAATCATATAACAGAAATATATAGTTGTCAGAAAGTGCCGACAGACGGATAACCTGCATTACTTTACCTCCGTTGTTTATACGTAATTAATGTAAAATATACCCTATACCCCGCTTTATTTTATATAACATCGAGAACAAGTACTGAGCTTCTTACGTAAATATCAAAAATATAGCTGGTATGATAATATAAAATCATACTTTTGATAGTATAGAAAGTTACTCATAGACAAGTTTTATGGTATCCGCAAACAGAGACTATATTAAAATCTCCAACTATTTATAGCTAATTAGAAGTACGTTTCCCAATATATCAAAAGATTTGAAGTGGCAGGAGGAAAGATCCAAATTGAAAATTTCTATCCTTGTGAGCGATCTATCTAGTGCTGGAGCAGGAAGATGGGGAGGAGGAGCGGTTCGTTCCTTCCTGTTAGCACAATCCCTACAAAAACTTAATTATCAAGTAGAAATTTTAGGATTTCTCTTTGGTAAAGAAGCAATTGTAATTCCTCAATCACAAATTAGGATCAATCAGTTCATTGGCTATAGTTATCCAAAATTCTTGATGTCGGCTTCTCAGCTTTTAAAAAAAATTGATGGTGATATTATTTATGCTATGAGACCCAAGCCTACAACTTTTGGTCTAGCACTATTACAAAAATTAAAAACTAATCAACCAATAATTTTAGATATAGACGATTGGGAACTTAGTTGGTATGGAGGTAAAAAATGGGAGTATAAAGCCTCTTTTAAAGAACTTTATCGTGATATCTTTAAATCAGATGGAGCATTAAGACAGCCAGATCATCCATTCTATTTAAGAATAGTAGAAGGCATGACCAAAAAAGCAAATACTATTACAATACATACTAAATTTTTACAGGATAAATTTGGTGGTACATATTTACCTAATGGGAAAGACACAGAACTTTTTAATCCCAATTACTATAATCCAGAAAAAAGTAGGATCTTCTATGGTTTATCTGGATATAGAATTTTAATGTTTCCGGGCGCTCCTAGACTATATAAAGGTGTTGAAGATGTATTATTAGCTCTTGAATTTCTCAATGAACCAGACATAAAACTAGTAATTGTGGGAGGTAGTCCTTATGATGATTATGATGCTCAACTTTCAGAAAAGTGGGGACGTTGGATTATAAAACTACCAAAGTATCCACCGACAGAAATGCCTAAAATAGTTGCAGCAGCACATATTGTCGTTGTTCCCCAAAGAAATACACCAGCCGCTTTAGCCCAATTTCCATTAAAATTAACCGATGGTATGGCAATGGCTAAACCGATATTAGCGACCCGTGTGGGAGATATTCCTGAAATTTTAGGTGAAACTGGTTATTTAGTTGATCCTGAGTCACCAGAACAAATTGCCAAAAAAATAAAATTGATATTTCAAAACTTAGATGCAGCTAATCAGCGTGCAGTTAAAGCTAGAGAAAGATGTGTAGAGAAATATAGTATCAACTCGATGTCTAATATTCTAGAATCTGTTATTAGCAAGTTGTGATTAATGTTGAATGATAATTAATTGGCAATTAATTATTCTTCATTTGAAAGACTTTCTTGTCATGAAATAAACTCCAATGTCTACCAGCAAGATACTACTAAGGTTCTCTAAGCCTTATTCAAAGTTAATTTTACTAACAATATTATTAGGATTTTCTGGAGCATTATTTAATGGTGTGAGTACAGCTATAATTGTTCCAGTAATACTAAAAATAGTGGGACAAGCAGTAGATTTACAAGGTGCTCCTGGTATTTTAAGACTCATGCTCAACCCGTTTAATGGGGTAGCAGAAAGTTATAGGATTGGAGTAATGTCTGGGGCAATTTTAGCCATAATTACTTTGAAAAACTTAGCTACTTATGCTGGTTCATTAACATGTATTTCTCTAACCCGGATGATAACCTCCGACATGCGAGAAGCTGGAATTAGTATGTTATTAGAAGTAGATGTAGATTATTACACCAGGATAAAAGTTGGTGATTTAATCAACCGTCTAGGTGGAGAAATAAGTCGTGCATCTACTGTTATTAATAACAGCGTTAAGTTAATTACTCTATCAATTACGATTCTAGTCTTCATTAGTTTGTTGTTGTCAATTTCTTGGCAATTAACCATTGCGGCAACGAGTTTAATGCTGTTAGTAACCCTAGTTAATCAGTATTTTATTAATCGGTCTAAAAAATTTGGAAAACAACTTAGTGAAGTGTCTAAAGGTTATTCAATAGCTGTTCTGGAAGTTTTAAATGGGATTAGATTACTTAAGTCAACAGGTAATGAGGGAAAAGAATATAAACGCATAAAGAAATTAATTAAGATTCGTGAGCAAGCAGATTTTCAAGATCAGGCAAATTCACAAATAATTGCACCATTAAGTGAAGTTCTAGGAATTGCTTGTCTACTAATGATTGTAACCTTAAGTAAAACTTTATTTGCTGAACAAGTTACGTCAATTTCCACAGTACTGCTGACGTACTTATTGGTATTATTGCGATTGCTGCCACTAGTTTCTCAGCTAAATGGTCTTCGCAGTAACTTTGCCAGTACTGCCGCCAGTGTAGATATGGTGAGTCAGTTTTTAAGGCTAGATGATAAGCCCTTTATGGGTAATGGGAAACTTCCCTACAAAAAATTAAAAGAGGGAGTGCATTTTAAATCTATTTCTTTTGGCTATACGAACAATAACAGGCAAGTACTTAAAGAAGTCGATTTATATTTACGCTGTGGTACAACTCTAGCATTAGTTGGTAGTTCAGGTGCCGGTAAATCTACACTGGCAGACCTTTTAGCAAGATTTTACGATCCAACGAGTGGTTGTATTACTTTCGATGGCATAGATTTGCGAGATTTTGATTTGGTATCTGTGCGGAAAAGTATGGGAATTGTTAGTCAAGATACTTTTCTTTTTAATGATTCGGTGCGGAATAACATAGCTTATTGTAAACCAGAAGCGACAGAATCAGAAATTATCCAAGCAGCAAAGCTGGCTAATGCCTATGAATTTATTAGTAAACTCCCTGAACAATTTGATACTGTGATAGGCGATCGTGGTGTGATGTTATCCGGTGGACAAAAACAAAGATTAGCGATCGCACGCGCACTGCTCCAAAACCCCGAAATCCTGATTTTGGACGAAGCTACCAGCGCATTAGATACTGTTTCCGAACGGTTGGTACAATGTGCACTTGATGAACTGAGTCGAGATCGCACTACCTTAGTAATTGCTCACCGACTTTCCACAGTCTGCAAAGCTGATCAGATTGCCGTCTTAGATCAAGGAAGAGTAGTAGAAGTTGGCAATCATCAAGAACTACTTCAAAAAGGCGGTTATTATGCTCACCTGTATTCAATACAATTTCCTAACAATACTGATACTTCCAGCAAGCCTAACCAAAGCTTAATCCGCATATCTTATGAAATTCGCACCGAACTAAATTCATTAATCGGATTACTACTATTAGTAATAGATGATCTTGTAGACGATGCTCAAGAACGTCAAGAATTACTTGAACAATCTTATAAAGCAGCATGGAGAATTCTTAACACTGTCGATCTTTTTGAAGATGTGATTAATCGACAAATTAAAGGACAATTAGTTATGATTACCGAGCAGAATGATAGCAGGATTACTGACTATTATCAAAAGTTAATATGTATATTCGATGAACTCCGATCTAGTCTAAATCCTACATTGGTGTGCCTTCGTACAGTTACTAATAATGTAATAAACAACGATGAGTTTCAAAGTCAATTACTAACAGGAGCTTATGAATCTTTTATTTATATCCTTGGAAATTTACGAAAATTCGAAGATAGTATGAAAATATGAAATCCCATCTATTTAAAATAGAGCTTAATTTAATTTTATTTAAGAAGAACTTATATAAATATGCTCAAAAAAGTAGGTATGATTAGTAGCTATAGGGCTCTGGAATCTAGAGCAGACTGGCTATGGCAACAAACGCCTCATGCATTTGGGACTTGGGGTAATATGCAAATGCAAGCACTAGCAGAAAAACCTGATTTTTTACTAATGTATCAGTTTGATTTTCCTCAATCTCTAAAACAACTATCTTTTTTAGATAGATTACGAAAAAAGCAAAAACAACCAGAATTAAATATTTATAAATTACTGCGTGATGTCAAGCAAGAAAGAACTATTTATTTATTGAGAGAACCACCTTTAGATGAAATTGTAGAAATAAATAAGCGTAATTATCAACAAGCGAAAAATTATTGTGGCTATATTTCTGGACCAGATAATTTTGCTCCCACTCCAGATTATATGCCTGCGATTTGGTATCATTCCAATTCGTTTAAGGATTTAAATGAAATGCCATCTCCAGAAAAGATTGCTATCTGTAGTTGGATTACTTCAGGAATTAAACGCACGGCTAACCATCGCGAGCGTTTGGATTTCTTGCAATCTTTACAATCTAGCGGTATGCAAATTGATTTTTATGGACGTGGTTTACAAAAACGGGTAAAAACTTCAGGAGAACTTGGTAATAAGTGGTACGGCATGGCACCATACTACTATAATCTGGCAATTGAAAACTATGCTGAAAATGATTGGTATGTGAGTGAGAAACTTTGGGATAGTTTACTAGCTTGGTGTTTACCAATTTACTATGGTGGATCAGCAGCAGATAAACTATTACCACCAGGTAGTTTTTTAAGATTACCCAGTTTAGATGAAAAAGGTATCGCTTATATTCAGGAAATAACTTCTACCTCTGATGCTTGGTATACTGCCAAGGATGCGATCACAGAAGCTAGACAAATTATCTTACACAAACTAAATTTACTCAACTGGCTATCAGAATTTGTCACCCAATTTTCTTAATTCCACTAGATATACATTTTGAGAATTGATATATGAATGGTATTTGTACCCTCGCTAATGATTATGTTTACGACCAACTCATTGCCCTACTCAATAGCATAGAGGCGGTTTATGGCCAAACAATGCCTGTATGTATCTATCCTTATGATGAAAATACAGCTAAAATTGCTGCTGAACTTGCTCACCGGCCTCATGTAAAACTTTACAATCACCAAGATTCGATTCAAAAATGGGATAAATTTGTTAAAGATATTTGGGATAAGCATCCCACAGCCCAACAACATTGGCAAACTATAGGCGCAAATAAATATCACCGAGTGGGAACTCATCGCCGTTATTGTGCTTTTGATGCGCCTTTTAATCGCTTTGTTTATATGGATGCTGATATTTTATTAATGAGTCCCCTAGATCATATTTTTACTCAGCTAAATTATAATAATTGGGTAGTATATGATTTTCAATTTAAAGATGTATCTCATGTTTACAGCATATCATCAACTAAATTAAAGGAACTATTCACTCCAGAACGATTGCAAACAGAAATTTTTTGTTCTGGTTTTTATGGGTCTAAAAAAGATATATTTCCTGAACAACAGCGAGATATTTTATTGAATTATTTGCGTCAGGGAGAAGCAGAAGTTCTCTATGATATGGCTCCTGACCAAACGATTCTCAATTATATGGTAATGCGATTGGGCATTCCTAGCTATAATTTCGCCCGCACCTTACCTGCTAAAGAAGCAACAGGTTGTTCGGTAAATTCCCTGCACTTTGAAAATAGAGATCAAATTCTCTATGATAAGGGTAACAGACTCACTTATTTGCATTATATAGGTTTATCTTCCAAGTTATTTAGTCGAGTTTGTGCTGGTGAAAATATAGATTTCCCTTACCGGGATATTTTCTTGCACTATCGCTATTTATATACACCAGAACAAAAACCGAAATTCACAACTAAACCTAAACCTTATGATGCTTCTCCCAGTTTAGGTACGCGAATTTTAAAAAAGTTAGGTTTAGCTAAACAATAGAGGATTATGCTCATAAACAGGGGAATTTATATCATTGCTAATGACAAAGTAACAGACCAAGCGATCGCACTACTCAATAGTATCCGATTGCATGATGCTGATACCCCTATCGTCATGATTCCTTACGATGATAATTATCACAATATTGCAGATACTCTCAGTCAAAATTATGGCGTGAAAATCTATGAAGACTTAGATTTTATCGACCGTCTTTCCCAAAAATTACACCAAATTTTCGGAGACCAGTTTTTTGCGCGTCCTAATCAATTTCGTAAACAAGCTTGCTGGTTTGGAGTATTTGATGAGTTTTTGTATATTGACACTGATATTGTTGTCTTTGAAAAAATCATTGATAATCTTAACTATTTGAAAACTACCGATTTCATTTGTTGTGATTACCAACACTTAGGAGGGATTAAAAATGTTTTTAGTCCCAAAGTTATAGAAGATGAAGTATTTGGTGAATATGAAGTCAAAGCAATTTTTAACGGTGGTTTTTGGGGCTCTAAGAAAAACTTAATTTCCGAAACCGAATTGTATGAAATCCTTAGTGAATGTGCAGCGAACACAGAATATTTTGATTTCTCTGAAAAAACTTCAGATCAACCAATTATTAACTATATGATATTAAAGCGAATTCCCCACCGCTTTAATATTGTGCGTCGAGAAGGTAAAGCACCAGGAAACTGGGCAGGAACTCCTCATTTTCAAAATCAAGGAAACCTCCTGTTTGATCCGACAGTAAATCAACCTTTACAATATCTTCACTGGGCTGGTATTAGAATTGAACCAGGTTGTCCCTACTGGGAAACTTGGGAACATTATCGTAATTTAAATCCAGTCTTACCAACTACAGCTATACCGGGACCTGTGCAGAAAAGTAAATGGCAGCAAACGTTAGAGCATATAAAAAATCAGTTACGCCAACTTTAACCCAAATCGTGAGAACTCAGGAATAAATTTATGTTATGGACTTACAAGGAATTTCGACTTTTACTACATGTAGTAAACTTAGGAAGTCATCAAATAACAATCACTTCCTAAAATCTTAATTAATTTTCACCTCCATAAATGGTAATTAATTTGACTAAATTAATTGCTGCTTAAGAATAAGAATCTAAATCGAGAGATTGCATTCCTCGACTGCTGACAAATTCCAGCAAACTTCCCAACTGCAACCAAACAAATAAACAAGTTAGCAAACTCAGCGGTAAACCCACACCTAAAGCCAGAGGAAAGGGAAAGCCAAATATTTCTAACCCAGAAGACATAAATAAACAAACGCCTATTGTAATGCCAATAAATGGCACCAACAATTCTTTTAAAGAGGAACTAGATTTTATAGGTTCTTTGTTAACACTTGACCATTTCTGGACAATTACCTGCAAAGTACCAGATAAGGCTAAACCAGAAGTGAATGCTGTGAGAAATCCCACTAGAAGTAAGATGTAAGGTGGTTGCAGAGGGTAATAGTACATGAAAATCCCAATTGTTATTAAATTAATTTAAACTTGGTGACTGGTTATTAGTAAAGGAAATCAAAGAAGTAGCTTTTGGTAGAATAGCTGCTACACCTTCTCTAGACAACTCCGTCAAAATCCCAACTGCTACATTTAATAACCGATTTGGTGGTAGGTCATCTTTGACTAAGTTCCAGAGTCGTTGTACTTCGTTGGTGTGCAAACGGTCATCTTCAGTTAGGGCAAGCACCAACTGACGACGGAGAAATTTACCTTCTTCAGATAGCAAGAATTGTAATCCCATTTTCGCTGTAGGTAAAACATCAAATTCTACATCAGTGCGAGCGATGGAAATTAGATTCTCTAACCTCTGCCATTGGAATTTACCATCTTTAAATAACACATTGAGTAAGCGCCGTCTTAATGCTACAGATTCTCCTGTTAGCAACCGTCGTGCTATGTAGGGATAACCTATTTCTACGATTTTAAAATTGGGGTTGAGGCTCAGGGCAATACCTTCCTGTGTCACTAAGGAACGAATAATTAAGGCAAACTTGGCGGGAACTCGGAAGGGATATTCATACATCAACTCAGAGAATTGATCGGTGATGGTTTTGAAGTTAAAGTCCTTGACATTTTTACCGATGGCATTTCCCAGCACAGCTTCTAATGCTGGCACAATTGGGGTAATATTGGTACCTGGAGCGAGAAAGCCAAGTTTTACAAAGTCTTCGGCTAAGTCGGTGTAATCTTTATTGACAAGATGTACTAAGGCATCTACCAATGTTTCTTTGGTAGTTTCTTCTAGTTGATCCATCATGCCAAAGTCGATGTAAGCCATGCGACCATCTGTAACGGCAAATAAATTACCTGGATGGGGGTCGGCATGAAAGAAGCCATGTTCTAACAGTTGTCGTAAACCAGAGGTAACTCCAATCTGGATGATTGTTTCGGGATCTAAACCTGCTTGGCGTATACTTTGCGTATCTGTAAGTTTAAAGCCGTTAATCCATTCTAGGGTTAAAACCCGGGTACTGCTATAACGCCAGTAGATAGACGGAACTTTGACATGGGGGTCGTCACGGAAGTTGGTAGCAAATTTCTCTGCGTTACGACCTTCATTGATGTAATCAATTTCTTCAAATAATTTTGTGCCAAATTCATCGACAATTAATGTTAGATCGTGGCCGAGATTGAGGGGTAACCAAGGAGTTAGCCAACTGGCAGCCCAACGCATTAAATATAAGTCCCGTGTTATCACTGGACGTAGGTTAGGGCGTTGCACCTTGACGGCGACTTCTTCTCCACTGATGAGACGAGCTCGATATACTTGACCTAAACTAGCAGCTGCTACAGGTTTGGGTGATAGTTCGCTAAATATCTCGTCAATGGATCGTTCTAGTTCTGTTTCAATGATATGTTGCGCTAAGTTATGGTCGAAGGCTGGTAACTGGTCTTGCAACTTCACCAGTTCTGCTAAAAAGTCTTTGCGGATTAAGTCTGGTCGGGTGGAGAGGGCTTGACCTACTTTGATAAAAGTGGGTCCGAAGTGGGTGAGCAGTTCTCGTAATTGGGTGGCTCGTTTTCCCTGATTCTGCTCAACTTGATTTTGCCATTCATCCCACTTGAGACTGAGTATAAAACCTGCAAAGGAGAAGATTATTCTCAGTAGTCTGCCCCAAGCTAACCAGGGACGGTAACGGTAGTAACGAGCGATCGCGTCTGGATTATACTGCTGTAGTTGAGCAGGTTGATACTGACCCACGCCTTTATTTGCCTCTTCAACTGGGAACTTTACAATTTCGGTTGCTTGTTTTTTTAGCTACAAGCTGGTTAATACTCAAGATTTTTAGGTGGAGTAATGAGCTTCTTTCTGTTTTAGCTACAAGAAAGAATTACGCTTTACTTATTGCTAGAAATTCTAGTATAATAAATAACGCAAACTAAGCGGATCTTTACTGCCTAGAGTTCTTTATCTTTTTCTTAATTATACTTTATAAAAGTACAAAATCTGATCTTATAAGTGGACTATTTTATATTTTCTCAATAATTTGATTCCAGCATCATACCCTGCATTATCTTCTGTAATTGCTTTCATTGCAGTGAATTCTAATATGCAAAGCTAAGTTGAGCAAGGCTATAGCTATTAGCCTTAGCTAATTACAGTATTCCAAAGCTAGGTAGTAATTGCCTGTATAGGGTGTAAAAGTTCTTATTCGCGAAGAATCTCATTTATACTAAAATTATTCTGCTGTAATGCTTTAGAAATACAACATTTTGCATTCACATCTGGGAATTGTGGAGTAAGATGATACCAATTTATTTATAAAAATACCTGGCAAGTTCTTATATTTACCCATACAATTTTAAACTAGGTAAAGTTTGTAAGAACAGTTTCCTAACTTAATGAATCAGTTAACAGGTCAGGGTGTAAGAGCTATCACAAAGTATCCAATGGTAGATAGAATAAACGATATGGCTTGGCAAGCTCGCCAAGGTAGTGTTGCGGCAATTATTCAACTGTTGAACGAAAAACTAGTTATCTTTGGTGTCAGAACTAGAGCTATTTTCGGCGATGGTGTCTTACAACTTTTGTGTGAGGCGGCTACGGAAGAACAACTTGATCAATCTACCTTGGTGCAAGAAGTTCAGCAAATTCTTGATTCAATTGCACCCCGTAATATTCGCACGGTCAATATTAACTGTAGAATTGTCAGGGAAGAACAATTATTATGGTTGGACGAAATTAATCGCAATCCCACTAATCAATTCCTGTGGTCACAGGAAATTACTCTCTCTCAGCCTGGTCTTGTCAAGCAACTAATTCAAGATTTAAAAGCAGTTTATACAGAATATAGAAAACCGATTCTCCCTAAATCTCAACCTTTACTAACTAACAAATATAAACAGAAAATTTCAGTTAGAAAATTGGTAGTAGCAGCCACTGGCTTAGCCATAATTATTGTATTTGTTGGTCAAGTTGATTCTCCTTCAGGAAGAGCACTTAAGAATCTGTTTCCTTTGGATGTTTCACCATCTTTGCAAACAACAAACAAAATCAAATCACCAACATCATCTCCTGATGATAAGAAAAGTTTTTCTAATCCCGCAAATGATTCATTTGCAGATGCTGTCAGGCTTGCTAACCAGGCTACTACCGCTGGTAAAGTAGCTATAACTTCAACTCAGTGGTGGGAATTAGCTGCTAGATGGCAAAGAGCTTCTGATTTAATGAATCAGGTTTCTGCTGCTCATAGCCGTTATCAAGAGGCTCAAATTAGAACTAAATTATATAAGGAATATAGTGAAGCAGCACAAAAAGAAGCAGAAAAAAGCAAATCAATTCCTGTGGAAAATTAACAGTTAAAAAATTTAGTTACAGATCAAAATTTGTGTAGAGACACTTGATAAAGTGTCTCTACTAACTATGTAGGGCTTGCTGATAGCTTAGCGTGGCCTTAAGCCATAGAAACTGACAACCTGGATAAATCAATAGTTTAAGGGTCATTTAATGTGGATAAGATTCAGGAAATAAGCCTTGATACCATGAAAACTCAAACACTTTTTGACATTCTGGATTCTTCTAAATTCTCCTCTTCTTCCTTCTGACTCTTGACTCCTGATTCCTAATCGTCATGAACAACTTTTTCAGCAAGCCCTATGTAATTTTAATTAAACACTCATTTCTAACATCCGTTGGATAGGACGGAGTGCTGCAACTCGGATGTCCTCGGACATGGTAATTTCTGGGGTACGATTTTTCATGGCTAAATACAGCTTTTCTAAAGTATTCAAACGCATGAATGGACATTCATTACAGTTACAGTTGTTGTCAGGTGGTGCAGGAATAAAGTGTTTGTGAAGTGCGAGTTTTTGCATCTGGTGGATGATGCCTGGCTCTGTAGCTACAATGAATTCTTGTGCAGGGCTTTTTTGACAATAATTCAATAAGGCTGCTGTGGAACCGATGTAGCTAGCGTGGCGCAAAACGCTAGTTTCACATTCTGGGTGTGCGATCACTTCGGCTTCAGGATGTATGGTTTTTAACTGGACAATTTTCTTTTCAGAAAAGGTTTCATGAACTATGCAGCTACCTTGCCATAACAACATATCTCGTCCGGTTTGCTGGATTAGATACCGTCCTAAATTTTTATCGGGTGCAAAAATGATGGGCTGTTCTTTGGGTATTTGCTGAAGAATTTTTACGGCATTGGAACTGGTGCAGATAATATCGCTCATAGCTTTAACTTCTGCAGAACAGTTAATATAGGAAATTACCAGATGATCAGGATGTGCGGCTTTGAAAGCTGCAAATTCATCAGGAGGACAACTGTCTGCTAAAGAACAGCCCGCGTTTAAGTCTGGTAATAATACTAATTTGTCAGGGTTAAGAACCTTTGCAGTTTCGGCCATAAAGTGAACACCAGCAAATACAATAACATGGGCGTTAGTTTGGGCTGCTGCCTTTGCTAGTTGTAAGGAATCGCCAATAAAGTCGGCGATATCTTGAATATCTGGGTCTTGATAATAATGAGCCAATATCACCGCGTTGAGTTCCTGCTTTAAATCCTCAATGGCGGTAAATAAATCTAGTGGTAGTGTACCTGGTTTTTGAGCAAGTGTAGTTGTAAACACAGTTAGAAGTTGCTTTTAGCGGTAAATAATGATTTGGTAAGTTGAAGAATCAGGGAGTTGTTGGATGTGCAGAAGTAGAGGTTTTGCAATAGCAAGTCCCCACCAATATGAAACTTGCTTACTGATTGGTAGCTAGAATTTAAGTTCTTCTAAGAACGTATGAAATTTTTAACTACGGAAGTCCTAAACTTCTGTATTCCTTGATTCAATTATAGTAGTTTTTACCATTCAATTATAGTAGTTTTCACCAAAAGAAAGAACATTTATGTTCGCAATTAATAATGTGCAAATTGGGTGGAGTTTCATATCCTGGAGATATATGGCTTTTTAAAGTGGCATGACCAGTCAAAAAACTCAATTAAGTCTCAAAATTGCTGTAGTTGGCGATGTTCACGAGCAATGGGAAGTAGAAGATGGTTTAGCACTCAAGGATTTGGGTGTTGATTTAGTGTTGTTTGTGGGGGATTTTGGGAATGAGTCGGTAGAGGTGGTGCGGGTGATCGCTTCTCTGGACATTCCTAAAGCTGCCGTAATGGGAAACCATGATGCTTGGTATACTGCTACTGAATGGGGAAGAAAAAAGTGTCCCTACGACAGAACGAAGGAAGACTGGTTGCAAAAACAGCTAGATTTACTAGGTGTTGCCCATGTTAGTTACAGCAAGTTAGATTTCCCGGAGTGGAATTTGACTGTGGTGGGAGGTCGTCCTTTTACCTGGGGTGGCCACGAGTGGAGATTTGCGGATATCTGTGCAGAACGCTATGGTATTTCCTGCTTGGAAGAGTCCGCTGAAAAAATCTTTCAGGTAGTGAAAAGTGCAGCTTGTGAGAATATTATCTTTTTAGGACATAATGGACCAAGTGGTTTAGGTGATCGCCCAGATGACCCCTGTGGGAAAGATTGGCATCCTGTAGGTGGTGACTTTGGTGATCCAGACTTAGCTGAAGCCATTTCCTTATGTCTCAACACAGCAAAAACCATCCCCTTAGTTACCTTTGGTCACATGCACCGCACCCTTCGCCATACTAAGAAGAGGCAAAGAAGGGCTGTGTTTAGAAGTCCAGAAGGAATCATCTACCTAAATGCAGCTAATGTACCGCGAATTATCGAAAGAGATGGCGTAAAATTACGGAATTTTTCCCTGGTTTCCCTAGAAGGGAGTGTGGTGACAAAGGCTTCTACGATTTGGGTGAGTAATGACTTCCGAGTGGTATCAGAAGAACTTCTTTATAATTCTTAACCTTCAGTGGTGCAATCTGCGTAATTATAGGTTATGATTTTATCTGTCAGTTTTTGTGTCCAACACCCTGACAGATAATTTGGAGAGGTGGCAGAGTGGTCGATTGCGTCCGACTTGAAATCGGATGAGGCTAAAACCTCCGGGAGTTCGAATCTCCCCCTCTCCGTTGAAAAACTTAATTTTTACAAAGGCTTACACTTTGATTTGTTCTTGCTTAGTACCTCTTGAATTATTCAAGTTAGGAAAAACTATTTATCAGCAAGTTCTAACTAAAGCAATGCTGTAATAGACTCATTTGCTTTATCATACAAAGCATTCAGGTAGTCGCTCTGACCTACACCTTGAATGTTGGTACCCTTCAATAGTTGATGAGACAACAGTCTAGAGGAATCTTCATGCAAGAGTATATGACTTCCTCCTTACCATGTCTGTCTTGTGAGAAATTTTTAGCTTCCTTCTTCGCGTGATTCAAATAAAATCCGAATAATTTTACGCCTTCTTCTTCATTTCTTATAGGTGAAAGTTGAACTTCGTTAGCAAGACGACCTCTAATAGCTGGAAGCATTTCACGGTAAAGATTAAGAGGATCTATAGTTACAGCAACCATTAAGAAAAGATATTTAGGTAGTGCATTAATTAAAGCCTACAGAGCAGATAAATATCTTAAAACAATATTTTCTGATAAGCTAAAGTCCTGTTTTTCTAGTTGATCAAGAACGATAAAAATACCTTCTAAAGTTGTAAGGATTCAAGTCTAGGGAAGAGGGATTAAAAAAGGTGTATGGAAAGCAGAGTGAACCATAGGTTTCATAGGTTGGTCAAAAAACTCAACTAGAGAAAGTGCTTGACGGCGACAAGTTTGTGTAACCGTCAATAAATTGGCAGTATGCTGGAATAGCGCCAGAGAAAGAGAAATACCACAGACTTTTCGATGTGTCAGTGCTAAATGTAACCTTGGTTCAGCTAAATTATGATCAAGGTCTATTG
>ERZ1034427.98-NODE-98-length-19168-cov-32.034008_pt1 | contig 19168 bp, 21 predicted proteins | sample MGYA00520607_ERZ1034427 | MGnify/ENA primary metagenome ERZ1034427 (study PRJEB33736, sample SAMEA104288489) | Azolla caroliniana | place: Brazil | collected 1987 | study: EMG produced TPA metagenomics assembly of the PRJEB19522 data set (Is there foul play in the... | reverse complement strand
ATTCTTGAATATAGTTAATTTAGTGGATTTTTCCTTTTCCTACACCCTCAAAATTTCCTTCTACCATTTTTTTCACACCAAGTTAATTTTCCTGACAGGTCTATTATAGAAATAATAGTATTATCACTTAATATAATTGGATTTTTGCCGAAGTTACTTTTATAAAGCTTACAAGACAGTTCATTAATATCATTTGCCCATACCGTTCTGATATTGGCATTTTCTAAACCTAGACGAAAACCACCAATACCAGCAAATAACTCTATAGCTGTGAAGTGTTCTGTTGTTATATATACAGTAGCAATAATTCTGGCTACTGTTTTAACTAGTTTACTATATAGTTTTTACATTTATCGTAAGGATTCAGGTCATGCCAAAATCTGTATAGTCTTTTCCTAATAAGGGTTTCCGGGGATTAGCAACAGGACCCTCAATATTAATTTCATAATGCCTATATTTCCGTTTCTTATTGGGACTAAAGGTATGTTAATAAACCAAACTCGACTTTGACCCAGCCTCTGTGACTGGACTTTAAACACCTGACTAAATCCTTACCATGTATCATAAGTATTATCCTGGTAAGGTTTGGGCAATATCCATATTAATTGATAATTAATATTGTTTTTTCATATCTGTCATGGTTCAGATACCCAAATTATTTAAGAAGTCGGAGATTTTCTGATTTACCAAGATGGCTATAGAATATAAACATACTCATCTGCCTACTTTCCAAATATCCATACAATTTTGTAATATGATTAAATCGAGGTTATACGAATAATTAATTTATCAATGCAACGTCATTCTAAAATAAAACGCCGTTTAAAAATTTTAACGTTTACTCCTCTAATGATTTTGGTGTTTTTTACTATAGTTGGGAGCAATAATATCAACTACCGTCCACGAGTACAAAATACTGCCATAATAAATAACATCAACACAAGACCATGGGAAACTACACCATCTATTCCCAATCAAGAATTAGATGGAGAACAGCGTTTTTTAACTACTATTACCTATCAAATGGTAAGTCTGCCCCAGCCTAATACTTATGAATATACCTTATTACCTGCCTATAGTGGAGTATTGATCAATCAACAACTAGAAGTTAAATTACCACCAAAAGTTATTTTAGAAAATGAACAAGAAACCCAAAAGTTCCAGGGAACTATGGCAGTTACTTTAGTTGAAGGTAGTAGTGAATGTTCCCTACAGAAAGTTGCTGCAGATGCGTTTAATAAAGCTAGAAGCATAGTCAATATTCCTCTCAAATCAGGATATTCTAGGGACTGTACTCGCAGTTACACGACTAATTTAAGATTTTGGCGAAAATACGCTAATAATCGGACCTTAGAACAAATACAACCAGGAAAAGAAAGAAAATTTCTCGGTACAGTTGCACCCCCTGGAACTTTACAACATCTCTAGGGATTAGCACTTGATTTAACAGTATCTAGCGCTGCACAGAGACAAGCATTAAACGAAAATGGTTGGTTTCGAAGTTTTGAAAATGATGTTCCTCACTAGACTTATCTTGGTTGGGATGAAGAGAGTTTACCAAAATTCGGTTTACAGGATAAAATTGTGAGGGGTGTTACCTATTGGTTGTCACCAATTTAAGTGATTTAATAGTGACAATACAACTGGTAAGGCACGGCGTAAATAGAGCAACTATTTAAAATAAACGAAAGGCTTACTCCATAAGAGTATTGACTTTTTATTTTTGACTTTCCCCTTACGGTACTAGCAGCATTATTTCACTTCTATATAGTAAAACTCCGCATTTTTAGTAAGTCCATCAAGTCCTTCTAGGTGGTCCTTAATTACATATTTGATCTTGTCTAATGCTTCTTGTTCAGAATCACCTACAGTCCAGCATCCAGGTAATGCAGGACACCAAATAGCGTAGACTTGATCTATTTTATTCAACTTGACTTGATATCGCATATCCCAATTATCGCTAATATAGCAGTCAGCAATCAATAGTCAGCCGTCAGCCGTCAGATTTCCTAAAACATTTGTATAATCAGGATACAGAATTGTACACATACTCTGATTCCTGTAAGGATTTAGTATTGCTAAATCCCTACTGACTTTTGACTCCTTACATATTCTTTATAATTCTATATTATTAATTAAGACTAAAAGGAATTATTTGATACTGTACTAGCTCACACTGTTGCTAAACTTGGGCAAAAAATGAAAAATTAATTTATTATGTATCCTGGTATGATACAGACTTACAAATACAAAATTTAAGGTAATTATTTTCTAATTTGTAGTAATAAATTTAAAATCACGATTGGTTCGGAACTAGTATGGTTCTCTTCAGGCATATGCTATCAGGACTTACAGAAGTGGCATAGTTGATAGTAATCATTACAATGAAATAATCACACCCCCGAAATTTGGAGTCCTCACAGTGGGTTTATTTGATGATTTAAGCCGGTTTTTAGAAGATCGTTTAGAAGAATTCTTGCGGAATAACCCTGAGTTGGAGTTAGAAATGCTGCTAGAACAGCTGCGGGAGCAAGAAGAGGATACACTAAAACTAATTGCAGATTTACAATTAAAGCAAAAGCGATCGCAAAACAAAATTCTTTCTACAGCGCAAGAAATACAAGGTTGGCACATCCGTATTCAAAAAGCCAAGGCCGCAGGTAGAGAGGATTTAGCCGCACCAGCACAGGCAAGAGAAGACTTACTCCTGCGGGAAGGAAATCAACAATGGGGACAAATGCAAGGTTTAAAAGAACGCATTACCCAATGCCAAGAACTTCTACGCAAAATTCAACAGCGTCGTCAAGAAGTCCAAGCTAAAGCAGCAGAAGCGCAAACAGCACGGGCTAAAGCTCAAACCCAGCAGCTTTTAGAAACTAATACCTGGCAAAGTCCACCTAGTAGTCATTCTAGTAAATTGGACGACTTAGAAGAACAGTTTCGTCGTTGGGAAACTCAAGACGAGTTAGAAAAAATGAAACAGAATTTGGGAAAACAATTTAGCTGATATGGCAATCTTATTTGATTTGTGAAAACTAAGGAATATACCTTATACCAAGGTACGCTATTATATCCCTTACTTCTTCAAGAAGTCGGGGATTTTGTTGTTGAAATTTGCGTACCTTTAGAATTTAGCCCTCACATGAAAATAAGTCAACTATGGAAATGATATGTAACTTATTCCTGAAATTTGTATTTATTGATAAATTTGATTGAGTCGGATTCTTGTATCTGTTTTAACTCTTCCCTTGCACAGATATTGGCTATTATTGCTTGAGGATTCCCCAGATGTTTCAAATCATAACTGAGGAATGAAAAGTAGTATATTATTAGACATTCTTGCTACCCTGTAACCATTATTTCTAGGTTATATTCCCGCCGCTGTTTTGGGTATATTTATCGGCTATACCATTGGTGTCAATGCTATAGCTTCTCAGCTATTTAGCCGATTATTACAAATACGAAATAGCATTACTTCCATAGCATTTTCACCCATTGCTTTAATTCTACTTAAAGAAAACAACATCGCAGCTATTTTTGTCGTTCTTATTCGTATTCTCTCGTCAGTTATTGTGGAAACAGCCACAGGGATTCAAAAGTTTTGCAAACAAGATAATAACGTTTGCGTAACTATCCATTTTATATTTAAAGCCCTGAAAATTGGACTGTGGACAGCTTGGTTTAAAGTCATTGCCACAGAAATGCTTGCAGGTTCAAAAGGACTAGGTTTTCTGATTTGAAGTGGGTATCAAGCTGGTAATTATAAATATATAATAAATGCCCTAATCTACATAGCTATTATCGGTGTTCTCCTAGCTCAGATGTTAGCTTTGATAGGAAGTATTCTCTACGAAATACTTAAAGATAAAGGTAAATCTTCTAAAAATTAATTACTAATGACTGAAAGAAAAACCTTTTCAGGAAAAGCCTTTTAGTTTAAGCCTCCAGCTTTTTAAGTATCTACTCCTGCGAATAGCACCTTGCTACCTCAGAGTTTGTTGTCCAGAACTTCCCGCTCAAGAAGCTATTGCCACTAATTCAGTCTCAACATTTGTACCAGAACTAAGGGCATCACTAGGAATTTCTAGCTTACCTAAAGCCAAGATAAAACGATTTTAATCACGATTTACGAATGTAGCGGGGATTTTTCCTTCATAAAAATTTTGATAATCGAAAGCACCTGAAAAGTTACCCCTTGCCCGGTCTTTTACCTTAAATTGAGTATTGATTAAATTACATTTTGCTGCTAAATCAACTATCTTTAAATTTAGGTCTTGTCCCGCACTAGAAAATTCTGAGACTGCTAACGGTGTCACCTCTTGTTTAGGAATTGCATAATTAACAGTAAATTCTGTTAATTTATCCTGAGTCTTGGCACTACCATGAACCCATATATCTTCAGGAAAAGCAATTTCTACTTGTTGGTTATCATTTAAATTGAGTGTGACAGTTTGATTAGTAAAATTACCAATTAGGTTGTTTTTCCTGCTAAATTAATTTAAGAGTCCATTCTAAACGCCGTTCAAATTCTCGATATTCATCTGCAATCACAGAATCGGTAGCTAATAGAGAAACTGCACCTTGAAGGAATTGCCATTTATTGTTGGAAAGGTTGAACTGTTGAGTAGCTAGTTAAGAAATGGCTACTTTCTGAGTTGGTTTATCCTTTACTAAAGGTTCTTTACTATTAATGATACTTAAAGTTCCTAAGCTGCTACGTTTACCATCCCGTCCATCACTCCCATGACTTCTATTTCTACCGTCGTAACACCGATAAACTTTGTTAGTAGATTTATGATCAGGAGTGCCGGGAGTCCCTTTACAGCTTTTTACCTCCCACTTTCTGGGAGGACAGTTACAGATAGCCTTTTGTTCCCTGACCACCACGGCCTCCACATCCACCTTCTCCCCCTGTAGCACAGATGAAAATTTTCCTTAAATCTGCGAAATTGGTGTAATAAACGCTGAGAGAATCGGCCTTTCCCACATCTCTACCTTTACCACCGACACCAGCATTACCACCATCCGGGGGGTTAATATCTCTGTTGACGTTTTCACTGTAGTCTTTACCATATCTGGAACTAGAAGCGTTTTCTCCAGCTTCCCCATCTTCACCATTTCTACCTGAGAGGTCAAGACTTAGCGGTGAACCTTCAGCAGAAAGAGTTTGGTTCTGTCCACTGCGTCCATCTTTTCCAGCACGGCCATCACTTCCTCTCTCCCCATATTGGTTGTCATATCTTCCATCCCTATCTCTGTCGTAGTGTTCAGCTATTTTCAAGTCTCCTTTACCAGTGTTTTCTGCACAAACATCAACAGCAGATGCAGGTAAAAAACTAAGACTATTTAATAGGCAAAAACCTACCAGGAGTGGTAGTTTACTCCTAAAACCTTTAAACATAGATATTCTACCTGTTATATAAGTCCTACCAAAATCGAAAATCTCAAATGCTACTCCCTTCCCACTAAAAGAATAAGGTCATAGTAATAGTGTAGAGGAGAGGGATAATGTTTCTGCGTAAGGTGGAATCCCACACCCCTAATTTCATAACCCCTAATTTCATACTGGGAAGGGAGTATAATCTTTTCTGAATTTTTAATTCCCCAAAGGGGTTGACGCTCTTCTTCTAGGATTTGATCCCTAAATCTCCTGAAAATAACAAAAAATTGGCTCTGTTGTGTACAGAACCACTAATAAATATTTTTACACAATCAAGTTCACTATCAAGTTAAATTACCGAGCTTGACCGTGAGCAGAAATCGCATCAATGGGTTTTATGAGGTATAGGTTTAATAATTGCCAACCATGAGAAATGTAAATTGGCAGTTTTTGGAGGAATTGCACGAATTTGGGGGTATTAGACTTGGAAATTGCTGTCAATTTTTCGTTATTTTTGACACAAACATCCAAACGCTGATAAAACTCTGGATTATCAACATCTAACATGAGTGGGAAGACTCGACCTGCGGTTTCATTGGTCTTCTTAATTACATGAATGTCGTACTCTCGCGCATCCAAACCCAAGGAAGCATAAAAATCTTTCCGTTGAATGTCATTGAGATACATTGTTGCAAATACTGACAACAGGAAGAACCGAGTCCATAATTTAGCCTTCCAATCACTGAGCATTTGTGGCTGCGCTCTCATGACGGCATCAAAGAAGTCACCATGGCGGTTTTCATCCTGACACCAATTTTCAAAGAAGCGGAAAATTGGATAAATCTGGTCTTCAGGATGGGATTCTAAATGACGATAAATGGTGATATAGCGCCAATAACCAATCTTCTCAGAAAGATAGGTAGCGTAGAAGATGAATTTCGGCTTAAAGAAGGTATAACTGCGGCTCTTGGTCAAAAAACCTAAATCTAGGGACAGATTAAAGTCTGACATGGCTTTGTTCAAAAACCCAGCATGACGGGCTTCGTCCCGTGACATCAGGTTGAAGCATTCTGCTAATAAAGGGCTTTTCTCTTTTAAGCGGCGGCCAAGTTCTTTATAAAGCAAAAATCCGGAAAACTCCGCAGTACAGGAACGTTCCAAAAATTCAACGAATAACTGCCGAGTTTCCCCATCAATATGATCCCAGGATTGTTCAAATTCGGCATCCCGAATAAAGTGATGGCGGTTGTAGTCAACTCGAAATTCTTCGAGGATAGCTTGTAACTCATTTTCGTTGACGGAGATATCCATCTGCGCCATTTTATCAAAGTCTGTTGTGTAAAAACGTGGTGTTAAAAGGGTTTCTCTAGAAGGGACTTTAACGCCTGGACGCATTTCCTCAAAGCCTGGTTTTTTTAGGGAATCTACCATGTCTTGATTGCTCTTTTATTTTTCTTAATTTTGAGTACACCAAATAGTTAAAGCTTATGCTCTCACAAGGTGTAGCTAAGGACAATAATTTCATCTGTATGAAATACAGTGTAGCAAGGTCTAGGTGCGAAAAAGGCAAATAAAAAGTTAAGAGTTGCAACAAATCTTTAATTGTTACGCAGGTTGTGACGGAATCATGAGTTGAGAATGGCTATGTGAGAAGAGATAACGAAACCGTTACAGGAATCGTTATCTATTATTTTCATGAATTGAAGCAACAAAAAGCACTTATAGAGTACCAATAACCAATGACCAATAATTAATTTCTACCTAGCCACTTTTGACCGTTTAAACGGTAAACTAGGCGAGATACCAACAAATCAAGGGTAGTTTTGCGTTCATCTATTAAGAAAGATTCAAGGGTGCTGGGTTTTTTGCCTTCGTTACAAGAAAATCCCTTTTTCCCTTGAATATCTGCTTCGGGGAAATAGACGTTAAATTGGCGTTGTCCATTTTGCCAAGAGCCGATAATTTGCCAACATTCTTCGGCTGAGTTAAATCCAACAATGGGATAGGTCTGCTTGGCAAAAGTCAATTGTACATCTGGTACTCCTTCCTGTGCGATCACCTTTTGCAAAGCTGGTAAGTATTCTTGCTGGATAAACTCTTCAAATGGTTTATCTTCCACCGCAGGAGCTTTTCCTTTTTTAGCCGTAGGTTTAGCAACAGGGGATTTTTCTTCAGCAGGTACAGCAGTATTCGGGTTAACTGCTGTACCTGCTGTTTTGGGATCTGGTATGTTAGCTGTCGGAAGGCTTGATGCTACTGGTACATCACGACTGGGAGGCACTTCTCCCGCTTGATTTTGATTGGTTTCTTCTGCCATTTCTCAGGTCAATCCTTTATCTAGCTTTTCGAGCGAGTTGCTTACCTTGCGATAGTCATTCACTTTCATTTTGACATAATGCTAACTTTCTTCAGATCGCTGTTTGAGAATTTAAACTAATTTTGAACTAAAAACTCAAAAAATAATCTGGAATGGCAAGCAATACAGACACCACCCAGATAATGAGCATTCAAACGTTGGCTAATACTACTTAAATATATCAACCACCAGCAACAGCCGGAACTATACTCACTTCATCACCATCTTTAAGGGGCGTTTCTGTATGTTGTAAAAAGCGAATGTCTTCACTGTTGACATACAAGTTCAAAAAGCGTCTTGGTTTTCCTGCTTCATCACACAAACGTGACTTGATACCAGGACAAGCTTCCTCTAAGGAGTCGAATAATTCGGAAATGTTGCTACCACTGCACTCTAGAGAAGCTTGGTTATTTGTAAATTTTTGTAGAGCAGTAGGAACTAAAACAGTTACGGCCATAGTTAATTATCAGTTATCAGTTATCAGTTATCAGTTATCAGTTATCCGTTATCCGTTATCCGTTATCCGTTATCCGTTATTAATTTGCTAACAAATAATGACCACTGAATAAGGACTAAACAAGAACTTGTTGCCATTCTAGGCGATCCAGTGTGCGGGATCTTTCTAGCGCCCGTTCAAAACTATCAAGTTTGGCATCAATAGTCAAAGGTTCTCCAACATAACCTTGAATTGCTTCTTGGGTTTTCAAACCGTTACCAGTGATGTAAACCACTGTAGTTTCATCTGGATCTATTTTGCCAGCTTCTACTAATTTTTTCAGGACGGCAACAGTTGTACCACCTGCAGTTTCTGTGAAGATACCTTCAGTTTCTGCTAGTAGTTTGATACCGTCAATAATTTGTGCATCATTGACAGATTCAATGTTACCGCCTGTTTTTTGAGCGATTTCTACAGCATAAACTCCATCTGCTGGGTTGCCAATGGCGATAGATTTAGCGATGGTGTTCGGTTTAACGGGTTGAATAAAGTCTCTTTTTTCTTTAAAAGCTGTGGCTATGGGGGAACATCCTTCCGCTTGTGCGCCACTGAAACGAACATTCTTACCTTCTAGCAAACCAACTTCTGTAAATTCTTTGAAACCTTTATAAATTTTGGTGAAGAGAGAACCAGAAGCGAGTGGTGCAACTATATGGTCAGGTAGTTCCCAGCCTAGTTGTTCTGCAACTTCAAAGCCTAGTGTTTTGGAACCTTCGGAGTAATAAGGACGTAAATTAATATTGACAAAACCCCAGCCGTGTGTATTAGCTACTTCTGAGCAGAGACGGTTAACTTGATCGTAATTTCCTTTTACAGCCATGAGAGTAGGGCTGTAAATTAAGCTACCCAATACTTTACCAGCTTCTAAGTCAGCAGGAATAAAAACACAACAATCTAAACCAGCATGGGCTGCGATCGCAGCGGTTGAATTTGCCAAGTTGCCAGTACTTGCACAGGAAACAGTCGTAAATCCTAATTCTCTAGCTCTACTTAGTGCAACTGTTACCACCCGATCCTTAAAGCTCAGGGTAGGCATGTTGACGGCATCATTTTTAATATAAAGTTTATTTAAACCCAGGCGACGGGCAAGACGCTGGGAACGTACCAGAGGAGTCATACCCGTTCCCACATCTATGTAATTATCGGTAGTAACGGGTAAAAAGTGACGATAACGCCAAATAGAGTTGGGACCAGTTTCAATACTTTTTCGACTTACAGACTGACGCAAAACATCATAGTCATACTTTACTTCCAATGGACCAAAGCATAACTCACAAACATGACTAGCTTGAAGTTCATATTCTGCTCCACATTCTTTACACTTCAGTGCTTTCAATATGGAAGTGTTGGCTTGGTTTAAGTTTGCGATCGCCTGAGTCATAAACTAGCTGTCCCCGTATTTCCATCAACTTTGGAATGATAGTAACACGAGCAAAAATGCACGTCAAACATACCCGACTATTCTTATCGGATATAGATTGGGGAAGATGTGGAGAAGAACAACTGACAACTGATAACTGATTCAACCACTGCTAACGGGTGGAATGAGTACTACTTCATCAACATCTTTAAGAGGGGTGTGTGATTGGACAAAGATAAGCCAAAACTGGTAACTTCAGGCAATTTTGCTAGTTGTGGGTGTTCAGAGATGAAGCGATCGCATACCGCTTTTACTGGTGTACGATGAGGAAATTCCAGCACTAATTAGCTCAGACTATACGCTTCCTGATAAGCAACAAACAATTTAATGGTGACAGTAATTGCAGATTGAGACATAAAATTCTTATTATACCCTTACTTATCTAAGATTCTTAGAAGAAGTCAAATGCAAGCTGAATTCAACTTTTTCCATCACTGGTATCCTGTCTCACCAGTTGAGGACCTTGATTCACCGCGACCTGTTCCCGTAACTTTATTAGGAATTCGATTAGTTATATGGAAGCCTAGAGATGCAGACAATTACCGTGTATTTTTAGATCAGTGTCCTCACCGTCTTGCACCCTTGAGTGAAGGAAGAGTAGACGATAAAACTGGGAATCTCATGTGTAGTTATCACGGTTGGCAGTTTGATGGTCGGGGTATTTGTACTCACATTCCTCAAGCTGAGAATCCTCAACTTGTAGCTAAAAATCAACAAAATTTCTGTGTACTTTCCCTACCAGTGCGGCAAGAAAATGATTTACTCTGGGTTTGGCCTGATGCTAAATCAGCGGAACTAGCTGCAACTACACCCCTACCTTTATCACCACACATAGATACTAACAAAGGTTTTGTCTGGTCTTCTTATATTCGTGACTTAGAATATGATTGGCAAACCTTAGTAGAAAATGTAGCAGATCCTAGTCATGTTCCCTTTTCTCATCATGGGGTACAGGGTAATCGTGACAAAGCAACATCCATTCCTCTTAATGTTGTCCAATCAACAATCAATTTAATTGAAGTTTCCATTTCCAAAGCCTTGCCCACAACAATCACTTTTCAACCACCTTGTCTGTTAGAGTATGCAATTAGTATTGGTGACACTGACAAGAAATTAGGATTGATAGTTTATTGTGTACCAGTTTCTCCTGGTAAATCTAGAATCGTTGCTCAGTTTACTCGCAACTTTGCCAAAACCCTGCATTATCTTATACCGCGTTGGTGGGAACACATCAAAATACGGAATCTAGTTCTAGACGGAGATATGATGCTACTACATCAGCAAGAATATTTATTGCAACAAAGACAAGAAAGCGAAAGTTGGAAAACTGCCTATAAGTTGCCTACAAGCGCAGATCGTTTAGTAATTGAGTTTCGGACTTGGTTTGATAAATATTGTCATGGTCAACTACCTTGGAGTAAGGTGGGAATTAGTAATCCAGAAACTAAAATCAATAATAACCGTGCTGTCATGTTGGATCGTTACCACCAACATACCCAACATTGTAGTAGTTGCCGGAAGGCGCTGAAAAATCTACAAAGATTACAAATCTTGCTTTTAACCTATGTTGTAACTTCTGTTTGTGGAGTTGCAGTTCTTTCTGATACTTTACGTATGCAGCTAGGTCTACCAGTGGTCATTACAGCACTTTTAGGATTGGGAGTTTATTCTTGGTTGAAATTTTGGCTCATTCCTAAATTCTACTTTGTAGACTATATCCATGCTGAGAAATGAGCTAATTTCAATAAATCCTAAGATTTAATCCCCAAAAGTTCAAAATCTCGCTGCACTTCTATTAACAGAGCCTTGTTGAAAGGATCTGTCTTGATAGCTTTTTTAAGATAGATTCTAGCTTTTGGGAGTTGTTTTTCAGCAATTAAAGCCCTGCCCCAAATTTGATAAGTGATCGCTTGCCATTGACGTACTTCTATATCTTCTGGCAATCTTGCTGCTAAAGCTTCCACCAGTGCGATCACTTGAGGAAAACGTTTTTGTTGTAAAAACCGCTGCAACTGCTCATAAGTCTTCCACTTTAACCGTTGTTCTATGTCCTCTACCGTTGGTGGATGTGGCATTACAGTTGTTGTTGATGCTGACTCTTGGGATTTCATCTTGGTGTAATCACTGAGTAAACCTGATGCAGTAGATGAACTAATTGATTTTGGGGCTATTTCCTCTTGCGGTACAACTGTTTGTAGGAATTTATAAGCCTCAGTCAAAGCGATAAATTTTTCTTTAGATTTTTCATCATCTGGGTTGATATCGGGATGATATTGCTGTACTAGTCGGCGGTAAGACGCTTTGATTTCAGCAAAAGAGGCCCCTGACCTTAACCCCAATAAACGGTAGCAATCTCCGATATCCATATTGCTTTACTCCAATCCAAAATTCAAAGTTGAAAATTCAAAAATAGGAATTCTTCATTTTGAATTTTGAATCTTGAATTTTGAATTTATTTTTTCCTTTCTAGAGGCGTTCTTCAATCACACGGTCAATTAAACCATATTCTTTAGCTTCTTGAGCAGACATGAAGAAATCACGATCCATATCTTTTTCAATCTTGGCCAAAGCTTGACCAGTATTATCAGCATAAATCCGATTTAGCTGACTACGAATTCGTAGAATTTCCTGAGCTTCAATTTGAATATCAGTTGCTTGTCCACGAGTTCCACCAGAAGGTTGGTGAATCATGATTCGGGAGTGAGGTAGAGCTAGACGTTTGCCTTGAGTCCCAGCAGCTAATAGAAAAGATCCCATTGAAGCTGCTAACCCAACACAAATTGTCACTACTTCAGATTTGATGTACTGCATGGTGTCATAAATTGCCATGCCTGCGGTGACAGATCCACCAGGAGAATTGATATACAGATAAATCGGCTTTGTCTGATCATCGGAATCTAAATAGAGCAAATAAGCGACAATTGCATTGGCAATACCGTCATCTACTTCCTCTGTCAAAAAAATAATTCGCTCCCGAAATAGACGATCTTCGAGATCGATCCATTGCTCATAGTTGCTACCAGGGAGGCGATAGGGAACTTTGGGAATACCAATAGGCATAGGAAAATTTGGGTAAAAACTAGAAGATAGAACTGTAGATTTTCGGTAAAAGTTGAGAACTCAGAGTTGAGGATTTAGATCAAGCCACAATAGAGTTTTGCAACTGTTTACTATTTTCCAAAACCCGATCAATCAGTCCATATTCTTTGGCTTCCAGAGGAGTCATATAGAAAATACGTTCACTATCTTTCGTAATTTTGTCAGCTGGTTGCCCCGTGTTTTGGGAGAAAATATCCAGAATAATGGCTCTTTTCCGCAATACTTCTTCCGCGTTAACTTGAATGTCTGTTGCTTGACCTTGCGCTGCAACCTGGAACTGAGTCAGTGCGATACTGGCATGAGGTAAACTGACCCGTTTTCCTTTTGCTCCAGATGATAGGATTAGGGCTGCCATGCCAACTGCTTGACCGAAACAAATAGTAACAATTTCTGACTTGATGTACTGCATGGTGTCATAAATTGCCAAACAAGATTTAATTGACATCATGCCAGCCGTTTCATATATCCTACCAGCTAGGACAGGATCTCCCAGAGAATTGATGTAAAGATAGATTGGTTTGCTTTGATCCTCTGAATCCAGATATAGTATTGAGGAAATGAGGGAATTTGCCAGACTGGTAGTGAGTGGCTGGTTCAAGAAGAGAATGCGCTCCTGAGTCATGCGCTGACCAATACTGATCCACTGCCATTGGTTACTACCAGGAATGTTATAAGGAACCCGAAGTGCTGAATCAATAGGCATAATAGGGATAATTAGAAGAGAGTAGGGATGATTGGAAGCAATTTAAGCTAGGATCGGTACAGGTTTGGGGAGATCCTTCATGCTTGCTAGGACAATATCAATTAGCCCATACTCTTTCGCTTCTTGGGGAGTCAAATAGAACATCCGCTCAGTGTCTTTAGCAATTTTCGCAGGAGTCTGTCCAGTGTTCTTGGAGAAAATATCCAGGATAGCTGCCTTGTTTGCTAAGACTTCCTTTGCATAGATTTGAATATCTGTTGCTTGACCCCGTGTGCCACTTCGAGGTTGGTTCAGGACAATGGTGGCATGAGGTAAACTAGCCCGAAAACCTTTGGTTCCAGCTGATAAAATCAATGCTGCTGTGCCAATTGCCTGACCAATACAAATTGTATGTACGGGTGTCTTGATATAGTCAATGGTATCGCAGATGGCAAAGGCTTCTGTTTCATAGCCGATCGAATCCCCTGTATACCAAGAGGTCCCTGTCGAATTTATATAAAAGAAGATTGGCTTTTCTGGATTGTCAAATTTCAGATAGAGTAACTGAGCAATAATTAACTTTGTTACATCAACACCGATTTGACGCTTGTATTCATCTGCTGAAACCAAAGGCATTCCCAGATAGACAATTCGTTCCTTCAGCAGTAAGGAGGGTAGGTCTGGTGGTGGTGTCCGGTAGGAACTGTCGCCGTAGTAGGAGGCTTGAACTGCCTTAATGGGGGAATTTTCCATAGCAACTGATGATCTGAGATTATGCCGTTAACTGTATTACATCCTAACGCGATGTTTGGGAGATTTAGGGTGTGGATTTCTCGCTGAGGATAAAGAAAGCTAGGTTGCTAGAATGGTTGTTTTGAACAATACCTTAGCCAAACAAAGAGTATGAAGAGAGGGCTGATCTAGTAGAGTTATAGTCTTCCAAAACAACAACTCGAAAGCCATACACATACCATGTTCCACATCCTAACACTATGCAATACCTACTACCAGAAATAAAAGTGACGATAATGCGGCAGTTCAGCCGAATTATCATGGCCATGTTAGGGATGAGCAGACAATTAACAATGTTGGGAATTTCCCGTTGGTCAGTTATTGGTGGTAGTTATCGGACAGTGATGAGATTCTTTTATACAGTTTTGGGAACAACAGTGCTTTCCAAATGGCTCGGCAGATTAACTTGCAGATAATTTCCACGTTACGCCACGATTCAGCATTTATAGATACCTTACCAAAATCCTGACTCGAATCATCGTTCCCGTCGTAAATACACTGAAGCACCCCTCCAGACGGGTTTCCCGTCGCAGGGGACTGCTGAACCGAAAGGGAGACCAGCTGGACTACCGTAATATTTATTGCTGATGAATATTTGCGTTACAGTAGTCTTGAAGAAGATATCCAAACCGATACTTGTAAAGCTACTTTACTGCACAAAGAATTTCCTCAGCCCCTGAATGTATTTATTTTGGTGAAAACCAATCTTAAAACTAATGCTCGCAGTTACGTAATTCTATTTTCTAGTGACCTAAGTTTGTGATATGAGAAAATAATTGACCACTACGAACTTCGTTTCCAAATCAAATTTAATTTTCGTGATGCCAAACAGTTTTGGTGATTAGGAGATTTTATGAACCTGGGTCAAATATCTGTGACTAATGTTGGTAGTATTTCTTCTTTTATGCTTAACTTATCTCATTATATTCTACCTCAGTTCCGTCAAGATAGTCCCAGCGCTGGCATTGTTGATATTAAGGCTTACTGTCGTCGTTTTCGATATGTTCGTGAAATGTTAAAAATGCCTCCGGAACAACTAGAATCTATTTTATTAGCCCACATTGTTACCAAGCTTACCTCTCTTGGTCGTATTCACAATCTTTCTACATCCGTTGAACCCTCGTAAATTGGCGAAGGTATTGTTTTCTATAACTGAACTGACACTATTACTGAAACAGTCACTGTAGTATTCGATGCTATTGATACAAATAATTCTAGTGGAGCATCAGGGTCAGTTTGGCTGTCACTACGTCCCAGACCGTCAATAGAAATCTGAAACTCATCCTCTCTGCCAATAACGTGATTGAACACACTACTGGTGCCACAGGAAATGACCGTCGGTAATTCCCTGGGTAATAGCGTGATGGGTGGTGACGGGAATAATTTAACTAATAGGCGCTGCGGGAAATCGTACTCTCTGGGGAGGTGCAGGTGATGATAATCTCACTGGTAGAGTAAATAGTGATAAATATTTATTACAAAGCAATGGGGTATTTAGTAGTATGCTAAGTGTTGACTTTATTACCCAGTTTGAAACGGGACTAGACCAGATTGTACGGAGTAATACTACCTTCAATGCGATTACTAACTATGTTGGACAGTCATTAACAGATTTTGCGGTGGTTACTGATGATGAGTTTGTAGACGCTAGTAATGCCCGTATTGTCTATAGTCAAAGGTCTGGTAGTTTATTCTAAAATCAAAATGATAATGTTCTCAGTGGAGTGGGAGTGTTTGAGTTTACTTACTTAGGTAATCCTAATGTTACCCTCAGTGGGAGCAATTTCAGTTTGGTTTCGTAGTAAGGTAAGTGGCTAGTGAGGTGGAGTTGTTATATACTTAATCTATAATATTAATCAATACTAAGCTCGACTAAATAACCAGCAAATTAGCTGAAAATAGTTTTAGCCAAAAGCTGTAGGTGGAGAAATTCCTACACCCTGTTTTTTTATTGGCAAGGTTCTTGATATAGCTGTTCTCCGTAGCCATGAAGCTACCTTTTGGAGTTATCTATTAAATAGATATAGATGATCTCGATAGGAAAATTAGTTTATGAAGGTTAACTTGCAGCCTGTTCTCAATGACGCTAAATTAAAGGCGTGTAAGCCAAGCAGTCAACGTCAGTTGGCCGTTTCTATTTCGGCTATTGGCGAAACTCTGGATCGCAGTGTGCCATTAAATTTATGCTTAATTTTAGATCATAGTCGTTCGATGAATGGCCGAGCACTCGAAACTGTCAAAAAAGCAGTTTCTTTGCTGGTTGATCAACTCAGTTCCGAAGATCGGCTGAGTATTGTCGTTTTTGACCACCGGGCTAAGATTTTAGTCCCTAATCAGATAATTTCTGATTTCAACCAGATCAAACAGCAAATCAATCGCCTAACAGCCGATGGAGGAACTGCTATTGATGAGGGTTTGCGGTTGGGGATTGAGGAGTTAGCCAAGGGTAAAAAGGACACTATTTCCCAAGCATTCTTACTCACAGATGGGGAAAATGAACATGGTGATAATAATCGCTGCTTGAAATTCGCTCAGTTAGCAGCCAGCTATAATTTAACCTTGAATACGTTGGGTTTTGGTGACAATTGGAATCAGGATATTTTGGAAAAAATAGCCGATGCGGGGCTAGGGAATCTGTCTCATATTGAACACCCTGATCAAGCAGTGGATAAGTTCAATCGCTTGTTTAGCAGAATGCAAACGGTGGGATTGACTAACGCTTATCTGCTATTTTCACTGTTACCCAATGTCCGTTTAGCTGAACTAAAACCTATTGCTCAAGTGGCACCAGATACAATTGAGTTACCAGTACAACCAGAAGCTGATGGTAGGCTTGCAGTGCGGTTGGGAGATTTAATGAAAGACGTAGAACGGGTAATTTTGGCTAATATTTATTTGGGACAGTTGCCAGAAGGTAAACAGGCGATCGCTAATGTGCAAATCCGCTACGATGACCCCGCCCTGAACCAAACCGGTTTATTTTCCCTGAAAATACCAGTTTATGCGAATGTAGAGCGCATTTACCAACCAAGTTCTAATCCCCATGTGCAGCAGTCAATTTTGGCTTTAGCCAAATATCGCCAAACCCAGTTAGCCGAAGCGAAATTACAACAGGGTGATCGGTCTGGGGCAGCGACAATGCTACAAACGGCAGCAAAAACAGCTTTGCAAATGGGAGATGCTAGTGCAGCAACGGTGTTGCAAACTTCGGCTACTCGCTTACAGGCTGGGGACGAGTTATCCGAAAGCGATCGCAAAAAAACCAGGATTGTCTCAAAAACTGTGTTGCAGGATGCTCCTCCTAAATGAAAGTTCAATTACTATCGGCACTCAACGATACTAATGTTGACGCTACTCAATTGAGTAACCAACGTCAACTGGCAATTTCCATTTCGTCCATTGCTGATGAGCTTGACCCAAGTTTACCGTTGAATTTATGCCTGATTCTGGATAAAAGCGGTTCTATGCACGGCGAACCCATTAACACCGTGATTCAGGCTGTAGAACAATTATTAGCTCAACTCCAGCCAGGCGATCACATCTCAATTGTCGCGTTTGCAGGTACTTCTGAGGTCATTATCCCTAACCAAATCGTCCAAGATGCTGAGAGCATCAAATCCCAGTTGCACAAAAGACTCAAAGCTGGTGGTGGCACAATCATTGCCGAAGGTTTATCTTTGGGAATTACTGAATTACTCAAAGGGACAAAAGGCGCTGTTTCCCAAGCATTTTTGTTGACAGATGGACATGGTGACAGGGGGTTAAAAATTTGGAAGTGGGAGATGGGCCCCAATGACAAGAAACGTTGTTTAGAACTAGCACAAAAAGCCACTAGAGTAAGCCTAACCCTCAACACCTTCGGTTTTGGCAATGACTGGAACCAGGATTTGCTGGAAAAAATTGCTGATGCTGGTGGTGGTACTCTGGCTTATATTGAGCGTCCACAACAAGCCGTAGATCAATTTAGTCGCTTGCTTAAGCGAATTCAGTCTGTGGGCTTAACCAATGCCCACTTATTGCTGTCTCTAGTCCCTAGTGTGCGTTTAGCAGAACTAAAACCCATTGCCCAAGTTGCCCCAGAAACCATTGAGTTACCAGTGGAAACAGAACCGAATGGTAGCTTAATTGTGCGTTTGGGAGACTTGATGAAAGATGTAGAACGGGTAGTTTTAGCGAATATTTATTTGGGACAGTTGCCAGAAGGGGAACAAGTAATTGGACATATCCAAATCCGCTATGATGACCCAGCTATTAACCAAGAGGGTTTACTTTCCCCGCTCATACCAGTTTATGCCAATTTCACTAAAACTTACCAACCACTACTTGATTCACAAGTGATCAAATCAATTTTGGTATTGGCAAAATATCGCCAAACTCAAGTAGCAGAAGCAAAACTGGAACAGGGTGATCGCACTGGTGCTATCACAATGCTACAAACAGCCGCTAAGACTGCTTTACAAATCGGTGATATTGGTGCAGCAACAGTGCTGCAATCTTCCGCTACTCGTTTGCAAGCCGGTGAAGAACTTTCTGAAGCAGACCGCAAAAAAACCAGGATTGTCTCGAAAACTATTGTGAGGGAGTGATATTTGCAATAGTAAGTATACACGGAGAGTAGTAAATTTCTAGCCGCCTGATATTTCTTTTAGCAATTAAGTGCAAAGGAAATATTAGGCGATTTTAATATCCAGAAATTTTTTGGGAATAATAAAGAAAGAATATCAAGTGCGGGTTAGAATATTGTCTCCTTTAAATACTGATCATGAAAACGGCAGCTAATACCAATTCTCCCAACGTATAAACCCTTGTTAAATGTGGATTGCTTAATTTTTATTAACTCTTAATTGCTATAAGAGATGATTTATAAAGTAAATGTTGAGGAGAGAAAAGGAAGTAGCATAATTATAGTCATAAGAGCATATATAGCCCCTTCCCTCATTTGT
>ERZ1034427.96-NODE-96-length-19413-cov-265.852206_pt1 | contig 19413 bp, 8 predicted proteins | sample MGYA00520607_ERZ1034427 | MGnify/ENA primary metagenome ERZ1034427 (study PRJEB33736, sample SAMEA104288489) | Azolla caroliniana | place: Brazil | collected 1987 | study: EMG produced TPA metagenomics assembly of the PRJEB19522 data set (Is there foul play in the... | reverse complement strand
CCAGGCTGTTGATGAGTATACCCAACCAACAAAAACACTTTTTAAGAGTGGCTGGTACACTGTTGCACCTGAACAAACATTGATTAAGCGGAACACAATGCCCCTTGGTTAGTTATTTGGAGCAACCAAGGCGCTAACGAAAATTAAAGGAGAATAATAAATGACACATGATTCTAATGAAGAGATAATCCTAGCTAGAGAACTTAGAAACGAATTAGAGAATAACTGGCGACGATACTTCAGCTTCAGCACTGACCATAAAGTAATCGGCGTTCAGTATATGGTGACAACCTTCATATTCTTCTTGATTGGCGGACTATTAGCAATGCTAATTCGCGCTGAACTAGTTACACCAGCATCAAACGTAGTAGATCGCCCGCTGTATAATGGCTTATTCACCTTGCATGGGACAACCATGATTTTTCTATGGATTATCCCTTTCAATGCAGGTATCTCTAACTACTTAATACCACTAATGATTGGCGCGAGGGATATGGCATTTCCTCTACTCAACACCATCTCTTTTTGGATGATTCCACCGAGCGGGATATTATTAATATCTAGCTTTTTACTACCCAATGGAACAGCGCAGTCCGGCTGGTGGTCATATCCCCCAATTAGTTTGCAAATTCCTCCTGGTCAGCCAATTAATGGTGAACTTATTTGGATTATCAGTATAGTTCTCATTGGCATCTCTTCAATTATGGGGGCTGTCAACTTTGTGACTAGCATCTTTTGGATGCGTGCACCAGGAATGACCTTTTTCCGAATGCCTGTATTTATTTGGTCTGTTCTCAGCGCCCAGTTATTGCAGCTAATTAATTTACCTTCCCTCACAGGTGCATTGATCCTACTGTTATTTGACCTCAGCTTTGGGACGCAATTCTTTAAACCCTTAGAAGATGGGGACCCGATTATCTATCAGCATTTATTTTGGTTCTATTCACACCCCGCAGTTTACATCATGGCATTACCAGCCTTTGGTATTTTTGCTGAGGTTCTACCAGCCTTTTCTCGTAACCCTCTATTTGGCTATCGCTCATTAGCTGTTGCCTCTTTAGGTATAGCTGTAGTCAGCATCTTTGTTTGGGTACATCATATGTTTACTAGTGCCACCCCTGGGTGGATGCGAATGTTATTTATGATGACATCAATGTTAGTTGCAGTACCCACTGGTGTCAAAGCATTTGGCTGGACTGCGACAATTTGGAAAAGTAAGCTGCACATAGAGACACCTATGCTATTCGCTATGGGAGGTGCGGCGATGTTTCTACTTGGTGGTGTTACTGGTGTAATGCTGGCAGCTGTACCGTTTGATATTCATGTCCACAATACTTACTTCATAGTAGGTCACTTCCACTACATTGTCTTTAATACCATTACAATGGCCATTTTTGCTGCCATTTACTTTTGGTTTCCGAAGATTACTGGACGAATGTATGCTGAAGGCTGGGGTAAAGTGCATTTCTGGTTAACTTTCATTGGTGCTAACCTGACTTTCTTCCCCATGCTACCACTAGGTTTACAGGGAATGGTACGCCGTATTTCTTCCTATGACCCACGCTATCAAGGGTGGAATGTGATCGCTAGCCTAGGGGGATTTTTATTAGGTGTATCTATACTCCCTTTTATTGCCAATATGGTGGGTTCTTGTCTGTACGGACAGAGAGCAAGTAATAGTCCTTGGCTCGCTACAGGATTGGAATGGACAACTACTTCACCACCACCACAAGATAACTTTGAGGAAATTCCTGTTGTCAGAAGACCACCCTACGACTACGGAGATCCTAAATACTCAATAATAGAACCTCCTGACTATCACCAACAAGAAAACTAATAACTAATGACAAGTAGAAAAACTATCAATCTCTAAATTAGAGCGTAGTTAATGTAGGTAAGAGTCCTATCCCGTTAGGACGGTAGCGGCAATTCCTCCCACTTTAGCTAAAGCGTTACTTAGAACTTCATGGTGGATGTTCTCACGACCATCATCGCAAAGCAGTTTTCGAATTTAACGTATTCCTCTTACCAGAAAGAATCTTCTTTCTAAGTTTCACTTTTACAGAAAACTGGGCTAGAGTTAACACACTCGGGAAACTAGCTACTACGTAGAATTTCAGCGCCAGAATTATCTACTAGTAAATCTTTACCCTGAAATAACTATTGTAGTTTTCCTGCTGCCATGGCTATCTAGAACTGCTTGGAATTTTCAATAGTTAGATTAAAGGCAGGAGTTGCTACCTTTCTATCCTTATACAGAGTAGTAGGATAGTAGTTTCTGTCACTGGAATAATATTTGGTTGTTTTCACTAACTTGCTAGGCTTTAACTAAGTATTACTCTAGTAATTAGTGCTAGTCTCTGAACAACCAAATCGATTTCAGTAACAGCTCTATTTCAGGAAATAAGAGGAAGCAAACACCTAAAAACGCTGATAGAAGGAGAAGGACTATTTAACGATGGTATGGCAGTTGTAACTTTTAGCAGACTAGTTAGTCTGCCGTTAGTTATTACGGAACTGGAATTACAGTCTGCTATATGGAAATTTTTCAAGGTAATAAGCATTAGTATTACCGTTAGAGGACTAAGCTCATTTGGTATCTTCTAACCGACCAAGGTTTTAACTTGCGACTAGTAGAAAAATCTCTCACCCTGGTTTTTACCTACTGTACTTACTTAATCAAAGAACATTTGGGTGGTTCTGGAGTAATTAGAATAGTCACCACAGCTTTAATTTTAGGCGACTTTAAGTTCGCGCATTGGTATGAAACCACTCACGCAGATCATTATTACAGAATTTTGGGAACTTTCAGCTCTTTCTATGAGTTCGATTATTTTCTATTAATTAGTTACCAAATCCTCTTTATTTTTCTTATAAAAAAACTTAAAAATCATTGCAGTGGCCATGGCCGCTATGATTATGACACAAGTACTATCAACTTATGCTTTAAGCACTCTCACCAAGTGGTTAGCTAAATCCAAAATTCCTTTACCTGAAAAAACTGTATCAACTAGAGTATAGAAAGAATTGCCCATCCAGTTGCTCCTAAACGAGTACCGCAAATTTAGAAACATTACAAAATGAAAGCATCCCAGAATTCAATCAGAGTTTTATTGCTATCAGAAGACACTGCTTTCTAGAGAAACTACTCTTTCATCAAAAAAAGAACTGACGACTTACTTAATGAATACCGAAATTTACATGACTTTACTATTGGAGAACTACAAAGGGAAATACTGGCTATCAAAGCAGACACCTATACGAAGTTTCTCCGCCTAACTAGGTTAAATAGAGAACTATCACCTCTTTCAATAATACATAGCAGAGTTAATGAAGATAGATAAATCTGTACAATGCGCTACGCTCAGTTATAGGCAATTGCCTATTGACAGAGATGCTATGATTTCAGTAGTTTTACGCTCTCTAGTGTCTGAGAACGCTTTTCCCAAAAGACACATACAATCATCTTAATAACCAATTTCAAAACCCTCAACATCTTCTCCTCCACCACTACTGACACCTTGCCCAGAAAGCTAATCGCTATCAGTGTCGACATTACCTTCGCCATCCACCTGAAGATTTAAGGAAGGTATTAGTTATCCACTTTAGCCTTCAAATCGGGATATCACCAAGGTTAAAGAAACAAGTTACTCCGTATCTTTCTTAATTTTATTCAAAATCCCCACCCGCAATTTATTGAAACCCTCCTAGAGGATATATACTTCCGATTTGATCGCAGAAGGAATATTCACCTTCTCTTCCAGGCGGCAATTTGAACTTTTAAAGCCTCAATTCTGGCAGCAGTTGCACCATCTGCATCATCTAGACTCTCTTCCAGAAGTGCTTATTTAATATAACTCAGCAAGAAGTCCTTAAAAATGAAGTATAATTACTCAGCAAAATGCTTGGCCTACTTCACCAACTTTGAGATTTATCTGTAGATAACCCACAATGATGTACCCCAATAGGAATAATACTAGTATTACATACTCGATATTCGCGAATATACAATATAGATCATTTTGAATCAGGAATTTCGTAGTGCTTCAGAAGGAATTATTATAAAGATACCGAGAATTACAGTTCTCGGCATCATGAGTATCAATGGGGGGGATTCAGATTATGGAAAATTTACCCGTCAGAAACGTGGAATCACTTGCTGTAGAAGTAGTAGATCTAGCACTTGGTGAAACTCGTGTTGCATTTGTGGACTATTATTTTCCCAACCACCAGAAAATTAATTCGACACAGCAAGTAATTGAGCTATGGCTGTACTCTGTCACTATTAAAAGCGACCAAACGCGACGGGCATATCGGCAAGTGGGTCATGAGCTTGTCAATTATATCCAGTCACAATTTGGAATATCTGACTTGAGGATGGTAACGTTGTTCCATCTACACACTTATCTAACTTGGCTCAAGGATGAAAAGCCAGTACGTGGAAAGAAAAATACTTACGGACTTAGTAGTAATACTGTAGCTAAGTACACAGCAGCGATAAAAAGTTTGTGGGAGTGGGGTACTAGAGCTTCTATTAGTTATTTTGCTATCGACCTGGGGAAAGACTTAAGCATCCAGTGGGACGATAAGCTTGCAGAACGCATTCTCTCAGAACGCGAGATTGCTAAGTTGGAAAAAGCAGCGATGGCAGTAGACTTAAAACACAACACTAATAAGATGCACTGGCTGCTGTTTACTCTCATGTTTTACAGTGGGGTGAGGGCGGGAGAAGTTGCCAGACAAACTTCTGATTATGGTAGGCACATAATTACACCAGGGTTATTTTGGCAGCAGTTTCGGGAGGATGGGAATTGTCTATTGTTAACTGTTACGGGGAAACGAAATAAAACCAGAACTATTAGTCTTGATCCAGAAACTAGTACAGTACTACTGGATTATCGTGGGGATACCAACAATCATAAGCCAGTATTTCCCAGTCCCAGTCGACGGGATAGGGGTAAACCTCTAAGCGATCGAGGGTTACGACTGATGATGGAGGAGATTTCTACATGTGCAGGAATTAAGTTCAGCGCCCACTTTCTCCGCCACACCCACGCAACGCTGGCTAAGAAAAATGGAGCTTCTGATTTTGATTTGCAAGCAGATTTAGGTCATGCTTCTCTCATAACGACTGCAAAATACATTCACCATGTCGGGCGTATTGGGACTTCTCATACATTGCGTAAGAAAGACACACAATCGAATTATTAGACTCGTCTCGTAAGAAAGAATCTACTTCTAGACTAAACGAAACACAGGCTGTAGCTAACGCATATTTCAGAAAATCATAAATCGCTTATGAATTATAAATCATAGCGAATTAAGTATCTAATCAACCTATAAACCAAACAACCTCAAGATTTAGACCCAGAAAGTTTGAACCAGTTATCAAAACAAGAACTGGTAGAGATAGTCATTGAGTAGAACAAGGTAATACGTAAGTTACAGAAAACAGCATTAGAACTACAGCAGGAAATAGAACGTTTAAAAGTCAGCAAAGATTTAGACAGCAAAACCTCATCTAAGCCCCATCAGGGGAGATCCTCAAAAAGAGTGAAAACGGGAAAGCAACACTGCAAGAAGAATCAAATTATCCCAAAAGAAAGCCAGGTGGGCAACCAGGGCATGAAGGTAAGACTGGTAAAGGTTCTGGTAGAGTAGATCGTTATGAAATCTTATGTCCAAGTGATTATATCTGCTGTGGTCAAGAAGCATTTGCGGCTGTGGCAGTGAAAATAGAAAAACAGTCTATAGCGCAACTAGTAGAGCATCCCATTGAAGTAGTTGAGTATCAACGCCATACTTACCAGTATGAATACTGTGGCAATATATAAACAGCCTCTTCGAGACAAGATATCTCCCAGAACAAGATTTAGGAATCTCTTTACAAGCGTTTTTAGGATGGGTAAATGATTATGCACACATACCCTACAAAAAACAGGAAGGAGTGTTGTGGGAGTCGCATCAAATTAAAATTGGGCTAGGCATATTGGTAGCAACAAATGAACAAACCCAAAAGGCAACTGAAGCAAGCACTAGTAAATTAAGTAATTAGGTAAAACAGACACAACCTAACATCCGCATGGATGAAACACTTGGTTAGTTAAAGGAGTTGAAGAATAGTTGTAGATAGTTACCGGTTCTGAATTCTGCTTATTTACTGCTGCTAACACTCATTCTAGAGCCAAACTAGAAGCTATTTTAGGGAGTGAGTATACAGGAATACGTAGTAGCGACTATTTTAATATCTACAATGGTTATGCTGTAGCCGACCAACAGAAATACTTGGCTCATCTACGTCACCACTTCAAAAGATTAATTCAACTTCCAGGTCTTCATAACCAAGCTATTGGTCAAGTATTCATTGATTTAATTGATAAAGCTTTTAAAAATTATACCAAATGGTTTGAGACTCTTAACTGCATCAGTTACACTGGGTTAGTCAATCAATTCAAATCCAAGTTACAAATCACTACTGATAAATAGATTAATCTAACCTCTGCCATACCAGGAAACCTTTTAAATTCCTTACACGATAAGGCTCATTAATGATAGTATTTCCTTAGGCATCCTGAAATTACTCTTGATGACAATCAGGCCAAACGTTCGCTACATTTGGCTATGACAAGATGTAAAGTTAGTGGTGGTTCCCATTCAATGGAAAGGTTTCAACACACCGCCAATTTTCTGACTATGGTACAACTTATCTCCATCAAGGTAGATATGTGCTTGATTCTTTTATACAAGCACTACTACCTAATTTTCCTAATTACCAATCTGGCCCGTCTCTACTTCCTCAATATTAAACCTAAATCCTTACATAGAAGATATCAATATGTCCATATTATAGAGCGGTAATTTTTTCAAAAAGATCTTTTCATCTGAAAATTCCTTAAGTCAGCTTCATAAGCAATACAGGGTATTATTTCACTAATATAAAGTCGAAATATTACTCGCGAGAATATACTCTCACCCAGGCCACTTCCATCATTTACTTATAATTACCAAGCGCCTTTGGGGCTTAAGACCAGTATTGAAGAGAGTATTATTTGACATGGCTAATTATCCTTTATTTTCTCAAGTCGTAATATTTCTTTACAAAGTTCACTTACTTTGTTATATATAGGTTAGTTCCAATATAAATTTTTAATCCATAAACGAAGATCAATGAATTAGATCAATAAAATAGGAAAACCGACAACTATATCGCCCAATAAAATTTCCCTAACTCATTTTGAACAAACTACTTTGAGTATATAGTCTCTTGCTCGAAAATCCAGGACCAGGATCCCACATTAAACCAATATCTATTAATATGTAAGTTTACTCATGAACTCAATATCGTTTAAAGTAACTTGACTTTCCGAAAAAGCATTATTATAATTTCGATGGTGAATGATCAACAAGTGAAGTATGAGATGATTATAATAGTACCTGGGAAGAAAATTTAGAACAGTACCTTGAAATATTTCCTACATTTTTATTTACAGAATTCCAAGCAGAAACCAACTGTAAACAAGACTATAAAGTTCTTAAACAAGAACTCAGCAGTTGATAAGAAAGTCTGAAGTTAGTACATAATCTATCGATAGGCCAATCAAAGTTCAGCCAAAGTACAGAAGGAGAACTGGGTTATTAATTCATCTAGAGATCCAAAGTCAAATAGATCCCAACGTGACTAAACAGATACTTTTATATCAGTACAAAATATTCAACTATCATAAACATGAAGCTATTAGCTTGGCGACTATGAGGAATGACCAAGCTAATTACAGTAGAAGTTGGGCTTAATAAAACGAATGTATAAGTTAGGCTTTATTAGAAATAAAATCCGGTACATCTTACGGTTGCTAGATAAGTTAATAACTCTAGCACCAGAGTTAGACTTGAACTTTAAAGTCTAACTAGCTCCTTTTGACGCTGAACAGGAAATGACATACATGAGAACTATTAGAACACATACGCAGAGTACAGGTTATCCAGAAGTTGATCACCCAAGTTCTAAAAGCTAGACATAATCAAGTTCTCCCTAAATTGATTGAGCAAGTAAATAAATTTATGAACTTGATGAACTCAAACAATTATTGAAGCAGGCTAGTACTAAAGAGTAAGTTTCTAAATTTAGGCAACAATTAACTCAAGAAAGTACAATATAGATAGTTTCAAAGCTACACGAAACAGCGACCGTAGATATAACTCATGGAATTCTAACTACCAACTAAGTTCTTTTACTTTCAATACAAGTTAATTCCACAATCAAATCCACTACCTGCTCTCCATACTTTTGTTAAATAGTATCTGTATCTAGCAGGTAATCTTCACTTAAAAGGTCACAAATAAATAGAGGAGAATCAAATCCCTATTTTGAGTTCATATATTCTGCTAGTTCAATGTTGAACACTAGTTTAAATTCGTCCTCTTTTTATTGAAGTACTAAATAGTTAGTTAAATATTTGGCCTCAAAGATTGGTTAAACTACTTCATAAGACGGCTTTTTTATTAAAATATCAAAGATATCTCCTTACTATAGTCCTGTACCAAATTTCACTCACAGATATAATTGGTTCTGTAAAACTCAATGACTTCTTAGTGTAGAGTAAGGATATGAAAATATCAAAGATATTACTACCTGATATATATCACCTTTCCCAAAATTCCCACTCTCTAACTCTAGGAAAAACGGTAAACAACCAGGATTAACATATGCAAACTCCTTAGCTTCTAAAGTTAGAGTTTCGTTACCTAAATCAAGGTAAAATTGTATCTTAGGACATTGCCCTAAGCTATCAAGTTGTTCAGTGCTGAGAATACGTACCGTGACTATGTAGTATTGGCACACCTTACCCTTAGCTTGAATTAAAGCGATTAACCGTAGTTTTGCCACTCGCTCAATTTCCTCAACAGAATAGGTAACATTAACAGTATTAACAGTCCTGTCACCAACAGATGCAGCCTGCAAAGCATTGTTAAGATTTTGGAATGGTTGCTCTAATGGAAATACAGAAGGTATCAAATCAGACTTAGACAAACTCTGGAAAGCATTATTACCAGTCTGGAATAATGAGTCTGCTATCACTCTAGCAGGTGTTAAATTACCATCAAAAACTATCTGTCGTGCATTATTAGTAATTTCCTGTAGCGACTCTGAAACAACCACAGCAGATATGAAAACTAGACCCAGCCCACTATTATCCTCATCAGATAAGTTTTGATTATAAGATCCTAATAGGGTGGTTGAACTACACAGATATATAAAAACCTGATGAGAAGGAAGTTGATTTGGTTGTAAAACCTTTACCTGAAGTAAATTATCTGATTGAATAGGAATTGTATTTAAATCAGTTTGAGCAATATTAGAAAAATTTATGGATTCAAGATTTTCCAAGAACTGGAGAACAGATAAATCTAACTGAGAAAGATCGAATTCAAGTTCAAATAATAACCAGAAGCGCTGAAGAAGTAAAAGAAAAAGACGTAAACAAAAAACCTTCATATAGGGAGAATGCCCGTTGAAGTCTATGGGATAAGGATTTTGGGTACTTTGATTTTCCTCAAGGCTATATATTTCATCAGAATGCCCGTCTTTGCTTATTTGGCAATGGTTTAAGGTATTTTCTGCCCAAGGGTCCAAAATGTAGCGTGTAGGGTGCCACAAATGTAAGTGCTTTTGTAGTGTCTCTTGGGAAATAATCTTGTTGAAGCGGCGTTTATACTCAGCACGTATAGCTCTTGCTCGTTCAGTAGCTCCTGTTGCTAATCCACTATCCCACTCTATTGCTTTTACTACTATCTGGATGCGTCTTTGAGCTTTTTGGCTACGTTCCCAATTCTGTTGGTGACGACGGTTAAATGAAATTAGGTTATCTTTAGGTTGATCAATCCTGCTAACACCCGCTATAACCTCTGTAAATGTATTAGTGAATGTACCCAACAGCCGTTCAGGATAACTAAGATAGTTACTGTACCACTTATTACGGACTGTGCACTCTACCCAATGCCGTACTCTATCCTTAATTTCATGTTTGTGTCTGCAATATTGCTTATAGCCAGGAGCATTGATTGCGGTGGAGAGGCAAAACTCGACTAATTTATCGCCTCTTAAGTCTAGAAAGACAATTCCGTAGCCTACAAAGATTTGTAGGAGGGTGTTTGTTTGTCCTTCTCCTGTCCAACCGATCGCAATAGTTTCTTCCCAGTTGGCACACCACTGTGCAACATTGGAAGACTCTTGTTTATGATATCTCTCCCGTGAAATTTGTTTTTTAGCCTTGTTTGCTAGCCGTTTTAATATAGTTAAATCTTGCCGACTGGCCGCGCAATCACAATAGTCGAGGAAGATAGAAACGGAATCACTAATTGGTTGTAAGTCATCATCAAGTAAAAGTGACCCACTACCCGGTTGCATAGGACAACGGATGGCTTTGTAGTTGGTTATTTGTTTAGCACTATAGGGTTTAGTATTAGGAAAGATTTCCAGGTGTCCTTGGCGGAGGATAAAGCCTGCATTTCTCAAGGTAATTTCTAAAGCGCAGGCTAGGGCGAAGGTAGGTATAGGAGATGCAAAGTTTAAAATCAAGTGATAACCACCACTAAAGCTGGACTGGAGAATGACAATATCAACTATGCCAATTTCCTCTAATACCGCTTTGATACGATTTATAGATTCAATGTTATGGTAGTCGCCAAAAAAGTCTAAATCGATTGTCGCATAACGGGTTGTGTTGTCAAAACGCAGACCTACTAATTTTGACTTATCTTGGTGCAGCTTCCATAGTTGGGAAGGTTGCAGATAATAGTCAATGGTACGCCATACAGGTTTTACACCTTCTACTAAAGAGGGAGCAACTATCGCGCCAAATGGATGCCAGAAACGCTCTACGTAGCGTTTGCCTAATGACTCTGCAGGCAGGTGGGGTTTGATTTTCTTCTTTACAGACTGTGAAAGACTTAATTGGGACTTGTGATCAACATCTACCCTGAAATCTTCTTGGAACATAAGTGACTATCCTAATAATTTTAGTGCATCAGATAGCCTCACTGTTGGTCAAAATGTGTTAGCCTAAATTTGAAATTTTTGTTTTATTAATAAGCGGTTGGTTATCCGCTTGTTGGAGACGGCTGGTAACTGTCTCATGGTTAAAAGCAAACAGAGATTATACTTATTTAGGCTGAGACATACGTAGGCTTAGGCTAAAGTTTAGTCCAAAACGCTTCACCAACAACAATGCGGCTACCCGACTTTTTTTTGAGAGCTATTTAAATAGGTCAGTTCTAACGAATTTTTGACTAGATTTAGAAAATAGTTTCGGAATGGTAATGGAAAGGTAGTAACACCTAAAAGTGTCACTAGAAACTGGCAGAGGGTAATACAATAGGGGTAAATAAAATTACACTCCACCGACAGATTTAAAAACAAAAAACAGTCAAAGATATCCATACAAGCTGAGCACCCAAAACATAAACTCATACTGCAATCAGTATTGAGATACTAATCTATTAGGTAATATTAAATTGTAGTATAAGTCCTCTGCTAGACTAACTGCTCACAACTACCTATAAATCACAAACATTAGCTTCTTTTGACTTGTAGAAACTCCTATTACTTTTATTTAGTTCTTATAATCCTCCCAAATTTTCCCAAACACATCAGATTCATACATCCGAAATGAAACCTCCTCTCCATCATTCAAATTTGGTAGCTTTACCAACTCTACCGGAGACACTTGAACAGGAGAAGTATCCATAAGTTCCTGCATTAAGTAAAGTATTATTCCTCTCTGTTCCACAGACGGTTCACCTTGCAACTCCGCCTTAACCTGTCGCAGACTTAGATTCAGAATTTCCAGTTTCATATTTAATAAGTTCCTCAACCCAAACACAATAATTTCATTAGTTAGATAAATCATCCATCTGAAAACTTCCCACTCTAACCACAGTATTTTCTCAAGTTTATATACTTGACCGACTTGGAAACGGCAAAATGGATCAAGTTCACCATTACACATCCAAGTAATACCATCACTTATAGTACCTACCTCTTCTACTTCAGTTAGGTCTATAAACTGCTCACAGATATCTTGGTTGGAGACAAACTTGTACGCTGCACTAATATCTCGGTTAAAGTCCACCTCTAGTGCAAAAACTACCTTAGGTTTCTGCATATCCCATATTTGGAAGATATATTCAAACACTTCCTCACCCTTATAATAACTACCAAAACTTATTCCTAGACTATCTAAAATCTTATGAATCAAACGTATACCCTTATTTAATTGGATTTTATTATCATCTATCAAATTATTCAAATTTGAATACTTCGATTCATTCAAACTACGAGCGCTTTCATGTTGTTTTCCTTTCCTCTGGGTACGAAGTACACTTTCGAAGTACTGCCAGCCATGAAATTTCTGGTAGTGAGTCCTTTCAACTTCGCAATAGAGATTAAATCCAAGAACTAATTTCAAATCTTCTTCAAGCGACCTAGACTCAACAAGTTCTACTTTCACAACGGAAACTCCCCACTGATAGCCTATCTGCAAACAACACTTATTTGCCAAAATAACATTTACAGCAGTGCGTGCAGATGGCTTCAAGGATTCCAAGACCCCTCTTTCTGAGATAGTTTTCTCCAAAGCGGGACAATCCTCATTGTCACGGTATATTTCTGTCAGCTTCAGATGAACTACCAACTCAGCAAGATAAATATATACAATTGCCAGACTATACACTTCAAACATATTAATATTCCGGTTCAGGAATTACCTAAAAGAAAAAGGAAGTTTGATTTCACAACGCTTAAGCAGGAAGTAGAAAAACTTATGCAACAATACTTAGGGGACATTTTAGAGTGAAAGTGATTTCATTAAGGAGAAATTGATCTTTATAAAAAATGGACGATTAACTATGAAACAATCTCCCAAGAGAAAATTTTGCAGTGAGAAACTATTATTAGTAACCCATTTAAAATCGATTTCATTTAAGGAATATTTGCTAGTGTTATTTCTTGGAGAAATACATCTACCGAAAGAAAGATATATAAAACTGGCTAAACTCATGATATGATGTCTCTAGTTAATTAAATTGATAAGATGAAGTTCCACCATTTTCTAGTAGTAAGTGGGTTTGTTTTTTCCTAAAGCTCTCTTTACGCCAGGGCTCTGAGTGAGTTTGTAAGGAAAATGAACGCTACAAGAAGAGTATATCAGGACTGGTTCCATTTGGCAAAATTATACAGTAAGGAGGTGTAAACTTTTAGATGCCTCATCTTCAAATACTAAATCCTATTGAAAAACAAGCGCTAGAATACATAGCAGCAACTAGCAGGGATGAAGTTAGCAAAAGAGCTAAAATCCTACTAGGGCTGAATGAAGGGAAGAAATACTTAGCCTTAACGCAAGAAATTGGTGTAACCGAAAACTCAATAGCAAAGTGGAAAAAAAGATGGCTATCAAGTACTTTCTTGTCAGAAAACCAAGAGTCAGCGATCGCAAAAGCTAATGAAATATTAGGTGTCAACGTAGGCAGACCTAAGAAGTGCAAGAGTACAGAGGCGAGTACAATCGTCGAAATCAGTGAATGGAGTAAAAACCGGAAACCTAGTCGTTCCAAGCACCACTATCATATGCAGGTAGCAGAAGAAGCTGCTAAGAGAGGTTTACCAACACTATCACCAAGAAGTATAGGACGCATTTTAGAAGCTCAACCTTAATGAAATATTCATCAAGCAAGTATTATCCTATGCTAAGGGGGTAGTTTTACTACCCTAGTTTTCACCGAGGCTTTTCACGGAAATTGTAAGTAAGCACTTCCACACACTCGACTACTTGAACAAGGGTTTAGTCGTTGCGCAATCAGAAAGTCAAAAAGTCCATCAAGTTGTCTACGATTGTAGACGGTAGGATAGCCTTAAATTCAGTGTTCTTTACAGAACTGTAACAGTTTCCACACAACTAAGTTTAAAAGCTTCTTCCTTTCTTCCTTTATTCACATCTATTAGTCTATTAGCACGAGCTTCTAGCCTCATCCACAATCCCAGTTTCAAGAACTGGCGGGGGAGTTTCAATAGTCTAATATTCTGGTTGGGATAATTCTTCTCGATCAGAAAGAGCAGCAATACCACTGAGGTTCCCATAAGTTGCAATTTTCGGGAACTCTTCAGAGATCACCACAAGACCATTACTAACTCGAAGTAATACTAACTAAGGAAGGAAGAAAAGCATACAAAGTTGGAAAGACCATCAAGAACAACTCAACTGGAAACTAAACATCGTTAACAGATTTCATAAGAGATAATATTATAAAAGCACACATAATCTGATTCCTCCATAAATTACTAATCGGCAGGATTTAGCAGCTTATCTCCCAGTACCAGAGAAACTCCCGTAATCAGTAGGACCTTTTATACGTATCCCAACCAATAGGAAGAGAAAGGAGGATAAGTTGCCTTTCTAAGAAATTAGATAAACCGAGTTCTCCAAAATTTGCAGCTGGCTAGATTCGGAAAATGATCAGTGTAAGATACAGAAATTGTACTTTTGCAATTTCTGTATCTTACACTCGCGGCCCTTAGGAACTTCCTTATTCATCCTGGGACTCCAGATTTGCCACTTTTAAGATACTTAACGTAGCTAACCAAGTTATAGTTATATCTGAGTTCTTAAGGAACTAAATTTGAGTAAGGATGCAGCAATACACTATCACGACGAAAGCAATGACAGGGTACATATCCATCAAGAAGGTAGATATTTAACCACCATCAACTTCAATTTGAGCTATACTCTTAAGTTCCTTTACAAACTATAAAGCTCGTCCTGGTACAACATATTTAAAGACAACAACATTTCGTATATAAAAGTACTAGGTTTAAGAAAGAATTTCTGCTTCCATACTAAGCCCAAGCAGTCTCTCAAAGTATTTAAGCGAAATACCAAAATAGGAAAAAGAAAACCTAGGGTTAGCTTATTCATCCCACAAAATAAGATCGCCGTAATATTCGTAAATATTCACCTGATTAGAGAATATTTCCCTATTGAGATCTTCGCCAACAGCATTATCTTCAAATGAAAGCAATACCTTACATTCATACTATTGTTTACCTGAACAACAACTATTTCATAAACATCTATATGGATAAATCCCACAAACAGTATTATTGGGACCATGCAGTAACTTACACCAAGCAGATATTCCTAAATAGTAAGAACTAAATCCCTAACCATTAACTGCATTAATGTAGTAGCATTATATACTAAGAATTAGTATATAATGCTACTAAACGGAAATTTAGTAAGAACAGAAGGTTTGTCCAATTAATGTGTATAGACTAGTTTCATCATAGATTATTGCCAAGTTATCAATTTGGGGAGAATGTAATTCTTTGTAATGGACAAGTCTCCGATATATTTCCTCCCCAAATCTACAAACAATCAAACACTTTAAATCAGACGTAGCTTGCTTCTGAAACAGAATAAACTGGCTAAGTCACAATGCCTAAAACAAAAGAACGACTATGATACTTAGCAGTAAGTAGACCATCCTTCCATACTATTTCAGTATTAACCTGCATAATGATATTCTTGGCTCTTAATTTAGAAATACCTACAAGGCTAGAACGAGTTACCAACACCAATTAAAAGCTAACTGGTTCTAAGTGGTAGTTAGTAACCTTGATATCTTCGTGTATTCCTCCTACAAGATCACATCAAGTGGTTACTAACAAACTATCAGAAACTAACTTGCCATTAACAGTAAGGATTTCCAAATGAATAAATTGATAAGGAGCAGTGTGATTATCAAGACTGCTAGGAACTGGCGATATCCAACAATGAAAATTTAGACAGATCTCGTAGTAAGACATCAGGCGTGTATCACGCACAAAACAATCTTGCGATTTGATTATCTTCGATGAAAGCACTACTAGCAGTTAGAAGAAAAGAAGCCCCATCGTTAATCGTGATTACACCAGGGTTGACACTGACTTGTGTGGGTATGGCTTCAACCATTCTCGGTAAAACCTAAATATAAGGTCATGCCCAACGTCTACAACTTCGTTTGTAGACGTTGGGCATGATCAGAAGCACTAGAAGCTAACCAAACTGCAGTTTTAGCAATGTCCTCTACATCAGTAAGCTATTTAGCCGAAATTAATTAGAGTGACTTTAATTCAGCTTGTGGGGTGTCCCATAGTGATTTACTAATGGGAATTTTAATTAGACCAGGGGGAACACATACTATTAAGATGAGTTTTATAAGGGGCTAGTTCTTAGGCAATACTCTACATCATCATATAAATTACTGCCTTTACTAGCAGCATTATTAATATAACCTACCGAAGAAATTACCTCATGTACTAAACTCATGCAGATAATCTTACCTGTGGCAAATAAATGTGTAATTGTACTCCTATATATAGAAATCGTTCTGCAGCTTCTCTAGCACACAAAAGTTGTCCCGTGATACTAACTCCAATAACTGGATTCCATTAGTCAAGGGTCATATCAACAAAATATGAATCTTTTAAAAAGCTGCATTATTGACTAAAATAACGATGGTTCCGAAGTGCTGAAGTATTTAGCTAAACATTACTCTAACTTCCTCTTCTTTACTCACATCCGCTTGAATGGCAAAAGCTAGATTATTATTTGCTTTAATAGGATCGACTATCCTTTATACTTCTTCAGCTTCGGAGCTGTAGTTAATAGCTACTGCTACACCAGAGGAGGCCAAGTAACGACCTATAGCTTAACCTATACGAGAAATAGCACCTGTTACCAGTACTTCTTTGACCTTTAAGGAAGTAAGGGGAATAGCTTATAATATCCCCCTAATTCTTTGAAACCTAAGTTTCTATTATTGTTAATACTCAAAAAGTATACCTTTTATTACTTTTCAGTTGATCATACAGTTCAAAGTTAATAAATAACTAATCCAGTTAATAAGTAGATCAGGAATAAAAACTACTAAGTATGTATTACATTTCTTACAGTTATTACCTTAACTCTGGCATTAGTATAAAAGTTCACTATGGTGAACGCCTCCAACTAGTGGAGGGATAGAAAGTTATTTCCAAAGAGTGAGGAGAGTCTTACTTAATTTCCATAATTGTATGAAGTCTTTAGAAAATAATGTTAGTAACACTTGTTTTCTAAGCAAATGGAGTATTAGTTGAATATTCTCTAAATAATACTAGAAGTTATTAACAAGAGTTAATACAGCTTTTTTATTAATCACCCTAACGATAGTATTTATTTTTCTATTCAGTGGCTAAAAGTTAAGAAGACTGGTGTGGAGAGCAATCTTAAAAGTTAGAAGTCAATAATATAGCAGTAGTTACATAGATTAGGATAAATAAGTGGATGCGCCTGACTAGTAGGAATAGTAGTACTTTTACCTCCAGGATAGCTGCCTTCTACTATAAGCTTAGTGATCGCTAGGAGAAAACAATGTTATCTCTGCCTCTTAACGGACAAGATCTCCCCTATCCCGACCTAATCCACCCAATAGTTTTACATTTTGTCATTGCAATGGTGCTTTTCTCATTCGTTTGCGATGTAATCGGCCGTTTCACCCACACCACAGGTTTATTCGAAGTCAGTTTCTGGAATATGTTTGTCGCAGCAATCGCCATTTCTATTGCCATAATTTTCGGACAGTTTGAAGCAGGGCTAGCAGAGATTTATCCAGCAGTACAATCTACACTCAATTCTCATACAATCATGGGTTGGTCACTAGGGGGTATCATTGCTGCTATTACAGCTTGGCGGTTTGTAATTCGCAAGCGCAATCCGCTAAAACTTCCTCCTGGTTACCTTAGTATTGCTACGTTTTTAATTTGCTTAATATTCTTACAAGTCTATTTGGGAAGCAAGCTATTTTGGGTATACGGTTTACACGTTAAGCCTGTAGTTGAAGCTATAAAGCAGGGAGTTTCGCTATGAACTTGCAGTGGATTAACTCTTTAGGACTGAGGTTAGGTGCTAACGGACTACCTTACGAAATCCCTATGCATCCAAAGCTAGTGCATCTGACATTAGGTTTATTCATTGTCGCCATCTTATTTGACATAGCAGGAGCTATTTTTGCTATAGAACGACCAATCTTCGAATTTTTAGGTCTTCCTGCCATCCGTTCTAGCTTCTTTGAAGTTGGTTGGTACAATCTGGTAGGAGGGTCTATCGCCACATTTTTCACCGTCGCCTTTGGTTTTTTTGAGCTAATACTAGCGAACCCACCAATTCATCAAAAAAGTAATTGGGGCTTAAACACCTCTTGGACAGTACTGTTACATGGCATGGGTGGGGTTTTACTATTGGGGGTAATTATTGCTATGACTGTCTGGAGAGGCCTACAACGCTACTATTGGCGCAAGGATGCAGCTAGACAAGTGCAGTGGAGTTACTTATTAGTAGGAATCATAATCATGTGTATCTTGTATGTTCACGGGACTTTAGGAGGACAATTAGGATCGGAATTTGGAGTCCACGTTACTGCTGCTAAGTTACTCCAAGAGGGCGCAAACCCAGACTCACTACCCAAATAAACCAGAAGTATTCTGAGTGTATGTCTAGATTTTTAGAATATTTACTAATAGCTAGTTATATCGCAGTTCTGCTCATTATCAGCCATTGGATTGGACAGATGGCCTATTCTTGGATGCCTATTGAGGCTACAGCAGAAGCACAAAAAGTAGATAGTTTATTTAGCTTTTTAACAGCTATTGGGGCATTCATTATTCTTGGTCTTATAGGTATGATGGCGTACTCAGTACTTTCTTTCCGCGCACCTCCAAATGACTACAGTGAGGGACATCCATCAAGAGGAGATTTAAAATTAGAATTCTTATGGACAGCTGCTCCAACATTACTAGTTTTATGGCTTGCTTTCCAAGGCTTTAATATTTATCAGCAATTAAATATTCTAGGTTTACAACAAGTTGTACATTTACATACACCCTTAGAAAAACTAGCCTCTGCCGCATCTAGTGAGGATCAACCTAAACCGAATGATGAAACTATTGAGGTATTTGTGAAGCAGTGGGATTGGACTTTCCGCTATCCCAATAATGTTACTAGTAATGAATTACACTTACCTGTTAATCGTCGGACTCGCCTAAATATGCACGCCAAAGACGTACTCCACAGTTTTTACGTCCCTGAGTTCCGCTTACAGCAATATATTGTCCCTGGACGCGACATTGACCTTGTAGTTACACCCACTCGCATTGGTGAATACAAACTCAAGGATGCTTTATTTAGTGGTACATACTTTGCTTTGATGGATGCCAATATCCACATTGAATCTCCCCAACAATATAATCAATGGCTAACAACAGCAGAAAACCAACCAGTAGTCATCAAGAACCAGGCTGTTGATGAGTATACCCAACCAACAAAAACACTTTTTAAGAGTGGCTGG
>ERZ1034427.95-NODE-95-length-19481-cov-3.078194_pt1 | contig 19481 bp, 15 predicted proteins | sample MGYA00520607_ERZ1034427 | MGnify/ENA primary metagenome ERZ1034427 (study PRJEB33736, sample SAMEA104288489) | Azolla caroliniana | place: Brazil | collected 1987 | study: EMG produced TPA metagenomics assembly of the PRJEB19522 data set (Is there foul play in the... | reverse complement strand
TCGACGGGCGGCAATAATCCGAGAAGATCAGGAAGCCGCCCGAATAGGGGATGAGACCACCATGCAGCGCTATGCCGTTCATGGCCGCCGCCATGCCGTGCTCGCGAATGCCGTAATGGATGTAACGGCCGGAGAAATCCGTCGGCGTAATCGACGCCGTCTGGCTGGTCTTGGTATTGTTCGATCCCGTCAGGTCGGCGGAACCACCAATGGTTTCCGGAACGACACCATTGATCACTTCAAGCGCATCCTCGGAGGCCTTGCGGGTTGCGACCGTCGGCTTGGTCTCGGCCAGCTTCTGCTTGTAGGCGGAAACGGCGGGAGCCAGCGCTGCGGGAAGCGCGCCCGAGAAACGACGGTTGAACTCGTCTTTTTTCGCAGAACTTGCGAGCCGGTTGGCCCAGTCCTTATGGGCGCTGGCGCCACGGGTTCCGGCCTGGCGCCACATGGCGAGCACGTCCTCGGGAATCACGAAGGCTTCCGAAGGCCAGTTGAGCGCCGCGCGCGTGGCGGCGATTTCATCGGCGCCTAGCGGCGAGCCGTGCACCTTGTGGGTGCCGGCCTTGTGCGGAGCACCGAAACCGATCACCGTCTTGCAGGCGATCATGGTCGGTTTGTCGGAGGTCTGCGCCTGTTCGATGGCAGCCGCGATCGCTTCCGGATCATGGCCGTCCACGGCAATCGTGTTCCAGTTGCAGGCACGGAAACGCGCATGCTGATCCGTCGAATCGGCCATGCTGACGGCGCCATCGATGGTGATGTTGTTGTCGTCCCAGAAGACGATCAGCTTGTTGAGCTTCAGGTGACCGGCCAGCGAAATCGCTTCCTGGCTGATGCCCTCCATCAGGCAGCCGTCGCCGGCGATCACCCAGGTGCGGTGGTCGACGAGGTCATGACCAAAGCGTCCGGCCAGATGAGCCTCGGCCATGGCCATGCCGACGGCCGTCGCCAGACCCTGGCCGAGCGGACCGGTGGTGGTCTCGACGCCGGGCGTGTGGTGGACTTCCGGGTGGCCAGGGGTCAGCGAGCCCCACTGACGGAAGTTCTCGATCTCCTTCATCGTCACGGCCTTGAAGCCGGTCAGGTGAAGCAGGGAATAGAGCAGCATCGAGCCGTGGCCAGCCGACAGGACGAAGCGGTCGCGGTCATGCCAGTTGGGCTGACTCGCGTCGAACTTCAGAAACTTGCTCCACAGCACCGTCGCCACGTCGGCCATGCCCATCGGCATGCCCTGGTGTCCGGACTTGGCCTTGTGCACGGCGTCCATGGAAAGGACGCGGATCGCGTCGGCCATCTTGATGGGCGAAACGGGCATGGAAGTTCCGTCTTGTCTTTGTTTTGCGGGGCTGCGCGAGGGGCGCAGTCGCATGGGAACCCGGAGGGGTCAACCCGCGACAGGGGCTTAAGGCGGGCGCCGAACGCCCGCCGTGGGCGCTATGCAACAGGCTCCGCGGACGCTATAGCTGGAGCGCGCCTTATGCTCACTTTCAGCATAAGGCGGCCGTCAGATGGGAAAGGCCGGTCGCTTGGGTAGTCCGTCGTTCTTCTCGCCCTACCGCCATGGCTTCGTCCGTGTCGCGACCGCCGTGCCGAAGGTGAAGCTGGCCGATCCCGCCGCGAACGCCCAGGCCGTTCTGGCCCTGGCGCGCGAAGCCCATGACGCGGGCGTCGCGGTGATCGTGTTCCCGGAGTTGGGCCTGACGGGCTACACGATCGACGACCTGCTGCAGCAGGAAGTCTTGCTCGACGCCGTCGAGGCGGCGCTTGCGACCCTGGCAGAGGGAACGCGCAAGCTGGCGCCGATGATCGTGGTCGGCGCGCCGCTGCGCGACGCGGGCCGACTCTACAATACCGCCGTCGCCATCCAGGGCGGCCAGATGCTGGGCGTCGTCCCAAAGAGCTTCTTGCCCAACTATCGCGAATTCTACGAGCGACGCTGGTTTACGCCGGGCGCCGGCGTGACGGGCAAGACCTTAGGCCTCGCGGGCCAGACCGTTCCGTTCGGGACCGACGTCCTTTTTCGCGCCAACGCTCCAATGCCGTTCACCGTTGGCGTCGAGATCTGCGAGGACGTTTGGACGCCCAGCCCGCCTAGCACCGCCCAGGCCCTGGCCGGGGCCGAGATCCTGCTCAATCTGTCGGCCAGCAACATCACTATCGGCAAGTCCGAGACCCGCCGCCTGCTGTGCGCCAGCCAGTCGTCGCGAGCGATCGCCGCCTATGTCTATTCGGCTGCCGGCGCGGGCGAGAGCTCGACGGACCTGGCCTGGGACGGCCATGTCGACATCCACGAGATGGGCGCCCTGCTGGCCGAGACCGCGCGGTTCTCGACCGGTCCGGCCTGGACCTTCGCCGACGTCGACGTCGAGCGGATCTGGCAGGAGCGGATGCGGGTCGGCAGCTTCGGCGACGCCATGGCCTTGGCGCCGCCCAAGGTCCCGTTCCGGGTGATCCCGTTCGATTTCCAGGCGCCCCCCGGTGACCTGGCTCTGGCGCGCGGCGTCGAGCGCTTCCCGTTCACGCCGTCCGATCCCGCCAAGCTGCGCGAAAACTGCTACGAGGCCTACAATATCCAGGTTCAGGGCCTGGCGCGCCGCCTGGAGGCTTCGGGTCTCGAGAAGCTGGTGATCGGCATCTCGGGCGGCCTCGACTCCACCCAGGCGCTGCTGGTGGCCGCCAAGGCCGTCGATCAGCTCTCGCTGCCGCGCGAAAACATCCTGGCCTACACGCTGCCGGGTTTCGCGACGTCCGACCGGACAAAGTCGAACGCCTGGGCGCTGATGAAGGCCATGGGCGTGACGGCCGCCGAGCTCGACATCCGCCCGGCCGCGACCCAGATGCTGAGGGATCTAGACCACCCGTTCGGACGGGGCGAGGCGGTCTATGACGTGACGTTCGAGAACGTGCAGGCCGGTCTTCGCACCGACTACCTGTTCCGACTCGCGAACCACAACGCCGCGCTGGTCGTCGGCACGGGCGACTTGTCGGAGCTGGCCCTGGGCTGGTGCACCTATGGTGTCGGCGACCATATGAGCCACTACAACCCCAATTGCGGGGCGCCCAAGACGCTGATCCAGCACCTGATCCGCTTCGTGGCCCATTCCGGCGATGTCGACGCCGGCACGACCGCCTTGCTGGAGGACATCCTGGCCACCGAGATCTCGCCGGAGCTGGTCCCCGGCGAAGAGGTGCAGGCGACCGAGAGCTTCGTGGGCCCCTATGCCCTGCAGGACTTCAATCTCTACTACATGACGCGCTATGGCATGGCGCCGTCCAAGATTGCCTTCCTGGCCTGGAGCGCCTGGCACGACGCCGGCGCGGGCGGCTGGCCCGTCGGCCTGCCCGAAAGCGCGCGTCGCGCCTACGACCTGCCGGAGATCAAGCGTTGGCTGGAGCTGTTCCTGAAGCGCTTCTTCGCCAACCAGTTCAAGCGGTCGGCCGTGCCCAACGGTCCTAAGATCTCGTCGGGCGGCGCGTTGTCCCCGCGCGGCGACTGGCGGATGCCGTCGGACGTCACGGCGGACGCTTGGCTCGCCGAACTGCACGTTGGCGTTCCAGACTGACGAAAACTCTTCGTTACTGGCGGCTTTCCCTTTAAGCACCCGTCGCAACAACGCCCTATCAGGGGCAAAGACTGAATGTGTGGGGATAAGTCTTGGCTGCGATCTATCCGGTGATCTTGTGCGGCGGTTCGGGCACGCGTCTGTGGCCCGCCTCGCGAAGCGATCAACCCAAACAGTTCCTGAAACTGGTCGGCGACCGCTCTTCGTTCCAGGAGACGGTGCTGCGGGTGAAGGACATCCCCGGCGTCGCCGAAGTGGTGGTGGTCACTGGCGAGGCCATGGTCGGCTTCGTCGCCGAACAAACGGCCGAGATCGGCGCCTGGACCACCATCCTGGTCGAGCCTGAAGCGCGGGATTCCGCGCCGGCGGTGGCGGCGGCGGCCTATGTCGAGCGCCAGGACCCCGATGGCGTGGTGCTGATGCTGGCGGCGGACCATCACATCTCCGAGCCGGAGATCTTCGAGCAAGCGGCGCTGGTCGCGGCCCGCGCCGCCGAGCAAGGCCTGATCGTCACCTTCGGCGTTCAGCCGACCGTGCCAGCGACCGGCTTCGGCTATATCCGTCCGGGCGCGGCCCTGTTGGACGGCTCGGTTCGAGAGGTCGCCGCGTTCGTCGAGAAGCCGGACCAAGCCACCGCCGAGCGCTATTTGCTCGAGGGCTATCTCTGGAACAGCGGCAATTTCGCCTTCAAGGCCGCGACCTTGCTCGGCGAGTTCGAGGCGTTCGAACCGACCGTCGCCGCCGCCGCCAAGGCCTGCGCCGCGACCCTGGAACTCGAGGCCGGCATCGGCCGCCTCGATCGCGACGCCTTCGCCCAGGCTAAGAAGATCTCGCTCGACTACGCGGTCATGGAGCGGACCCAGAAGGCCGCCGTCGTCCCCGCCGCCTTCGCCTGGTCGGATCTCGGCGCCTGGGACGCGATCTGGGAAGCCTCGACCCGCGACGGCGAGGGGAACGCTCGCGCCGGCGACGTCGACCTGCACGGGGCGACAGGCGTGCTGGTGCGTTCCACGGGGCCCTATGTCGGTGTCATCGGCGTCAGCGACATCGTCGTCGTGGTCGAGCCGGACGCCGTGCTGGTCTGCCATCGCAAGGACAGCCAGGCGGTGAAGACGCTGGTCGACGGCCTGAAGGCCAAGGGTCGCTCGATCGCCTCCCGCCGTAGCGCCTCGCCCAATGGAACCGAGACCTTGGTCTCCACGGACGGTTTCGATGTCGAGCTGCGACGCGCCTCGGCGGGCCAGAGCTTCGCCCTGCCGGCCTCGACGGTGCAGCTGCTGGAAGGCGTCCTGGAGATGGACGGCGACGTCTACGCGGCTGGCGCCGTCATCCCGCTGGAGGCCGAGATCCAAGCGCGCGCCATCGGGGCGGCGACCTTGCTGGTCACTCGCCCGCGATAGGTCTCGCTCAGGCTTTCGCGGCCTTGGCGCCGACCGCGCGGTCCAGCTCCAGGATCGCCAGAACGATATGGTAGAACGAGCTGGCCGGGGCCGGCTCTTCCACGAACGTCTCGTCGGGCTGGTACTTGTCACGCCACAGCCCGGGGACCGGCGTGCGCAGATAGGTCAGCAGCCCCTCCGCGCCGGCGGCGGCCATGTCCCAGTACTTGTCCTCGCCGGTGATCTCGGCCGCTAGCACGGCGGCCTTGATCCGCTCGGTCTGGGGCCACAGGCGCGCGCCGTTGTCGTGGATCGAGAAGTCGTCGAGCAGGGCATTGACCGCCACGCCGCGCGCCAGATCGATCCCGCGCGCTTCGGCGTCGTCGATCATCCTCAGTGCGGCCTTCGTCGCGTCGGCGCGGCCCGTGAGCTTGCCCCAGCGCAACAGCAGCCAACCCCACTCGAACTGGTGGCCGGGCTCGCAGATCCTACCTTCGATACCGGGCGCGGGGTTCCAGTCGAGATCGAAGAACTCCCTCAGCTGACCGCTCTTGGCGTCGATGAACTTGGTGAGCGCCAGCTCGGCGATCTCGTCGGCGAGGACCCGCCAAGCCGGATCACCGTCGATCGCGGTCCAGGCCAGCATGGCCTCGAACAGGTGCATGTGCGGGTTTGACTGCAGCGGCGTGGTCGGAGGATTGGACTGATGGAAGCCCGCGACCGGATGCTTGCGCTCGGCGATCAGCTTTTCGCGCACCTCGACGGCGATCGTCTTGGCCTCTGCCGCGCGGGCCGGCAGCGCGGTGGCGACGGCGGCCAGGGCGAACATGGCGAAGGCCTGGTCGTAGAGCTCGGCCGTCTCGTCCAGGCTCTCGCCGTTGGGGCCGATCAAGGTGCGGAAGAGGCCATCGGTGCGGCGATATGACGCGAGGTAGAAGGACAGCCCGTGCTCGACCGCCTCGCGCCACGGTCCCGCCCAGCCGAGTTCGCCGGCGATGGCGAACGAATAGATCTGGCGTGGCAGCACGCGGCCGCGACGCGGGCCTTCCACCGGGACGCCTTCAAGATCAAGCTTCTCGAAGAAGCCGCCCTTCTTTTGGTCCGCGCCCGCCGTCCACCACAGGGGATAGGCCGCCTCGGTCGCCCAGGTCTTGAGGCGGTCGCGCAGGCGGGCGGCGTCGGCGAAGGCGTTGGTCATCGAAGGCTCTCCAAGGATGAGCTCTTCTAGAGCGCAACTTGTGTCGAGGCCAAGACAGTGGTCTGGCGATTTCGCGCCGCGCGCGGTACTGCTCATGACATGACCGGCGCCTCTGATCTTCCGCCCCTCAAGGCCGTCTTCCTGGATCGGGATGGCGTGCTCAACATCGATCACGGCTATGTCTTCGATCCAGCTCGCCTGGCGTGGATAGACGGCGCCCGCGAAGCCGTGGCGGCGATCAGCAAGGCGGGCCTAAAGGTTCTGGTCGTCACCAACCAGTCCGGCATTGGCCGAGGCTATTTCGACGAAGCGGACATGGACCGCTTTCATGACGCCATGCAGGACCAGCTGGCCGAGGTCGGGGGACAGATCAACGCCTTTTACTATTCCCCCTTCCATGAATCGGCGATCGTGGAGGCCTATCGCGTGGCCGATCACCCGGATCGCAAGCCCAATCCCGGTATGATTTTGCGGGGGTTGGCCGAATGGAACCTCAAGCCGGAAGAAGCCGTGATCATCGGCGATCGTCACATCGACGTGGAGGCCGGCAACCGCGCCGGCATGCCCGGCTATCTCTTCAAGGGCGGCAATCTGAGGGCCTTCGTCGCCCAGGTGCTAGGCGATCGCGTCCCCGAACTGAAATGAAGATCCTGCAGTTCGGCGGGACCGGTCAGGTCGCCACCGCCGTTCAGGCGGCCGCCCGCGAAGGGATCGAGGTCGTCGCCCTATCCCGCGCCGACTGCGACCTCGAGGATCTCGCCGCGATCCGCGAGGCGATTCAGTCGACCCACTGCGACCTCGTGCTGAATACGGCCGCCTTCACCCACGTCGACCCCGCCGAGTCTCGTCCAGACGAAGCCTTCGCCGTCAACGCGACCGCGCCCGGAGTGATGGCGGAGGCTTGCGCCACGCGCGACCTGCCGTTCGTCCATCTCTCCACCGACGCGGTGTTCGACGGGCTGACGGACCGCGCCTATGTCGAGACCGACGAGGCGAGGCCGCTCAACGTCTACGGCCGCTCCAAGCTGGCTGGCGAGCGGGCGGCGCTGGCCCATTCTCGGGCGGTCGTCCTGCGCGTCTCCTGGGTCTTTTCGCGTTACGGCCGCAACTATGTCAGCTTCATGCTGCGTCTGGCGCGCGAGCGCGAGGTGCTGAGGGTCGTCGCCGACCAGTTCGGGACGCCGACCGACGGCGAGGCCTTGGCCGCGTTCCTGGTCGCGACCGCGCCGCGCTGGGCGGCGGCGTCGTCGGGCGATCCGACGTTCGGCCTTTTCCATTTCGCCAACGCCGGCGAGACCAGCCGTTTCGACTTCGCCAAGGCCGCCATCGATCGCGATCCGCTAACGCGCGCCAGGCTCGAGCCGACGACCCAGGCCGTCTTCACCGAGCCCGCGCCCCGTCCGCCGCGCTCGCCGCTCGACACCGCCAAGCTGCGCGAGGTGTTCGGTTTCGAGCCCGAGCCCTGGCGTTCCGCGGTCGAAAGGACGGCGGATCGGCTCGTTACGACGGGAGCGATCGGCTAGCGGCTGGCGCCCCGAGCGCCCGCGCGATAAACCGGCGGGACTTCCAAGAAAAATTCAGCGCGAGCGACCATGCAGATCTTCCTCGACAGCACCGACACCAAGGTTATCGCCGACCTGGCCTCCACGGGCCTGATCGATGGCGTGACCACCAACCCGACCCTGATCGCCAAGTCGGGACGGCCGATGCTCGAGGTCATCGCCGAGATTTGCGACATCGTCCCCGGTCCGATCAGCGCCGAGGTGGCCGCGACGACCGCCGACGCCATGATCGCCGAGGGCCAGAAGCTGGCGAAGATCGCGCCGAACGTCGTCGTGAAAATCCCGCTGACCCGCGATGGCCTGATCGCCTGCGCGGCCTTCGCCGACGAAGAGATCAAGACCAACGTCACGCTCTGCTTCTCGCCGACCCAGGCGCTGCTGGCCGCCAAGGCGGGAGCGACCTTCGTCTCACCGTTCATCGGCCGCCTGGACGACTATGGCTTCGACGGCATGGACCTGATCCGCGACATCCGCACGATCTATGACAACTACGGCTATGAGACCGAAATCCTGGCCGCGTCGGTGCGCAACGCCGCTCACGTCAAGGAAGCCGCCATCGTCGGCGCCGATGTCGTGACGATCCCGCCCGCCGTCTTCGCGGATCTCTACAAGCACCCCCTGACCGACAAGGGCCTGGAGCAGTTCCTGAAGGATTGGGCGTCTACGGGCCAGTCCATCCTGTAGGGGACTCGGCGCTTTCGGGCGGGCGTTCCGCTCGCCCGAACGGCGACCAACTGATCACAGTTTATTTCGCAATGGCGAAGCTGGTTCGCAAACGCGAACTCACGCGTTAAAGGTGGTCCGTTCACAGAGGGCCACGACCATGGTTCCCCAGATCGCCGAGACCGAAGTCCGCCTGACGGGTCCCGAAGAGGCCGATCGGTTCTCGCGCTTCCTGCATGATTTCCTGTCCGAGAACGGCTTTCCTTTCGTGATCATCCACGACGCGCCCGAACGCCTGGGCCAATTGCGGCGCGTGGTGTTCGAAGAGATCGGTCTCAGCCTGAAGTTCGCCCGGGAATGGACCCAGGGCCAGGGCGCCGCCTAGCGGGCCTTGCGGGCCACCACCTCGGGGTGATCCTTCCACGCCGGCATCTTGGCCATGTAGGCGATGGTCTCCAGTTCGGCTTGCGCGCGTGGGCTGCCGCGTCGCTCCTGCCATTGCACCATGCGCTCGAAGCGGGTCGGGAAATCCTGCAGGACGCCGGTCTCGTCCACGCAATAGGCGCAATAGTGTCCCGTCTCGATCGGCATGCCGCAGCTTTCGCAGGCGTGGTTCATCGAACATCTCCTCTCAATTGGACAACCAAGGCTCGCAGGCTCTCGATCAGGGCTTGCCGCTGATCCGCCCTCAGGCCGGCGGCGGCGGACGCCAGGAGGGTCTGATCAAGGACGGTTCGGGCGTCGAGTAGCGCGGAATGGCCCTCGTCCGTTAGCCAGATCAGGCTGCGGCGGGCGTCGGCCGGATCCCTGTCCCGGGTCAGCAAGCCCTTGTCGGCCAGATGATCGACCATCTCGCTGAGCGTGCTGGGCGCGCGATCGATGTGCTTCGCCAGTTCGCCCGCCGTCAAAGGTCCCGCCGCCGCCAGATGATCCAGCAAGGCGACCGTCTCCGGCGAGAGCCGATCACGCTTGTCGCGCACGCGCCGAACCGCCGCGCGGTAGGTGGCGCGGAAAAGGTCCTCGAACTCGGAGGCGAAGGCGTCGCTCATGAGGCGACGCTATGGGCGGCGAAAAGCTTCGTAAATCCCGAACGATCGGGGCTAGGACTTGGAGGCTGTCCTGGCGCGGCGCTTGCGGCGCGACTTGATCAGATCCAGCAGGTGGTGCTCGCCCTCGCCGGGCATGGCGGGGGAGGGGTCCGCGGCCTTGGATGGGCGCGGCGGCGGCAGGTCTTCGCGCTCCGGGTTCTCGGCCAGGAGGTGCGCCGAAAGCATCATGTCCGTCTTCACGGGACCAAAGTCGGCCGCCGCGGTCCAGACACGGATCGCCGCCTGGGCGAAGGCTTCCGACAGGTCGGTCACCTCGATCATGGGCGCGGGATCCTTGCGGATGCGGGGGTCGTTCTCGGCGCGCTCGCGCAGCCGCTTGAGCACCAGGACGAGATCGGTCTTCAGGGGTACCTTGAACAGCACGTCGGCCCGGCGCTGGCGGTGGGTCGAGTAGTTCAGGATCACGTCCCCGAACACCTTGCTGTTGGGGATCATCACCTTGACGTTGTCGGGCGTGGCGATCTCGGTGAACAGCAGGTCCAGCGACTTGACGGTGCCCTGACGCGTCGCCGTCTCGATCACGTCGCCGACGCGGTAGGGGCGGAACAGGAGGATCATCACGCCCGCCGCCACGTTCGACAGCGCGCCTTGAAGCGCCAGGCCGATGGCCAGCGAGGCCGCGCCCAGCACGGCGAGGATCGAGGTCGTCTGCACGCCCAGCTGCTGCAGGACGGCCACCAGGCCCACGGCGATCACGGCGTATCGCGCCAGCGACGCGCTGAAGCTCTCCAGCGTGGGGTCTGGCGCGTTGCGATGGACGCGATTGAGGGTTCGCCGCATGAACCGCGCCGCCCAGCCCGCCGCCCAGAAGGTCACGGCCAGGGTGAGGCCGGCGACCACCAGATTGACGGCGAGGCCGCCCAGCCAATCCAGGAAGTGGCCGAACATGGTCTCGTCGGCGCGCACGTTCATCAGCGACGGCAGCGGCGTGTTCGCCGGGATCGGGCTAGGCTTGGTCTGCATGAAGGTCTCGATAGGCGCCCCCGCGCGTCCAGGTCAACGGTGGCGCGCGCCTATGGTTCCGCTTGCGGCCATTGGCCAGGCGAGTGGAAACAGTCAGTTACATCAATTGGCTCGAATTCGTCATGAACGAAGACTAAGAGCGCCGCCCATGAGCATGCCCTTCATCGACCTCGCCGCGCAGCAGCGCCGGATCCGTGACAAGATCGACGCCGCCATCGCCAAGGTGCTGGACAGCGGCGCCTATGTCATGGGGCCGCAAGTGCGGGAGTTCGAGGCCAAGCTCGCGGAATTCGGCCAGGCCAAGCTGGCCTTGTCCTGCGCCAACGGCACCGACGCGATCGCCCTGCCGCTGATGGCCTGGGGCGTTGGCCCGGGTGACGCGGTGTTCTGTCCGTCCTTCACGTTCGCCGCGACGCCGGAAGTCGTGCCCTGGGTTGGCGCGACGCCGGTGTTCGTCGACGTCCTGTCCGACACCTACAATCTCGACCCCGCCAAGTTGGAAGCGGCCATCGCCGGGGTGAAGGCCGATGGAAAGCTCACCCCCAAGGTGGTCATCGCGGTCGACCTGTTCGGCCAGCCCGCCGACTATCCAGCCATCAAGGCGATCTGTGAACGCGAGGGCCTGAAGCTCATCGCCGACAGCGCCCAGGGCTTTGGCTGCACGCTGGACGGCAAGCACCCACTGCACTGGGCGGACGTGGCGACCACCAGCTTCTTTCCGGCCAAGCCCCTGGGGTGTTACGGCGATGGCGGCGCGGTGCTGACCAACGACGCCACGCTGTGGGACCTGATGGACAGTTACCGCGTCCACGGCAAGGCCGTTGGACCCGATCTCGCGGGCAAGACCTTCGACCACGACCCCAAGTACCTGAACACTCGCATCGGCATGAACTCGCGCCTCGACACGATCCAGGCCGCGATCCTGATCGAGAAGCTGGCGATCTTCGCCGAGGAGATCGCGCTGCGGCAGGTCGTGGCCGATCGCTATGCCGAGGGCCTGAAGGGCGCGGTGATCTCGACGCCGGCGGTGATCGAGGGCGGCGTTTCGGTCTGGGCTCAGTACGTGATCGAGCACCGCGATCGCGATGGCCTAGCCGCCCACTTGAAGGCTCACGCAATCCCGACCGCCGTCTACTATCCGGTGCCGATGCACGCGCAGGCGCCCTACGCGGCCTTCCCGCGTGGCGCTGGCGGTCTGCCGGTCACCGAGGCCAAGGCCGAGACCGTGCTGGCCCTGCCGATGCACCCCTATCTGGGCGAGGCCGACCAGCGGCGGGTCATCGACGCGATCCGGTCGTTCAACGGCTGACCATCGTCGTTTTATGGGTGGTGTCGTCGACGCCAGAGCCTATATCGCGGACACGTCTCGCGGCCGGGGCGTCAGCTCGCGCGAGTAAAACCCATGTCCGACACCGCTTCCTCGCCGCATCCCGGCATGGGCTTTGGCCAGTTCGTAGCCCTGATCGCGGCGATGATGGCGACCAACGCCCTGGCCATCGACTCGATGCTGCCGGCCCTGCCGAACATCGGCGAGGCGCTGGGCGTGCATGATCCCAACGCCCGTCAGTGGGTGATCACGTCCTATCTGCTCGGCTTCGGCGTCGCCCAGCTAGCCTACGGCTCCCTGGCCGACCGCTATGGCCGCAAGCCGGTTCTGATGGTCGGCCTCGCGCTCTACACCGTCTTCGCCGCCCTCTGCGCCTTCTCGACCTCGTTCGAGATGCTGCTGATCGCGCGGTTCCTGACGGGACTGGGCGCGGCCTCGACGCGAGTGCTGTCGGTGTCGATCGTCCGCGACTGCTATGCCGGCCGCCAGATGGCCCGGGTGATGTCGCTGGCCTTCATCGTCTTCCTGGCCACTCCGATCATCGCGCCCTCGCTGGGCCAGGCGATCATGCTGTTCGCCTCGTGGCGCTGGATCTTCGGGGTGCTGTCGATCTTCGGCCTGGTCGTCATGGCCTGGGCGGCGATCAAGCTGCCCGAGACCCAGCACCCGGAGGATCGCATTCCGATCTCGATCACCGGAGTCAGCTCGGCCTTCAAGACCGCCCTGACCGACCGGATCGCCATGGGTTACACCCTGGCCGCCGCGCTGGTGTTGAGCGGCCTGTTCGGCTTTCTGAATTCGGCCCAGCAAGTGTTCGCCGAGGTGCTCCACGCCGGCGACATTTTCCCGTTGGTCTTCGCCGGCATCGCCGGGACCATGGCTGTCTCGTCCCTGCTCAATTCCCGGATCGTCGAGAAGCTGGGCATGCGCAAGGTCTCGCACTGGGCCTTGATCGGTTTCATCGGTGTCGCCGCCGCGCACGCCCTGGTGGCGGTCACGGGACATGAGACGCTGGTGACCTTCGCTCTGATGCAGGCGAGCATGATGTTCTGCTTTGGCCTGGTGATGTCCAACTTCGGGGCCATCGCCATGGAGCCTCTAGGCCATGTGGCCGGCGCGGCCGCCTCGGCCCAGGGCTTCATCACCACCATCGGAGGGGCGGTGTTCGGCTTCTTCATCGGCCAACTCTACGACGGCACGACCGTTCCTTTGACTTTGGGTTTCATGGGCTTTGGCATTGCGGGCTTGCTGACAGTGCTGGCGACCGAGAGAGGCAAGCTGTTCCAGACCGGCCATCCCGCGACGGCCTCGGCGGGCGCGTCGGGCCATTAGTCTAGCATGGCTTCCAGCGTGGCGAGCTCGTCGGCTTCGCGCGAAGGCTTGTCCCAGCGGATGCGGTTGATGCGCGGGAAGCGCATCGCCACGCCGGACTTGTGCCGTGTCGAGCGCTGCAGGCCCTCGAAGGCGACCTCGAAGACCAGGCCGAACTCCAGATCCGCGCGGACCGAACGCACGGGGCCGAAGCGCTCGATCGTGTGGTCGCGGACGAACTTGTCGATCTGTTTCAGCTCCTCGTCCGTGAAACCGAAATAGGCCTTGCCGACGGGGGTCAGATTGCGCCGACCCTCGTCGTCCTCGCGCCAGACGCCGAAAGTGTAGTCGGAGTAGAAGCTCGACCGCTTGCCGTGGCCGCGCTGGGCGTACATCAGCACCGCGTCGATCAGGCGCGGGTCGCGCTTCCATTTGAACCACGGGCCCTTTGGGCGTCCTGGCTCGTAGACGCTGTCGCGGCGCTTGAGCATCAGCCCTTCGGACAGACGGGCGTCGCCCTCGGGCGGATCGCGGCGCAGGCCGGCCAGCTCTTCCCAGGTCGAGAAGGGCTGAAGAGGCGAGAGGTCGATGCGGGTCGTCTTCAAGCGGCCAACGAAGGCTTCCAGCCGGGCGCGCCGTTCGACGAAGGGTAGGGCCCGAAGATCTTCCTCGCCATCCAGCATCAAGTCATAGGCGCGGATCCCGGCCGGGAAATTCGCCAGTTGCTTGCCGTCCACCGTCTTGCGGTTCAAGCGCTGCTGGAGGTCGCCGAACGGCGCCAGGGCGCCGTCTCGCAACACCAGCAGTTCGCCATCGATCGCCCCCTCGAAATCCAGGGCCTCGATCACGTCGGGAAAGCTGGCCGAGATGTCGTCGCCCGTGCGGGTGTAGAGCTTGCGCATACCTCGCTCGCTGACGGCTTGAACGCGAATTCCGTCCCACTTCCATTCGGCCATGTAGTCGGCGGGATCGAGCTTGGCGAAGTCGACGGCTTCGTCGATCGGCTGGGCCAACATCACCGGCCGGAAGCGACCCGGCGCGTCGGGCGATGGACGCTCCGAGCGTCCTTCCAGCCAGGCGAAGAGGTCGCCATACGGCGGGCTCATCGCGTGCCAGACCTCCTCGATCTCGCCGATCTCGACGCCGCCGAAATTCGCGCAGGCCTGTTTGGCCAGGCGCGAGGAAACGCCCACTCTCAAGCCGCCGGTCATCAGCTTGAGCAGCGCCCAGCGGCCATCGGGATCCAGGGCGTCGAGCCAGCCCTCGATCAGCCGCTGGACCTCGGCGCGCGAAGCCGAGTGCAGGGCGTCGATCACCTCGGAGAGCTCCGGCGGCCGGTTCGCGCCGGGCTTGGCGGGCCAGACAAGGGCGACGGTCTCGGCTAGGTCGCCCACATAGTCGTAGGACCAGGCGAACAGCTGGGCGTCCATCCGCGCCTCGACGGCCTTGCGGATGAAGGCCGGCTTGGCGGCGTTGAAAGACAGCGCCCCCGTCAGCGCCGCCAGGGCGTAACCGCGATCCGGGTCCGGCGTCTGACGCAGGTGGTCCTCGATCAGCGTCAGCTTGGCGTTGCGCGAGCTGGTCAGGGATAGCCGGTCGAGCAGGTGGTCGAAGGCGCGCATGGACATGGAATGTCGGACGGCTCCGTTCGTTCAGCCCGCCGCATAACGCGGCCTCGGCGCCGCATGCGCAAGATCATAGGCGCTTGCCAGAAGACCAAGCTTGACCTGTAGTCGGACAACATGGGTCGGAGGTCGCCATGATCAACCTTTCCGCCTTGCCGCTTCCGCTGCTCGGCGCGGCGCTGGCCGCCAGTCTCCTGTTGTCGCAGGAGATCGGCTACCGCAGCGGCCAGCGCATAGGCGCGCGCGACGAGACCACGGGAGCCGGGCACCTGCTGTCGGCCGCCCTGGCCTTGCTGGGCCTGCTGATCGCCTTCACCTTCTCGATGGCGTCCGATCGCTACGAGGCGCGCCGGGCGCTGGTTCTGGCCGAGGCCAACGCGCTGTCGACCACCTATCTGCGGGTCCAGGCGCTCGACGAGCCGTTCCGCGGCCGGTTGAGCCAGGGCGTCGTGGCCTATGGCCAGGCGCGCCAGGACTTCTTCGCGGCGGGCGAGGACCCGCGCAAGCTGGCCGCCGCCAGCGCCGAAACCGACGCTCTGCAGGCGCGGCTCTGGGCGGATCTCATGCCGGCCCTGCAAGCCGCGCCGACCGCCACGATCAATCCCGCGCTTCTGCAGACCACCAACGAGCTGTTCGACCTGGCCGCGTCGCGTCAGGCGGCGCTGGAAGCCCACGTGCCGGACGCGATCCTCCGTTCCCTGGTGGTCTACGCCTTGGTCGCGGCGGCGATGCTGGGCTACGGCATGGCCTCGGCGGGGAGGCGGCACATGGTGGCGTCGCTGGCGTTGTTCGTCCTGGTCTCCCTGGCGGTCACGCTGATCATCGATCTCGACCGGCCCCGCGCGGGATCGGTGACCATCTCCCAGGCGCCGTTCGCCCGCACCCTCGAAGGTTTGAAGACGCTGGAGGCCGCGAGGCTTCGCGCCGCGCGCTGAAACGAAAACCGCCGCGAAAGCGAACAGGCTCTCGCGGCGGCTCCAGCTTTCATTCGTCAGGATCAGGCGCGTTCGTGAACGGCCTCTTCCGCCGCCAGCGGCTGGGGCAGACGGTTGACCATCTCCTTGGGGCAGACCTGCCAGAACTGGTCACGGACGCGGTCCCAGTCGCGCAGCAGGGTCGCGGCGAACACCGAGTCGGTCTCGCGAGCGTGCTCGGCGATCAGAGAACGCAGCACGCCTTCCCAGTAAGGCGAGGCCAGGCGCTGAACGAGGATGCTGTCGGGATTGATGTTGGACTGGAAGCGGTCGTGCTGGTCGAGCACGAAAGCCATGCCGCCGGTCATGCCGGCCCCGAAGTTGTTCCCCGTCGGGCCCAGGATCACCACCTGGCCGCCGGTCATGTACTCGCAGCCGTTGGCCCCGCAACCCTCGACCACCGTTACGGCGCCGGAGTTACGGACAGCGAAGCGCTCACCGGCCTGGCCCGCCGCGAACAGCCGGCCCGAGGTGGCGCCGAACAGCACGGTGTTGCCGATCAGCGTGTTTGTCTCCGGGGCGGCCAGACCGCGCGCCGGCTTGATCACGATCGTGGCGCCCGAAAGGCCCTTGCCGACATAGTCGTTGGCCTCGCCGGTCAGTTCGATACGCAGGCCCTGGACGGCGAAGGCGCCCAGGCTCTGGCCGGCGGAGCCCTTCAGCTGGACCGTGAGGTGGCCCGAGGGCAGGCCCTTCATGCCGAACTTGCGGACGATGTGGCTGGAGGTGCGCGTGCCGATGGTTCGGGCCGTGCTGCGGACCGTGTAGGTCAGCTGCATCTTCTCGCCGCGCTCCAGCAGCGGGGCGGCGTCGCGGACGATCTGGGCGTCCAGCGTGTCCGGCACCGCGTTGCGGCCCTCGACCGTGCAGTAGGGCTTGTTGGCCCCCGGATCGGCGCGGACCAGCAGCGGGTTCAGATCGAGGTCGTCGAGGTGCTCGCCGCCGCGCGACACCTGCGCCAGCAGATCGGTGCGGCCGACGATTTCCTGCAGGCTCTTGAAGCCCAGACCCGCCAGGATCTCGCGCACCTCTTCGGCGACGAACGTGAAGAGGTTGATGACCTTGTCGGGCGTGCCGGTGAACTTGGCGCGCAGCGCCTCGTCCTGAGTGCAGACGCCGACAGGGCAGGTATTCGAGTGGCACTGGCGCACCATGATGCAGCCCATGGCCACTAGCGACGCGGTGCCGATGCCGAACTCCTCGGCGCCCATCATGGCGGCGATGACGATGTCGCGGCCCGTGCGCATGCCGCCGTCGGCCCGCAGGACCACGGAGTGGCGCAGGTTGTTCAGCGTCAGCACTTGGTTGGCTTCCGACAGGCCCATTTCCCACGGTCCGCCGGCGTACTTCACCGAGGTCTGGGGCGAGGCGCCGGTGCCTCCGACGCCACCGGCGACCAGGATCACGTCGGCCTTGGCCTTGGCCACGCCAGCGGCGATGGCGCCGATGCCGGTGGCGGCCACCAGCTTCACCGTGACCCGGGCGATCGGGTTGATCTGCTTCAAGTCGTAGATGAGCTGGGCCAGGTCCTCGATCGAGTAGATGTCGTGGTGCGGCGGCGGGCTGATCAGCATCACGCCGGGCGTCGAGTGACGCAGGCGGGCGATCATCTCGGTGACCTTGAAGCCGGGCAGTTGCCCGCCTTCTCCGGGCTTGGCGCCCTGGGCGACCTTGATCTCCAGCTCGACGCACTGGTTCAGGTACTCGGCGGTGACGCCAAAGCGGCCGGAAGCCACCTGCTTGATGGCGCTGTTGGGGTTGTCGCCGTTGGGAAGCGGCTTGTAGCGCGCGCTGTCCTCGCCGCCCTCGCCCGAGACCGAGCGGGCGCCGATGCGGTTCATGGCGATGTTCAGGGCGCCGTGCGCCTCGGGCGACAGGGCCCCCAGGCTCATGCCGGGCGTGACGAAGCGCTTGCGGATCTCGTTCACGCTCTCGACGTCGTCGGTCGAGATCGGGTTGCGGTCCGAACGCCAGTCGAGGAGGTCGCGCAGCTGGATCGGCTTCTGGGTGCGCAGGCCATTCGACCAGCGGCGATACAGCTCGTAGTCGCCGGTGTCGCAGGCCGTCTGCAGGGTGTGCATCAGGCGCGCTTCGAAGGCGTGGGCCTCGCCGGAGCGACGGGCCTTGTAGAGGCCGCCGACCGGCAGGGTGACGGCGGGCGCCCCCCAGGCCTTGCGGTGCAGCTCGACCGACTTGCTCTCGATGCCGGCTAGGCCGATGCCCGAGATGCGCGAGGGCATGCCGGGGAAGAACTCGGCGGCCAGGGCGCGCGACAGGCCGACGGCTTCGAAGTTGTAGCCGCCGCGGTACGAGGAGATGACGCTGATGCCCATCTTGGAGATGATCTTCAGCAGCGTGGACTTGCCGGTGCCGTTGCGGCCGTCTTGAAGTTGATGCAGACGTCGCGCAGCGACTTGTCGCCGATCAGGCCGCGCTCCAGGCGGTCCTGGAAGCTCTCCTGGGCGAGATAGGCGTTCACGGCCGTGGCGCCGACGCCGACCAGCACCGCGAAATAGTGCGTGTCCAGGCACTCGGCCGAGCGGACGATGATCGAGACGTAGGAGCGCAGGCCCTTGGCGACCAGGTGGGCGTGGACGCCGCCGGTGGCCAGGATCATCGGCAGGGCCACGCGCTCGGCGTCGCTGGCCTCGTCGGTCAGGACGATGGCGCCGCAGCCGCGCAGGACGGCGTCCTCGGCCTCGGCGCGGATGCGGTCGAGGTTGGCGCGCAGGGCGTCACCGGCGCGCGCTTCCTCGGCCGGCAGCGGCATGGTGCAGTCGATGACCGCGACGTTCTTCTCGCCCAGCAGCGCGTGGACGCGCTCGTACATGCCGGTGGTCAGCACGGGGCTTTCCAGCACGTAGACGTCCGCCTGGGCCGCGTCCTGGGCCAGGATGTTGCCCAGGTTCTTGAAGCGGGTCTTCAGGCTCATGACGCCGGTCTCCCGCAGGGGGTCGATCGGCGGGTTGGTCACCTGGCTGAAGTTCTGGCGGAAATAGTGGCTGAGCGGACGGTACTTCTCCGACAGCACGGCCAGCGGGGTGTCGTCGCCCATCGAGCCGACGGCTTCCTTGCCCTCCTCGACCATCGGGGCGAGGATCATTTCCAGGTCTTCGAGGCTGTAGCCGGCGGCGGCCTGACGGCGGGTCAGTTCCTCGCGGCCGAACTTGCGCGGCTCGGGACCGGGGCCGATCTCCTTCTCGAGATCGACCATATTGCCCAGCCACTCGGTGTAGGGGTGGCGGCCGGCCAGTTCGTCGATGATCTCGTCCTCGCCGTAGAGGCGGCCCTCGGCCAGGTCGATCGCGATCATCCTGCCGGGCGAGATGGCCAGCTTACGGGTGATGCGGCTCTCCTCGACGCCGCACATGCCGGCTTCCGAGCCCATGATAACGAGGCCATCGTCGGTATAGGCCACGCGCAGCGGGCGCAGGCCCGAGCGATCCTTGCCGGCCACGACCCAGCGACCATCGGTGGCGCACAGGGCGGCCGGGCCGTCCCATGGCTCCATGACGGCGTTGCAGTAGGAATAGAGCGCCTTGTGCGGCTCTTTCATCTTCGGGTTGGCGGCTTCCGGGACCAGCAGGGCCTTGGCCATCGGCGCGTCGCGACCGGCGCGCACCAGGACCTCGAAGGTGTTGTCGAGGTTGGCGCTGTCGGAGGCTCCCGGCTGGATCACCGGCTTCACGTCGTCCCCGAATTCGCCGAAGGCCTGAGCGGCCATCTTGATCTCGTGGGACTTCATCCAGTTGATGTTGCCCTTGATGGTGTTGATCTCGCCGTTGTGGGCGAGCATCCGGAAGGGCT
>ERZ1034427.94-NODE-94-length-19591-cov-2.882217_pt1 | contig 19591 bp, 16 predicted proteins | sample MGYA00520607_ERZ1034427 | MGnify/ENA primary metagenome ERZ1034427 (study PRJEB33736, sample SAMEA104288489) | Azolla caroliniana | place: Brazil | collected 1987 | study: EMG produced TPA metagenomics assembly of the PRJEB19522 data set (Is there foul play in the... | reverse complement strand
CGAGCGCGTAGGAGCCGGCCTCGGCGCGCTCGCTCAGGGCGGCGGCCAGCAAGGCGACGGCTTCGTCGGAGGCGGCGAGCAGCGCGACGGCTTCATCGCTGTCGGGCCAGCGTCCGATATCAGCGCCCAGTGTCGACAGCCGCTGACGAAAAACCGAAAGATCCATGGGTTCCAAGGCTCTTCTGCCTTTGAATGAGGAGGCGTAGCGCCTGCTTACCCCGCTTGAGGAGGGAGCGCACGGCCTGTTCCGTGGTGTCGAGGACGCCCGCTATTCTCGCGACGTCCAGGTCTTCGAAATAGTACAGCGTCAGCGCCTGGCGCTGGCTGGCGGGCAGACGTCGCAGACAGTCGCGCAACGAGCGGGCGCTTTCGCGGCGCTCTAGGGCCTGCTGCTGATCCTCCGTTGGCGCCGAGGGCGAGGCGTCGGCCAGGCGCGTGATGACCTCGGCGGGCTCGGGCGTCGCGCGGCGACCACGATAGCGGTCGATCGCCTTGTTGACCGCGATGCGATGCAGCCAGGTCGTGAAGCGCGCCTCGGGTTTCCAGCTCTCCCGGGCCCGCCAGGCGGCGACAAAGGCCTCCTGAGCGATGTCCTCGGCTTCATGGACGTCGCCCAGGATGCTGAGCGCCAACCGGCGCACGATGCGGGCGTGTCGATCGACCAGGACGCGGAACGCCTTCTCGTCGCCGCCGCGCGCCGCCTCGAACAGGACCTCGTCCGACCAAATGTGGCGATCGTTCTCGTCCGTCTTCTTGGGTTCGCTGAACATGTCTTTCGCTCGAATCCACCGCTTACGTCGTGGATTGAAAAGCAATAGGCGTGCCAGTAATAAATATTCATGATAGAAATGCCGTGATATTTTGCGTTACTGAATTAAACTGTACTTATCGAACTTTTCGAAACTCATGACATAGAGGCTGCAACAAATCTATCGCTTGTTGATACGAGCGAGATCTGTTCGAACCCTTTTCATTCCGATTCAGCAGGTTCAGCAACCTTAGGTAATATTTTTGCAGGCGCGCTCCATCTCCGCCCACTGCGGAAAAATTCAAGGTTGTCGCAAGTACGGTTAGTATCCGCACACCTTTGGACAGATGGGTGCACATCTGATCGAGCGCATTTTGCTCATGGGCATATTTTGCCGACGATATGGCGCGGTAGAGCTCTTCATGGACGGCTGTTAGAACGTCCCTTGGATTTTGATTGAGCTGCCTCGAGGCCTTGTAGGCTTGAATGGCTTGGTTGTTATTCATCGCTGTCACTCGAGCTGCCTAGGATGGCTTTGATCTGTTGTTGCAGGACCTGCGCGGCATAGAGCTCTTGCTCCATGGCCGAGTACTTCGCGACCAGCCTGGTCCGGTAGGTCTCGGCGTCGTCGCGGATCTGGGTCGACTTGTCCGACAGCGCGCCGTTGGAGTCGTTCAGCCGCTCGATCTCGCCCTGGATCATGCCGGTGGACGCATTGGCGTAAGCGTCGAGCTGGGTGCTGACCAAGTCGGCGAAGCCCTGGGTCAACGTGACGTCGATCGACACGCTCTGCTGGGCGACCAGCGCGAACGAGAGACCCTCGTAGATCGTGCCGGTCGCGCCGACGATCCGGCTTCCGGAGACGGTGAACAGGCCGCTCTGGCCGTCGACCGTGACGTCGCTGATCGCGCCGTCCGTAAAGGTGACGTCCAGGGTGAAGTCGAGGGAAGCGGTGCTGGTGTTCTTCAGCAGCTTGAGCGCGCTGTCGCTGGTGGTGAACTGGCTTTCGAAGAAGGCGCGCAAGCTGTCCAGATTGGATAGCAGCAGGTTGTCCAGCGTGGTCTCGTCGGAAAGTTCCAACTGGTTGTCGGCGTTCAGGGTGATCCCCAGCGCGGCGAGGTTGGTGACGCCGTCCTCGGCCGATCCGGCGTCGTCGCCCAGGATCGACGACAGCTGCTTGGTGACGCCGCGCAGCAGCGAGTCGGCGAACAACACCGCGTCCTCGCCCACGGTCCCGTCGGCCGAAACCTCCGAGTTGGTGTCCACGAAGTCGCGCAGGGCGTTGTAGGCGTCGATGAAGTCGGTGATGGCCGTCTTGATGTCGGAATAGTCGGCCTCGATGTCGAGGGTCACCGTCTGATCCGACCCGGTCACCTGGAGCAGCGAGATCGACAGGCCCGGAAGGGTGTCGGTCAGCTGGTTGCTGTCGCTGGTGATCGTCACGCCATCGATGGTCGCGATGGCGGGCTGGGCCGCTTGGAGCACGTTGGCGAAGTCGCCGTTGTCGTCCACGAGGCCGATCGCGGCGGCCGCGCCGCTGGTGTCGGAGACCTGTACATCGACATTGGTGTCCGCCGCCGACAGGACCAGCTTGTAGGCGCCGCTCGACACCTTCAGCAGCGTGGCGCTGACACCGGTCGTGTCGCTCTGGTCGTTGATGGCCTCGGCGAGATCCGACAGCGTCATGTCCGAGGTCATGGCGATCGTCGCGGACGTCCCACCCGCCACGCCGACCGTGAAATCGCCGCTCGCGCCGAGCGCGGTCGAGGCGTCTTGGCTGTCGGAGGCGACCTTCATCGCCTTGGCCAGTTGGCTGACGGTGATCGAATAGCTGGCCGCGACCGAGTCGGAATCGGCGCTAACGGCGATGATGTCGGTCGCGTCCGAACCGTCGGAAGCAGTCAGATAGGCGGTCTTGTCGTCGAAGGCGTTGCCCGTGCTCGTCGACAGGCTGCTGTAGGCCGTCGACTTTAAGGACGACATCGAGGTGGTGATGTCGTCCAGCAGGTCCCGCAGCGTCTGGTAGGCGCTGATCTTGGTCGTGTTGGCCGTGACCTTGGCGTCGAGCGTGTCGGCGCGCGCGGTCTTCTGGCTCAGCGCCGCCTCGATCAGGGCGTCGGTGTCCAGGCCCGAGATCGTGCCGGTCAGATAGGTGGTCGAGCCGCTGCTCGAAACCGTGCTGGTGCTGGTCATGGGTTCGCCGAAAGTGCGGCGGGAGAACCGTTAGGCCCTCCCGCCAGTTGCGCCGACTACTGCAACAGCTTCAGAAGCGACTGGCTCATCGAGTTGGCCTGGGAGAGGGCCGAAATCGCCGCGCTGGTCAGGGTCTGATAGTTGGTGAAGTTGGTCTGCTCGGTGGCGATGTCGACGTCCGAAATCGACGACTTCGCCGACTGCAAGTTTTCCAGCGAGGTGCTGATCACGTCGCCCCGGAACTCGAACCGCGACAGGGTCGCGCCGACATTGGCCCGCATCTCCGACACCTGGGTGATGGCGGTCTGGATGAGGTCCATATTCGAGGCGGCCGAGGCCGCGTCCGTGATCGAGGTGCCGTCGATGCCGAGGTCCGTCGAGGTGGCGCCGTTCAGCGACACCGTGATGGTGTCTGTGCTGGCGGTGCCAACCAGGAAGTCCACGCCGGTCGAATAGCCGCTGGTCCCATCCAGAAGCGCCACGCCGTTGAAGTTGGTCGTGGTCGCGATGTCGTCGACTTCTTCCAGCAGCTGTTGGTACTCGGCGTCAATGTAGGAGAGGTCATCGACGCTCGAGCTTCCCGACTGGGCCTGAGCCGTCAGGGAGTTCATCCGCTGGAGGATGTCGGCGATGTTGGACAGGGCGCCGTCGGCGGTGTTCAGCACCGAAGTGCCGCTGGTCACGTTGGTGGCGGCTTGGTTGAGCACGGTGATGTCGGCGTTCATGGACGTGGCGATGGCGAGGCCGGAGGCGTCGTCCTTCGCGCTCACGATCCGCGAGCCGCTCGACAGCTTGGCCAGGGATTCGCTCTGCGCCGCCGAATTGTTGTTCAGGTAGCGCAGGGCGGTGTTGGCCGCCGTGTTGGTCGAGATAACAGGCATTTTCTAATCCGCTTCTCTTCGGAAGCCGGGCGGGGAAAGTCCCGACCGGGAAGCGTCGCCAACGGTTCTTCGCGGACGGGCTTCACGGATTGAACGGCGCGTCCCACCCGGATGGGGCGGTGTTTTTTCAGCGACGATTTTTCGAAAATTTCCGCGCCCCATCGGACGGGGAGCCTCCGTTCAAAAGGTCATCGGCGCCGGCAGGGCGTCGCACCTCTGGAACCCTCGAGGCCTCCGATGACCGCCGTCACCTCCACGACCAGCGCCGCGACGACGACCAGTACGACGTCGTCCTCGTCGAGCTCGCTGAAGCTTGGCACGACCGATTTCCTGAAACTGCTGATGACCCAACTGGAGAACCAGAACCCGTTGGATCCTAGCGATCCCACCGAGTTCACCAGCCAGCTGGCGACCTATTCCCAGCTCGAGCAGCAGATCAGCATGAACGACACGCTGACGACCATGTCGGACACGATGTCGAACGTGCTGACCCAGGTCTCGCTGCTGGCCTCGGAGAGCTGATCCATGTCGCTCTCAGCCGCCCTTTCGACCGCCGTCTCGGGCCTCACCGCCCAGAGTCGCGCCCTCTCGGCCCTCTCCGAGAACATCGCCAACTCGTCGACCACCGCCTACAAGACCACCGACGTCTACTTCCAGGCCCTGGTCAGCGGCGGGAAGGGCTCGTCCACCTCGACCAGCGCGGTCACCGCCAAGTCCAGCCAGGCCATGTCGGTCCAGGGAACGGTGACCTCGACCAGCGTCGCCACCAACGTCGCCATCCAGGACGCCGGCTTCTTCGTGGTCACGAACGAACCGGGCGCGGCGGCCTCGGAAGACATGTACACCCGTAATGGCAGCTTCGAGACCAATGCCGACGGCTACCTGATCAATACCGAAGGCTTCTACCTGATGGGTTGGCCGACGGACGCCGACGGCAATGTGCTGGCCTCGAACACCAACGACCTGACGGGCCTGTCCGCCATCAACCTCTCCTCGATCGGCGGCACCGCCAAGGCGACCACCGAGATCGAGATGAGCGCCAACGTTCCCGCCGACGCGGCGGTGGGCGCGGCCCTGACCACCAGCATGCAGATGATCGACTCTCTGGGCGTCAGCCACACGGTCGGCCAGACCTGGACGAAGACCGCGGACAACACCTGGTCGCTGACCTTGTCGGATCCGGTGCTGACCTCCGATGGCGTGACCCAGTCGGGCACGATCAGCGGCGGCCCCTATACGGTGGTCTTCAACACCGACGGCTCGCTAGGCTCGGTGACTCCCGCCCTCGACTTCTCGGTCACCGGCTTCAGCAGCGGCGCGGCCGACAGCGCGGTCACGCTGGATATCGGCGAGGTCGGCGGCACGGACGGGGTGACACAGTACGCCTCGACCTCCTCGACCATCGGTCTGGAGGACGTCCAGACCGAGCAGGACGGCGCGCTCTACGGCGAGCTCTCGGGGATCAGCATCGACTCCGACGGCCTGGTCACCGCCAATTTCGACAACGGCATCAGCCTGGCGATCTACCAGATCCCGATCGCCACCTTCAGCAATCCCAACGGCCTGACTCTCGTCTCCGGCACGACCTATGACGAGAACAGCGCCGCCGGTCAGGTGCACCTCAACCTGCCGGGCGAGGGTGGAGCGGGCTCGCTGGTGGCCAGCGCGCTGGAAGGCTCGACCACCGATATCGCCACCGAGTTCAACAAGATGATCATCGCCCAGCAGGCCTATTCGGCCGCCTCGCAGGTGGTCAGCTCCGCGGGCGACATGTTCGACTCCCTGATCCAGGCCGTGCGCTAGCCATGGAGACGTTCGAGAAACTCGCCGCCAAGGCGCGGGCCTCGCGCGAGGCCGAGGGGCGCGCGCCTGTCGTGGAGACGGTCGAGGACGCCATCGCCCTGGCCCGCGCGGTAGCCCAGACCCTGGACGGCCTGTCCGGGGACGCGCGCCTGCTGATGCTGTCCAATCTCGACGATGTGCGGCGCGCGCTTGACGGGCGGATGTCGCTGGTGGCGAGCGAGATGGAGGCCCAACGCGCCCAGCTCACGGCGATGAACCGCGGCCTTCGCGCCATTGACGGCTATGGCGGACGCGCCGCGCGAGGGGGGCGCTAGCACCCATGTCGCTGACCTCGATCCTGTCGTCGGCCGGCGCCGCCCTGACCACGGCGCAGTACCAGATCGCGGTTTCGCAGACGAATGTCGCCAACGCCGACGACGCCAGCTACAGCCGCAAGACCGTCACGACGACCGCGACGACCCAGACCCTGGCGGTCTCCAGCGCCACGGTGACCCGGGCCGCCGACGCCTATCTAACCAAGGCCGTCAACAAGACCGCCGCCGCCGACGGCCGTGACGCGGCGATCGACACTTATTTGCTGTCCTACGACGCCAGCCTAGGCTCCGTGGACGGCGGCGACGACGTCTCCAGCTTGCTGACCGCGTTCCAGACCGCCCTGACCAGCCTGGCCTCGTCCAGCACGACCGCGTCCAAGGCCACCGCGGTGTCGGCGGCGACCGGCCTGGCCTCCTCGATTCAGTCGCTGTCGGCGGAGATCCAGTCCCTGCGCGGCCAGGCCAACCTCGAGATCGCCGAGACCGTCGACACGATCAACAGCACGCTCGACACCCTCAAGGCGCTCAATGACGAGATCGTCAGCACGACCGCGTCCGGCGGCGACGTCAGTGATCTGGAGGACCGACGCGCCGCCGCCGTGACCACCCTATCGTCGCTGATGGGCGTCTCGACCTACACGACGTCCGATAATCGGGTGATGGTCTATGCGCCAGGCGGCGAGCAGCTGCTGGGCGCGTCGGTGGCGAAGCTGTCCTACAGCGCCTCCAGCAGCCTGTCGGCGGACACCGTCTATCCGGGCGCGATCGCCGGGGTGACCGTCAACGGCAAGGACATCACCGCCTCGCTCTCCTCTGGAAAGCTGGGCGGGCTGGTCTCCTTGCGCGACGACATCCTGGTCGGCGAGCAGGACGCCCTGGACCAGCTGGCCTCGACCCTGATCGCTCAGGTCAACGCGGCCGCCAACAGCGGTTCCGCCAGCCCGCCGCCCAACAGCCTGACCAGCGCCGGAGCCGTGTCGGGAACCGACGCGTTCAGCGCGACCGGCTCGGTCCGCGTGGCGGTGACCGACGCCAGCGGGGCGGTGGTCTCGACCCAGGACATCGACCTGTCGTCCTATGCCACGGTCGATGATCTGATCGCGGGCCTCAATTCCGTCAGTGGGCTGAGCGCCTCGATCTCGAACGGCAAGCTGGCCATCGCCGCCGCCGCGTCCAGCAATGGGGCGGCGCTGGCCGATATCGACGCCTCGGTCGGCGGCCAAGGCTTCTCGGCCTATTTCGGCTTCAACAATGTCTTCTCCGGCCAGACGGCCGCCGACATCGCCGTATCGGCCGCGTTGACGGCCGACGCCACGAAGTTTCCCACCGCCACGATGGAGGTGACGGGCGCACTGGCGGTGGGTCAGATCGCCGTGGCTTCGGGAGGAACAGGAGCGGCTAGCGCGATCTCGTCGGCGCTGTCGTCGTCGACCAGCTTCACGGCGGCGGGCAATCTGACAGCGGGCCAGTCCAGCCTGATGACCTACGCCGCCGCGTTCGTCTCGACGGCGGCAACCACCATCTCGGACGCTGGGAGCCGCGCCCAGACCTCCAGCGACGCCCATGACGCGGCCGTTGATCGTCTGGCCAACCTCACCACCGTGAACCTCGACGAGGAGCTGGCCATGCTCGAGACCTACCAGCAGGTGTATCAGGCCAACGCCCAGCTGACCTCGATCGTCCAGGACCTGTTCGACGTCCTGATCAACATGGTCAACTGAGGCGCGGCGATGATCACCCGCATCGGCACCTTCTCGCATTCGAACGCGCTGATCGCCGCGAGCCTGCGCACCCAGGCCAAGCTGGCGGACCAACAGACCCAGGAGTCGACGGGCCTGAAGTCGACGTCCTTCGGGGGGCTCGGCGCCGACACGGCCTCGCTGCTTCGGCTTTCCAGTCAGTCGACGCGACTGGCGGCCGACAACGCGGCGGCTCAGACCGCGTCGGCCTATGTGCAGTCGGCCTACGCGGCGGTGGGCGACATCGCCGACCTCGCCAACACGATCAGATCTCAGCTCGCCGCCCAGATCAGCGGGACCAGCCTGGACGCCGACAGTCTGGCCGCCTACGCCCGCGGGTGGCTCGACGATTTGCAGACACAGCTCAATAATCAGGTCGGCGGCGTCTATCTGTTCGGTGGAGAGGCCATCGACGCCGCGCCGGTCGACTTCTCGTCCGCCGACTACGATCCCACGACGGCCGGCGACACCGGCTACTACCAAGGGGCTTCCGCAACCCGAACCTTCGCCGGCGTGGATGGCTCGAAGGTCTCGCTATCGGTCACCGCCCAGGCCAGCGGATTCGAGCAACTGGCACGCGCGCTCTCGATGGTGATCGCCGATCCGGACGATGCGGATACGCTATCCGCGGCCTTCGATCTCGTCGGTCAGGCTGTTTCGGGCGTCGGCTCGATCCAGGAGGGGCTGGCCGTCCAGGCCGATCAGCTGTCGAGCCTGATCAGCCGCAACGAAAGCAAGATCGACACGCTGGACGACCTGGCGTCACAGCTCAAGGGCGCCGATCTGGCCCAGGCCGCCGTGCTGGTCACCAACTACCAGACGCAGCTAGAAGCCCTCTACGCGACCATCACCACGCTCTCCTCGTCGAGCCTGCTGAAGTATCTGGGCTAGGACCGGCTCAAGCGCGACGTCGCGGCGCGGAACTCTCCAACATGCGCTTCATCCGCGATCTCATCGGAGATGCGGCGGAGCCTCGCTGACCGGGCGGCGCGGTCATGGCGACCCTCGCGTTCGATTCCGATCGCCAACGGCTCTTTTCGAATTTTGATTATTGGACGGACATCCGCCCGCGAGCGCCATGGCTCACGGACGGAATCCCCCACCCGCGGCTGAGGGGCGGGACGGCGGTGTGATCCACCGTCCTCAGCCGCTGGTTGGCTCGCGCGCCGCCATGCGCTTTCAGGATGGCGGCCAAGCCGGGAGAGCCCGCGCCGAGACGGTGGCGATCGCGGCTCTCGATTGGAACCTACCAGCGGCGGGAACGGTCGCCGACCGCCGGGTGTCTCATTCTGGTGACCTGGCGTCTCAATCTCACGGACCGGCGTTCCGCGAGCCGCGCATAAAAAAGGCGCGGCGGTCGCCCGCCACGCCTCGTCTTCTGGATTGTTCAGCGAGGATCAGAAGAAGCGCTCGCCGATCCGGATGGTGTCGCCAGGCGCGACGACGATCGACGGGGTCAACTCGCTCTTGTTCTCCGTCGTCTCGCCGTTGTGCTTGATCCAGACGTTCTTCTTGTCGGCCCGGTAGGTGAAGCCACCCGCGGTGGCCACCGCGTTCAGGACGGTCAGTCCCGACGTGTAGGGATAGGTGCCGGGCTTCTCGACCTCGCCGAGGATATAGAACGGACGGAAGGTCAGGACCTCGGCGCTGACGCGCGGATCCTTCAGATAGCCGTCGCTCAGGGCCTTCTGGACCGCCTGCTGGAATTGACCGACGGTCATGCCGCCAGCCTTGATCTCGCCGATCAACGGCAGCGACATGAGGCCGCTGCCGGTGACGAAGAACTCGCCCGACAGCGAGGGTTCGCCATAAACCGTGACACGCACCTTGTCGGCCGGACCCAGCAGATAATCCATCGACTGGACCGGAGACACGGCCGGCGCGGGCGCCGCGGCGGGAGCGACGGGAGCGGCGACCTGAGCCTGACCCGCGCCGGTCATGGCGCCGAACGTCATGAACACCGCGAGCGCCCACATGGTGAAGGCGCGAGAGAGTTTCGAAACACCGATCATTGCGAAGCTTCTCACCTTGAGACTTACAAGACGTCGAGATTGAAATTGCACATTGCACGTGACCGCCCGATGAACAAGGCGAAGCCTCAGCTCGAGCGCGCTTTACTGAACTGAATGATCTTGGGCTCGCCCCCGTCAAGTCTAACGGCGGTGAGCACGCCGGTCGCATAGGCGCCGGTGTCGACATTGATCCGCTGTCGCCCCACGAAAACCTCTTCCACGGGCGTGTGGCCGTGCACGACCGTGACGTCCAACCCGTGGGGATTGTCCAGGAACTCGTTTCGGATCCACAGAAGGTCGGCGGCCACCTGGCGCTCGATAGGCAGGCCTGGACGCACGCCAGCGTGGACGAAAACGTGGTCGCCATAAACGACCATCAGCTCGAGTTGGCGAAGGAAGGCCTCGTGCGACGGAGGGAAGGCGGCGCGGAAGGCCAGACGCGCCTGCTCCCACACCTCCGGCTCGGCGCGTCCCACCGGGCGCTGCACGCCATAGGAGGCCAGGGTCTCGCCGCCGCCGTATTCCACCCATGATGGCCCCGCCATGGGATCGTCGAGGAAGTGCAGCAGGGTCTCCTCGTGGTTACCCATGAGGGCTCGGAACTCGAAGCGCCCCTCGACGGACTGTTGGCGCAGGTCGATAAGCCGATCGATCACGGCCGCGGACTGGGGCCCTCGGTCGATATAGTCGCCCAACATGATCAAGACGGGGCGGTCCTGACGCCCAAGCGCGCGGAAATCCTCGGTCATGCGCTCGACGAGGCCGTCCAGGAGATCGAGCCGACCGTGCACGTCCCCGACCGCATAGAGCAGGCGTCCATCGGTGGACGCGGCGCGCTCGGGCTTTTGCTTGGGCCGAAAAAGAGACTTGAACATGAAACTCGCCAGGTCGGCGACGAGCGCCGTGGGGATATTCAATTTTGCCTCACGAAGAGCGTCAGTTCAACGGCGCGCGATGCGGTTAACCCTGAATTTAGCAAACCAATTATCAATCATTTTACCAAGTAAATATGCCCCGCATTAGAGTTAATATCGAAATTACCCTTATCTTACATTTCAATTATACCATTTAAATTCAGCTCAAATTTGCGGCCCGAATGAATATTGACCCCACGAATGCAGCGGGGTCAGCATGTTCAGCGCGCGCAACATTATTACCGGACTGGTCAGCACTGTCGCCTTGTTGGCGGCTGTCAACGCACATGCCGGTTCCATGCCCTTCATGCCTCGCGGCGAGGGCGTGGGCGCGCCGATGGGCTTTGCCGACCTGTGCCGTCGAGACCTCGCCACCTGCGGACTGCCTTCGGGCCAGTTGGCCGTGATGGGCCTGGAGGCGCCGTCGAGCGCCGCGCTCACCTCGTCGGTCGGCGCCATCGCGCCCCACCAGTTCCAGGCTCCCGAAGCGACCTCGTCGAATGATGAGCCGCTTCTCGTTCCGGTGGACGCGCTTCAAGCCGGGACGCCCGCGTCGGCGCTTGTCGCGGATGCTCCCGTCGCCGAGACCGCCCAAGTGTCCGCCACCCTCGCGTGGATGGCACAGGCTGAACGCGAGCAGTTGAAGCTGCTCAACAAGGTCAACCAGACGGTCAACCGCGACGTCAAGAAGGCCAGCGACCTCGACCTCTATGGCCAACCTGAGTACTGGTCGCTACCGCGCCTGATCGACGGCAAGCTCTACGGCGACTGCGAGGACTACGCTCTTGAGAAGCGCCGTCAGTTGATCACCGCCGGCGTGCCGGAGAGCGCCCTATCCCTCGCCGTGGCTGTCACCGCTCGGGGCGAGAGCCATGCCGTGCTGATGATCTCGCTGAAGAGCGGCGACTGGGTGTTGGACAATCTGACGCCCTGGGCGACCCCTTGGGAAGACCTGAACTATCGTTGGGTTGAACGCCAAGTGCCTGGCACGGCGCTCTGGACCAGCGCGGCCTAAGGGCGGCGCAAGTATCGGAAGACGAAAAGCCCCGGACCGTGGTCCGGGGCTTTTTCGCGTTCGCGTCTCTCAAGGATGCGGGCCTGTCGGAAGAAAGCGAAACGCCCGCTCCGAGAGACGGAGCGGGCGCTGCTTCGACGGCGAGAGCGTCGAGATCCGGCGATCGTGACGGCTTAGAAGAGCTGCGAAACGCCCAGGGCCAACAGCCCCCAAAGGCCAAGGGACGCCAGCGCCGCGACGCCGAGACCCGCCAGGGGCGCCATGCGGCGATCACGCTCCGCGAGAGCGATGTTCACGGGGGAGAACGAGATTTCCGCGTCGATCATCGACTACAACTCCTGCTTGTCAGAGGAGTACCGCGACGACGGTAATGGGCCATGAAAAAGGAAGGTTTATTTGGATTAAACAAGCTCATCCGAAAGCGCGCGACTCCGGCGTCAAGTTGGGCGCGGGCCGCCCGCTTCCGAGGCTCGAGGTTGGCGTCGAGATATGAAGACCGCCCGACGCCTTCCGCTGGCGAAGCCTATTGAGCGGCGGCCTTGGCCTGCTCGGCGACGATCAGAAAGGCCAGGCCGATCCGCCCCGCCGGGTCACGGATGCTGTTGGCGAGGGCCTTGAGGCGCCGCGGACCGCCGCCTCGGCCAAGCTCGACCCGAACCTGAGATATGACCTGCTGTCGGACGGCCGGGGTCAAGGACGACCAGTGCTCGTAGGCGAGACGCGACCGGCTTTCAAAGAGGCTGGTCTGCAGGGGCGCGACCGAGAGCGAATGATCGAGCGCGACATTGGCGGCCGCGATGTCACCACGCTGGAATTGCACCGCCGCCATACGGAGCCACGCGCCGCCGGAGGCTGGTCTAAGGGCGACCTCACGCTTCGCATGGGCCAACATGCGCTTCTGGACCTCCGGGTCCTTGGTTTCGCGCGCGAGGTCCCGCTCGATGCTCACGGCGAGAACATCGGCCGACGCCGTGGGGGCCCACGCCATGTCGCCGCCGAAACGCGACACCGCCAGAGGCGCGGCGAATAGAAGGGAAATGACGAGAACGACGCCGGCGAAGACAAAGCCGTCCGGCCGGCTCTTGGGCGGGTTCCGGCGCGAAGGCGCCACGGCCGTCACCGCGCCAAGACCCACGGCGAATAACGCCTGGAGAGCCGGAACCTGCGCGGCGAAGTCGGACAGGCCGTGCAGGAGCACCAAGACAGCAGCGGCGACGGTGGCGCGCGCCATGGCGCCGCCCCCGCCGGGCTTGAGGCCCTCGCGAACCGCGCGCCAGAGCGCGATCAGAACCCAGGCGGCCATCAAGATGGCGCCGACGACGCCGGCCTCCTCGAGCCACTGGAGATAAAGGTTATGGGCGGCCCGCACATTGTGCAGAACGGGCAGAGTTTCGCTGGTCACGATCAGTTGGTTGACAGCCGGGAACGAGCCGAGACCGAATCCGAACCAAGGCGACCCGAGAAAAGCCTGCCAGTGCGCGTCGAAGATCACCTTCCGCGCGACGATATCGCTTTCGAGGTTTTCGAGCCGGACCGCCATTAGGTCGGCGCTCCGCATGGCCACCCCAACCACCACCAGCACGGCCGCGGCGCCGCCGACGATGGCCACGACGCCGAGTTTGCGCCCCTGGGCCAGAACCTGCCAAGTAAGCAATACCGCCAAAGCAATGACGGTCGAGAAGACGCCGGCTCGCGAAGCGGTCATGACCAAGGCGACGGCGAAGATACCGGCCGCGCCAAACGCCAGGCTCGCATCGAAACCAAGCTTCTCGAGACGAAAGGCCCCGCCCGCTCTCTGGATGGCTTGAGACAGGAACGCCGAGGCGAACACGACACCGACGCCCATCAGTGTGGCCGCGCTGTTGGGGCTTAACAGCGTCGCCGTTAGCCGCTGACCGCCGTTGAGCGTGACATGATCCACGATCGCAAGCGCGGTATAGGCGCTCAGCGCCAGCAACATCCACCAGATCAGCGCGCGCCGACGCGTCTCCGACGCGCCGATGATCCACGCGCCTTGAAACAAGCAAGCCAGTCCCAGCAGCCGCACAAGGTTCAGGACGAGCGCTGAACGGTCCACCGTGATCGACCCGCCGGCCTTCCCGACATAGGCCCAAAGGGGGTGCGCCCCACCAGGGCCAAACGGCGTCAAGGACCAGGCGGCGGCGATCAGCACCGCGAGGAGCATCAGGCCGGGCCAAGGCGTCGCCAAAATGCTCGGGATCCGCCGCGCCCAACCGCACGTCGCCAGAACAACCAGAAGGAAGAGGGCTTCCAGCACGCCGAACACGGCGGCCACCGCGACGTCGCTCGCGCCGAAAGCGACGATTTCCGCCACGACCAAAGCAACGAGGGCGCCGATCGCGACGCCCTCGGAAATTTGGAGCTTTCGACTTCTAGCGGCGCCGGACGAGGACGCCCCCCCGCCCGACTTCGTCCTAGTCCGCATAGTACTTTCGATAGTTGGCGTAATAATAATAGGAGTCGCCGTAGCCGTAGCGGGACTGCGCCTTGAGGTCCATCTGGGTCAGGGCGACGCCTGCGATGAACGCTCGCGTTCCCTGCAGAAGGCTCAGGGCCGATTGAACCGCCTTCACCGGCGTCTTCTTCCACCGCACCAACATCACCACGGCGTCGGTATGCGGTGCCAGGATGCGGGTGTCGGCGATCGCCAGAAGCGGCGCGGTGTCCAGCAGAACGATCTCGTACCGGTTGCGTAGCTCCTGCAGCAGGCGATGCATGGCCGACGAACCGAGCACGTCGCGCGGCGTGTAGGACGATTTCGCCAGCGGGAGGATATGCGCCCCGCTCTCGTCATCGATCAAGGCCTGCTCAAGCGTGGCCACGCCGTTCAGGACCTCGAGAAGGCCGACCTTCGCCGGCTCCTTAAGGAACTGCGTTATGGCGCTTTGTCGAAGGTCGCAGTCCACGACAATGACCTTGGCGCCCGAGGTCGCCAACGTACGCGCCAACGAGAAGGTGGTGGTCGTCTTGCCCTCGCCCGGCAGGGACGAAGTCACCGCGATGACCTTCACCGTCTCGCCCACCTTCGAGAACAGGATGGACGCTCGCAGCTTGCGGAGGCTCTCGGCGAAGCTCGAGAGCGGCTTGGCCAGAAGATACTCTGGCGGCGTCAAGCCCCGCAGGGGCTTGGCGTCGTCGACCGTGGTGTCCAGCGACGGCACGGCGCCCAGATAGGGCAGACCCAGACGGCGCTCGACCTCGTCCTCGGTGAACAGACCGGCCATCAAGATTTCGGCCAGAACGATCGACGCGACGCCCGCGCCCAAGGCCAGAACCAAGCCAAGGGCAAGGTTCAAGGACGGCTTGGGATAGCTGGCGCGCGTGGGGATCTTGGCCGGCGACACGACGCGGGCGTCAGCCTGCTCGATGCCTTCCTGCGTGGTCGTCTGCTTGAAGCGCGAGAGCAGCGTCTCGTACAGCGTCTTGACGGACTGGGACTTGCGCTCCAGCTCCGCGAGACCGATCGCCGCGCGGTTGTTGCCCGCGAGCGTGCCCTTGGACTGCGAGACGCTGGAGGCGACGGAGCCCGTCCGCTGACGCGCGACCTGAGCCTGGGCTTCCAGGTTCGAGATGATGCGGCGGATTTCAGCCTGGATCTGAGTGTCGATGTCGGCCAGCTCGCGCTTGGCCTTCAGCAGATCCGGGTGGCGGTCGCCATAACGGCCGCCGAGATCGGCGACTTGGGCGCTCTTTTCGGAGCGCTGCTTACGCAGTTGCTGCACGACGGGCGAGTTCAGGGACTCGCCGACATCCTCGCCGGTGCTGCCCCGGGCCAGCTGCTGACGCGCGATGGCCAGGCGAGCGTCGGTTTCGGCCTGCGCGGCGCGGCTGAGCGCGAGCTGTTGGTTCAGCCCGGAGATTTCCTGCTCGGTAAGTGTCGCGCCCTCGGCGCTGAGCAGGTTGTTGGCGATCTTGTACTGCTGAACAGCGGCGTCGGCCTGCGCGACCTGGTCGCGAAGCTCGCCCACGCGGGTGTCCAGCCACTCGTTTGCCTTCTGCGTGGCGTCGAACTTGGCCTCGAGTTGCTCGGTCAGATAGAGATTGGCGAAGGCGTTCGCCAGATCCGCCGCCCGACGAGGATCGGTGTGCGTGTACTCGATGGAAATCAAGTAAGTCAGGCCGGCGCGGCGGACCTTCAGGCCATCGAGCACATTGTCGACGATCCGCTCCCGACGACGCTGCAGTTCGGCGGAATCGGTAACCGCCACGGGCGCGGCCGCCTTCTTGAGCGAGGAAAACCAGGCCCCCGCGCCCTTCGCCTTCGGCAGATAGGGATTGAAGTAAGGGTCTTCCTCGAGCTTCAGGTCCTTGACGACCCGAGCCGCCAGGGAGCGAGACTTGAGAACCTCGACCTCGGTGTCGACCACGGCGGAGTCGGCGGGCAAGCCCGAGAGCACCGCGCTCATGTCGGTGACCTGCTCCTTGCGGACGTCGAGCATAACCTGGGCTACCGCCGTGTAGCGGGGTGTCTGCTGCAGGGTGAAGAGCACCACCGCGGCGAACACGACCACCGCCACCGCCGCGAACAGGCGGAAACGCCGCCTGAAGGTCGCGATGGCGATATTCAGGTCAAAAGACAACGCTCCGGTGGCATTCACCGGAGCGTTCGAAGTTTCATAACCGGAGCCGTCCATAACCACTCTCAGTAATCGGCATTGATTGCCGTTTCGTGGACGTTTTTCTTAGAACTGAAGGGCGACCGAAGCGATCACCTTGTTGTCCGTGAACGAGGCGGCGCGTTGAGCACCGGACGACTCTTGCTTCAGGTAGTTGTAGGTGAGGAACAGGCCCACGCGGCGGTTCAGCAGGTAGGTCGCCGTCGCGGAGAGGTTGGTGCGCTTGTCGTCACGATCGATCTGCGCGTAGTTGTCCTTGCCGTAAGAGGCGTTAGCCGACAGCAGGACATTGCGCATCAGTTCGTGGTCGATGGACGCCCCGATCTGGTTCGAGACATAGCCCGGAGCGCCCGGCGCGACGGATTCTTCGATCGTCCGCGAACCATTCACGCCAACCGTGGTCAGCTGGGTCGGGAACCACTCAAGGCGACCAACGGCGTTGAAGCCATCGATATCCTTGAAAGCCGCGCGATCGTAGGACTGCTTCATGTAGCCGACCTGCAGGTCGCCACGAACCAGCTCCGACACATCGAAGTTGGCGCCGACGCCGACGACATAGCCGTCCGACGAACGATCGAAAGCCGCGAGGTTGGTGTCGTAGTCCTTCTTGTTGCCGACAGCTGACACGTACACGGCCGTGTCCGGGCTAACGGCATACTCGGCCTTGGCGCCGTAGAAGAACTCGTTACGGTCGCGCGTGTTCTGGTTGAACGTGACGACGCCCTGGTCCTTGTAGTTGAAATCCTTATCGTCCAAGCGACCGGTGACGCGAAGGCGGTTGAATTCCTTCACGCCGACCAGGCTGCTCGTCACGAGATCGTACTGCACGGGCTTGGGCGTGGCGCCCGCCGGGGACCCCGCGGTAATGGCGGTGCGCGGTTCGGTGAGGCGCTGATACTGGCTGGACGCCGTAATGTTGGCACCACGCGCGATGTCAAGTCGACCGTTGGCGGCGACAGTATATTCCTCGGTGTCTTCCGAGCCATTGTCCGAATAACGGATGATGTTTCCGCCGGCGAACAGGCCAAAAGCGTGACGCGACCAATCCGAACGCACAGCCACTTCCGGCTTCACGCGCCAGATAGTGTCGCTGGTCTCGTCCGTGGCGACGGCGTAGATGTTGTCGTTGCGCTCAACCTCGGCAGTGATCCGCGGGTAGAGCGTGAAACCACCAGCCTTCTGGCCGGTCGCCTCGTAGTCGGGGCGCGGGCGCTGACGAACGCTGACGTTCTTGTCACGCTTGAAGTTGGAGCCGAGGTCTTGAGCTTGAACGGCTTGAGGCACGGTCAAGGCGATGCAGGCCATGGCGGCCGAGCACATTAGGAGTCGCATGTTTATCCCCACCAGAAGGAGGCGGCCGACGCACGTCGTGACGCGCCGGTCCGCCCCGAGACTGTAGTTCTATTAACCGCCGCAGTAGGCGGCGATGACGCCAGCGCACGGATCGTACGGCGCGGTGGTCGTCGTGGTCGTACCACCGCCGGTGCCAGCGCCAGCATCGCCACCCGCAGCGGCCGAAGACACGCCTTGCAGGCTGACCAGAACGCTCGGCGCGCCGCCGCCGTCAGTGGCCGCAGTGGTGGTCACTGACGCCGATTGGCCCGTGGCGGCCAGTTGCTGGGTCACGACCGGAGCCGACGCCACCGTCTGAGCGACTTCGGGAGCCACGGCGGCGGCCACCTGGATGGCCACACCGGCCGAAACGGTACCGGAAGAAACCGCTTGCACCAGGGCGGCGGCGATCACCGTCGGGCTGGCGCCGCTGGCGGCCAGAGCGGCCGAGACGGCGGCCTGGATGGCGGCGAGCTTCTGAGCTTGAGTCTTGCTGGCGAAGGTCGGATCAGCGGCCGCCTGGCGCGCCGCGGCCGAGATCGTCGCCTGCAACGAAGCGGCCGTGGGGGCCGGGGTGTTTTGAGCCCAGACCTGACCAGCGCCCATGGGCGCCAGCGCAACGGCCAAGCTGATAGCGATCGCACGAACGCGATGAGAAGCCATGACTGCTCCCTCCAAATTAACGGCGTCCCTTTAGGACAATGTAAACGAATTCTCTAGCCCTGAACGCGCGCCTACGTCGATTTCTCGACGGAAGCGTTTCCCGGAGACCACACTTCCCGTGCAAATCCCTCGAAAAGTATACGCGAACGAGCCCTAGACTAAGAATATGACGCGTCTCTCCGCCCCCGGCAGAACTATCAGACTTCGTCAGAAGCTCGTTAGGCCTAAAAAACCACGTGCTGCGCTGCAATGCAACGCCGCGCCGTGAAAATCCATAAAAAATGCCAAGAATCTAGTCGGTTTCGCGTACGAAGCGAACAATAGTTGGGTTAATAAGCACCCGGCTTGGTTAAGATTACGCCGCCACCGTGGTTAATCCCGGGATTTGTTGGCGCTGTACGAGACATCCATACCAACCAAGACCCGCATAGGTCTCGTAGCCTGGCGTCAGCGCATAACCGACCGTGACTTCACCTTCGGCATAGCTACCCATTGGACCCGCCGATGTATCGAGGGGGAATATTTCGCTCAGAACGCCTTGATTGTCCGAGGAAGCGAGAACTCGTCCCTTCTGATCCAGCAGCATTACTCGCGAACGTTCCCGCTCTTCGCTCGTGAGGCGAACGCCATCAACGACCGCCTGAGCCTGAGGCCGCCAGTCGAAATGCACGCCAAGAACGCCGAGGGGCTTGCCGCTCGCCTCGCCGTCGGCGCGTATGGCCGTGGCGTAGGTGGCGACGGGAGCATCGCCGAGCGCCCGACAGCGTTCAATATCGCACGCTACGAAGTCATCACCGCTGGCGGTGCGCAGCCCGTCCTGGAACCACCGGGCCTCGGCGACGGACTGGCCGACCACATTCGGATAGCGCGATGGCCGCCCATTCGCGACGACCCGTCCCCGCGCGTCACAGATCCATAGGTCGAGATACACGGTGTAGGCATCCAGAATGACGCCGAGACGGTTGCTCGCGTGCAGTCTGGCCGCCTGGTCCTCCTCGCCGAGACAGGCGACAACGGCCGAGTCCGTCGCCCACCAGCGCACGTCGCAAGTCCGTTCGTAGAGATTGCGGTCGACGATCTCGATGGCGTTGAGCGCCAGATCGGCCAGTCTCTGACCTCGCATGTGCGAAAGGATCGCTCCGCCGATGGCGGACAACTCGTCAAGATCGGCGCGGACCTGGCTCTCCAGCGCGGCCGCGACGGCGTCGATCTCGGTGGAGATCTTCTTGAACTCCTCGGCGACGATGGCGAACCCCTTGCCAGCTTCGCCCGCGCGCGCCGCGACGATCAGGGCGTTGATGGAGAGCATCTTGGCGGCGCGATTGACCCGCGCGATCTCA
>ERZ1034427.92-NODE-92-length-19806-cov-2.985368_pt1 | contig 19806 bp, 15 predicted proteins | sample MGYA00520607_ERZ1034427 | MGnify/ENA primary metagenome ERZ1034427 (study PRJEB33736, sample SAMEA104288489) | Azolla caroliniana | place: Brazil | collected 1987 | study: EMG produced TPA metagenomics assembly of the PRJEB19522 data set (Is there foul play in the... | reverse complement strand
AGCGATGGACTTCAGGTGGCGCAGGGGATTCCGACCTCGACTATCTCCCGAGAGAAATAGCGCCAGAGAGGGGAGGGAACCACGGGCGTCCATCGGCGTTTACTGCAGCCGTCGCGCGTCTGCGGCCGCTCTCATTCTGCTGGGCCCCTTTTGATGCTGCTGGCTGCCGTTTCCGATGATCCGTCTCGCGCGCCCAGCACTCAGGGTCTTCGCCATCGATTGAAGGTGGCGACCGCCGCCGCGCATCATGCGCTGGATGAGCGCCTCAGTCAGTTCGATCTCACCACGACGGCGCACTATCGCCGTTTTCTTCAAGCCAGCGCAGCTGCGCTGTTGCCGCTGGAGGCGGCGCTGGAGCAGGCCGGCGTCGCCGCATGCTTTGACGACTGGGCCCGGCGGCGGCGCTCCCCCGCGATCATTACCGACCTTGCGGATCTCGGCGGCGTGACAATCCCGATGAATCTGCCGGTCCAGCGTCCCGACCGCGCCTTCGTGTTCGGCACGCTCTATGTCCTCGAAGGCTCGCGGCTGGGGGCCGTCTATCTGTTGCGCGTCGTCGCCGCCTCGGCCGATCCGAAGGTGAGGCGAGCCACCCAATATCTTCGTCACGGCACCGGCGCCGGCCTATGGCACAGCTTCCTGTCGCAGCTCTCGCGAGAGCCCGCGACGCCGGACGATGACGTCCGGATGATCGCGAGTGCGCGTGAGGCGTTCGCTGTGTTCGCGAAAGCGATGGCGTACGCATGATGATGACCGAGCCCGTCAATCTCACCAATTGCGATCGCGAGCCGATCCACATTCTGGGCGCGGTTCAGCCGTTTGGTTTTCTCCTCGCCGTCGACACCGACTGGGTGATCGTTCACGCCTCGACCACGACGCTGCGCTATCTGGGCGCTCCAGCCGAAACCTTGATCGGCACGCCCTTGACCCAGGTTATGAGCGGCCATGCCCTTCACGCGATCCGGGGCCGCCTGCAGATCATGCGCGGGGCCGACGCGGTCGAGCGCATGTTCGGCGCGCCCTTGGTCGATGGAGGCGAGGACTTCGATCTGGCCCTGCACTATTCCGGGCGCATGCTGATCATCGAGGGCGAGCCCAGTCAGGCCGAGCCCCTGATCGAGGCGGCTTCGGCGGTGCGGTCCATGACCATGCGGATCGCCGCGCGCCCCAGCTTCGAGGAATTCTGCCACGAGGCCGCGCGACAGGTCCGGGCGCTGACGGAATTCGACCGCGTCATGGTCTATCGCTTCGGCCATGACGGCGCGGGCGAGGTGATCGCCGAGTCCGTGCGTCCGGGCATAGGCTCGTTCCTGGGGCAGAGGTATCCGGCGTCCGACATTCCGGTGCAGGCGCGAGCGTTGTACGAGCGCAATTGGCTGCGGATCATCGCCGACGTCGACGCCGAGGTCTCGCCGATCGTGCCGCGCGCGAGCATCAGCGGCGAGCCCGTGGACCTTTCCATGAGCATGCTGCGGGCGGTCTCGCCGATCCACATCGAGTACCTGCGCAACATGGGCGTCTCGGCGTCGCTCTCCATCTCCATCCTGCGCGATGGAAAGCTGTGGGGGCTGTTCGCTTGCCACCACTACGCGCCCAAGCACATCAGCTACGAGCGCCGGACGGCCGCCGAGCTTTTCGGACAGCTGTTCTCGCTGACGCTGGAAAGTCGGGAGCGCGAGATCGAAACGCGCCGCCACGCCGAGGCGCGCGCCTTGCACGACCGCATGATGGCGACGGTGGTGGGGGCGCCGCAGGGTGCTGACACGCTCAGCCCCTATCTCGACGATCTTTGCCGGCTGGTTCACTGCGACGGCTTGGCGCTCTGGCTCGAAGGGCGACTGACCTTGCGGGACTCCACGCCCGACGCGAGCAGCGTCCATGCCTTGATCCGGCTGCTGCGAGAGAAGGACACCCATACGGTGTTCACGACCAACGCGATCGCCTCGCTGTTGCCGTCGGCCGCGTCCTGGGCTGGCAAGGCCGCCGGCATGATGGCGGTCCCCCTGTCGCGCGCGCCGCGCGACTATCTGATCTTCTTCCGCAAGGAGGAGGCGCAGACCGTCGTCTGGGCCGGCCAGCCCGCCAAGCTGGCCCAGATAGGGCCGCTGGGTGAGCGTCTGACGCCGCGAAAGAGCTTCGAGGCCTGGGAAGAGACCGTTCGCGGACACAGTCGCCCCTGGACGCAGGTCGAGCGCTTCCTGGCCGAGAGCATGCGTGTCAGCCTTCTCGAGATCGTCTTCCGCCTGACGGACCTCGCCGACGAGGAGCGACAACGCGCCAACCAGCGGCAGGAGCTGTTGATCGCGGAACTGAACCACCGAGTCCGCAACATCCTGGGTTTGATCCGAGGCCTGATCAGCCAGAGCCGCGCGGGCGTGTCGACGGTGGAGCAGTTCGCCGAGGTGGTGGGCGGGCGCGTCCAGGCCCTGGCGCGGGCGCACGACCAGATCACGCGTCACCAATGGGGGCCGGGGGCCCTTAGCGACCTGATCACCGCCGAGGCGGAAGCCTACCTGTCGGACAAGGCCGATCGCGTACGGCTGACCGGCGCGCCCACGGCGTTGGCGCCGGACGCCTTCTCGCTTCTGTCGCTGGTCATCCATGAACTGATGACGAACTCGGCCAAGTACGGCGCTCTCTGCGATCAGCGCGGATACGTGACGGTGGACTGGGAGCGCGACGCGAAGGGCGACCTGATCATCGAATGGCGCGAGCGGGATGGACCGCTGGTCAGGCCGCCCACCCGCCGGGGATTCGGCTCCACGATCATCGAGCATTCCATTCCGCACGACCTGGATGGCGAAGTGGCTCTGGCCTACCACCCCGAGGGTTTCCAGGCGCGGATCCGGATTCCCGCCCGATACGTGACCACCGAGGGGGTCGAGGCGACGGCGGCCAAGGCCAAGCGCGCCGAGACACCCGTCCGCGCGCCGGAGCGCATGATGGTGCTGGAAGACAACATGATCATCGCTCTCGACCTAGAGGACATGCTCACGCGTCTTGGGGTCAAGCAGGTGACGGTCGTCTCCAGCGTTGGCCAGGCGTTGGAAGTCCTGGCCGAGGATTTGCCGCCCTTCGCGATCCTCGACGTCAATCTTGGAGCGGAGACGAGCTTTCCCGTGGCCGAGGCGCTGCAGGAGGCGGGCGTCCCGTTCGCGTTCGGCACGGGCTTCGGCGACAGCGCCGCCTTTCCCGACCGTTTCCGCGACATGCCGGTCCTGCAGAAGCCCTACAGCGCCGAAAGCGTGGCCGCCCTGTTCTAAGGCTCTTCGCTCAGGAAACGGGCGCGCTGGCCGTCGGTGGGAACCACGCAGTGCTCGCGACGGCCGAACAGCCGGTAGCGGTTTCGAGCGATCCCATCGTAGACGCGATCCGTCAGGGCGCGCGGCAATCGGTCGACGATCGCCAGCCACCGCCAGGGAGCGGGCGTCCGTCGCAGGATCGCGGCGAACGCCGCCGTCTTGGTGAGCGCTCGGCCCTGATCGAGAAGGACGAGGCTTTCGGGCGAAGCGGGGTCAACGCCGTGAAGCGTGGCCAGCTTCCGCCCGTAGGGAGTCTGAAGCGGCGTGAACCGGATCGCGCCGTCGCGGTCGATCGCCATCACCGCTCGCACCGCGCCGTTGCAGAGGTTGCACACGCCGTCGAACAGCATCAGGCCGTCGGGTTCTTGAGCCGGACCGGATGTCATGGGCGCTCGCATTCCCGGCGCAGGGCCCGCAGCGCCGCGGGCGCGTCGCGACGCATCATCCGACCGACGAGATCGAGAGGGAGGCCGAACGGCGGACTGGCCCAGAAGTCGTAGACGACCCGGGTGCGCCGGCCGTCATCGATGGGCGTCAGCCGCCAGGCTCCGTCGCAGGCGCGGATATCGCCCCGAATGCAGGTGAAGCGGATCAGTCGGTTCTGCTCCAGCGTCACGCGGGAGGTGGAACGGACGGGCGGCAGGAAGATGCTGAACCGCACCACGTGCTCTCGGATCTCGCCCTCCGCGCTGGACGACAAGACCTTGCACCGCCGGACCCCCGGCATGATCCGGGCGGCGCGGTCGCAGTCGAGCAAGGCGCGATAGACCACTTCGGGCGGAGCGGAGATTTCGGTGTAGGCGCGAACAACGCCATGGCCTTGTTCGTCCAGCCGCATGGACACCGCGACATCGCCCTCCTGTTCGTCACCCTCCGCGCCCAGGGCCGATGTGGCCAGGACGACGGAAAATCCCAGGGCGAGGAAGATCAGGCGCATCACGCCGAAGCTAACGCCTCGGCGTGATTTTCGTCAGGCCTCACGCGCCCGCGCGGTTCTGGACGAGATCGTCCACCACCGACGGGTCGGCCAAGGTGGAAGTATCGCCCAGGCTTTCCAGCTCGTTTTCGGCGATCTTGCGCAGGATGCGGCGCATGATCTTGCCCGAACGGGTCTTGGGCAGGCCGGGCGCCCATTGGATGACGTCGGGCGTGGCGATCGGGCCGATCTCGCGGCGGACCCAGTCGGTGAGCTCCTTGCGCAACGCTTCGCTCGGCGTGACGCCAGCGTTTAGGGTCACGTAGCAATAGATGCCTTGGCCCTTGATGTTGTGCGGATAGCCCACGACCGCCGCTTCCGCGACGCGCGGGTGAGCCACGAGAGCGCTTTCGACCTCGGCGGTGCCCAGGCGGTGGCCCGAGACGTTCAGCACGTCGTCCACGCGCCCAGTGATCCAGTAGTAGCCATCGGCGTCCCGGCGGCAGCCGTCGCCGGTGAAGTACTTGCCGGGATAGGTCGAGAAATAGGTCTCGAAGAAGCGGCGGTGATCGCCATAGACCGTGCGCATCTGGCCGGGCCAGCTGTCGGTGATGACGAGGTTGCCCTCGGTCGCGCCTTCCAGCACCCCGCCCTCCGCATCGACCAGTTCGGGCTTCACGCCGGGCATGGGACCGCAGGCCGAGCCGGGCTTCAGCGCGTCGGCGCCCGGCAGCGGGGTCATCAGCGTCCCGCCGGTCTCGGTCTGCCACCAAGTGTCCACGATGGGGCAGCGGCTCTCGCCGACCACGCGGTGGTACCAGAGCCACGCTTCCGGGTTGATCGGCTCGCCCACGCTGCCCAGTAGGCGCAGCGAAGCGCGAGAGGTGCGCTCGACCGGCGCCTCGCCTTCCCGCATGAGGGCGCGCAACGCCGTCGGGGCGGTGTAGAAGATCTCGACCTTGTGCTTGTCGATCACCTGCCAGAAGCGGCTGTTGCAGGGATAGTTCGGCACGCCCTCGAACATCACGCTGGTCGCGCCGTTCGCGAGCGGCCCGTAGACGATGTAGGTGTGGCCGGTGACCCAGCCCACGTCGGCCGTGCACCAGTAGATTTCGCCGGGCCGATAGTCGAACACCACCTCGTGGGTCCAGCTGGCCCAGACGAGGTAGCCGCCGGTGGTGTGCAGCACGCCCTTGGGCTTCCCCGTCGAGCCCGAGGTGTAGAGGATGAACAGCGGGTCCTCGGCGTTCATCGGCTCCGGGGCGCAATGGATCGAGGCCTTGGCGGCGGCGTGCTCGTAGATCACGTCGCGGCCGGTGGTCAGCGGCACGCTGGCGCCGGTGCGGGTGACGACCAGGACCTTCTCGACGCCTGGGCAGTGGGCCACCGCCGCGTCGACATTGAGTTTCAACGGGATGCGCTTGCCGCCGCGCACGCCTTCGTCGGCGGTGATCACCAGCTTGGAGTCGCAGTCGTTGATGCGGCCGGCCAGGCTGTCGGGCGAAAAGCCGGCGAACACCACCGAATGGATCGCCCCGATCCGGGCGCAGGCCAGCATGGCGTAGGCGGCCTCGGGGATCATCGGCAGGTAGATGGTGACCCGGTCGCCCTTGGCCACGCCGTGCGCCTTGAACACGTTGGCCATGCGGCAAACCTGTTCGTGCAGCTCGGTATAGGTGATCTTGCGCGAGGCGGCGGGGTCGTCGCCTTCCCAGATCAGCGCGACCTCGTTGGCCCGGTGAGGCAGGTGGCGGTCGATGCAGTTGGCCGAGACGTTAAGGACGCCATCCTCGTACCAACGGATCCGGAAGTCTTCCTCGTGGAAGGACACGTCCTTGATCTTGGTCGGCGGCGTGATCCAGTCGAGGCGACCGGCCATGTCCTTCCAATAGCCATGAGGATCTTCGTCGGCGCGGCGTCGCGCGGCCGCCAAGGCGTCGGCGTTCAGATGGGCGCGCTCGCCCCAGGCCTTCGGAACCGGAAACAGCATGCCGTCGCTCACCCGCCGCACTCCCTTTGTATCATTGACCGTCGAGATAGGCGAAGCCAACCGTCTGGCGCAATAAGACCACTGAGGTTTGTCGCTCATCGTCGATGTTTGTCTTTCGGCAAGGCGCGAAGATGACGACCCGCCCTCGGGAGCGTAAAGCGTGGACCTCAGTCCTTCCGGAGCTTTCCCATGCTGCTCGCGCTGTCCACCTGGGCCGAGATCGAGGCCTATCTCAAGACCAGCCAGACGGTCGTGGTGCCGATCGGTTCGAACGAGCAGCATGGGCCGACGGGCCTGCTGGGCACGGACTGGCTTTGCCCGGAGATCATCGCCCACGAGGCCCACAAGCGCGCCGACAAGGTGTTGGTGGCGCCGACCTTCAACATCGGCATGGCCCAGCACCATCTGGCGTTCCCTGGCACGATCTTCCTGCGGCCCTCGACCTTCATCGCCGCGATCGGCGACTGGGTGCGGTCGCTAGGGGCGCACGGCTTCACGCGGATCTATTTCCTGAACGGTCACGGCGGCAACGTCGCCTCGATCGAGGCGGCCTTCTCGGAGATCTACGCCGATTACAGCTTTCGCAAGGAACGGGCCCCGTTCGCCCTGAAGCTTAAGAACTGGTGGGACCTGGCCGGCGTCAACGCCCTGGCCAACAGCCAGTTTCCGACCGGCCACGGCAGCCACGCGACGCCGTCCGAGATCGCCGTCACGCAGTGGGCCTATCCCGAGACGATCAAAACGACGGCCTATGAGCCCAGGATCGCCCCCACGGGCCCTATCCGCGAGGCGCTCGACTTCCGCGCTCGCTACGCCGACGGCCGGATGGGATCCGACCCCGCTCAGGCCACGCCGGAGAAGGGCGGCGCGCTGGTCGATCTGGCGGCTAGGTCGCTGATCGAGGACCTTGAGGCCTTCTCGGCGGAGGCCAGGCCCGCCTAGGCCTGGACCGCGCGTCGCGAGAGGGCGGGCTGGCCCTGTCGCGTGGCGATCACCTCGCCGATGACCGCCACCGCGACCTCGAAGGGGGCCTTCCCGCCGAGGTCGAGACCGATCGGCGCGCGCAACTTGATCAGATCGCGCTCCGAGAGGCCGTCCGCCCTCAATCGCGCCAGGCGCTCGGGCAGCCGCCGTCGGGCGCCGAGCAATCCGACATAGGGCGCGGCCGAGGGCAAGGCGGCCAACAGGGCGGCATGGTCCTGCTCGGGGTCATGACCGCAGACCGCGACCGCGGTCCATGCGTCCAGGCTGATATCCGCCAAGGCGACATCAACGCCGTCCCGACGATAGGCCACGCCGGGCAAGGGCGGCGGCGACGAGGGGCCTTTTGGCCGTATCAGGGTCGTCTCGAAACCCGACTGCGCGCCCAGGCTCGCCACGGCCAAGGCCGTCGGGTCGCCGCCGACGACAAGCAGCCGGGTTCGAGGATCATGGGCGCGCTCGAAGGCGCCGCTCCAGGGAGCTAGAGGCTCCTCGCCGCAAAGGCGGCGCGCGCCATCGCTCACCCAGAAGGCGGGAAGCCTGCGCCGGGCGAGATCGAGAAGCGTCTGGACCGCCGCGTCGTCGGGCATGATCCGCTCGACCAGGATTTCAATCCGCGCGCCGCACAGCAGGCGGATATCCGGCCAGGGGCTGCCCTCGCCATAGACCAGGCGTCGCGGCCCGCCGTCGGCGAGGCAGGCTCTGGCGTGGGCTTCGACGTCGGCCTCGATGCAGCCGCCCGACAGAAAACCCGAAACGATCTCCACGCCGAACACCATCTGCGTTCCGACCGGACGAGGCCCGCCGCCGTCCAGCGCGATGATCGTGGCCAGCGCCGCCGGGCCCCGCGCGAGCGCTTCCGCCAACGCCGGACGGGCGTCTTCGGCCATGCCGTGCATCGGCCATTCCGCATCGGCGCGGTGGTTCATCATCGGGACCAACTTTAACCCCTCGGCAAGGTTCCAGAAACCCAATGTTCAAACCTTGGCGCGTAGCGTCGGTGTTCGATTAGTGATTTCTCGCACGGATGGCATGTCCATTTCGGTCTCAAAATTGGGTCTCGCGGCCGCGCAGTTCGGCCTCGACGGAAGCAGCGGCTCCGCTCCCGAATCCGAGACTCGCGAAATCCTGAACATCGCCGCCCGCGCGCGTCTTTCCGTTTTGGACGCTTCTGGTCTGTTTGGCCGCGCCGAGACCCTTTTGGGCGAGCTTCTGCCACGCCCGACGCCGTTTCGTGTCACGCTGGCCGCCGGCCGCGCGGATCGCGGTCCTGACTTTATCGAGGCCGAGGCGCGCGCGACGCTGCGCCGGCTGGGTCTCGAGCGCGCCGATGCGATTATCGTCCATTCGCCGTCGGAGTTGTTCGGCGCGCATGGCGCCGCGCTTTGGGAGCGCCTTCAGCGTCTGAAGGACCAGGGCGTTTTCGCCAAGATCGGCGTCGCCGCCCACGCTTCCGACGATCCCGTCGGCGTCGCCAAGCGCTTCAAGCCTGACATTCTGCAGGCGCCCGCCAGCCTGCTCGACCAGCGCCTGTTGGCCGACGGCTCGCTGCAGCGCATCGCCGGCATGGGGGTCGAGGTGCATCTGCGCTCGATCTTCCTGAACGGTCTTCTGTTCCTGCCGCCGGACCGCGTGCCGGCTCAGCTTAAGGGCGCCTCCGGCCGTCTCTCCCGCGTGCGTCGCATGATCGCGGAAGGCCGCTCGGACCCGCTTCAGGCGGCGCTGGGCTTCGCCCTGTCGCGTCCGGAAGGTTCGGCCGTCCTGGTCGGCGTCAACTCGGCCGCGGAATTGTCGGCGGTCGTGGCCGCCGCCTCGAGCCCGCCGCCCGACCTCGATTGGGACGAGATGGCGATCGATGACCCGGTCGCGCTCGACCCGCGACGTTGGGTCGCCTGAGACAGGTCTTCTGGACGCGCGCGTACCTCTGGCGCGTCCCTAGAATCAGCTTGAACAATGATCCGGTCGAAGGTCAGCCGGCGCGATCCAAGATCGAAGACCGCTAACGTCTATTAACCCTATGGTTCACTCGGATTTTAAGACTTACAGCCTAGCTTGATCCCAATTGAGGGAGAGACGCGATATGATCCTCGCCGTGCTGCAGGCCCGCATGGGGTCCACTCGACTGCCGGGCAAGTCGATGGCCACGCTTCGCGGCGAGCCGATGATCATCCGTCAGCTGGAGCGCCTACGCGGCGCGCGCTGCCTCTCCAAGATCATCGTCGCCACCAGCGCCGATACGGTCGATGACGCCCTGGCCGGCTTCCTGGTGTCGCGGGGCTACACGGTCCATCGCGGAGCCGGCGCCGATATCCTGGCCCGCATCGCCGCGCCCGACGGCGCCCTCTATTGGATCGACATGGAGTCGCGCGTGCGGACGGATGGCGCCTTCGACCTTACCAAGTGCGAGGCGGTCTGCCGCGCGGTCTACGGATGAGCGGTGCCCCCAGGCTGATCATCCTCGACACCGATCCCGGCGTCGATGACGCCCTGGCCCTGCTCTATCTGAGCGCCCGCCCCGACCTGAAGCTGTTGGCGATCACCACCGTCTTCGGCAACGCCGACGTCGAGACCACGACCCGCAACGCGCTGTGGCTGCGCGACCGGATCGGCCTGTCGGCGCCCGTCCATCGCGGCGCCGAAGCGGCGTTGAACGGCCAGCGCGGCGCCTCGCCCGTCCATGTGCACGGCCAGAATGGATTGGGCGATATCGACCTCTCCGGTCCATCCTTGCCAACACCGGACGCCGGAGCGGCCCACGCGCGGATCGTCGAGCTCGTCCGCGCCCACCCCGGCGCGGTGACCCTGGTGGCGATCGGTCCGCTCACCAACCTCGCCCTCGCCCTGCGCGCCGCGCCCGACATCGCGGGCCTGGTCGCCGGCGTGACGATCATGGGCGGCGCCTTCGCGCTAGGGAACGTCACGCCCTTCGCCGAGGCCAACATCCACAACGACCCCGAGGCCGCCGCGATGGTGCTGGCCGCGCCCTGGCCCGTCACCCTCGTGCCGCTGGACGCCACCCGATCGTGCGTGCTGTCGACCTCGGACGCGCGCGCGGCCGGCGATTTCGTCGAGGCGATCACCCGCGGTTACGCCGCCGCCTACGCTAAGCATGAGGGGCTGGACGGCTGCCCGCTGCACGACGTCGCCGCCCTCGTGAGCCTGACCGCCCCTGGACTTTTCACCAGCAAGACGACCCCCGTGGGCGTCGACCAGGGCGGCGAACGCCACGGCCACACCCGCCCGATCGACCGCGGCCCTCCGGTGCGCGTCCATTTCCAAGCCGATGGCGCGGGTTTGGTGGACCATTTCCTCCGCTCGATAGGGCCTCAAGGAGGCCAGTAGCCAAGGCACGGACCCGCCAGGAATGGCCGGTGGCGCGCCTCCAGGAACCCAACGTTCAGTGGAGACGGTTCGTGCGCCCCCCCTCGTTTCCTAGGCGCTGAACGCTTTCCGGCCCCGCTCGACCGACATCCGATGCGTTCCGGCCAGCGTGGTGTCGCGGTCCTTGACTGTCTTCAAGAACAGCCACTCGCACGTGATGCGCTTCTGGGTGACCTCGATCGCCATGTAGCCACGCTGGCTCGTGTCGGCCCACTTCAGCTCCGGGTTGGCGGCCATGAAACCTCGGACCACGACCTTGGGATCGGCGCCGAAGTCGCCCTCCGCCCCGGGCGAGGTGACGGCGTGGCCGGCGAACTCGACGCCAGCCGGACGCCCCCCTTCGCTCAGCGCGTAAGCCCAGGCGTTGTGGCTGTCGCCCGAGAGCATGACGAGGTCGGCGTCGGCGGACTGGGCCGAGCCGAGCAAGCGCGAGCGGGCCGCGGGATAACCGTCCCAGCGGTCCATCCACATTGGCAGGCCCTGGGCCGCCGCGCGGATGTCGTCGCGGTAGCCGGCGAGCTTCCTCTCCGACACGGTCGGGCGCAGCCAATCGACGGCGTCCTTGGGCATGACGGTGCGGCCCAGGATCGTACCCATGCCGACCATTTGCCAGCCGGGATTGGACTTCATCTGGTGGGCCAGCCAGCTCTCCTGGGTCGAGCCCATCATGGTCGCCGAAGGATCCTTCCAGACGCCGTCACGGAAGGCCCCGAGAGCGACGTCCGGATCGGCGGCCTTGAAGGCCGCGCCGATGTCGGCCGGCTTGGTGCGGGCCAGGAGACGCGACTCCGTGCGGTAAAGGGTCGCCAGCGTGCCGATCGGATAGGCCTTCCACGGCTCGTCCGACACCGGCATCCATTCGCGGTAGACCTGCATCGCCGCGGCGCGGCGCGGGTTCCAGTCGCCTTCCTTGCCGGGCTGGTGGTTTTGCGCGCCGCCTTCCCAGCTGTCGTTGGACGACTCGTGGTCGTCCCAGAGCGCGACCATTGGCGCCATCCGATGCAACCGCTGGAGGTCGGGGTCGGCGCGGTAGCTGGCGTAGCGCAGGCGGTAGTCGGCGATCGCCAGGATCTCGGTCGAGGGTTCGGGTAGGCGGCCCGCGACAAGGTCGGCCGCCTTGATCGAGGCCGCGCCGTATTCGTACAGATAGTCGCCCGTGTGCAGCCAGAGATCGAGATCCTGACGCTCAGCGGCGTGGGCGTAGGCGTTGAACCAGCCGTAAGGCAGGTTCGAGCACGAGAAGACCGCCAGGCCGAAGCGGCTCACCGGCCCTTGGGGCAAGGTCTTGGTGCGACCCACCGGTGACTTGGCGCCGTCCGGCGCCACGAAGCGATACCAATAGACCGTCGCTGGCTTCAGCCCGTCGACCGTCACCTTGGCGGTCCAGTCGCGGTAGGCGCCGGTGCGCACGGCGCCGCCCGACACCACCTTGGTGAAGGCCGGGTCCAGGGCGATCTCGACCTCGAGCCGGACGACATTCGTGTCCGTCGCGGGGACATAGCGCGTCCACAGCAGCATGGAATCGGCGGCGGGCTCGCCGCTGGCGACATTGTGGGTAAAGCCGGTCGCGCCCAGCATCCGCCGGGCCAGCGCCTGGCCAGCGGGCAGGATAAGGCCCGCTAGGCCGAGGCCCCCGGCGATCAGGCCGCGACGATCAATCCTTGGCGTCATGGGATGGTTCTCCGCGAAAGAAAACTCCCGCGGCCGGCAAGCCGCGGGAGGTGAAGTTGGTCGGGGAAAGTCTAGAAGGAGCCCTTGAGGCCGATGTTCCACATCGAGCCATAGATGCTGTACTGCTGAACACGGCTGCTAACGTTCGAGTAGATGACGTCCGGCGCGTTGAAGATGTTGCGGCCGGCCAGCATGACCTCGACCCGCCTGTTGATCTTGTAGCTGGCGCTGACGTTCCAGAGTTCGCGAGCGGCGTGGTAGAGGACGCCGTTGTTCGCCGTGGTCGGCGTGTTGCTCAGCGCGCTGGTCCGATACTTGGACTGGGCGTTGCCGGTCAGCTGGACGTCGAACTTGCCGTAGCTGTAACGCAGGCCCCAGTTGCCCGAGGTCTTGGGCAGGCTGACGCGCTCCCCGTCGGGATCGATCTTGGTGATCGAGGCCCGCAGGCCGAGGCCCCGCAGCGCGCCGGGCAGGAAGGTCAGCTGCTGGTCGTATTCCAGCGTCAGGCCGTTGTTGGTGTTGGTCCCCGGCAGGTTCTGGGCGCTGCGGAACGCGTAGCCGGCGTAGTCGGCGGGATTGTAGCCGACATCCTCGGGGTTCACCGTGACGCCGGTGACCTGCATGTCCTTGACGTCCAGCTTGTAGGCCGAGACGCCGATCACGCCCGACGGCTCGAGATAATACTGCAGGCTGGCGAAGTACTTGGTCGAGTGCTCGGGCTTCAGCAGCGGGTTGGGTACGGTGACGATCAGGGTGTCGTCGTTGACCGACACCACGCCGCCCAGGTTGCCGTAGTCGGGACGCAGGATCGATTGGCTGAAGGCCAGCTGGCCGACCAGCTTCCTGGTGAAGTCGTATTTGGCGCCGCCGCTCCAGAACCAGTCGTCATACTCGCCGTGGCGCGTCGAGTAGGCGCCGTTGCGGTACTGGTAGAGCAGGCCCGGGACCGTGCTGGTCGAGAGGCCCGCGGCGGTCACGTCCTTGGCCGGCCGGATGTCGGCGACCCGAGCGTCGGTCTTGGTCTTCTCGTAACGCAGGCCCAGATCCAGCGAGGCCCTGCCGACGCGCGGCTGGACCTCGAAATAGGCGGCGTTGATTTCCTCGCCGACCTTCTTGTTGTTGTCCAGGCGGCGCTTGAGGTTACCCACGGTGTCCGGGACGAAGTACTCCGGATGGGCCTTGTAGATGTCGTAGACGGCGTAGTTGCTGTCCGCGCGCCAGTTCTGTTCGTTCAGGTTGCCGGCGTCGAAACCCAGGATCTTGAACTGGTAGTTCTGGGTCCAGGGGATGACGGCTTCCAGCGCCTTCTGGGTCAGGTCGCCGGTGGGGCCGACATACTGGAATTGCTGGTAGGAGCCCTCGTTGGTCTTCCAGACATTGGTCCGGTAGACGGCCCCGGCCAGGACCTTCAGCTGCACGTCACCGATGTTCAGCTTCTTCTTCACGTCGAAGTTCAGGCCGTACATCTGGTTTTGCGCGTCGGACTCGGACGTGCGGATGTTGTTGCCGATGTCGTCGTCGCGATTGAAGCTCGTCGGATCGCCCCAGGGGCGGCCGGCGGTCTGGCGCAGGGTCCACTGGTTGGAGTCTTCCGACGCGCGATCCAGCGTGAAGCCGATGCGTGTCAGATAGCTGTCGGTGCGCTGGAAGAAGCCCTTGGAATTGTCCCGGAAATTGAATTCCGAGCTGGAATAGCTGCCACGCAGCAGCGCCTCCCAGGTATCGCCGCGATACTCCAGCTTGGGCGCGAACAGCCACGAGGGCGTGCCCGCGTAGCGGTGCGAATACTGGGTGTGCAGGCGGGTGTTGGTCCCGTTCGGATTGACCACGATGTGGGTCGGGGTCGAGTCCGCCGTCGTCTGCGAGGCGCCGGTCGTGCCGAAAATCAGGTAGGTGTACTGGTTGAAGTACTCGACGTCGTAGAACGAATAGGTCGAGCGCAGCGACAGGGCCCACTGGTCGGTCAGCTTGTAGTCGACGCTGAGGTTGGCGGCCTTGCGGTGGGTCAGCTTGGGGCCCGGACGCCACATCACCTGGTAGGGAATGACCCGGCCGCTGGCGAGGTAGGACCAGTCGGTCTGGATGCGGTCCTGCTGGACGTAATTGGCGTTGTAGCTGGCGTTGAACGCGATCCCCAGACGGCCGTCCAGGAACACGTCGGCGTAGCCGACCTGGCCCGAGGGGAAGATCGACGAGTGCTTCCTGTCGTCCGGCAGGTACTTGCGCGACAGCTCACTGTCCGACGTTCCAACCGCGCCGACCTGGAAGCGCAGCAGGCGGCTGGTGCGCTGGAAGGCGTACTTGCTGCGCAGGTTGATGGCGCCGCCGGGGCTGTCGGCGTCCATGCTGGCCTGCAGGGTGTTGTTCAGCTCGATCGAGTCGACGCCCGTGATCGACATCTGCTCGAACGAGTTCTGCCGGCCACTGTTGTTGTTGGAGGTCGCCGTCGCCATCCGCGCGCCGTCGGTGGTGAAGGTCGAGTACTTGGGATCCAGGCCGCCGATGCGGACGGCCGTGGCGTCGACCTCGGTGTAGTCCAGCGAGATCCCCGGCATGTTCTTCATGAACTCGCCGACGTCGCCCATGGTCAGGGCGCCGAAGTTGTCGGCCGCCACCACGGTCTTGGCGTTGGTCGAGGCGCGACGCTCCATGATAGCGGCGGCCTGGCCTTCGCGCTTGGCGGTGATGGTCACGGCCTCGACCTGATCGAGGCTGGACAACGGACTCAGGGACACGTCCAGAGAAGCCGTCTGGTTGGGCGCGACCGAGACGACCAGCGTCGCCTCCTGCAGGCCCGCGTACTTGACCTTCACCGTCACGTCGCCGGACGGAACGCCGGTCAGGCGGAACTCGCCGTCCTCTTCGGAGTAGGCGGCGATCGGCGCGCCTTCGACACGGATCTCGGCGTTGCGGACGTATTCGCCGGTGGCGGTGTTGAGGACGCGGCCTCGAACGGTCCCGCTACCGACGCCGGACTGGGGGCGCGAGGCGCTCGCCGTCGAACGCAGCGTGATGATCTGGCCGTCGTCGGAATCGATCCGCAGCGGCGTGCCGGCGATCAGGCGGCGCAGCGCCGCGCGAACGTCCATGGTCCCCTTCACGGCCGGCGTCTGGACACCGGCCAATTGGCTGGCGGGCGCCACGATCTGCACCTGCCCTTGCCGGGCCAGTTCGGGAATGGCGCGGACCGCCGCCTGAGCGGGGATGTCGAAAACGCGGTCTTGCGCGAAGGCCGGCGCGGCGACCGCCATGGCGACGACGGACGCGCCGCAAGCCAGAAGGGAAGATCGAGAAATCATTGGCTGTCAGACCCCCAAGTATCGCGTTGCTCGCGACGTCGCGGGTTGAGAGCCGTCGGACGATGGCTTCCGCTATCTGTTGCAAAAACTTCTTATTGCGCCGCGGCAGGAGGTTGCGTGGCGCGGCTCAGCACAACCCTGTCGCCATCCCGTTGGAGACGCGCGTCGAACACCTGAGCCACGGCACGGCTGAAGCCCACCGGATCGCTGGCGGCGAAGAGTCCGGTGACCGGCTCGCCGGCCAGGTCGGAATCGCGGATCTCGATCCGCGTGTCGCTGTAGCGGGCGAACGCCGAGGCGGCCTGTCCCAACGTCTCACCCTCGAACGCCAGCTTGCCGTCTCGCCAGGCCAGTTCACGGGTCACCGCCTCGGGCGCGATCGGACGCGGCTGTTCGGGGGAGCGGTGCGCGGGATCGGCCAAGGCGAGCCGCGTATTGGCGCTGAGCGTCAACACCTTGCCGGCGCCGAACAGAGGCGCGGCCGAGACATTGACCAGGCCCTGGCTGACCAGCAGGTCGACCGGATCGTTCTCGAGCTTGCGCACGCGAAAGCCGGCCTGGGTCGTCCGCAGCCGACGCCCTTCCACCTCGACGACGAAGGGGCGCCGCTCGTCGCGGGCCACCGAGAAATAGGCCTCGCCCTTCAGCAGGGTCACCTGACGGCGCCCCTCGTCGTAGCGCACGCGAATGCGGCTTTCGGTATTCAGCAGCACCGTCGAGCCGTCCTTCAGCGGCACGAGGCGGATCTCGCCCCGCTCCGTGCTGATCACCGCGCCGGCGGCGGAGGTGGCGACGCCCAGGGCCGCCAGCGAGGCCGCGGCCACGGCCGCCCCGGACCAGGTCAGCACCCCTCGCCGCGACAGGCGAGCGCGCCGCGGCTCGGCGAAGGGCTGGGGATCGAAGTCGGGGCCCAGCGCCCGGGCCGACTCGCTGATCAGCGACACCGCCCGCGCGCGCAGCAGCGCGCCCCGGCGGCGGGGATCGCCCCGCATCCAGCTGTCCAGCGCCGCCTGCTCGTCCGGCGAAAGCGGCCCACGATCCTGCCGCGCCGCCCATTCGGCCGCCGCGCGGTCAATGTCGCGATGGGTTTCTCGCACGGCCATGTCTCGAGGCGTTCTCCCGGTTTATCGTCTTAGAGGTTTGGGACCGCTTGTTTCCGCCACGCCCGAACCAATCAATCAAGAAAAGCACGCCTCGGGAGATGTGCGTCTCGACGGTGTTTTCCGAAATCTTCATCCGCGCCGCCACCTCGCGCTGGGAAAGTCCCCGGACGCGACGCAGCACGAAGGCCTGTTGCGTTTTCAGGGGCATGGCCGCGATCGCCCGGGCCAAATGGCGAAGTTCGTCGCGGTCGATCGTTCGCTGCTCGGGCGAGGCTTCGTCGTCCAGCGGGTCCAACCGCTCCAGGTCCTCGACCGCGTGGATCGGCACGATGCGGGCGCGGCGGACATGGCGGGTGATGATCGATCGCGCGACCTGAAACAGATAGGCGCGGGGGTGGCGGATGCCGTCGACCGACTCCAGCTCGGCCAGGATCGAATAGGCTTCCTGAATGATGTCGTCGGCGTCGACGCCGGGCAGGACGCCACGCGACAACCAGCCCCGCAACGCCGGCTCGTGCGGAAGGATGTTTCGCAGGAACCACAGTGTCCTATCCCTGTCGGCGCTGCTCATCCGTCATCCGTTGGCTGGATATGGCGCTAACCTCGGCGCGGGCGCCGCCTCGGTTCGAGATCCCGACTAGCCCGCTATTGTGACAGTCAGGCTTAGCCAGGCCCCCGGTTGTCACGAAATCACCGCATGGCCGAAACGGCGGCGGCGAGACGAACACGATTGAGCATCACGGAACCCCGCTTCGATGGGGTCCGGATTAGAAGGCGTTGACGACGGACTCGTGACGGCGCGATCGTCGCCCTCGGCCAAGGTCGCGCCGCCAGTCCGCGAACGGTTCACCCGCGCCATGGCGGCTTACCGCTTGCTTGTCCCCAGGGATGGACGCTTTCAGGCCTTGGCTGACAACGCGTCCATCACGGCCGCCGAACTGATCGGGATGTGCCGCAGGCGCACGCCGACGGCCCGGAAAATGGCGTTGGCGATGGCGGGAGCCACCACCGTCGTCGCCGGCTCGCCCAGACCGACCGGAACCTCGACACTGTCGACGAACCGGATGTCCAGCTCCGGCGTGTCGGATATCCGCAGCGGCGTATAGGTGTCGAGGTTCAGGTCCTTGACCTCGCCGTTCACGAACGCCGTGCCCTCGTGCAGCGCCATGCTGAGCCCCCACAGCGCCGCGCCTTCCGTTTGCGCGCGCGCGCCATCGGGATCGACGATGGTCCCGGCGTCGGTCACCAGGGTGAGCTTTTGGACCGTGACCACGCCGTTGGCGCGGTTCACATGGACCTTGGCCACGCAGGCGACCCAGGTGGGCATGTCGCGTTCCTGGCCAAAGCTGGTGGCCAGGCCAAGCGCCGTATCCTTGGGCAAGGGCTGGCCCCAGCCAGCGGCCTCGGCCGCCCGGCGCACCACTTCGGCCTGGCGCTTGGCGCCGCCCTTGGTGCTGGCGTCGCCGCCGGCGTTGGCGCCGGCGCCGGTCAGCAGCTTCAGCCGCAAAGCCACCGGGTCGGTCTTGAGGTGGTGAGCCGCCTCGTCGATGAAGCTCTCGCCCGCCCAGTTGGTCCAGCCGGGTCCGACCGAACGGAGCCAGCCGGGCCGGAAGGTCTCATTGGCCAAGTCGTTGTTGATGGCCCGCACCTTGTGGGCGCCGACCTCGTACCAATGGTCGGCGCCTGAGACGGCGAAGGGGTCGTAGGCCACGCCGTTCTTGCCCTTGGGCATGAGGGCCGGCGCGTTGGCCAGGGTTGGCCAGCCCGCGGCGGCGTGGTGTTCCTGGGCCAGGATGTTGCCGGCGCCATCGAAGGCCATGCGCACGGTCTGGACCGAGGGTGAGCGCACGGAGTCGAAGCGCACGTCGTCCTCCCGCGTCAGGACCAGCTTGACCGGCCTGCCCAGCGCCTTGGCCGCCAGGGCCGCGGGCACGGCGTAGTCGCCGTTCAGCCGTCGCCCGAAGCCGCCGCCCAGCATGTAGGTGCGCATGACGATCTTGGTCTCGGGGCGCCCCAGCGCCTTCGCCAAGGTCGGCAAGATCAGGCTCTGCCACTGGTTGCCGGTGTGGATCTCCATCACTCCGTCCCTTTCAAAGGCCAGGGCGTTCAGCGGCTCGAGCTGGAAGTGCAGCACGGTGGCGGCGGTGTAGGTCTGTTCCAGCACCGACTTGGCGGCCTTGAAGGCCGGCGCGGTGTCGGCGGTCTTGGTGTCCAGCAGCGCGCCGACATCGGGCTTGGCGATCAGGCTGGCGGCGTGGTCTTGCAGGTCCTTTTCCGACACGGTCGCCCCCGGCCCGGCCGTCCAGCTGACCTTGACCAGCTCGGAGGCGCGCAAGGCGGCGGGATAGCTCTCGGCGATCACCAGGACCCAGCCCGGCACGGTGTCGGACGGATCCTCGATCGTCAGGCAGCGCAGGTAGCCCTTGATCTTCTTGGCCGCGCCGTCGTCGACCGACAGCACCTTGGCCCCATGGCGGGTGGGCGGCAGCTTTGGACGGGCGAACACCATCCCCGGAACCTTGGCGTCGATACCGTAGACTGCGGTTCCGTTGGTCTTTGCGGCGATGTCCAGGGCCTTGCCCGGCTTGCCGATCAGCTTGCGCTCGGTCGCCGGCTTGATCGGCAGCTTGGCCAGTTCGTCCGGCGTGAACTGGCGCGCGACGCCGCCGCGCTTGACGATATCGCCGTACGAGATCGATCGGCCGCCGACATGCACCACGCCGCCGCGCGCGGTCCCACCGGCCGGCGAGACGCCCAGCAGCTTGGCCCCGGCCTCGACCAGGGCGATGCGCCCGGCCGCCCCGGCCTGGCTGAAGATCGGAAAGGTCTGCCACACCGACCAGCAGGCCCCACTTGGGATCAGTGTCGACATGGACGATCCGCACCTTGTCCCAGGCGACGTCCAGTTCGTCGGCCAGGATGCGCGCCAGGGCGGTGCCGACGTGCTGGCCCATCTCGGCGCGGATGATGTTGACGGTGACGACCCCCTCGCCGTCGATGGCGAACCACAGGGTGGGCTCGAATTGGGGTCCGGTCTTGGCCATCGGCGCGCCGCCGGGCGTGGCCGGGTCCATCGCCGCCTCGACCAGGGCCGAGAAGCCGAAGGCAAGGCCCGCGCCGGTCGAGGCGACCAGGAAGTTGCGACGCGACAGGAAACCGCCGG
>ERZ1034427.91-NODE-91-length-19887-cov-2.772741_pt1 | contig 19887 bp, 12 predicted proteins | sample MGYA00520607_ERZ1034427 | MGnify/ENA primary metagenome ERZ1034427 (study PRJEB33736, sample SAMEA104288489) | Azolla caroliniana | place: Brazil | collected 1987 | study: EMG produced TPA metagenomics assembly of the PRJEB19522 data set (Is there foul play in the... | reverse complement strand
TCGCTCCAGCGGGTGATGTTGTAGGCGCGGTCGGCCCACGAGCGGGGCGGGGGCTTGTAGATGCTTTCGCCGGGGAAGTTGGCGAAGGCGGTCGGGGTCTCGCAGCGCTGGCCCTCGGCCAGCACCGGCCCGCCTTCCTCCAGCAGGGCGCGGTAGTACCAGGCGCCGGTCGTGAAGCTTCCGGTCATCACGTAGATCATGACGTTGGTCAGCAGCTGGTCGCGGGTGAAGACCCGCTCGAACGGCTTGGTCGAGAGATCCGCCCAGTCGTGGAAGCGCTCGAGGATCCAGGCGGCCTGGCCGACGGGATTGTTGGCGCCCAGCCAGGCGACGGACTGCGGCTTGCTGGCCTGCAGGCGGAAATAGGCGCCCCACAGATCCATCTGGGCGCCGAAGCCGGTGATCCAGGCGATCTCCTCCGGCGTCTGGGGCGGACCGGCGGGGCGCAGGCCGATCATGTTCAGGTGGATGGCCTTGGCGTGGGCGCCGTGGTCGAGGCCCAGCCACGAGGTGACCAGCCCGCCCCAGTCACCGCCTTGGGCGAGATAGGTCTCGTAGCCCAGCTCGCGGGTCATCAGGGTGTTGAAGAGCCGCGCGGTCGCCCGCTGTCCGAGCGGCCGCTTGGGCTTGCCCGAGAAGCCGAAGCCCGGCAGCGACGGGATGACCAGATCGAAGGCGTCGGCCGGATCCCCGCCATGGCGCGACGGGAAGGCCAGCGGCTCGATGGCGTCCCAGAACTCGAAATGGCTCCCCGGCCAGCCGTGGGTGATCAACAGGGGCCGCTTGCCCTTCGCCTCGCCGACCACGTGGACGAAGTGGATGTCGAGGTCCTCGATGGTGGCGGTGAACTGCGGGAAGCGGTTGAGGTTCGCCTGGACCGCGCCGACGTCGAGGCCGCCCGTCCAGTAGCCGCACAGGTCCCGCAAGAAGTCCGCGTCGCAGCCATAGCCCCAGCCGCCGCCTTCCGGCGCCGGCGGGAACTCATAGGCGCGGACTTGGGCGAGGACCTTGTCGATCTGGTCGCGGGTCCAGTTCACCTCGAACGGCGTCGCCATGGCGGCCTCCCTGTTTTACGGGAGGGTCCGCCGGGTTACGCGGGGGAGGTCAACACACTCCTGTCATCCCGGCCAAGCGCGTAGCGCGCCGAGCCGGGACCGCCGCAAGCGCCTAGCGTTTGGCGGTCCCGGATCTTCCCCCGGCTTTCGCCGGGGTACGTCCGGGATGACACGGAAATTGAGCGCTCTAAGCCGCCGCCGCTCGCCATGCCCGCACCTTCGGCCACAGCATGTTGACCGCCAGGCCGGTTAGCACCAGGGCCGCGGCGATCAGCTTCCAGGCGGGCAGGGCCTCGTGCAGCAAGAGAGCCGAGGCACCCATGCCGAAGACGGGGACCAGAAGGGCCATGGGCGTGATGGTGGCGGCCGGGTGGCGGGCCAGAAGCCAGCCCCAGGCGGCGTAGCCGAACATGGTGTTGCCGATCGCCTGCCAGGCCACGGCGGCCCAGGTCAGGGCGTCGGCCTGGGTCACGCCCTTGACGATGGCCGGCCAACCTTCCAGCCACAGCGACATCAGAAACAGCGGCGGGATCGAAAACAGGCTCGCCCACACCACATAGGCCAGCATGTTCACGGTTCCGGCCTGACGCGCGACCATGTTGCCGCCCGACCAGCTGGCCGCCGCCAGCAGCACCAGGACGACGCCCAGCGGCGTGGCCGAGCCGCCGCCGTGCGCGGCGATCAGCACGATGCCCGAGGCGGCCAGCAGAAGGGCGGCGATCTGGAAGGCCTTGATCGGCTCGCGGTTGATCCGCATCGCCATGGCGATCGTGAAGAACACCTGGGTCTGCACGACCAGCGAGGCAAGGCCCGGCGAGATGTGGCCCTTCATGGCCACGAACAGCAGGCCGAATTGCCCAGCCCCGATCAGCACGCCATAGGCGGCGAGGTTCTTCCAAGAGACTGGCGGGCGCTTGACGATGAAGGCCATCGGCAACAGCACCAGCGTGAACCGCAGGGTCGCGAAGAGCAGCGGCGGCAGGTGGTCCAGCCCCACGCGGATGACCACGAAGTTGGTGCCCCACACCGCCACCACGGCCAGGGCCAGCAGGAAGTGGCGCAAGGGCAGGGACGCGTGGGACATGGGCGCTCCGTCGGCGGGGATGGCTTGGATTGCTACGCCGGCTGCGTCGGGGCAATGGAAACATTGTTCCGGTGACAATGCGGGGCTGCCCTGTCATCCCGGCCAAGCGCGAGCCGGGACCGCCGAGAGCGCTGAGTTCGTGGCGGTCCCGGATCTGCGCTTCGCTCCGTCCGGGATGACAGGGAGAGGGAGAGACAAACGCCCGTTTGACGCCCTCGTCCCCACCCCCTAGCTTCCCCTCAACAAAGGGAGAGAACGCCATGGGCTGGGACCTGCTGGTCGCTAAGGACGACCTGCGCCGCGCGGAAATCCGCGAGACCGCGCCCGGCCCGCTGGCCGACGGCGAGGTACGGCTGGCGATCGAGAGCTTCGCCCTGACCGCCAACAACATCACCTACGCGGTGTTCGGCGACATGATGCGGTATTGGGCCTTCTTCCCGGCGCCGGACGGCTTTGGCCGCGTGCCGGTCTGGGGCCACGCGCGGGTCGAGGAAAGCGCCCATCCCGAGATCGCCGTGGGCCAGCGCTTCTACGGCTACTGGCCGATGTCGACGCATCTGACGGTGCGGGCCAAGGCGGGCAAGTCCGGCTTCCTGGACGCCGCGCCGCATCGCCAGCCGATGGCCGTGATCTACAACCAGTACGCCGCCGTCGGGGCCGAGGAGCCGCTGGAGGCCTATCGCGCCCTGCTGCAGCCCTTGTTCATGACCTCGTTCCTGATCGAGGACCAACTGGACGAGGCCGGCTTCCACGGCGCCAAGAGCGTCATCCTGTCCAGCGCCTCGTCCAAGACCGCCATCGCCCTGGCGGCGCTGCTGAAGCGGCGCGGCGACGTGAAGGTCGTGGGCCTGACCTCGCCGCGCAACAAGGCCTTCGTCGAGGGGCTGGGGTTCTATGATCAGGTCGTGCTGTACGACGACATCGCCGGCGCGCCGATCGCCACGCCAGCCGTGTTCGTCGACTTCGCCGGCGACAGCCAGGTGCTGGGCGCCGTGCATCGCCGGTTTGGCGACGACCTGAAGGCCTCGATCCTGGTCGGCGGCACGCACTGGGAGGTCCCCCGCGTCCAGGCCGAGCTGCCGGGCCCGACACCCGCCTTCTTCTTCGCCCCCGACCGCATCGCCAAGCGCCGCCAGGACTGGGCCAGCGGCGAGTTCGACCGCCGCTACGGCGCGGCCTGGACGCCGTTCGTCGCCGACGCGGCGCGCTGGCTGAAGGTGAAGGAGGGGCGGGGAGCGGAAGCGATCCGCGCGGCCTATCTGGAACAGGTCGACGGCGGGACCGCGGCGGATGTTGGCGTGGTGCTGAGGCCTTAGCTCGGGGCTATCGTGCTGGGGCGCCGACGTCCCCTTTAATCCCTCGGGCGTTGATCAGGGCGGGCAAGACCACCGTGGCCATGATCTTGTTCTGCGGCGCGTCGCCAGTGTTGTAGCGCGAGCCCGTGAAGACGGCGATCAGGTCAAGCTCGGGCACGAGGTAGATCTTCTGGCCGCCATTGCCTTGCGCGGCGCTCAGGTAGACGCGACGGGGACCGTCTGGCGTCGTCACGCGTAGCGACATGCGCCACCAGAGGTACCCGTAGTCGGTATTTTCGACACGGCTCAGTGGCGAGAGCGACTCCTTCACCCAGGCGGCGGGCAGGACCTGCTTGTCGCCCCATCGCCCCCCGTTCGCGTAGAGCATGCCGAGCTTCAGCATGTCGCGCGGACGCATGGACATCATGCCGAATTGCTTGTTGGCGTTGGTCAGCTCGTGGTTCCAGGTCCAGTCGGTCCTGCGAATGCCTAGCGGGCCGAAGAGGCGCCGCTGGGCATAGTCGGGCAGAGCGCGGCCCGTCGCCTTTTCCACCATGCGGCCGGCGAGAAAGGTGTCCCCGGTGCAATAGTGGCCCGCCGCGCCCGGCGCCTGGACCATCTTCAGGTCGACCATCACGCGGATCCAGTCGGGGGTGTTGTAGAGCTGGTTCTCGCCCCCAGGGGAGCCCGGGGCATGATCGTCGCAGTCGAGGCCCGATTGCAGGGTGAGCAGATGGCGCAGGGTCATGGCGGACTTGCGCGGATCGGAATTGGCGACGTTCGCATAGCCGAGCCGGGGCAGGACCGGCTCATCCAGAGCGAGGGCTCCGTTGGCGACGGCAGCGCCCACAACCGCGCCGACCACGGACTTTGTCGCCGAGCGCAGCTGGTGCGGCGTATCGCGGTCGTAGCCGTAGAAATATTCTTCAAGCACCAGTTTGCCGCCCTGGAAGATCAGGACGCTGTCGACATCGCTCCAGGTCTGGTCGAGGACGCCGGCGACGATGCGATTGGCCGCCTCGGCGCCGAGGTCCGACTTGCCGACATCGCCCACGGGGATGCCGTCTCGCAAGTTGGGGGGCGTCCGATAGCGATAGGGCGGAGCGCCCAGAGGGCGGGGCCGGAAACCCGCCTTGGTCCTGGCCGAGACGCGGGGCGACAGGCGCGGGTTAAGCCCCGTCTCGTCCTGTACGGCGCTCACCGCCCCATCAGGGCCGCGATGGAAGGTGGCGTCGGCGCCGGCGCCGTTGATGAAAACATCCCCCGACTTGCGGCGCAGCCGGTACTTCGCGCCATCCAGGACCGCGAAGAGATCATCCGCGGCGACGATCTCGATCGTGCCGCCTTGGTAGGCGTAGGTTCCGACATAGTCGCTGAGCGGCGGAAGCTGGGCCGACCGTGGCTTAGAGGGCTGCGAGGTTTGGATCGGCGCGGCAAGGGCTGCTTGGGCGCCAAGGCCAGCGATGGCCAGGCTCAATGCGCCAAGCGTCGAGATCCAGCGTTTGCCGCTCATGCCATCCTGCCCCAAGCGCCATCCGCCATCGCTACCGTGGCTATGAGCGTCGTTTATTCCACAACCGATAGTTTCCCAGAATTTGGTGGGTCAAGTCATTATTTGAGAATGAGGGGCTGGGGCCATGGTCTCTTTCTCCCCTTGTGGGAGGTGGCGCGAAGCGCCGGATGAGGGGTTGAAAGATGTGTCCGGATAACCGAGCGCGACCCCTCACCCGACCGCCTGCGGCGGCCACCCTCTCCCGAGAGGGGAAGCAAAAACGCCCGCCCTAGTTTCCCGGGGCGGGCGTCTTCGTCTTCGTATCAGCTCAAGCCTCAGACCAGCGAGCCGTGGCACTGCTTGAATTTCTTGCCCGAGCCGCAGGGGCAGGGGGCGTTGCGGCTGGTGCGTTCCCAGTCCTGCGGCAGGGCCGAGACCGGCAGGGCCTCGCGCTGCTGGGGCGACAGGCCGTCGGGAATCGCGCCGGCCACGGCCGCGTTCTCGCCGGTCAGCGGGTCCAGGTGGACCTCCTGCAGGCCTTCCAGCGACTGGTGCGGCATTTCCGGCTCGGCATAGGCGATCTCGACCGTCATCAGCCAGCGGGTGGTGTTGGTGCGCAGATCGCCCAAGAGCTTCTCGAACAGTGAGAAGGCCTCGGTCTTGTACTCGTTCAGCGGATCGCGCTGGCCGTAGCCGCGCAGGCCGATGACGTTGCGCAGGTGGTCCAGGTGCATCAGGTGCTCGCGCCACTGCAGATCGATCATCTGCAGCAGGAAGTTCTTCTCGACCTGGCGCATCTGCTCGGGCGTGATGATCACCTCGCGCTGGGCGGCGTAGTCGTCGGCCGCCTTGGTGATGCGCTCCTTGATCTCCTCGTCGGCGATGCCTTCCTCGGCGGCCCACGCGGCGATCGGCAGGTCCAGGCCCAGGATGGACTTCACGCGCTCGGTCAGGCCCTCGACGTCCCACTGCTCGGCATAGGCCTTGGGCGGCAGGTGGCGGGCGACCAGGTCGTCGATCGTGTCGTGACGCATCTCGACGATGATGTCGGAGAGGTCGCTGGACTCCATGAACTCCTGGCGCTGCTCGAACACGGCCTTGCGCTGGTCGTTGACGACGTCGTCGTACTTCAGGAGGTTCTTGCGGATTTCGTAGTTGCGCTGCTCGACGCGCTTTTGCGCCGTGGCGATGGCGTTGTTCAGCCACTTGTGGGTGATCGCCTCGCCTTCCTGGACGCCGAAGGTGCGCATGATCGCGTCCAAGCGGTCGCCGGCGAAGATGCGCAGCAGATCGTCCTCGCACGACAGGAAGAACTTGCTGCGGCCCGGGTCGCCCTGACGGCCGGTCCGGCCGCGCAGCTGGTTGTCGATCCGGCGGCTTTCGTGGCGCTCGGTGCCCAGCACGAACAGGCCGCCGGCCGCGAGGGCCTGGGCCTTGCGGTCCGCGATCTCGGCCTCGAGACGGGCGCGCTCCTCGATCTCGTCCTCGTGGGTGATCTCGAGGCCCATGCCCTTCTGCTGCTGGCGCCAGTTGAACAGGCGCATGTCGATGCTGCCGCCCAGCTGGATGTCGGTGCCGCGGCCGGCCATGTTGGTGGCGATGGTCACCGCGCCGGGCACGCCCGCGTCGGCGACGATCACGGCTTCCTGCTCGTGGAAGCGGGCATTCAGCACCTGGTGCGGAATGCCCTTCACCTTCTTGCCGTCCTTCTCGAAGGAGAAGGTCGACAGCAGCTTCGACAGCTCTTCCGACTTCTCGATCGAGACGGTGCCGACCAGGATCGGTGGCAGTCGGCGATCTGCTTGAGGATGGCCTCGTTCTTCTCGCGCTCGGTGCGATAGACCTCGTCGTCGTCGTCGATGCGCTGGATCGGACGGTTGGTCGGGATTTCCGACACGCCCATCTTGTAGATGTCGTCGAATTCCTGCGCCTCGGTCGAGGCCGTGCCGGTCATGCCCGACAGCTTCTTGTAGAGGCGGAAGTAGTTCTGGATCGTCACCGAGGCCAGGGTCTGGTTCTCGGGCTGGATATCGGCGCCTTCCTTGGCCTCGATGGCCTGGTGCAGGCCTTCCGACAGGCGGCGACCGGTCATCATGCGGCCGGTGAACTCGTCGATCAGGACGATCTCGCCGCCCTTGACGATGTAGTCCTTGTCGCGCGTGTACAGGATGTTGGCGCGCAGGGCCTGGTTGACGTGGTGCACCACCGAGACGTTGGCCGCGTCGTAGAGACCGGCCGAGTCCTCGGCCAGGTGGCCGCCCGACATCAGGATCTCTTCGATCTTCTCCTGGCCGTCCTCGGTCAGGATGACCTGCTTCTGCTTCTCGTCGTGATCGTAGGTGGTCTTGTCGAGGATCAGCTCCTTAACCAGCACGTCGATGGTCTTATAGAAGCTGCTGCGGTCCTCGGTCGGGCCCGAGATGATCAGCGGCGTGCGGGCTTCGTCGATCAGGATCGAGTCCACTTCGTCGACGATCGCGAAGTTGTGGCCGCGCTGGACCATCTCCGAGACGTCGTAGACGAGGTTGTCGCGCAGGTAGTCGAAGCCGAACTCGTTGTTCGTGCCGTAGGTGATGTCGCTGCGATAGGCGCGCTGGCGCTCGCCCTGGGACAGGCCGTTGACGATCACGCCGTAGGACAGGCCCAGGAAGTTGTAGACCTGACCCATCCAGTCGGCGTCGCGGCGGGCCAGGTAGTCGTTGACGGTGATGACGTGGACGCCCTTGCCTTCCAGGGCGTTGAGGTAGGTCGGCAGGGTGGCGACCAGCGTCTTGCCTTCACCCGTGCGCATTTCCGAGATGCCCGAGAAGTGCAGCACCATGCCGCCGACCATCTGGACGTCGAAGTGGCGCATGCCCAGCACGCGCTTGGAGGCTTCGCGCACGACGGCGAAGGCTTCGTTCAGGAGATCGTCGAGCGACTCGCCCTTTTCCAGGCGCGCCTTGAACTCGGCGGTCTTGCCCTTCAGGGCCTCGTCGGACAGCGCGCTGTATTCGGCTTCGTAGGCGTTGATCTTCGCCACCCGCGCCGCCAAGGCCTTGACCTTGCGTTCGTTTGAAGAGCCGAAGAGCTTTTTGGCGAAACCAAGCATGCAGGGGAAATCCGGAGCGATTATTATTGAAGCCGGCGCAAAGGCTTTGGCGGCCTCGACTACGGTGTTTTTCGGGGCGTGTTGACCGACGGAAAAACCGCTCGACTTGCACGCGCGCGAGACTTAAGCACCGGTCAAGGGCCTGTCAACGCGACGGGGTTTTTCCTGTTCCCCTTGGATTTTACGTAACACGGGCAGCGCGCATGGCGAATACGCAGGGCCGGGCAACGGGTGGGCAAGGCGGTTTCTTCTCCCTCGGGCGCGTCGGCCTGGCGGTCGCGCTGGCCCTTCTGGTCGCCGCCTGTGGCCAGAACAAGGTCGCCGACAAGCCGCCCGAGCCTGGCGACACGGCCGTGGCGCGGGTCAACGGCCAGGTGATCTGGGCCAGCGACGTCAAGCGCGAGGCCGTCGCCCAGGGCCTGATCAGCGAAGGCGAGCCGCTGGACGTTTCCAGCGAGGTGTTCCGCCAGCGCCTCGACGAAGTCATCGACCAGAAGCTGCTGGCCGCCGAGGCCATGAAGCGCAAGATCGACAAGGACCCGATGGCGCAGCGCCGCCTCGCGGCGGCGCGCGAGCGCATCCTGGGCGACATGCTGGTCGAGGGCGTGGTCGAGAAGGCCGTCACCGAGGACGCCATCCGCAAGCTCTACGCCGAGCAGCAGAAGCTTTCGAAGCGCTCGGAGGAGATCCGGGCCCGCCAGATCATCGTCGGCACCCAGGCCGAGGCCGAGAGCGTCAAGAAGCTGCTGGCCACCGGCGCCTCGTTCGACGCCCTGGCCATGGAGCGCTCGACCGACCAGGCGACCCGCTTCAACGGCGGCGACCTCGGCTACTTCACCCTCGACGTGATGCCCGAGCCCTATGGCGTGGCCCTGAAGGACGCCCAGAAGGGCGCGCTGGTCGGCCCGTTCGCGGCCGAGGGCGGCTGGGTGCTGGTCCGGGTCGAGGACAAGCGCGTCGAAGAGCCGATCACCCTCGAGGCGGCCAGACCGCAGATCGTGCGTTTCCTGACCTATGACCAGGTTCGCGACATTCTCGAGAAGCTTCGTGGCTCGGCCAAGGTCGAGATGCTGATCGGCAAGCCCCAGGACGCCCCGCTGAACGGGCCCCAGGAGCCGGCCTCGGCCCCCGCCGACATGCCGGGCGGCCCGCCGGCCTCGGCGCCCCCTCCCGCTCAACCCGCCAAGAAGTAAGACGCGGTTCCGATGACCAAGACCCCCAAAGCCTCCGGCAAGAAGATCGCCGTGAAGGCGCAAGAGACCGCGTCCGGTCCCGTCGAGCGCGCGGGCGCCGCTATCGAGCGCGCCCTGGTCGATCCGCTGACCTCGGCCCTCAAGCGCGCGGGCCTGCGCCGCGCCCAGAAGAACGCCGGCGAAACGACCTCCGCGGCGTCCGCGACACCGGCGGCGGCCTCCAAGCCGGCTTCGGGCGGCGCGGGCAAGCCGGGTCTGGCCATCTCGCCCCTGGCCGTGCCGTTTCCCAAGATCCCGCCGATCGCCGGCGTCGAGATCGCCACCGGCCGGGCGGGCTTCTACAAGCACGAGCGCGAGGACCTGCTCCTGATGCGCTTCGCCGAGGGCACCTCGGCCGCGGGCGTCTTCACCCGCCACGGCGTCGGCTCGGCGCCCGTGGACTGGTGCAAGCGACAGCTGGCCGCCTCGGGCGGGGCGGACGTGCGGGCCCTGGTGGTCAACGCCGGCTGCGCCAACAGCTTCACCGGCAAGCCCGGCGCCGACGCGGTGCGCCGCGTGGCCACGGCCGTGGGCAAGCGCTTCGACTGCCGCCAGCGCGACGTGATGATGGCCTCGACCGGCGTCATCGGCGTCATCCTGGACGACAGCAAGATCACCGCTCGCCTGCCGGAAGTGGAAACGCGCCTGACCGCCGACGCCTGGGCCCAGGCCGGCCGGGCGATCATGACCACCGACACTTTTCCAAAGGGATCCTACGCCACGGCGATGATCGACGGCGTCGAGGTCAAGATCGCCGGCATCGCCAAGGGCTCGGGCATGATCGCGCCCGACATGGCCACCATGCTGGCCTTCGTCGCCACCGACGCGGCCATCGCGCCGGCCGCCCTGCAGACCCTGGTCTCGCTCTATACCCGCACGACCTTCAACTGCGTGACGGTGGACGGCGACCGCTCGACCAACGACACCCTCTTGCTGTTCGCCACCGGCCAGTCCGGCGCGCCCAAGATCAGCCGCCCGGGCGACAAGCGCCTGGCCGACTTCCGCGACAAGCTCGAGCACGTGCTGCTGGATCTGGCCCTGCAGCTGGTCCGCGACGGGGAGGGGGCGACCAAGTTCGTCAAGATCACCGTCAACGGCGCCGAGAGCCCCGCCTCGGCCCGCAAGATCGCCCGCACGATCGCCGAGAGCCCGCTGGTCAAGACCGCCTTCGCCGGCGAGGACGCCAACTGGGGCCGCATCGTCATGGCCGTCGGCCGCGCCGACGAGCCGGTCGCCCGCGAGAAGATCAGCGTCAAGTTCGGCGATCTCTACGCCGCCCGCGACGGCCTGATCTCGGCCGAGTACGACGAGGCCAAGATGAGCGCCTACGTCAAGAACCAGGAATTCGAGGTCAGCGTCGACGTCGGCGTCGGCAAGGGCTCGGCCACGGTGTGGACCTGCGACCTGACCAAGCAGTACGTGGCGATCAACGGGGACTATCGGAGCTGATCCCGTCGCGCCATCTGAGGCCAAAGGCCCCAGGGAGACGACCGTCCGCTCGTGCTAAATTCCCCTTCGTTCTCCCATAGGAGCGCTTCGATGACCGATCTCACCCCCGACCAGGAAGCCGCCCAGCTGGCCACGCTGACCGATGTCTGCCGCGCGGCGGGCTATGTGGTCGAGACGATCGACCGAGGGCTGGAGGTCTCGGGCGAGGACGAGGAGGACGGCGCGTTCTACCTGCTGCCGGACCACGGCTGGGTGCAGGCGCGCTGCCTCGTTCTGGATCCCGAGGACCTGCATCAGGCTCGCGACCTGACCGCGCTGTTCGAGACCATCGCCCGCGTCCACTTCCGCCTGATCGGCTGCCGCTTCGCCTATGACGGCGAGAGCGGTCTGTGGCTGGTCGAGGACATCTATCCCGGCTTCGACCCGGCTGGCGTTCCGGCCGTGCTGGAACAGCTGACCTATGTCTGGGACGCCCTGGAACCGCTGTTCGCCCAGGCCCTGTTGGGCGAAATCCCCGGCGAGGACGCCCTCGACGGCGCCTTCGATCTGGAAGCGGCCTCCCTGCCGAACTAAGCTTGGCCTTAAACCGACGCCGCAAGCGGAACCGCTCGCCTCGAGCGCCGTTCCTGAACGGTGTTCAGCTGGGTAAAGGGCGTGCGATGTCCATGAAACGATCGGTTCTGTTCGGGGTCTTGGCCGCGGCTCTGGCGACGACGCCCGTGATGGCGGCGCAAACCAAGGCCGCGACGGCCAAGGAGCCCCCCAAGTCGGATGCGTCCAAGGCCTCGTCGCAGGACGAGCCCGGCCGATGGGACGAGACCCGCAAGAAAGCCATCGACATCGGCGCCCAGCCGGCCCGCGATGTCGGCATGTCCAAGCGCGAGATCCCGCCGATCCTGCAGAAGGCCTATGACGACCCCTACAGCCTCAAGGGCCTGAAGACCTGCAAGGCCCTGTCGGCCGAGGTCACCAACCTGAACGGCGTGCTGGGCCCCGACTACATCGTGGGCAACGCCTACAAGGAAAACCGCGCCGGCAAGCTGGCCGAGGCGGGCGGCAAGACGATCATCAACAGCATCATCCCGTTCCGCGGCCTGGTGCGCGAGGTGACCGGCGCGGCCCCCGCCGACCGTCAAATGAACGCGGCCATCGACGCTGGCCTCGCCCGCCGCGGCTTCCTGCGCGGCGTGCACCTGAAGCAGGGCTGCAAGACGAAGTTCTAGAGCAAAATTCCCTCGTCATCCCGGGCGGCGAAGCCGACCCGGGACCCAGGGGCGAGCGGCGGGGCGGCGGCCCCTGGGTCCCGGCTCTTCGCTACGCTACGGCCGGGATGACGATGGATATTGATGCGGGGGGCAATCGCCTCACCGCATCTCCACCGACACCGTCTCCAGCACCGCGTTGTCGTCGAGGCGCCAGACCTTGACCACGTGACGGCCCGCGGAGACGTCCGGGAAGCGCGCCTCGACCGTGTGGAGGTGGTTCTTGACCGCCTCGATCCACCGAGTCTGTTCCGGACGGCTGGCCGCGCCGGGGGTGGGGATCAGGTCGGACTTCACCACCTGCATCGGGCCATCGTCGATCGAGACCCCGATCTTGATCCCGTCCCCGCCGGTCGCGTCCAGCGTGGGGGCAAGGGCCAGGCGCACGGTCGCCGGACCCGAGCGCGGGACCCGCACGCCATACTCCAGCCGCACGCCATCGGCGGCGGTGGTCGAGGGGCGGCCCTGTGGCAGGGCCAGCACCGCGTCGCCGCGGCCGAGACGCGGCACGACCGTCCACGACAGGCCCTTGCCGCCGACCGCGCGGTCGAACTTGGCGGCCTCCAGCGTGACCAGGTTTGGATCGGTCGCGGCCGAGCGGGCGAAGACGATCTTGGCCTTCAGCTTCTCGGGCGGGGTGTCGGCCGAGACGCGGGCGACGCTGGGCATGGTCTGCTGGGTCGGGTCGTTCCAGATCACATAGCTCATGTGGACCTGGTTCATCATGCCGTCCCACTTGCCGCCGTTCAGGGCGTGGTACTGGGCGGTCAGGTCGGCGTCGCGTTTGAAGGTGGCTTCGACCTTGTCGGCGAAGACGTTGGCGCGCGCGTCGTTGCGGGCCGAAAGCCGCCGGTTCCACGCCGTGGCGTAGTACATCTCGTAGAGGTTGGCGAAGGCCGTCACCGGGTATTCGACCAGCTGGTAGTAGGCGTCCATCTGGTCGGGCCGAAGCTTGGTCTTGATCGCCGCGATCTTGGCGTCCAGCGCGCGCCAGCGGTCGACGATGTCGCCGAACTCTCCGCCGTCCAGCGGTCCGGCGCCGTTGTCCGGACCCAGCGGGAAGGTGTCCTGATCGATCAGCTCCGGCTTCCGCCGCGAGGCCAGGGTCTCGTATTCCGAAAGCGCCTCGCCGATCTCGTCGCCCAGCGCGGGGCCAAAGGTCTCGCCGGCCCAGTCACGCGGGAAGGCCGCCAGCGCCTTGGGCGTCATGGCCTCGGGGTTCCAGGCCATGCGCAGGAAGAAGCTGAGCGGGTACTCCATCGGCTTGATGTCGCCGACATTGACGATCCACAGGTTCCGCGCCTCGCGCTGGTAGGCCAGGTCCATCTGCTGCCAGACCTTGGAGACCTGGTTGGTGTTGATCCACTTGTAGTTCCGCGGACCACCCACATAGTCGAAGTGGTAGTAGACGCCGTAGCCGCCGGCGCGCGGCAGCTTGTCCTTGCCGGCCACCGGCAGGCGACGGATCTGGCCCCAGTTGTCGTCGGCGAACAGCAGGGTGACGTCGTCCGGGACCCGCATGCCGTGGTCGTAGTAGTCCTGGACTTCCTTGTAGAGCGCCCAGACCTGCGGGGTCTGGTCGGCCGGCTTGCCGGTGACGTCGGCGATGATCTGGCGCTGGTCGGCGACGATCTTCTCCAAGAGCTGGGTCGCCGCGCCCTCGGCCATCGGCTCGTCGCCGTCGCCGCGCATGCCGACGGTCACGACGCTCTCGTACGGCGTGCCGTCGCCCTTCGACATCATCCGCTCGATCCCGCCCCGCCAGAAGGTCCGCAGGTTGTCGGCGTTGGTCGCGTAGTCCCAGCGCCCTCCGGTGACGCCTTGGTCCTTGTTGCGGTGCCACTCGTCCTGGGCGCGGGTCATCGGCTCGTGGTGCGAGCTGCCCATGACGACGCCCATCTCGTCGGCGATGACCTTGCTCTGGGGATCGTCGTCGTTGAACGCCTTGGGCGCCCACATGGCCGGCCACAGATAGTTGCCCTTCAGGCGCAGCATCAGCTCGAAGACGTGGGCGTAGGCCTTGGAATTGACCCCGCCGAACTTGGCCTTGGTCCAGCCGCTGAAGGCCGGGTTCTCGTCGTTGATGAAGAAGCCGCGATACTTGACGCGCGGGTGGTCGGCGCGCGCGCCGGCGGTCAGGAAGAGGTCGCTCTTGCGGGTGACCGGGACGTCCGCCCACCAGGCCCACGGCGAGACGCCGATGCGCTCGGAGAGGTCATAGGCGCCGAACACCGCCCCGCGCCGGTCCGAGCCGACGATCACCAGGGCGCGCGCGATGTTGGGGGCGGGGCGCTCGACCACCACCTGGCGGAAGCCCTCCCACTGGCCTTGCAGGTCCTCGATCTTCAGCTTTCCGGATTTGACGAGGCCGTCGATCACCGGGCTCTGGCCCAGCACGCCCAGGATCACCACCGGGCCCTTGGCCTTGGAGAGATCATCCAGCTTCACGGCCTCGCCGCCGGCGACGCGGGCGAGGTCTCCTCGCAGGCTCTCGGCGGCGTGGCGCACGGCGGGGTTGGCGTTGGCGTCGATATAGACGGCGGCCGGCCGGCCCTTCTGGATCAGGGCCAGGCTCGAGCCCTTGCCCGTGGCGCAGACGCTGACCGGCGTATCGCAGGCGAAGGCCGCCGAGGCCGAGAAGGCGAGGACCAGGCCGCAGGCCGTCCCAAACTTGAACCTGAAGACCCGCACGTTTTCTCCCCGCTCGGCTGTTACCGTTATCATCTGACCAATAAGCCTGATGGTCAGACCACATCAAGCCTTAACGCGCCGGCCTTGTCGCCGCCCCGCAATCGCGCTCAACTCCGCCTCGCAACAGTGTCTGGGGACGGCGTGTGACCGAAGCTTTGATCGTGCGTGGCTTGAGCAAGACGTTCGCCAAGCCCGCGGTGTCGGATATCGACCTGACGGTCCGCGCGGGAGAGCTCTACGCGCTCTTGGGGCCCAATGGCGCGGGCAAGACCACCACCCTGCGGATGGTGGCGGGCCTGACCCAGCCGGACAAGGGCGAGGTGTCGATCTTCGGCGTCGACGCGCGCAAGGACCCCGCCGCCGCCAAGGCCCTGCTGGCCTGGGCCCCCGACGAGGCGATGATCTACGACAAGCTGACGCCGCTGGAATATCTGGAGTTCGTCGCCGGCCTCTGGAACATCGACCCGACGACGGCCAAGGCGCGGGCGGAGACGCTGCTGGCCACCCTGGGCCTGACCGACGAGGCGCGGCGGCGCTGCGAGGGTTTCTCGCGCGGCATGAAACAGAAGGTCGCCCTGGCCGGGGCCCTGATCCACGAGCCGAAGCTCTTGATCCTGGACGAGCCGCTGACCGGTCTCGACGCCGCCGCGGCGCGCCTGGTGAAGGACATGCTGCAAGCCCGGGTCGACGCCGGCGGCACGGTGATCCTGACCACCCACATTCTCGAGGTCGCCGAGCGCATGGCCGACCGGATCGGCATCATCGCCGGCGGTCGCCTGCTGGCCGAGGGCACGCTGGAGGAACTGCGCGGCAAGGCCGGCGAGGCCGTCGGCGGCGCGTCTGGCGGCGGGACACTGGAAGAGGTCTTCCTGCGGCTGACGGCCGAGCCCGCCTGATGACCGTCCTCAAACCGGCCAGCATTCCCTGGCTGCTCGCTCATGAACTGCGGCTGGCCTGGCGCGGCGCCATGTCGGGACGCAAGCGCGGCGCGATCGGGACGGCGATCGCCTTCGGGGTCGCGGGGGTGTCCATCCTGACGGTGGGCGTCCTGATCGGCCTGGGCGCGCGGGGCCACGAGGTTCCGATCGGTCCCCTGTCGATCGCCATCGCCGGCCTGGCCCTGGCGGTGATCCTGACCCTGATGCTGTCGACGACCCTGGCCGGCGCCGCGGACGCGCTCTACGTCCGCGGGGACCTGGACCTGCTGTTTTCCTCGCCGCTGTCGCCGCGCAAGGTGCTGTTCGTCCGGGCGCTGGGCCTGGCGGTCTCGGCCCTGCTCTGGTTCCTGGTCCCGGCCGTGCTGTTGCTGACGCCGTCGATCGCGCTGGGTCATCCGGCCTGGGCGAGCGTGTTCGTCGTGCTGATCGCCGCCGCCCTGGCCGCCACCGGGGTCGGCCTCCTGCTGGCCATGGCGCTGTTCGCCCTGATCGGCCCGCGCCGCACGCGCACCGTCGCCCAGGTGATGGCGGCCCTGATCGGCGCGGCCTTCTTCCTGGGCAGCCAGTACCGCAACCTGATCGGCGAGAAGGCCAGCCAGAGCCTGTTCGCCCGCATCGCCCTCGACGCCAAGGAAGGCCGTCTTCAACCGCCGCCGCTGGCCGACCTGCCGCTGCGGGCGGCGTTGGGACAGCCCCTGCCGCTGCTGGTCCTGGTGGCGGTCGGCGCGGGAATCTTCCTGCTGTCCGCCTGGACCCTGGGCCGCCGCTTCGCCGACGCGGCCGCCGCCACCCAAGGGGCCGAGACCCGCAAGGCCGCCAAGGGGCCCGGCCGCGCCTTCGCCGCCGGCGCATTCCGCGCGACGCTGCGCAAGGAGCTACGGCTGATGGGACGCGACGCGGCCCTGCTGTCGCAGGTGCTGCTGCGGGTGCTCTACATGCTGCCGCTGGCCCTGGTGCTGGCCCGCAACGCCGCCCATGAGCCCGCCTGGATGCTGGCCGGCGGCGCGGCGGGCGTCGCCTTCCTGGCCGGCCAGGTCGCCGGCAGCCTGATCTGGATCACCGTCTCGGCCGAGGACACGCCCGACCTCCTGGCCCTGGCGCCGACGCCGGTGTCGACGCTGAACCGCGCCAAGCTGACGGCCGCCCTCATTCCCGTGGCCCTGCTGCTGGTGGTTCCGGTCGCCGTGCTGGCCTGGTTCCAGCCGTTGGCGGGCTTGTGGACCGCCGTGGGCTCGGGCCTCACCGCCTGGGCGGCCGGCATGATCGGAATCTGGCGGCAGAAGCCGGGCAAGCGCGCCGACTTCCGCCGTCGCCGGGGAAGCTCGTTCCTGGCCGCCTTGGGCGAGGTGGTCGTGACCATGCTCCTGGGCGCGGCGACCGCCCTGGCCGTCGCCGGCTGGCTGGCCTGGGCAATGCTTCCCCTGATCGTGGCGGGCGCGCTGATGATGGCTCTGCGGCGGACGGAAGAGCAGATCGCGGCGGCCCTGCGCGCGGCGGCCGTGGCCTAGGCTCAGGCTTCCAGCAGCGCCTCGATCTGGCACACGACGCCCTCGGGGCGGAAGTCGATGGTGGCCGAGCCCGCCAGCTCCGCCGCCAGGCCGCGCTCGATCAGGCGAGAGCCGAAGCCGCGCTGGGCCGGCGGGGTGACTGGGGGGCCGTCGCGCTCGGTCCAGGTCAGGTTCAGGCGCGCCGCGCCCTTGCCCGTCGCGGTCTTCCAGGCGATGCGGACATGCCCTTGGGGCGTCCGCAGCGCGCCGTACTTGATCGCGTTGGTCGCCAGCTCGTGCAGCGCCATCGACAGCGAGAGCGCTGTCTTTGGCGACAGACGCACGGCCGGACCGCTTAGCTCGAAGCGCTCGGCGCCGCCGTGCAAGGACGCCAGGCGCTCGGCCACCTCGTGCAGGTCCGCGCCGTCCCAGTTTTCGCGCGTGAGCAGGTCGTGGGCCTCGGCCAGGGCGACCAGGCGGTCGGCGAAGGCCTCCTTGGCCTTGGGCAGGGAGTGGGCGTCGGTGAAGCTCTGGGCGGCGATGGCCTGGATGGTGGCCAGGCTGTTCTTCACGCGGTGGTTCATCTCGTTGACCAGCAGCCGCAGGTGCAGTTCGGCGCGCTTGCGGTCGGTGATGTCGACGGCCGCGCCGACGAATCGGAGAGGCTTGCCGCCGTCGCCGAAGGACACCTTGCCCTTGGCGCTCAGCCAACGCTCGACACGGTCGTCTCGCCCGATGACGCGGAACTCGGCGGCGTAGTCGGCGCGGACCGCGGGGTCCATCGCCCGCGCGGCGGCCTCGCGCACCCTGGGTTCGTCGCCAGGGTGCACGTGGTCCAGCGAGGCGGCGATATCGAGGGGGGCGTCCTGATTTAGCACGCCGAACATGCCGTAGAGCCGGTCCGACCAGACCAGATCGCCGGTCTCGATATTGTAGTCCCAGGTGCCGACGTCGGCGGCGTCGACGGCCAGGCGAAGGGTCTCTTCCTGACGCAGCAGCCGGTCGATGGCCTCGCGCCGCTCGGTGACGTCCGACACCACGCCGACGAACCGAACGCACTCGCGCCCCTCGAAGAAGGCGCGGCCGAAAACCTCGACCCAGCGCACCGCGCCGTTCCGCCGGACGATCCGGTACTCCTTGTTCATCAAGCCCGAGCCGTCGGGGTCGACGGCCGCCGCCACGGCCGCGCGCACGGCCGGCAGGTCGTCGGGATGCACCGCCCTCTCGAAGATCGAGGTCGAGGGCGGGGCGTCCAGCGGGATGCCGAAGATCGCCCGCGCGCGCGGGTCCCAGTAGCGCAGGCCCTTCGACGGATTGTGGTCCCAGCGGCCCATGCCGGCGGCCTGGGCGGCCAGGTCGACGTCGATACGGGCGGCCTGCAGTTCGGCCTCCACCGCCTTGCGCTCGGTGATGTCGACGATGACGCCGGTGTTGCGGGCCGGCTTGCCGTCGACGCCGAGATAAGAGTGGCCGCGCGTATAGATCCAACGGATCGAGCCGTCGGCTTGGACCAGCCGGTATTCCTCGGAAAAGTCGCCCCCAGTCCGCAGCGAGGTCTGCGCGGCGACCGCCATGCGCTCAACATCGTCGGGATGGACCGCGGGCGTGTAGGCCTCGACGGGCAAGCCGGCGGCGGCGAGTTCGGGCACGACCCCGTGCAGCTCGGCGTAGCGGGCGTCGGCATAGACCTTGTTGGCCCGGACGTCCCATTCCCAGGCGCCCACCACGCCGGCGGCTTCGCGGGCGAGCTCATAGCGTTCCTCGGCGCCGCGCAGCTCCTGCGTGGCCTTGACGGTCTCGGTGATCTCGACGGCGCTGATCAGCACGCCGCCGACGCCATGGGGGGCGGTGGCGTCGGGAACGGGGCTGTAGCTGACGGTGAACCAGGCGGTCTCCTGGCGATCGGTCCGCATCAGCTTGTAGGGCAGCTTCTCGAACACGAACCCCCGGCTGGCGCCGCTGAGGAGGTCGGCGTAGAGCGCGCGGGTCGAGGCCTGGAAGTCGGCCGAGGTGTTCTTGAACAGGACGCCCAGATATTCGGGATGGCGCTCGCCCAGGGCTGGCGCGTAGGCGTCGTTGTAGAGCAGGACCAGCTCGGGCCCCCAGCGCAGGGCCATGGGCAGCTGGGTGGCCAGCACCATGTCGACGGCGAAGCGAAGGCTTGGCGACCAGGTCTCGATCGCGCCCAGCGGGGTGGAGGCCCAGTCGAACGCGCGCACGCGATCGGCCATCTCGCCGCGAGCGAGCATGGTCAATCCAGGCGCGACGCTGGGCTCGCTCCCGCCCATTTCGTTGGCCCCCCAATCCGGCTCGTCAACCGGCCTTAAAGCGAGGGCAAACCCTATAGCGGTTGCTTTGGCGCGGGCCTGCAACAAAAGGTCGCAGGCCCGGCCATAGCGGCTCTGGAGCGTGGCAGCCGAAAGTGTGCGCGTTTTCAGCGCCCGCCACGCTCCAACTTTCGAGGCGAGCCTGTTTATCCGTTTCTGATGTTTCCATCAGAAACGGACAGGCTCTAGTCGATCGGCGACCAACGCTTCTCGGCCGGAGCGGCCGGGCGCTTGGGGCCGCGGAAGCTGTTGCCGGCGCCGGCCGCCTTCTGGCCCTGGGGTTTGCCCTGGCCCTGACCGCGGCCTTGGCCTTGAGCCTGAGGGCCCTTCTGGCCGCCGCCGCCGCCGCCATTCCTGGCGCGAGGCTCAGCCACCTCTTCCCGGCGGCGCTACCCGAGCAGCAATTATTACTCTTGTTTCAGCCTCCTCCTCCTCCTCCGCCTCCGCCTCCGCCGCCGCCGCCCAGCTGCACCTCCACCACCAC
>ERZ1034427.90-NODE-90-length-19954-cov-2.960450_pt1 | contig 19954 bp, 17 predicted proteins | sample MGYA00520607_ERZ1034427 | MGnify/ENA primary metagenome ERZ1034427 (study PRJEB33736, sample SAMEA104288489) | Azolla caroliniana | place: Brazil | collected 1987 | study: EMG produced TPA metagenomics assembly of the PRJEB19522 data set (Is there foul play in the... | reverse complement strand
TGACCGAGACGTGGGCGATGGCGCGTTTCAGGTCGTCCTTGGAGACGCCGTGCTTGGCGCGGTAGGCGCTGGCTAGCTGGGCGAAGTTCCCGGGCGCCGAGCCGTTCGGCATCACCTGCGGGCTCAGCGTGCCTGGATTGGCGACCGGCAGGCCGCCATAGCCGGTGTCCTTCAGCTTCTCGACGCCGACCGCCAGGGCGATGTCGGCCGCGCCCGCCGCCACGGCGTAGACGGCGCCGCGGAAGGCTTCCGAGCCCGAGGCGCAGAAGTTCTCGACCCGGGTGACGGCGATGTTGGGCAGGCGCAGGGCGATCGACAGCGGCGTGCCGCCCTTGCCCGAACCGATCTCGTCGATGTGGGTCGAGAACCAGGCCGCGTCCAGTTGCGTCGGCTCGATCCCGGCGTCCTGCATCGCCTCCAGATAGGCCTCGACCATCAGGTCGTCCGGGCCGGCGTCCCAGCGCTCGCCGAACTTGCTGCAGCCCATCCCGAGGATGGCGACCTTGTCGCGGATACCCTGTGGCATTTCCGGTCTCCCTATTCGGCGGCTTGAGCTGAGTGAGCGGCGATAGCGGCGCGGTCGGGCGTCGCCTTCCAGAAATAGCGGACGAAGCCGCGCTTCTCGTCGACCTCCTTGACGCGGAAGACCATCCGCACCGGCAGGCCAGTCTCGACATCGCCCGGCGCGACGTCCGTGATGTCCATCATGATCCGCCCGCCGCCCTCGAAGACGACCATTCCGTAGTGGTTGGGCGGGGCCATGGAAAAGGTCAGATAATCAGCCGAGTAGCTGAGAATGTTCGCGCGGCGCTCGGCGAACTTGTACGGCTCCTGGGTGTCGATGGCCGGGTTGTTCGGCGCGACCGAGATCCTCGTGCGTGGGAACTGCACGACGCCGGTCTCGCGACAGCGTCCGCCGACCAGACCCAGGATCATGTCCTCGTTGCGGTAAAGGGTCGTCAGGGCGGTCTTGTTGTCCTTCTCGGCCCGCATGCCCTTGTCCCATTCGACAAGGCCATTGAAGGTCAGGAATTTCAGATAGTTGGCCTCTTCTTTTCGATCGGCGAGCGAGCCGGTGACGCCGCGCGCCGGGCGCTGTCCCTGGCCCGTGGCGCGGAACACCAGGACCTCGGCGCCCTGGCCAAACTGCGCCACGAGGATCACCTCGTTTTCACGAGCATTTTCAAGCGCGTGCGCCAGCATCATCGGACCATGGGCGCAGCCCGCCTCGCCCATCACGGCGGCGAGATTGTCGCGCACCGCCTCGGGCTTGATCCCCACGGCCTTGGCGACGCTCGCGGCCATGCCGGCGAAGGTCGATGGGAAGCAGAAATGGTCTATTTCAGAGGCGCTTAGACCCGCAACCTCAAGCGCCTTCTTGATCGCTGGCGGGACCAGCTTGACGATGCCCTCGTCGCGGATCCAGCGTTCCTCCCAGTAATAGTCGAAGCCGCCGTCGTCGCCGCGGAAGTGATCCACGAAATCGTCTGTGACGCTGCCGCGCCCCAGCAGCTCGGCCGCCCCCGGTCCGTCTGTGACCACGAAGGCCGCCGCGCCGTCGCCGAAGTCGAGTTCCTGGGCGGAGGCCGCGCGCGCCTTGCGATGCTCACCCGTCGCGACCAGGGCCGCCTTGGCGCCGCCGCCCGCGACGGCGGATAGCGCCTGGGCCAGGGCCGTAAGGCCGCAACGCTGGGAGCCCGTCACGTCGGTCGCCGCGATCGACTTCTCCAGCGTCAGGGCGGCCGACACCACCCCCGCGTTCAGTCGGTCGGCGAACGGCGCCGTGGTCGAGGCGAAATAGAGGGCGCCGATGTGGGAGCGGTCGTCGCCAGGGCCTAGCGCGTCGCGCGCCGCCTCGACCGCCATGGTCAAGGCGTCCTCGTCCCAATTGGCCATGGATCGTTCGCCCTTGCCCTTGGCCTTCAGGTTCGGCGCGACCCAGGCGTTGGCCTCGGTCACCGCCTTGCGGCTTAGACGAAGACGAGGCGCATAGGCGCCCCAGGCGGCGATGCCGACCATTTCTCACTCCCTGCCGGTCGAGTTGATCTCGACTTATCGACGTTCAGCTTACGCCCGCGTCAGGCAGGGACAAGTGTTCCCCGGGGTCACCGGGGACCCGTCTCAGCGATAGGGATCGTCGGTGTTCAGGTAGCCCGCCACATAGTCAGCGACGCCGTCCTCCAGCGAGGTCATCGGCGCGTTATAGCCCGCGGCGCGCAGGCGGCTCATGTCGGCCTGCGTGTAGTACTGGTACTTGCCACGCAGCACCTCGGGCATGTCGATATAGGTGATGTCCGGCTGGCGGCCGACGGCCTCGAACGTCGCCACCGCGAGATCGCGGAACGATCGCGCCTGGCCCGAGCCGAGGTTGAAAACACCGTTCACGGCCGGGCTCCTGGCCAGCCAGGCGACCACGTCGACCACGTCGCGGACATAGACGAAATCACGCAGCTGCCCGCCGTCCTCGTAGGCCGGATTGTGGGACTTGAAGAGCTTAACCCCCTCGCCCGCCGCGACGCGTGGCCAGATCTGGGCGACGACAGATTTCATGCCGCCCTTGTGGTCCTCGTTGGGGCCATAGACGTTGAAGAACTTCAAACCCACCCACTGCGTCGGCGCGCGGCCTCGGGCGGCCTCGCGAGCGGCGTGGATGTCGAACAGCGCCTTGGACCAGCCATAGGCGTTCAGCGGGCGCAGAGCCTTCAGCGAGGTCAGATCGTCCTTGCCGTCGAAGCCCAGCGCGCCATCGCCATAGGTCGCCGCCGACGAGGCGTAGATCAGGCGCTTGCCATGCTCCACGCTCCAATCCCACAGGTCGCGCGACAGCACGAAGTTGGACTGCACGATCTTGTCGGCGTCGGTCTCGGTGGTCGAGGACACCGCGCCCATGTGGACGATCAGTTCGACCTCGGCTCCACGCTTGGCGAGCCAGTCGAACAATTGCTCGGGGGCGACGAAGTCGGCGATCGGGTGCTTGGCGATGTTGCGCCACTTGCCGCTGGCCGCGTCGCGCAGGCGATCGCACACCACGACGTCCAGCGCCGGGTCTTCGCAGAGTCTCGCGACGATATTGGAGCCGATGAAGCCGGCGCCGCCGGTGACCAGGACGATACGACGGCTCATGGCTTAGGCCGCGCGCTTGGTCAGGGCGTCGTATTCGAGGAGGTTGGCGACCAGGGCCTCGAACTGGCTCATCGGCACCATGTTCGGACCATCCGACGGCGCCTTGTCCGGATCGGGGTGGGTCTCCATGAACACACAGGCCACGCCCACGGCGACGGCGGCGCGGGCCAGCACAGGCACGAACTCGCGCTGGCCGCCCGACGAGGTTCCCTGCCCGCCCGGCTGCTGCACGCTGTGGGTGGCGTCGAAGACCACCGGGCAGCCGATCTCCTTCATGATCGGCAAGCTGCGCATGTCGCTGACGAGCGTATTGTAGCCGAACGAGACGCCGCGCTCGCACGCCATGACGTTGGGATTGCCCGCGCCCGTCACCTTGGCGATGACGTTCTTCATGTCCCAGGGCGCCAGGAACTGGCCCTTCTTGATGTTGATCGCCCGGCCGGTGGCGGCGGCGGCCAGCAAGAGGTCGGTCTGGCGGCACAGGAAGGCCGGGATCTGGATCACGTCGACCGCCTCTGCCACGATGGGGCAGTGGCTGGTCTCGTGCACGTCGGTCAGGGTCGGAAGACCCGTGGCCTCGCGGATCTCCTGGAAGATCGGCAGGCTGTCCTTCAGGCCGATGCCGCGCTGGGCGTTGACCGAGGTGCGGTTGGCCTTGTCGTACGAGGTCTTGTAGATCATCCCCACGCCAAGACGTTGCGCCATCTCCTTGAGCGCGTGAGCGGTTTCCAGGGCGTGCTGACGGCTCTCCATCTGGCACGGGCCGGCGATGATCGACAACCGCTCGCAATTGCCGATACGAACGGGCGCGCCGGTCGGGGTCTTGATCTCGACGACGGCGTTAGGGGCGACGGCTTGCGGCTGATCCAAGGCGATACTTCCGACGTATTAGAGGCTTTGGGCGCCCAAGAGGTGACCCCTCGGGCGGGACGGTGCAAGTGCGGAAAGACTCTGGCGATAGCGAGGCGAACCCTAGCGCCGTCATCGTGTGGTTCCGAAAGGACCTGCGCATAGCCGACAATCCCGCGCTGCGCCATGCCGCCGACAGCGGCCGACCGGTTGTTTGCCTCTACATCCTCGACGAGACGGCGGGCGTTAGGCCGATGGGCGCCGCCTCGCTGTGGTGGCTGGACAAATCGGTGAAGAGCCTGGCCCAAGAGCTTGAGAAGCTTGGCAATAGACTGGTGCTGCGCAAGGGCGTGGCGGCCGATGTCCTGGACGCCCTGATCGCCGAGACGGGCGCGACCTCCGTGCTGTGGAACCGGCTCTACGACAAGGCCAGCATCGACCGCGACGCGGCGATCAAGACCGGCCTGAAGGACGCGGGCGTCGACGTCCAGAGCTTCAACGCCGGCCTGCTGAACGAGCCCTGGACGGTCCAGAACGGTTCGGGCCTGCCCTACAAGGTCTTCACGCCCTACTGGCGCGCCGCCCGGGAACATCTCAACGATGTCGTCGTAGAACCCGCGCCCAAGGTCTTGAGATGCCTGGATAAGACGATGTCCAGCGACAAGCTTTCCGACTGGGGACTGCATCCAACCAAGCCTGACTGGTCAAAGGGCTTCGACATCTGGACGCCCGGCGAAGCGGGCGCGCGGGCGCGGCTGGACGCGTTTCTTTCGGTCGCCATCGCCGGCTATGGCGAGAAGCGCGACATTCCTTCCGCCCCGGCGACCTCGCGCCTGTCGCCGCATCTGCACTTCGGCGAGATCGGTCCGCGCCAGGTCTGGATCGCGACCCGCAACGCCGCCGAGGCTGGCGACATCCCGACGGCCGAGGCCGACAAGTTCCTGTCGGAGATCGGCTGGCGCGAGTTCAACCATTCGATCCTGTTCCATTGGCCCGAGTTGCCGAGCCGGAACTTCAAACCCGAGTTCGACGGCTTTCCCTGGGCCAAGGACCACGCCGCCTTCGAGGCCTGGACCAAGGGCGAGACCGGCTATCCCATCGTCGACGCCGGCATGCGCGAACTTTGGACGACTGGATTCATGCACAACCGCGTACGCATGATCGTCGCGTCGTTCCTGATCAAGCACCTGATGATTGACTGGCGCGAGGGCGAGGCGTGGTTCTGGGACACACTGGTGGACGCCGATCTCGCCAATAATGTCGGTAATTGGCAATGGACCGCCGGCAGCGGCGCGGACGCCGCGCCGTACTTCCGGATCTTCAATCCGATCAGCCAGGGCGAGAAGTTTGATCCGCGCGGCGACTATGTTCGGCGATGGGTTCCGGAACTCAAGACTGTTCCTGACAATGTTATCCACAAGCCATGGGAGCAACCGCTCCATCTGTCTCCGGCGGCGCGGCGTATCTACGCCAAACCGATCGTTGACCACGCCAAGGCGCGCGAGCGCGCCCTGGAGGCCTATCACAGCCTCTAGATGAGTGAGGGCTTTACGAGACGGTGGTTAACGGCGTTAATTAACGCGTCACCGGAAGCGAGGCCCCGCCTTGGAAACTGCGCTCTGGACTGATCCCGACCTGAAGGCCGCTCCAGCCGCCTTCCGTTCCGCCGTCCGCATCGCGGCCGAGAACTGGGAGGCTGGATCGCTGACCTTCATCCTGCCGACCGGTAAGGTCCTGACGGTCAAGGGCCGCAAGGATGGTCCGGCGGCGGTCATCAAGATCAACGACTACAACTTCGTGCGCCGCGCGCTGCTGTCCGGGGACATCGGCTTCGCCGAGGGCTTCATGGCCGGCGAATGGGAGACTCCCGATCTGTCGACCGTGCTCGAGGCGTTCTCGCTGAACTTCGACAAGTTGGCGGGCCTGGCCTCGGGCACCCCGGTGATGCGGGCCTTCAACGCCATCCACCACCTGTTCAACCGCAACAGCCGCTCCGGCTCGCGGCGGAACATTCACGCCCACTATGACCTAGGCAACGCCTTCTATTCCCGCTGGCTGGACCCGACGATGACCTATTCGTCGGCGCTGTACGAGCATCCGGACCAGACCCTGCCCGACGCCCAGCGCGCCAAGTACGCCGCGCTCGCCAAGACCATCGGCCTGGCGCCCGGCAAGCACGTTCTGGAGATCGGCTGCGGCTGGGGCGGCTTCGCCGAGTTCGCCGCCAAGGAGGTCGGGGCCAAGGTCACCGGCATCACCATCTCCCAGGCGCAGTACGATTTCGCTCGCAAGCGCCTTTTCGATCAGGGCCTTTCCGAAAAGGCGGATATTCGCCTGGTGGACTATCGCGACGTCGAGGGCCGCTTTGACGCCGTCGCCTCGATCGAGATGTTCGAGGCCGTGGGCGAGGAATACTGGCCCGCCTATTTCGGCAAGATCCGCGAAGTGCTGGCGCCCGGCGGCCGGGCGGGCCTGCAGATCATCACCATCCGCGACGAGCTGTTCAGCGACTATCGCAGCCGCACCGACTTCATCCAGCGCTACATCTTCCCGGGCGGCATGCTGCCCAGCGAGGCGCGACTTAAGGAAGAGACCGAGCGCGCGGGCCTAGAATGGAGCGATCTCAAGCGCTTCGGCCAGAATTATGCCGACACCCTCGCTGAATGAGGCCGCCTGGCACGAGATCCGCAAGGACGGCTTCGACGAGCGCTTCCGTCGCCTGTGGCGGTTCTACCTTAGCTACTGCGAGGCGGGGTTCCGCACCGAGCGGACCAACGTCATCCAGTTGGGCCTCAGCCGAACCTAGACGCCCATGGCGCTTCGGAGCGCGGCGGCCTTTTCGCGAAAGGCCCGGCGCTCGGCCTCGTCCATGCCCTTCAAGGTCTTCAGCGGCATCATCATCCGCCCGTTACCGGCCAAACGCTGGGCGTGGCGGTCGATGAAGTCCCAGTAGAGAGCGTTGAACGGACAGGCGTCGTCGCCAAGGCGTTGCTTCACGTCGTAGCGACAGCCTTTGCAGTAGTCGCTCATCCGATCGATATAGGCGCCGCTGGCGGCGTAGGGCTTGGAGCCGACAATGCCGCCGTCGGCGAAGGTGGCCATGCCGCGCGTATTGGGCATCTCGACCCACTCATAGGCGTCGGCGAACACGACCATGTACCAATCGTCGACCGCGTCGGGGTGCACGCCGAGCAGCATGGCGAGATTGCCGGTGACCATCAGGCGCTGGATGTGATGGGCGTAGGCGTGGTCGCGGGCCGAGCGCACCGCGTCGGCGACGCACGCCATGTCGGTCTCGCCAGACCAGTAGAACCAGGGCAGCTTGCCTTCCGCCTCGAGGGCGTTGCGGAGACCATATTCCGGCATCTTCAGCCAGTAGACGCCGCGCACGAACTCGCGCCAGCCGATGATCTGGCGGATGAAGCCCTCCACGGCGTTGAGGGGCGCCCGCCCCTCTCGCCAGGCGGCCTCGGCGCGCCGGCAGATATCCAGCGGGTCGAGCAGGCCGATGTTCAGGGCCGGCGAGATCAGACCGTGCCACAGGAACGGCTGCTCCCAGGCCATGGCGTCCTGCCAATCGCCGAAATCGGGAAGCATATGCGCCAGGAAATGCTCCAGCGCCGCCTCGGCCTCCTCGGGATTTGTCGGCCAGCCGAAGGCGTCGAGCGTGCCGAAGTGGTCTTCGAAGCCGGCCGAGACCATCGCGATGACAGCTTGGGTCGTCGCGTTCGGAGGAGTGCGCAGGCGCTTGGGCGGGCGTACGCCCTTGGGCAGCTTCTTGCGGTTCTCGGGATCGAAGTTCCAGCGCCCGCCGGCCGGTTTGTCGCCGTCCATCAGAAGCCCCGTGCGTCGTCGCATCTCGCGGTAGAAGAACTCCATCCGCAGCTCGCGCCGTCCCTCGGCCCAGCCCGCGAACTCGGCCCGCGAACAGAGAAAGCGATCGTCCTCGCGCGCCTCGATCGGAACGCCGAGGTCCAGCGACAGCAGCGCCTGCTCAAGGCCCCACTTGCCACAGACGGTGCGCACGACGCGGTCGAAGGTGCCCTCGCCCAGCGCCCGCTTCACCTCGCCGGCGATGGTCCGGGTGTTCTCAGGATCGTCGAGCGTCACATAGCGGACCGTCAGCCCCTTCACCCGCAGGCGCTCGGCGAACTGGCGCATGGCCGACCAGACGAGGACCAGCTTCTGCTTGTGGTGCTTCCAGGCGGTGGCCTCGGCGACGCTCTCGACCATCAGCACGACGTCCCGCGCGGAATCGATGTCGTTCAGCGCCGACAGGCTTTCCGAGAGCTGGTCGCCCAGAACCAGCCGCAGAGCGCCTCGCGAATTGCTCACGCCAAACCTCTCGCCTTCAGGAAAACTGGGCTTGCGTCGCGCGGCCCGCGCACGATCTACCATGCCAGTCCGGCCACGCAGGTGAAATCATGACCGTCCTCCCCAGCGTTCTCGACGCCATCGGAAATACGCCGCTGATCCGCCTGCGCCGCGCCAGCGAGGCGACCGGCTGCGAGATCCTGGGCAAGGCCGAGTTCATGAACCCCGGCCAGTCGGTCAAGGACCGCGCCGCGCTGGGCATCATCCGCGACGCCGAGGCGCGAGGATTGCTCAAGCCCGGAGGCCGCATCGTCGAAGGCACCGCCGGCAACACCGGCATCGGCCTGGCGATGGTCGCCTCGGCGCTGGGCTACAAGACCACGATCGTCATCCCCCGCACCCAGAGCCAGGAGAAGAAGGACGCCATCCGCCTGCTCGGCGCCGAGCTGGTCGAGGTCGAGGCCGTCCCGTACTCGAACCCGGGCAATTATGTCCGCTATTCCGGGCGCTTGGCCGAGGAACTCGCCAAAACCGAGCCCAATGGCGTGATCTGGGCCAACCAGTTCGACAACACGGCCAATCGCCAGGCGCACTACCTTGGGACCGGGCCGGAAATCTTCGAGCAAACAGACGGTAAGGTCGATGGCTTCATCTGCGCCGTGGGCTCTGGCGGCACCCTGGCCGGCGTCGCGGCCGCCCTACGCGAACGCAAGCCGGACGTGAAGATCGGCCTCGCCGACCCGTACGGCGCGTCGCTCTACAGCTGGTACAAGGACGGCGAGCTGAAGTCCGAGGGCAATTCGATCAGCGAGGGCATCGGCCAGGGCCGCGTGACCGCCAATCTGGAAGGCCTCACGATCGACCACCCCTTCCGCGTCTCGGACGAAGAGATGCTCGAGGTGCTCTACGATCTTGTGATGCACGAGGGCCTGTGCCTGGGCGGCTCGGCTGGGATCAACATCGCCGGGGCGGTCAAACTCGCCAAGGAACTGGGCCCCGGCCACACGATCGTGACGGTGCTGTGCGACCACGGCTCGCGCTACCAGTCCAAGCTGTTCAACCCCGACTTCCTTAAGGAAAAGGGCCTGCCGACGCCGCCCTGGATGTAGCTTGCGACGAAGCGCGTCGGCGGCGATGTTGCCGGCGTCTCGAAACTGGGGCGAGTCAGCCCCCAGAAAGGCGTCGACATGAGCACTCCGTCCGATCCGCTGGTCTCCACCGCCTGGCTGGCCGAACACCTTGACGCGCCGGACGTGCGGGTCGTCGACGCCTCGTGGCACATGCCGGCGGCCCAGCGCGAGCCGTACAAGGAGTTCCTGGCCGCCCACATCCCGGGCGCGGTGTTCTTCGACATCGACGACATATCGGATGAGACCACCGACCTGCCGCACATGATCCCGACGGCGGTGAAGTTCGCCTCGCGGGTCAAGAAGCTGGGCCTGGGCGACGGCTCTCGGATCGTCGTCTACGACACGACCGGCATCCTGCCGGCGGCCCGCGCCTGGTGGCACTTCCGCGCCATGGGCCACGAAGACGTCGTTGTGCTGGACGGCGGCCTCCCGAAGTGGATCGCCGAGGGCCGACCGATCGAAGACGGTCCCGCCGCGCCGCAGGAGCGCCACTTCACGCCGCGCTACCAGGCCGACATCTATCGCTCGCTGGAGCAGATGCGTGACGTTGTCGCCAGCGGCCGCGAGCAGATCATCGACGCCCGCGCGGCCGGCCGGTTCGAAGGTCGCGATCCAGAGCCCCGCGCCGGCCTGCGGGGCGGTCATATGCCGGGCGCTCGCAACATCCCGCTCGCGGCGATGATCGCGCCCGACGGCACGATGCTGCCGGCCGACAAGCTGAAGACGGTCTTCGAGGCGGCGGGCGTCGACATCAACAAGCCGATCGTCTCGACCTGCGGCTCGGGCATCACCGCCTCGGTCGTGGCTCTGGCCTTGGCCAGAATGGGTAAGCCGCGCTCGGCGGTCTATGACGGCTCGTGGACGGAATGGGGCGGCCTGGACGACACCGCCGTCGTCACGGGCCCCGCGGCCTAGCGTAAGAGTATCCCGATGGACGAAGAAACCCGCCTGATCCGCAAGGGCGCGACGAACCACACGTTGGCGAAGACGGTCAATCCGCCGATCCAGCGCGGCTCGACAGTGCTGATGCCCGACGCGGCGTCGCTGTACGACGACGACCAGCTGACCTACGGCATCACGGGCCTGGCGACGCCGCACGCCCTGCAACAGGCCCTGGCGGACCTGGAGGGCGCGGAGGACGTCACGCTCTACCCGTCGGGCCTCGCGGCGATCACGGGCGCCCTGCTGGCGGTGCTGAAGGCCGGCGACGAGGTTCTCGTGGTCGACAGCGCCTACAAGCCGACCCGCCGCTTCTGCGACCGGTTGCTGTCCCGCTTCGGTGTCGGCACGACCTACTACGACCCCGCCCTGGACGCCGACGCCCTGATGGCCCTGGCCACGCCGCGTACGCGGCTGATCGTACTGGAGGCGCCGGGCTCCCTGACCTTCGAGATGCAGGATATCCCGGCGATCGCCAAGGCGGCGAACGCGCGCGGGATCATGACCCTGATCGACAACACCTGGGCCGCCGGCTTCTACTTCAAGCCGCTGGCGCATGGCGTGACCCTCAGCGTCCAGGCCCTGACCAAGTATGTGGGCGGCCACTCCGACTGCTTCATGGGCTCGGTGGCGACCTGCGACAAGGCGGTCGCCGCGCTGCTAGGCGAAGCCATGTGGGACATCGGCTGGTCCGTCTCGCCCGACGACGCCTACACCATGCTGCGCGGCCTGCGGACCTTGGCCACGCGCCTGCCGCGCCACCAGGAGAACGGCCTCGCCGTCGCGCGCTGGCTTCAGGCGCGACCGGAGGTGTCGCGGGTGCTGCACCCCGCCCTACCCGACGATCCGGGCCACGCGATCTGGAAGCGCGACTTCACCGGCGCCTGCGGCCTGTTCGGCGTGGTGCTCAAGCCGTGCACGCAAAGCGCGGCCAAGGCCTTTCTTGATAGCCTGAAGCTGTTTGGCCTCGGCTTCTCCTGGGGCGGCTACGAGAGCCTGGCGCTTCATTGCGATCCGCAACTGAAGTTCCGCGCCATCCCGGTGAACCTCGAGGGGCCGCTGCTGCGCTTCCACGTCGGGCTGGAGAGCGTCCAGGACCTGAAGGCTGACCTGGAACAGGGCTTTAGGGCCTTGAACACCTGACGCCGGGCCGCCGATACGATCAAAACTTGCAATAAGCGCGTTCTCGACTGTGATGAGGTTCGGTGGCGCCATCGGGGCGCGCCGCACGGCGGGACGGGTCTCATGGCGCTCTATGTTTTCGCTCTCCTGATTGGCGTTGTCGCTGGGTTGCGGGCCATGACGGCCCCGGCCGCGGTCTCTTGGGCCGCGAGGCTGGGCTGGCTGCCCTTGGTGGGATGGCCCCTGGCGTGGCTGGGCGGCCTGATCGCCGTTCTGGTCTTCACCGTCCTGGCGGCGCTCGAACTGGTCGGCGACCAGCTTCCCAAGACGCCGAGCCGCAAGGTCCCGGTCCAGTTCGGAACCCGGATCGCCGCCGGCGCCTTCAGCGGCGCGGCCCTGATGATGCCGAGCGGCCACTGGCTACGCGGCGCAGTCATCGGCGCCGTCGGCGCGGTGATCGGCACGCTGGGCGGCGCCGAGGTTCGGGGACGTCTGGCGGCGCGGTTCGGCAAGGATCGCCCCGCCGCCTTGATCGAGGACGCCGTCGCCATCGGCGGCGCCTTGGCCATCGTGGCGCTGGCCCAATGAGCGCGCCGCGACGCTTCGACTCCATCATCATCGGCGCCGGCCAGGCGGGTCCGTCACTGGCGGGACGGCTTACGGCCGCCGGCCAGACCGTGGCGATGATCGAGCGCAAGGACATTGGCGGCACCTGCGTGAACACCGGCTGCATGCCGACCAAAACCCTGGTGGCCAGCGCTTATGCCGCGCACCTGGCCCGCCGCGCCGATGACTACGGCGTCGTGCTGGACGGTCCCGTCGGCGTCGACATGGAGCGGGTTAAGGCTCGCCAGCAGACCGTCGTGAAGAACGCGCGCGGCGGCGTCGAGAGCTGGTTGCGCGGCATGGAGGGCTGCACGGTCATCCAGGGCCACGCCCGTTTCGAAAGCGCGGATACGATCCGGGTGGGTGACGACCTGCTGACCGCGCCGAGGATATTCCTCAACGTCGGCGGCCGCGCCAACGTGCCGGACATGCCCGGCGTCAACGACGTACCGTACCTGACCAATGTCGGCATGATGCGGTTGGACGCGCTGCCGGAGCATCTGGTCATCGTCGGCGGCAGCTATATCGGGCTTGAGTTCGCCCAGATGTTCCGTCGTTTCGGCAGCCAGGTGACGATCGTCGAGATGGGCCCGCGCCTGATCGGTCGCGAGGATCCCGAAGTGTCCGATGCGATCCGCGAAATTCTGGAGTCCGAGGGGATCACCGTTAGGCTCAACGCCGAATGCATTCGCTTCTCGCCTCACGAGGACGGCGCTTGCGTGCACGTGAGCTGCAAGGCGGGCGAACCGCGGGTGACAGGCTCCCACGTCCTGCTGGCGGTCGGCCGCCGGCCCAACACCGATGATCTCAACCTCCAGGCGGCCGGCGTCGAGACCGACAAGCGTGGCTATGTCGTTGTCGACGATCAGCTGAGGACCAACGTTCCCGGTATCTGGGCGATGGGTGACTGCAACGGCAAGGGCGCCTTCACCCACACCGCCTACAACGATTTCGAGATCGTCGCCGCCAACCTGCTGGATAATGATCCGCGCAAGGTCAGCGATCGGATCTCGTGCTACGCCCTGTTCGTGGATCCGCCCTTGGGACGTGTCGGCCTGACGGAGACCGAGGCGCGCGCCACCGGCCGGCCGCTGCTGATCGGAAGCCGCCCCATGGCCCGTGTCGGCCGCGCGGTCGAGAAGGGCGAAACCCAGGGCTTCATGAAGGTGGTGGTAGACGCCGAGACCAAGCAGATCCTCGGCGCGGCGATCCTGGGCCTAAATGGCGACGAGGCGATCCATGGCATGATCGACCTGATGTACGCCAAGGCGCCCTACACGACGATCCAGCGGGCGGTGCACATCCATCCGACCGTCTCGGAGTTGATCCCGACGATGCTGGGCGAGCTGAAGCCGGTTTAGATTTTCAGATTTTGACCTGGCCGCTTTCAGATAAATCTGAACCTGTTGCGGTTGCGATCCGCGCGAGCGGGGCCAGATAGCACGCAGACGCCGACGGAGGGTCGGCGCCCCTTTCCGAGGGACTATCTCGCAATGCCTAATCTGTTCGACCCGCTGCGCGTCGGCGACCTCAATCTGCCCAACCGCGTCGTCATGGCGCCGCTGACCCGGCTGCGCGCCGGTCCGACCCAGATCCCCAACGCCCTGATGGCAGAGTATTACGGCCAACGCGCCTCGGCCGGACTGCTGATCACCGAAGGCGTGCCGGTATCCCCACAAGGCGTTGGCTATGCCGGCGTCCCCGGCATCTGGTCCAAGGAGCAGACCGAAGCCTGGAAGCAGGTGACCAAGGCCGTTCACGACAAGGGCGGGCGCATCTTCATGCAGATCTGGCACGTCGGCCGGATCTCGGATCCCGAGCTGCTGGACGGCCAACTCCCCGTGGCCCCCAGCGCCATCGCCGCCACGGGCCATGTCAGCCTGCTGCGTCCGCAACGCGACTACCCGACCCCGCGCGCCCTCTCCACCGAGGAGGTCGCGGGCGTGGTCGAAGCCTTCCGCCAAGGCGCCGAGAACGCCCAGGCCGCCGGCTTCGACGGCGTGCAGCTGCATGGCGCCAACGGCTATCTGCTCGACCAATTCCTGCAGGACGGCAGCAACCAGCGCACCGACCAGTACGGCGGTTCGATCGAGAACCGCGCCCGCTTCCTGCTGGAAGCCACCGACGCGGCGATCTCCGTCTGGGGCGCCGACCGCGTGGGCGTGCACCTGGCGCCGCGCGCCGACAGCCATTCGATGGGCGACAGTAACCTCGCCGCCACCTTCGGCCATGTGGCCAAGGCTTTGGGCGAGCGCAAGATCGGCTTCGTCTCGGCGCGCGAATACGAGGCCGCCGACAGCCTGGGTCCCGACCTGAAAAGGGCCTTCGGCGGCGTCTACATTGCCAACGAGAAGTTCGACCTGGCCAGCGCCAACGCCGCGATCGAAGCCGGCAAGGCCGACGCGATCGCGTTCGGCAAGGCCTACATCGCCAACCCGGACCTCGTGGAACGCCTGAAGGCGGGCGCGGCGCTGAACACGCCCGACCCGACCACCTTCTATGGCTTCGAGAACGGTTCGCGCGGCTATACGGACTATCCGACGCTGGCCCAGGTCAGCGAGCCGGCGTAAGCGTCAGCCTTATCGTCCTGGGCGCTCGCCGAGCGTCCGGGACGACGAGATCATGAAGCCGCGATCAGTCCCTCTGCCACGTACCGCGCGGCTACCGCTTCGGCGACCTTGATGCCGTCGACCGCCGCCGAGAGGATGCCGCCGGCATAGCCCGCCCCCTCACCGGCCGGGAAAAGGCCTGCGGTGTTCAGGCTCTGGAAGTCCTTGCCCCGCGTGATCCGCACCGGCGAGGACGTCCGGGTCTCGACGCCGGTCAGCACGACGTCGGGATGGTCGTAACCAGGGATCTGCCGACCGAACACCGGCAGCGCCTCGCGCATCGCCTCGATGGCGAACGGCGGCAGGCATTGGGCCAGATCGGTCAGATGCACGCCCGGCTTGTAGGACGGGGTGACCGCGCCGAACGCCGTCGAGGGCTTGCCCGCCAGGAAATCGCCGACCAGCTGCCCCGGCGCCTTGTAGGTCCCGCCGCCCGCCAGGAAGGCCAGGCTCTCCCACTTCCGCTGGAACTCGACCCCGGCCAGCGGGTGGCCCGTATAGTCCTGCTCGGGATTGATGTCGACGACGAAGCCGGAATTGGCGTTCCGCTCGTTGCGCGAATATTGGCTCATGCCGTTGGTCACCACCCGGCCGGCCTCCGAGGTCGCCGCGACGACCGTGCCGCCTGGACACATGCAGAAGCTGTAGACCGTGCGGCCGTTCTTGCAGTGGTGCGACAGGCTATAATCGGCCGCGCCTAGGTCGGGATGGCCAGCGCAGTCGCCAAAGCGCGCTCTGTCCATCCAGGACTGAGGATGCTCGATCCGCACCCCAATCGAGAACGGCTTTGCCTCGATGTGGACGCCACGATCGTAGAGCACCTGGAAGGTGTCGCGCGCGCTATGGCCCAAGGCCATCACGACATGGCGGGCCGGCAGGTAATCGCCGCCGGCGATATGAAGCCCCTTCAGCCGGCGGGAGCCGTCGGCGCCAATCTCGATGTCGAAGTCTTCGACCTTGTGCTGCCAGCGGTACTCGCCGCCCAAGCTCTCGATCAACGCCCGCATGTTCTCGACCATGTGGACCAGGCGGAAGGTGCCGATGTGCGGATGGGCCTCGGTCAGGATCTCTTCCGGCGCGCCGGCCTTGACGAATTCCTCGAGCACCTTGCGACCCAGGAAACGTGGATCCTTGATCTGGCTGTAGAGCTTGCCATCCGAGAAGGTTCCCGCCCCGCCCTCGCCGAACTGGACGTTCGATTCCGGATTGAGCTCACCGCGCCGCCACAGCCCCCAGGTGTCCTTGGTGCGCTCGCGCACGACCTTGCCGCGATCCACGATGATGGGCTTCAGGCCCATCTGCGCCAGGATAAGACCCGCGAACAGACCGCAAGGCCCCGCGCCGATGACCACCGGCCGCGGCCCTTCGAAACCCGCTGACGCCTTGGCCACGAAGCGATAGTCGGTATCTGGCGTGACGCGGACCTGATGGTCGCCCTCGAAGCGACGCAGAACGGACGGCTCGTCGCGCAGAACGACATCGACCGAATAGACCATCAGGATCGCGGACTTGCGGCGCGCGTCATGGGCGCGGCGAGCGACCTCGAAGCTCACCAGGTCATCGGCCTCGATCCCCAGGCGAGCGACGATGGCGGGCGCCATGGCCTCCGGCGGATGGCCGAGCGGCAGCTTCAGTTCCGAAATACGCAGCATGGCGCGGGTCTTAGCCAAAAGTCGGCCGCCGCGCCATCCATGCGGACGCTAAGCCGCGCGGGCCAAGACTCCGTCGCGCGCGACAAGACGAGCGATCCGCCCCTCGCGGAGGTCCACGCTCAGGGTCGAGGCGCCGAGCACCACGGTGTGGCGACCATCCGCTTTCGCCTTGAGCACCGCCTCGACCAGCTTGCCCCCCGCCCAGCGCACGTCGACTTCGACCGCCCCTCGCGCCCTCAGCCCCCTGATGTGGCCCGTGGGCCAGGCCGACGGCAGGGCCGGCAGGAGGTAGATCCGGTCGTTGCGGCTCTGGAGGATCATCTCGGTCATGCCCGAGGTCCCGCCGAAATTGCCGTCGATCTGGAACGGCGGGTGGGCGTCGAACATGTTCGGATAGGTGCGCTCGGGACCCAGCAGCAGCCGCAGGATGCCGTGGGCGTGATCCCCCTCGCCCAGCCGCGCCCAGAGGTTCAGCCGCCAGGCGATCGCCCAGCCGGTGGAGAGATCGCCACGCGTGACCAGGGTCTGCCGCGCCGCCGCCGCCAGCTTCGGCGTCGTGTCGATCGCGATCTGGTCCGACGGGAACAGGCCGTAGAGGTGCGAGACATGCCGGTGGTGGATGTCCGGCGCGTCGGCGTCCCAGTCCTCCTGCCACTCCTGCAACTGGCCGTCCTTGCCAATCCTGTAGGGCGCCAGCTTGTCGCGCGCCGCCGTGAGTTCTTCCACGAAAGCCTGGTCCGCGCCCAGCACCGCCCCGGCCTTGAGGCAGTTGTCGAACAGGTCGCGGATGATCGCCTGGTCCATGGTCGGGCCCGCGACGATCGAGGCGCCATGGCCGTGGTCGTTCTCGGGCGACAGCGACGGATTGGTGACCAGCACGCCGAACTTGGGATCGACCACCAGGGTGTCGAGAAAGAACCGCGCCGAGCCCTTCATCAGCGGATAGACCCGCGCCAGATAGGCGCGATCGCGTCCGTAGTCGTAGTGGTCCCACAGGTGCTTGCAGAGCCACGCGCCGCCGGTGGGCCAGACGCCCCACGGCGCGCCGTCCACCGGGGCGGTCGCCCGCCAGAGGTCTGTGTTGTGGTGCGCAACCCACCCACGGGCGCCGTACATCGCCTTGGCGGTGCGAGCGCCGGTTTGCGAGAGGTCCTTCACCAGCGCGACCAGTGGCTCAACCAGCTCCGGCAAGCCGGTCGGCTCGGCCGGCCAGTAGTTCATCTCGGTGTTGATGTTGATCGTGTACTTGCTGCCCCACGGCGCGGAGGGTTTGTCGTTCCAGACGCCCTGCAGGTTGGCGGCCTGGCTTCCTGGCCGTGAACAGGCGATCAGCAGGTAGCGGCCGTACTGGAAATAGAGCGCCGCCAGCGAGGGATCGTCGGTCGTCGGCGAGGCCTTGATCCGCTCGTCGGTCGGCGACAACTCGGCGCGAGTGCGCCCGAAATCGACGTCCACGCGCCGGAACAGGGCGCGGTGATCGGCCTGGTGATCGGCGAGGATCTTCAGCCATGGCTTGGTCGACAGTTTCGCCAGCGTCGCCTTGTTCAGAGCGGTCGGGTCGCCGGAGACATCGTCGTAGCGACGATAGCTGGTCGCCGCGGCGATCAGCAGAACCACCTCGTCGGCGTCCCGGATCGACAGGGTCTCGCCCTGCCCGCTCACGCGCCCGCCCTTGGCGCGGACCTCGACACGGCATTCGAACGCCAGCCTGGCGGGGATGCCCTGCTGGCTTTCGTTGGTCCCGGCAAGCACCAAGCCGCGTTCCTCGACCGTCGCGACGGGCTTGGATTTCAGCGGCGAGGCGAAGCTCAGATCCAGGCTGATCGCCCCGCGCCGGTTCGCCGACAGGCGCACGGCGATCACGCCGTCGGGCGCGCTGCCGATGACCTCGCGAACATGGTCCACGCCGCCGGCCATGAAGCGCGTCGTGGCGATCGCCCCGTCGAGGTCCAGTTCGCGAACATAGCCGGTGGCCTCGGACAGCCCCGGAAAGTCCAGCTTCAGATCGCCGATCGTCTGGTACGACATCTGCTGCTTGGGAACGCCAACGAACTTGGTCTCGGCGAGTTGGGCGGCCTTGGCGTAGTCGCCAGCGTCGATCAGACGGCGGATCTCGGACAGAGCCGCGCCCGCTTCCGGGTTGGTGGGCTCATACGGCCCGCCCGCCCACAGCGTGTCCTCGTTCAGTTGCAATCGCTCGGCGCCCACGCCGCCAAACACCATGGCGCCCAGCTTGCCCGAGCCGACCGGCAGCGCCTCGACCCATTCCTTCGCGGGCTGACGATACCACAGGCGCAGCGGCGAGGGCTTGGCCGTCGCGGCCCGGGACGGTGTGAAGGTCAGAGAGGAGGCGGCGCCCAATACGGCGAGCGTTGAGCGACGGGTCAGGGTCATGGGCGAGGACCTTGGAAAGCTCTACTGGATCAGGTAGCGGCGCAGGGCCGGAACGGCTTTCGACAGCTCGTCGGTGACGATCGCCGAGAAGTAGTCCGAGCCCACGACACCCAGATGCGTGTAGTCGAACGCCAGCTTGGCCTGGCCCAATGGTTCGACGGCGGCGTTGTTCTGGGCGCTTAGTGTCGGTGCGCCTGGGGCGGCGGTAACACCCGTGCTGGCGGCGATGGTCGTGCCGGTCTTGGCGGCGGCCTCCATCACCTCGGCCGACGGAGGGCGCTGGGCGAATTTCATGGCCTCGACCGGGCCCATGGCCTGGACAGCGGCCTGGCTGCGGGCGTGCAGGTCTACCAGCGGCGTGTTGGTCTCGGCGGCGACCTTGCGAACCGCGTCGGCCCAGGGCCCCAGGTCATCCTGCAGCTTGCCATCGATGAATTGGCGACGCGTCAGGGGCGTGATCAGGATCGGCTTGCCACCAGCGGCTCGCACCTCGTCGAGATAGCGCTTCATGTTGGCGGGAAACTCGGTGGCCAGATCCGTCGAGCGCCCCGGCTTGCCCGGCTGGTCGTTGTGGCCGAACTGGATCAGCACATAGGTGTCGGTGAAGCCGCCAGACCTGATCTCGTCCATGGCCAGGGCCCATGAGCCCTCAGCCCGGTAGTTGCCGCTGGAGCGCCCCCCGCGCGCCAGGTTGACGCAGGCGACGAACGAGGTCACGTGCCAGCCGCAGAAGCTGGGCCCCCAGCCCCCAAGCACGGCCGTGGTGGAGTCGCCGATCAGCACGATCTTGATGGCCCTGAACTTAGGCGGCGCGACGTCCGCCGCCTGGGCGTGGACCGCCAGCGGCGTCAGCGCCAGGGTGGTCGCGAGGATCAGGGCCTTCAAACGCATGGGCTACTCCGAAGAAGGACGGGCGGCGCGGCGAAGGACCAGCGCCGCCCAGTTTACGCCTCGGGGGAGAGACGATTGGGCGCGCCTACAGCCGCGAACTGGTCGAAGGGATGGGTGGCCGCGACGTCGACGGCGGCTGCCTTACCGAGCGCCCTCTCCGCGGCGCGACTCGACGGCCTGGACATCGTGACCTCCCCATTTCTCGCGGTCGTTCAGACCGTCTTTCACCGGATGGCTGTCACCGGTGTCATTTTTGAGATAAGCACGCCCAGGGAGCTGACAAAAGCGGAAAGTTACCGGTAACCTTCTGTAATTATTGGGGTTA